>Ga0265301_10000080_pt1 | contig 158752 bp, 119 predicted proteins | sample AusTroGonzalo_MG_2_FD_193488 | JGI IMG/M metagenome (GOLD analysis project Ga0265301, IMG submission 193488) | Bovine rumen microbial communities from tropical cattle in Woodstock, Queensland, Australia - Gonzalo_04 | ecosystem: Host-associated > Mammals > Digestive system > Stomach > Rumen ... | reverse complement strand
ACCTGACCATGCACCTGGCCGAGCGCCTGCCTTCCCGCAGCACCCAGAGCTTCACCCTGGTGGTGGACAACGTCCGCCGCCGCCACATCCAGAACAACCATACCTGCACCCACCTGCTGCACCAGGCCCTCCGCGTGGTGCTGGGCACGCACGTGGAGCAGAAGGGTTCCTTCGTGGGACCGGACTACTTCCGCTTCGACTTCTCGCACTTCCAGAAGATGTCCGACGAGGAGCTGCGAACCGTGGAAACGCGGGTGAACCAGCTCATCCGCTCCAACTTCCCGCTGTGCGAAAAGCGCGACGCGACGATGGACGAGGCCCGCAGCATGGGCGCCATGGCCCTGTTCGGGGAGAAATACGGCGACGTCGTGCGCGTGGTGCGCTTCGGAGACTCCGTGGAACTCTGCGGCGGTACGCACACCCCCTACACCGGCACCATCGGCCAGTTCAAGATCGTGTCCGAGAGTGCCGTGGCCGCCGGCGTGCGCCGGATCGAGGCCCTCACGGGCGGCCGGGCCGAAGAATATGTCCAGGCGATGGAAGACGCCCTCCGCAGCGCGAAGGCCTTCTTCAACAATACCCCCGACCTGGCCGGCGCCATCCACAAGCTCCTCGAGGAGAATGCCGATGCACGCAAGCAGCTCGAAGCTGCGGCCGCTGAGAAGGCCGCGCAGCTCGCCGACCGCCTGTATGCCAGCGCCCGCGAGGTGAACGGCATCCGCATCGCGACCTTCGACATGGGCCTGGAACCCGGCTTCGCCCGCAACATGGCCCTCCTCCTCCAGAAGAAGGCGGAGAACCTCGTGCTCGCCGGCGCCTTCGAATTCAGCGGCAAGCCGAACCTGCTGCTGATGTACTCGAACGACCTCGTAGCCAAGGGCAAGAACGCAGGCAAGGACATCCGCGACGCCGCGAAACTCATCCAGGGCGGCGGCGGCGGCCAGCCCGGCCTCGCCACGGCCGGCGGCCGCGACGCATCCCTCCTGAAAGACGCCCTCGACAAGCTCATCGAGCTCGCCACCGCCTGACGTATGATGCCTGTCGCATGTCGCATGATGCCTGTCGCATGTCGCATGATTTTTGCCGCCGTGGAGTGCCGGTGAAGCCCGGAAACCTGTGGCCACCCTCGGCCACATAAGAGGGAGGGGCCCAAAACTTGTTTTGGGAGGGGCCGGAGCGGAAACGCCCCACTGGGGTGTTGGAGCGGAGGCGGTTTCCGGACTTTACCGGCCGGAACCAGGCAAAAATACGAAGAATAGAAAACCAGCGATGAAGAAACTGGACCAGTTCATATTGAAGTCGTTCATAGGACCGTTCTTTGCGATCCTGGCGATCGTCATTTTCATCCTGGTGATGCAGTTCCTGTGGCTGTACATCGATGAACTGGTGGGCAAGGGACTGGAATTCAAGGTGATCCTGGAGTTCCTGATGTGGGGAAGCTGCCAGGTGCTGCCGCTGGCGATGCCGCTGGCGACCCTGCTGTCGTCCATGATGACCTACGGCGACCTGGGCGAGAGTTTCGAACTCACGGCCATGAAGGCGGCCGGCATCTCCCTGACCCGCATCCTGGCCCCGGTCATCGTGACCAGCGCCCTGATCAGTATCGCCGCGTTCTTCATCAACGACCGGCTGGTGCCGTATTCCATCAACCAGATCTACACGATGCGCGACGACATCGGCCGCACGAAGTCCGAGATCAAGATCCCCACGGGAACCTTCTACGACGGCATCGAGGGGTATATCCTCCGCATCGACGACCGCGACAAGGAGACCGGGATGATGTACGGGGTGATGGTGTACGACCACCTGAGCGACAAGGGCAATACCCGCCTGACCGTCGCCGACAGCGGCCTCATGAAAATGTCCAAGGCCAAGGATTACCTGACCTTCCAGCTCTACAACGGCACCAACTACCAGGAGACCAACACCCGGAAATACCGCGACACGACCCTGGCCCTGCAGCGGATCCACTTCTCGCGGCAGGAGATGGTGATCCCGCTGGAGAACTACTCCTTCCAGCACTCCGACTCCGCCCGTTACGGCGAACAGGTCCGGTCCATGTCCAACGCCCAGCTCATTCACGGGCGCGACTCCCTGGCCGAGAAGCAGGATGCCGGGATCGAAAAGCACCTGGCCGAGCTCCGCAACAACGGCATCTTCCAGTGGCGGAACCAGCTGGATACCAACTGGAACGAGGGCGGGAAGAAACCCATTGACCTGTCACAGAAACCCAAGAAATGGGAAGACCTGGACGAACTGAAGCGGGCCTATGAGAGCGCCGCCTCCAGTGCATCCCAGATGCAGTCCACCCTGACAACCCAGGGCATGGAGGCCTACGAATACACCCGCCTCCTCCGCTGGAGCGAGGTGGAGATCTGGAAGAAGTACGCGCAGGCCCTCGCCTGCTTCATCCTCTTCTTCATCGGCGCGCCCATCGGGTCCCTCATCCGGAAGGGCGGCCTGGGTACCCCGGCCGTGGTGTCCATCCTGTTCTTCGTCCTCTACTGGGTCGTGGACATCTCGGGCACGAAACTGGCCCGGGACGGCGCGGCCTCCCCGTTCGTCGGCAATTTCATATCGGCCTTCGTCCTGATTCCGATCGGGGTGTTCCTAACCTGGCTGGCCATCCGGGACAAGGCGCTCAACCTGGACGGCTTCAAGACCTGGCGCCGCAAGTTTTTCAGCAAGATCATGTCGATATTCAAGAAGACCCGCATTGTCTATATGGGCACGCCCGAATTCGCGGTGGCCCCGCTCGATGCCCTCGTCCGGAGCGGACGCAAGGGCGGTTACAAGGTCGTGGGCGTGGTGACCGTGGCCGACAAGCCCAGCGGGCGCGGCCTCAAGGTCAACGAGAGCGCCGTCAAGAAATACGCTGTCGCCCATGAACTTCCGGTCCTGCAGCCGGACAAGCTCAAGGACCCGGCTTTCCTGGAGGCCCTTGCCGCGTGGAAGGCGGACCTGTTCGTGGTCGTCGGCTTCCGGATGCTTCCGGAGGTGGTGTGGAAGATGCCCAAGATGGGCACGTTTAACCTCCACGCCGCCCTCCTGCCGCAGTACCGCGGCGCGGCCCCGATCAACTGGGCCGTCATCAACGGGGAGAACCTCACCGGCGTCACCACCTTCATGATCGACCAGAAGATCGACACCGGCGGCATCATCCTCCGCCAGGAGTGCCGGATCGATCCCACGGATACGGCGGGCGACGTCCACGACAAACTGATGGCCCTCGGCGCCGACCTGGTGGTCCAGACGGTCGACGGCCTCATCCAGAAGAATGTCGAAACCCGCGTCCAGCGCAGTTTCGTCCAGGGTTCGGAGGTCCTCCGGCCGGCCCCGAAACTCACCCGGGAACTCCAGCACATCGACTGGAACGACACTTCCCGGAACATTTACAACCTCATCCGCGGCCTTTCCCCGTTCCCCGGCGCTTTCACGGAGCTTGTGAAGGACGGCCAGGCGACGCAGCTGAAAGTCTATTTCGGCGAGGTCCGCACCGATCTCCACGCCGCCCCCGGCACCGTCCTTTCCGACGGCAAGACCTACCTGGCCGTGGCCACGCAGGACGGCGCCCTCGCCCTCACCGATATCCAGCTCGCCGGCAAGAAGCGCATGGACGTGAAGGCCTTCCTTCTGGGCTTCCGCGAACCGGAATCCTACACCACTTCGCAGGGAACCTCCAAGGGGGAAATTGAGAAAAGCCAACCCAAAGACAGTGATTAGGTGGCAGACCCTCATTTTTCAAACCGTCGCTTCGCGACCCCTCCCATAAATGGGTCCCTCCCTCTTATGATGCCGAGGGTGGCACAGGTTTGAAAAAAGAGGATCTGCCACCTAGAAAACGCAGTTCCATGAGTAGTATCGTCATCCTGTGCAACGGGGCGTTTCCCCGAAAGGCGTATCCGCTGTATTTGCTGGACAGCGCCGATGCGGTCGTGTGTTGCGACGGATCCGCGGTGAAGTATGTGCGGCGGTACGGCGGGGACAGGATGCCGGAAGCGGTGGTGGGCGACCTGGATTCGCTGCCCAAGGCGTGGAGGAAACAGATGGCGCCGATTCTCGTGCACGAGGAAGGACAGGATGACAATGACCAGACGAAGGCCATGCGGTATGTGCTGGAGCATCATCCGGACGTGACGGACATCCACATTCTGGGTGCGACGGGACTCCGGGAGGACCATACCGTGGGCAACCTGGGGCTGCTGATGGAGTACACGCGGTGTTTTGACCTGCGGGACATCCGGGTGGAAATAGTATCGGACCATTCCACGGCTTTCGCCCTGACGGACAGTTGCGAACTTCACGTCGGGAAGGGACGGCGCGTATCGCTCTTCTCTCCCGACAATTCATTGACCATCCGTTCCGAAGGCCTGCAGTGGCCCACGGATGCCGTCGTTTTCGACAACTGGTGGCCCGCGACGCTCAACCGCGCCACCGAAGATGTCATCAAATTGACCTTCTCACATCCCTCGCGCGCACTGATCATCCTGGATTAGAAAACCTTTCACATTGATAAACAATCCGTTATGTGTTTCGGTTTTTTTGCTTATCTTTGTGTCTGCAACCAATAAAAGGATCCATGCTCAAGAAAATCCGCGTCGCACTGGCGGTCGTTTTCTGGCTGGGCATCACGCTGCTGCTCCTGGACTTTACCGGGGCGCTGCACGGATGGCTCGGCTGGATGGCCCGGGTGCAGTTCCTGCCGGCCGTGATGGCCCTGAACGTGGCCGTCATCGTCGGCCTTGTCCTCCTGACCCTCCTGTTCGGACGGGTCTATTGCTCCGTCATCTGCCCGCTGGGCGTATTCCAGGACGGAATCGCGCACCTCAGCGTGGCGCGCAAGCGTAAGCAGAAAAACCGCAAGCCGTACAGCTACAGCCCCGAAGTGAAGTGGCTGCGGTACGGCGTGTGGGCTCTGTTCATCATCGCCCTCATCGTGGGCGTGCAGGCGCTGGTGGCCCTGCTGGCCCCGTACAGCGCGTACGGGCGCATTGTCCAGAACCTGTTCCAGCCCGTGTATATCTGGGTCAACAATCTCTTCGCCGGACTGGCGGAGCGGGCGGGCAGTTATGCCTTCTACAGCAAGGAAGTGTGGCTGCGGAGCCTGCCCACGCTGATTGTGGCCGTGGTCACGCTGGTCGCGGTGGTCATCCTCGCCTGGAAGAACGGACGCACCTACTGCAACACGATCTGCCCGGTGGGTACCACGCTGAGTTTCTTCTCCCGCTTCGCGATGTTCCGCCCGACCATCGACACGGACAAGTGCGTCAAATGCAAGCAGTGCGAGCACCATTGCAAGGCGGCCTGCATCGACGTGGAAAACGGGAAGATCGACTACTCCCGCTGCGTGGACTGCTTCAACTGCATCGATTCCTGCAAGCTCGGCGGGCTGAAGTACCGCTTCGCCTGGGGGAAATCGGGTGAATCGAAGGATTCTCGCCGCTCATCAGAGCGGCCGGCGGAGACCGGGTCCGACAGGACTTATAGGTCGGGAGCCGCGGGGGATAATAGGGGGCAGAGCCCCCTCAACAGGCGGGCCTTCCTCGCCGGGACGGCGCTGGCCGTGGGAACGGCGGCGCTGAAGGCGCAGGAGAAGAAGGTGGACGGCGGTTTCGCCACCATCCTGGACAAGGAGGTGCCGGTGCGGGACGTACCCGTTACCCCGCCCGGATCCAAGAGTGTCAAGGACTTCTACCGCCGCTGCACGGCCTGCCAGCTGTGCGTGGCCGAGTGCCCGAACAACGTGCTCCGTCCGTCCACGGACCTGCAGCACCTGATGCAGCCGGAAATGTCCTATGAGCGCGGCTTCTGCCGGCCGGAGTGCACCCGCTGTTCGGAACTCTGCCCGACAGGTGCCATCCGGAAGATCACCAAGGAAGAGAAGACGCAATACCACATTGGCACGGCCCGGGTGAATCCGGACCTCTGCGTCGTGGAAAAGGGCGTGGACTGCGGCAATTGCGCCCGCCACTGCCCCGTCGGCGCCATCATGCTGGTGAAGGACGAGGCAACCGGCTACCGCCGCCCCGTCGTGAACGAGGAGCGCTGCATCGGCTGCGGCGCCTGCGAGAACCTGTGCCCGGCGAGGCCGATCAGCGCCATTACCGTGAACGGGCGGCATCATCACCTTAACGAGGAGTAATTATGGAACGGAGAGATTTTATCAAGATATCGGGCGCGGGGGCGCTGGCCCTGGGGGCCGCCGCCGTGGGATGCGCGCCCAAGAAGCAGGCCGCCCCGGCCGAAGAAGGCCCGGAACAGATGGTGTACCGGGAGAACCCGCAGAACGGGGACCGGGTGTCCCTGATCGGATTCGGCTGCATGCGCTGGCCGATGATCAAGGATGCCAATGGGAAAAGCGTCATTGACCAGGAGGCCGTGAATGAGATGGTGGATTATGCCATCGAACACGGTATCAATTACTTCGACACCTCCCCTGCCTACCTGCAGGGACAGTCGGAGAAGGCGGCGGGCATCGCCCTGAGCCGCCATCCGCGGGAGAAGTATTACATCGCCACGAAACTGTCCAACTTCAACAACCAGACGCCGGAGGCCTCCCTGCAGATGTACAAGGACTCCTTCGAGCAGCTGCAGACCGACTATTTCGACTACTACCTCCTCCACGCCATCGGCAGCGGCGGCGTAGCCGCCTTCCGCCAGCGCTATGTGGACAACGGGATGATGGACTTCCTCATCAAGGAGAAAGAGGCGGGACGCATCCGGAACCTGGGATTCTCGTTCCACGGAAGCCCCGGGGAATTCGACCAGCTCATCGGCCTGCACGACAGCGGGGAATACCACTGGGACTTCGTGCAGATCGAGATGAACTATGTGGACTGGACCCACGCCGACGGCGTCCGGAACGCAAACGCCATCTACCTGTACGAAGAACTGGACAAGCGCGGCATCCCCATCGTCATCATGGAACCCCTGCTGGGCGGACGCCTGGCCAACGTACCGGACGCCATCGCCGCCCAGATGAAGGAGCGCGAACCGGACAAGTCCATCGCCTCCTGGGCCTTCCGCTTCTGCGGCACCTATCCGCGCATCCTGTGCACCCTGAGCGGCATGACCAACATGGACCCGCTCCTGGACAACATCAAGACCTTTACGCATTTCAAGCCCCTGACCGACGAGGAACTGGAGTTCCTGGAGCGGATGGCCACCCAGATGAAGGAGTACCCGCTGGTGAACTGCACCGACTGCAAATACTGCATGCCGTGCCCGTGGGGCATTGACATCCCGGGCATCTTCAAGCACTACAACACGTCCGTCACCGAAGGCCGTTACGCGCAATCCCGGGAGCAGAAGGAGTACCAGAAACTCAAGCGGGCTTACCTGATCAGCTACGACCGGGCCATCCCCACCCTTCGGCAGGCAGACCACTGCATCCATTGCGGCGAATGCCTTTCCCACTGCCCGCAGAGCATTCCCATCCCGAACGAGCTCCAGCGCATCAACCGTTACGTGGAGCACCTGAAACAGGATACGCTGTAAAAGGTTTCCCTACAAAAAAACCGGCCCCCGAATCAACGGGAGCCGGTTTTCTGTTAATAGTCATCCTGTCTAGCGACGGGTCCTCTCCACTTTCTGACGCGGAGCGCGCTCCGGCGCGTGCATCCGGGCACGGTTCCCGCGGGAGGCACGGGAAAGCATCCGCTTCGGCGCAGCAGAGGCAGTTTCCTCGGCCTTCTCCGGAACCGGGGAGTACATGATGATATTCGAATAACCACCGAAGGAGTCCTGGTCCATATTCCAGTAACTGTAGGTGAAATACTCAAAGTTCATCGTCAGCTTGGTCAGGTCATCGGAAAGTTCGAAGACAAGGGGCGTCGCATCGTGGGAATCGTTCATATAATCTTCAAAGACAATTCCGTACGTGGTACCACTATCCTCATCGGTGAAAGAGTAGATGGGCTGATGGGCGTCGAAAGTGAGCAAGCCGTGGGCCGTGTCAAAGCGGCCGTAGATCGGCGTATCCACGCCGCAGAAGCCGACACCGGTCTCCTCGAATCCGGTCAGCATCACATTGCCGGCTTCCTCGTCGTCGCTCTCCTCAAAATAGAAGGAGACCGAGAAGGTTTCTTCCTGCCAGGCATATTCACCATCTTCATCATTCTCTTCATCTTCATCCCAGAGGTTCGCGTTGAAGAACATATCGACTTCCGAATCCGTCCAGAGACCCAGAACGCTGGAAAGCTCCAACTGCCGGTCATCACTCATGTTGTAATACTTGAAGGCCTCGGACGTGGCGAGCAGGCCGGCACCGATGGCCAGACCATCGACGGGACGCGCCTTCAGATAGACAAAATACTCACCGGTAGCGGCATTGGCCGGAAGCGCGACCTCATACTCACCGGAGACGGAGATTTCCTTCACACCGGTACCGGAGGCAAAGGCGGCCTTCGCACCGGCGAGGTCCTTGGCAATCACGAGTTGGCCACCGGCCAGGTCGATACCGAGGTAAGCGTTCACCAGGGCGATCGGATTCTCCGGGGTATCATCGACAATCTCGATAAAAGAGGTGGAAGCATCCAGGTCGAAGGACTCGTCGCTGGCACCCGGGAACAGAATCCGGACCACATCATTGCTGGAATAGGTGCCCTCTCCGCCGGACCAGTAGCCGTTGCCTGTCTGGGCATTGGACATCCACCAATAGATCGGGGCAAGCTGGATGATGGAGGGAAGGCCATTCTCCTGGTACTTGATCACCGTGTTGTGGGACTCGTCGTAGTTGCCCAGATAACCGGAACCGGGATGGACCAGCTGGGTCTCGATCCGATTGCCGTTGGAATCCTTATATCTAATGTTCGGATGGATGATACCGGTATTGTGGGGGGTCTTGTAGTTGACCAGGTCGCCGGGAAGGATGGACAGGTCCATATCCTCCGGGCCCACCGTCGAACTGGCGCCCTTCGGAAGCTTATATTTGAAAGCCGTCGCGGCGGCACCGTACGGGGAGGCAATCCGGTAGTTGGTCGGATCCATGGCATCGCGGAAGATCTCCACCTCGACATACTGGCCTTCCGTCCATTCCATCAGGTTCCACAGATAATTGTCCAGGTACTTGCCCTTACCGATGGACACCCACTCATGCTCGGTCGCCAGAGTCACCAGTTCGGTGACCTTGTTGCGCTCGACAACGATATCCTTCACCGCACTCTTCTGGAACAGGACATCCTCATCCTCGTCTTCGATATAGAAGGTGGTACCGGCGGAAAGCTTGCCCACAGGCAGCGGGATGTAGAGGGTCGCGTTCCCTTCGGCATCCGGCGTAAAGTGATACCAGATGTTATTGTTGGAGTAATTCCTGGTACGCTCTTCGCCGCTTTCGGAATCCGTGTATTTATAAGATCCGGGGATGGCGCTCTCGTTGGTCACGTGGCCGTCCTCATCAATGTAGAAATAACCGGAAATCTTCTCCGGAGCGTTGATCCGCAGATAAGCCGCCCCTTCGGGAAGATTCGAGAAGGAGAGCTTGATGGCACCCATCGCCGTCTTGAACGAGTAGGCGGTGCCCGCTTCGTTCACGGACCCGACCAGGATCAGGTTCGAAAGCGGATTGTCGGAGGTCGCCGTATAATACTCTTCCGGATCCCCGTCCATATAGATGAACGAAGGGACAAAGACCGAAGGCTCACCGTTGATAAATGCGGCGTTATCCGGATAAACAGCCATGAAGCTGGGGATGTAACCGTTTTCCACTTCTCCGGTGAAGGTGGTGGTTACGCCGTCTTCCCGGGCGGTGAAAGTAGAAATCCGGTAATACCCTTCTTCTTCATTGTAGGTAAACACAGAAATCTCGTCCTGGGCCAGCCAGGAGAACTTCTTGAAATTCTCATAGGCGGTACGGGTTTCCTCGCCGATGGTGGCCTGGATGGTGGTGGTGTAGGTTGCAGCCTCCTCCTGCACGGGGGCAACAGGGGCTTCCTCTTCCTTGGTGCAGGAAACCGCAAGGATTCCGGCAAGCGCGAAGACGCTATAAAGCAACTTTTTCATGGTCTTTCCGTTGTGTCTTAAAACATTAAACATCAAAACCACGGGTTGAACGGGTCATCCGGATCATCCAGGTTTTCACCATCGGATCCGTCGAACTCAATGTACGAAAGGAGAAAACTCTCTTCGTATCCGACGTATGCCGTGCGCACACTCGGGACAAGATACTCTTTCTTCATATCTGAACGGTTTTACATTGTCTTGTAAAAAACAAACTGCGCTTCCCATTTCCAGACAAGCGCAAAACGACTGCAAAGTTCCGCAAAAAAAAAGAAATAATCAATATTATTTGCCGCGATATGTCGGGAAATCACGCATTTAGGGCTATTTAATTGGATTTTTCCGAGATATTTGCGACATTTGCCCCCTCAAACTTCTTTCTGAAGAAGCGTCAAATAACTATACAAACAACAGACAACCTATGAAACAAAGGTTCATTGTGTTTCTGACGTGTCTGCTCTGTTCCATCGGTCTCGCCTCGGCGCAGACGGCGGTCAACGGTACCGTCGTGGACGCCAAGGGTGAACCTGTTGTCGGAGCGGCCGTCTATGTGGAGGGTTTCCAGTCCGTCGGTTCCATGACGGACCTGGACGGCCGCTTCACGATCAAGAACGTGCCCGAAAAAGGCAAGTATATCATTGCGTCCTGCATGGGATATAAGGACCAGCGGCTGGAAGTCAAGCCCACCCTGCGGTTCGTCCTGGAAGACGACTCCACCGTCCTGGATGCCGCCGTCGCCACCGGTATGCAGACCGTCGACCGGCGCCTGATGACCGGTTCCACCTCGAAGGTGGATGCCGAAAATGCCAAGCTGGCCGGTATCGCGGACATCTCCCGCTCCCTGGAAGGCCAGGTGGCCGGCGTCTCGGTCCAGAACGTGTCCGGTACCTTCGGCACCGCGCCGAAGATCCGCGTCCGCGGCGCCACCTCCATCTACGGCTCCTCCAAGCCGCTGTGGGTCGTGGACGGCGTGATCATGGAAGACGTCGTGGACGTCTCGGCCGATGACCTCTCCTCCGGAGACGCCTCCACCCTGATTTCCTCCGCCATCGCCGGCCTGAATTCCGACGACATCGAGTCTTTCGATATCCTGAAGGACGGTTCCGCCACCTCTATCTATGGTGCGCGCGCGATGGCCGGCGTTATCGTCGTCACCACGAAGAAGGGTAAGGCGGGCCAGAGCCACATCAGCTACACGGGTGAATATACCGTGCGCCTGAAGCCCAGTTACAGCACCTTCAACATCATGAACTCCCAGGACCAGATGTCCATCTACCAGGAGCTCCAGCAGAAAGGTTACCTGAACTACGCGGAGACGGCCAATGCCATGAACAGCGGTATCTACGGCAAGATGTACCAGCTCATCAGCCAGTACGACGCCACCTCCGGCCAGTTCGGCCTGAAAAACACGGACGAGGCCAAGGCGGCCTACCTCCAGGCGGCCGAATACCGGAATACCGACTGGTTCGATCTGCTCTTCACCAACGCCCTGCAGCACAACCACTCCCTCTCCACCTCCGGCGGTACGGACAAGGCCAATTACTACGCCTCCCTCTCCGTGATGGACGACCCGGGCTGGACGATGCAGAGCTCCGTCCGGCGGTACACGGCCAACGTGAACACCACCTTCAAACTGCACGAGAAACTCTCCCTGAACATGATCTCCAACGCGTCCTACCGCAAGCAGCGCGCCCCGGGAACCCTGTCCAGCGAGATCGATCCGGTGTACGGCGAGGTCAAGCGTGACTTCGACATCAACCCGTATTCCTACGCCCTGAACACCTCCCGCGCCCTGGACCCCGAAGTGTTCTACACGCGCAACTATGCTCCGTTCAACATCGTGCACGAGTTGGAGAACAACTACATCGACCTGAATGTCACGGACTTCCGTATCCAGGGTGAGATCAAGTACAAGATGTTCCCCGAACTGGAGTTCAGCGCCATCGCCGCCGCGAAATACACGTCCTCCGTCCAGGAGCACAACATCACGGACTTCTCCAACCAGGCGCAGGCGTACCGGGCCATGGGAACCTCCACGATCCGGCGGGCGAACCCGTTCCTGTACAGCGACCCCGACAACCCCTACGCCCTTCCGATCTCCGTCCTTCCCGACGGCGGTATCTATGAGCGCACGGACAACTCCATGCTCGGCTACGACTTCCGAGCCACGTTCAACTACACGAACACCTTCGCCGACAAGCACATCGTCAACCTGTTCGGCGGCACGGAAATCAACAAGATCGACCGGCACAGCACCTGGTTCCGCGGCTGGGGTATCCAGTACGGGATGGGCCTGACGCCGAACTATGCCTACGAGGTGTTCAAGCAGGGATCCGAACAGAACGCCAACTATTACTCCGTGGATTACCGCTGGGACCGCAGCTCCGCGTTCTTTGCCAACGGAACCTATTCCTACAAAGGAAAATACGTCCTCAACGGAACCATCCGCTACGAGGGTACCAACAAACTCGGCAAGGCCCGCAAATCCCGCTGGCTTCCGACGTGGAATGTTTCCGGTGCCTGGAACGTCAGCGACGAGGCGTTCTGGCGTCCGCTCCAGGATGCAGTCTCCCACCTGAGCCTGAAAGCCTCCTACTCCCTGACTGCCGACCGCGGCCCGTCCTACGTGACCAACTCGACGGTGGTCATCTACAGCACCACCCCCTGGAGACCGACGACGTCCACCCGCGAATCCGGCCTGGCCATCGCCAGCATCGCCAACGGCGAACTCACCTACGAGAAGAAGAACGAGCTGAACCTGGGCCTGGAGGCCGGTTTCCTGAACAACCGGATCAACCTGACCGTTGACTGGTACAAGCGTAACAACTACGACCTGATTGGCATCATCAACACCCAGGGTGTCGGCGGCGAAGTGCCCAAGTACGGCAACATCGCCTCTATGGAATCCGACGGTGTCGAGGTCAGCCTGACCACCAACAACATCAAGACCCCCGACTTCAGCTGGACGACGAACCTGATCTATTCCCATACCCGGAACAAGGTCACGAGCCTCGAGACCACGATGCGGGTCATCGACCTGGTCGCCGCCACCGGCTTCGCCCAGGAAGGCTATCCGGTCCGCGGTATCTTCTCCATCCCCTTCCTGAGACTGAACGAGGAAGGCCTTCCCGTCTTCAGGGACCAGGAGGGCGATGAGTCCGTCTCCGGCATCTATTTCCAGGAATCCGACCCGGAAAAGCTCAAGTTCCTCGAGTACTCCGGCAGTGCCGACCCCACCGATGTGGGTTCCCTCGGCAACATCTTCTCCTACAAGGGCTTGCGCCTGAACGTGTTCCTGACCTATTCCTTCGGCAACGTCATCCGGCTGGATCCGGTGTTCAGCAATACCTACAATGACCTGGACTCCATGCCCAAGGAATTCAAGAACCGGTGGACCGTCCCGGGGGATGAGAATACCACGGACATCCCGGTCATCGCGAGCCGCGTCCAGAACCGCAACAACACGGAACTGGCCTATGCCTACAATGCCTACAACTATTCGACGGCCCGGATCGCGAAGGGCGACTTCATCCGCCTCAAGGAGCTGTCGCTCGGCTACGACTTCCCGCGGAAAGTTGCCGAGTTCATCGGATGCAACTCCCTGTCCATCAAGGTGCAGGCAACGAACCTCTTCCTCCTGTATGCTGACAGGAAACTGAACGGCCAGGACCCGGAATTCTTCAACACCGGCGGTGTGGCCGTCCCGCTCCCGAAGCAGTTCACCTGTACCCTGAAAATCGGAATCTAAAAGAAGGAGAAACGTCATGAGACATTCGAACATACTGACTATCCTCGCAGCCGGCATCCTGCTTGCCCTGCCTGTTTCCTGCGACAAATTCCTGGACCAGATGCCCGACAACCGGGCGGAAATCGACACCCGGGACAAGGTTCGCGCCCTTCTTGTATCGGCCTATCCGGCCACGGACTACATGCTCCTGACCGAGTTCATGTCCGACAACGTGGATGACTACGGAAAGAACAACCCCTATACCGACCGCTTCATCGACCAGGTCTATGCCTGGCAAGACGTGACGGAGACCGACAACGAGGATTCCGAGAACGTCTGGGGCAATTCCTACCTGGCCATTGCCGCCGCCAACGAATCCCTCGCCGCCATCGAGACCCTCCAGCAGGAGAACCCTTCGGAGAACTTCGATGCCGAGCGGGCCGAAGCGCTGCTGTGCCGGGCTTACAACCACTTCATCCTCGTGAACCTGTTCTGCCAGGCCTATGATCCCGCCACGGCATCCACCGAACTGGGAATCCCGTATATGGAGGAGCCGGAAACGACCCTGAATCCCAAGTATCCCCGCGGCACGGTGGCCGAGGTGTACGAGAAGATCGAGAAGGACCTCCAGACGGCCCTCCCGCTGGTGTCCGACACCTACTACACCGTCCCCAAGTATCACTTCAACCCGAAAGCCGCCTACGCCTTCGCCGCGCGTTTCTACCTCTATTACGAGAAGTACGCGCAGAGCGTCACCTACGCCAACAAGGTGCTGGGCTCCGAGCCGTCCAGCATGCTCCGGGACTGGAAATACCAGGCCTCGATGACCCAGAGCTATGAGCCGATCGTGGAGCACTACATCGATGCGGGCCTCAACTGCAACCTGCTGCTGATGACCGCCTATTCCAAGATGGGCCTGGCCTTCGGACCCTATTCCGTCTATTCGAAGTACGCCCACGGGGAGTATCTGGCCAACCGGGAGACCGGCATCGCCATCACCGGCCTGTGGGGCGGCACGAATGACAGCTACTACAGCGACATGAAGATCTATTCCGCGACGAACCTGGACAAGACCATCTTCTGGAAGCTCCCGTTCCTGTTCGAATATACCGACCCGGTGGCCCAGATCGGCTATTACCGGACGGTCTATCCCGCCTTCGCCGCCGACCAGGTCCTGCTGGAGCGGGCCGAAGCCAATACCATCCTCGGGAACTTTGACAGCGCCGTCCGGGACATCAATCTGTGGATCAAGAATATCGCCCGCAACCCGCAGGAACTTACCCCCGACTACATCCGGGAGTACTTCAACAACACTGAATACAGCGAATGGAACGATGCCACCGTCAAGAAGCACCTGCACCCGACGGCGGCCGTCCAGCTGGGCGAAGAGGGCGGCATGAAGGAATGCATCCTCCAGTGCGTCCTCGCCCTCAAGCGCGTGGAAACGCTGGGACAGGGTCTCCGCTGGTTCGACATCAAGCGCTACGGCATCGAGATCGACCGGCGCATCATCAACGCCGCCGGACGGCCTGACCGCAAGACGGACACCCTGGTGAAAGGCGACCCGCGCCGTGCCATCCAGATCCCGCCGAAGGTCGTCGCCGCCGATATGGAACCGAATCCCAGAAACGCCCAAAACCAATAAAACCGACAGGCCATGAAAGCTGCTATCCGTATATCTTTCCTGGGCGCCGCCCTCCTGACCGCCTGCCTGGGGACCGTCTCCTGCGAGAAGGAGACCCTGAACCCCGAAAGCGTGATCCGGGTTGCCCAGACGCAGAAGAACGACTTCGACCGCTGGCTCGACGTCAACTTCAGCACCCCCTATAACATCGACTTCAAGTACCGGTATGAATTGAATGAGTCCGACCTCAACTATTTCACGATCCCGGCTGATTACAACTGCTCCATCATGATGGCCCACCTGGTGAAGTACCTCTGCGTCGAGTCCTACGACGAAGTGGCGGGGGTGACCTTCACGCGGACCTATTTCCCCAAGATGTTCTTCCTCACCGGCGAGTGGGAGTACCGCAACAACGGCACCATCATCCTCGGTACCGCAGAAGGCGGCAAGAAGATCTTCCTGGCCGGTGTGAACCTGCTCCCGCAGTACATCGGCAGCGTTGAAGACCTCAACACCTACTACATCAAGACCATCCACCACGAGTTCACCCACATCCTGAACCAGACGAAGGATTTCCCAGTGGAATTCAAGTCCATCACCGGTTCGGGCTATGTCGCCGACAGCTGGAACGAGGAACCTTACGAGAGCCATCACCTCGAGTACGGCTTCATCACGGACTACTCCCAGTATTCCGAGGATGAGGACTTCGCCGAAATGCTGTCCGAATACATCACCCACAGCCCGGAATGGTGGACCAAGACCATCAAGGCGGCCGGAGACGGCGGTCCTTCCATCTCGGCCAAACTGGACATCGTCCGCGCCTACATGGCCGACACCTTCAACATCGACATCGATGTCCTTCGTCAGACGGTGAACCGCCGCCAGACGGATATCGTGAACAACAAGGTGGACCTGCTGGACATCACCATCAAATAAGGAGGAGGTTTATGATGAAAAAAACATTGCTTTTCCTGGCGCTGGCAGGCCTGTTCTTCACGACTTCCTGCCTGAAAGACCAGAAGGATTATTTTGACAAGTCCTCCGCCGAGCGGCTGCAGGAGGTCCAGGACCAGTTGCGGGGCCTGCTTTCCAGCAACCAGTACGGCTGGCGGATGGAGTACTTTATCGGCAATACCGAACAGGACCGCGGCGGCCGGAACCTCACCCTGAAGTTCGGGGAGGCCCAGGATACCGTCTGCGTCCGTTCCGAGGAGTATGTCGATTCCTCCTATACAAGCCACTTCAAGCTGATCGGAGACGACGGCCCCGTGCTGTCTTTCGATACCTACAACCCCATCCTGCACAAGTACGCCGTGCCGAGCAGTTCCTACTATGAGGCGCGCGGCGGCGACTTCGAGTTCCTCATCATCGATTACTCGGCCGAGAAGATCGTCCTGAAGGGCAAGCGCTCCGGAAGGACCAGCACCCTGTATCCGCTGACCGAAGACGCGGGCGCCTTCACCAACCGGCTTCACCAGTCCGACAAGGTGTTCCATATCAGTTCCTTCGACGGGACCCTGGCCGGAACGGCCGTCAAGGGAGAGGTCGATGTCAAGAACCGCCAGTTCACGATCACCGAAAAACTGGAAGACGAGTATGCCGATGCGAAGACGACGACCATCCCTTACATCCTCACGGACAAGGGGATCCAGTTCTACCAGCCCGAGGAGTTCATGGGCACCACCCTGGACTTCCTGGACTTCTCACCGGCAGATACCACCCTCACCGGAAACGGCGTTTCCCTGAAGTGCTTCATCCCCAAGGACTGGTGCCCCTACGAGTTCTTCGAGGGCTCCTACATGTTCCTGCACAACGACGGCATGTTCCAGGTCGAACTCACGCCCGAGGAGGACCAGGAGACCTACCGGGCCAGCGGCATCGGAACCAATTTCGACATTTTCATGACCTATGACATCAAGACGGGCCGCCTGAACATCGAAGCGCAGTTCGTTGCGGAACAGGGCAAGGACACCGCCCTCCAGGAAGGGGACAACTACGTCATCCTGGCCCCGCTCGGAACGAGCGGCTACTTCGGACTGGACGGCGAAGGCTATTCCACGGCCTGGAACATGCGGGAAGACCGGCCGGTCTATACCTGGGAGAACAACGGAAGGAATGCCCGCTTCATGTGCTCGGAACTGATGCTCCGCCTGTACAACCTGACCGACGGGTTCGTCCGTGACAGCCAGGGTTATTCCATGGGCCCCTCCGTGGCCAAGTTCAACGGCAACAAGGGTTCCCTCACACCCAAATCCATGCAGAAGCGTTAACGGATGATGATTATGAAAAAATTGATATACAGCCTGTTCATCCTCCTCGCCACGGGGGTGGCTTTCTCCTGCGAGAAGGAGAAAGAGGAACCGGAGCAGAAGGATACCCTCCAGATCCTCAACGGTGAAATCACCTTCGAGCCGAACGGCGGCCAGGGCACGATCCCCTTCGAAGCGTCCGGGACCGTCACGGCCCAGGTCGACAAGCCCTGGTGCACCATTTCCGTCGAGGGATCGCAGATCCAGGTTTCGGTTACCGCCTACGGCGGCATCGAGACCCGTTATGCCAATGTCAACATCCGCTGCGGAGAGGCTTCCGCCGATGTGACCATCCACCAGTTCGGCGTGATCGTCCGGAGTTTCGAGGCCTCCGACCTCTTCCTGAAGAATGCGGCCGCGGAGTTCGACTTCCCGTATGATGCCAACGCCACGATGCAGGTTTCCGCCAATGTCGCCTGGATCCACCCGACGGTGGACGGGAACTCCCTGAAAGTCAGCATTGACCGGAATGACGGCAAGCGTTCCCGGACCGGTACGGTGAGCTGGAACATCGGCAACATGGCAGACACCTTCGACATCACCCAGTTCGATCCGGAAGAGTCCGGCCTCCTCGGGGCCTGGACCTGGAAATCCGTCCGCGTCAACAACGGCAACGAACTCCTGCTGGACGCGAACCTGACCGAGACCGCATCCGGGCAGTACGAACTGTCCCTCACCTCCGACAAGATGAACTTCAAGTTCACCGACGTCCAGACGGATGGCGCCATCCTCCGCATCCCGCTCGGCCGGGAAATCGGAACCTATGCCGCCAATGCCACGACGACCTACCGCGCTTTCTGCATGCTGGCCCCCGGCACATCGGCCACCTCGTACAATAATACGAACGCCGTCACGGAAGGTTACTACACCTTTGACCTCTCCTACGACGATGCCACCGACAAATGGACCGCAACGGCCCGGGAGTCCGAATACGCGAACAAGAACTTCCGCTTCGAGTACTGGAAGACCTCCGCACACGAAGGAAGCTCCTCTTCCCGCACCGTCCTGAAGAGCATTGTCCTGGTAAAAGAATAACTTTTTTGGAAATATCCGTGAAATTTGCGGATATTTCCAAAAAAAAACCTATCTTTGCAGTCCGGTTTCGCCGAAAGGTCCCGGACTACGTATTGGAGAGATGCTCGAGTGGCTGAAGAGGCACGCCTGGAAAGCGTGTGTACCCCAAAAGGGTATCGCGAGTTCGAATCTCGCTCTCTCCGCAACCAATTGCAGCCCGGCGCTAACGCGCTGGGCTGTTTTGGTGTATGGCGGACAGGGAGCTTGCTCACTGGACGTCATACACCGAAACAGGTCGATGACCGTCAGGTCGTGGGCTGCAATCGGTTGCAAGGCCCCCCCCGGGAGGGCCCCGAGATAGCGGCGGCCCCCGGCCGCCGGAACCTCGCTCTCTCCGCAAAAATTTTATCAAAAAACCCCTTCTGAATGCAGTCAGAAGGGGTTTTTCTTATTTTGGGCTCTAAATAGTTGCACCAAAAATGCACCGGGGTCCCATTCTAACCTTTTGAATGATGCTGCCGTCGGGATGGACTGGCAGGCGAAAAGGGTTGAAGGGAAGATTATCACCGTTCGCTTCATTGATAGCGCCGGGCAGATTCACCTCATTGAAACCGGACTTGCACTTATCCCGGGTGTGGATCAGTATGAGTTCGTCGGATGAACGCTATGGGAGAAAGGATTGGTCCTTTTTCTTTTTGTCCCCACTGTAATTAGGCCAATATGCATTTTTGTTGAAAAAAGTGTTACATTTCCGAGGTTGATGTGTTATATAAGTAGATTGCACGATAGATGAGGGTATAAGCTGCGATGTCACAAGACTTTCTGACCGACGCTTTCATACGGCTTCGACAGAGGCTGAGAGTGATTTCCGGACGCGTGATTGCGGATTCGGCAGGGGCGGATGACATCCTTCAGGACAGTTTCGTGAGGCTCTGGAGAGGGCAATACCCATTACAGTCTGAGAAAGAAGCGGAGGCGTTGTTGGCGAGGGCGGTAAGGAATGCTAGCCTGAATGAAAGGAGGCGAAAGCGGGGGGAGCCATTGGAAATGGATGTTGTAGATGAGAGCCCGGATGCGGAAGAGAAGGAACGGGCTTACGATGAATTGAAACGGTTGATTGACAGCGAATTGACATCGACACAAAAGTACATTTTGGAGGAAAAGGAATTTGGAGGGCGGACGCTGGAGGATATTGCAAAGGAACTGAAGATGGAACCAGGGGCGGTGAGGATGCAGCTCTCCAGAGCAAGGAAAACACTAAGAAACAGTTTGAACCATGAATGACAAGGAGAAATACTTGGAACTGATGCAGCGATACTTTGATGCGGAGACTTCCCCTGAGGAGGAGAAGGAACTGGCATTGTATGCTGCATCGACGGACGATCCTGCATTCCGGGAACTGCGAGGAGTGTTGGGATACCTCTCCATCGGCCTTCAGAAAAAGGCGAAGAAGGGCCGTACGGTCCGGTTTTACTCGATTGTGGCGGCTGCAAGTGTTGCGATAGTCACCGCCATCGGCATATCCCTTTTAAATCAGGATCACAACTCCTGTATCCGCTATACCTATGGCAACAAAGAGGATGACGAAACGTTGATTATGGAATCCGTCGAGACTTCCCTGGCCGATTTCTTCGCTGGAAAAACTCCAGCCGAGTCCAATCTGTTTGAATTGTTCGAGCGATGAAAAAGATAATGATATGCCTGTTGTCCCTGCTCCTGTCCACCGGAGCGGCATTTGCCCAGAAGGGACTCAACTGCTACCCTGTCTTCCAGGGAAAGGTCATTCCTGAAAGGCAGATGGTTGTGACGGAAGTCCGCGGTGACGGCATGGCGACCTACAAGCTCAGTTACTATAGAAGCGTGCGTTTTCAGGCCGACACCTTGACGGCCCGGAAAGTCGCCGACCTGGTGGAGGCCGATGCCCTTACGGCGGATTCGGCGGAAACCGAGAAGACCGGGGAGTTATTGACCTATGGTCTTGTCCAACTCAAACCTTTGGGGATCACGCGTCGATATCTCTGCTACCAAGCCCGACCGACCGATTATCACGGTTGGATGATCACGATAATCTACCTGGAGGGTTCCGCCACGCTTGAAGACCTTCGTTCCATGTTTGAAAAACAGTAAGTTATGAAACACCTGCTCATTACCCTATTTTCGTGTTGCATCGCCTTGTCAGCCATGGCGCAGAATGCCGATACCACGACTGCCGTCGTGGGGAAGAAGCTGAATTTCGAACGGCCTACCATCCTCATCAACAATTACTTCGACGGGGTCAAGGCGCATCTATCCGCCGAAGGGCGCAAAGCATGGAAACCGGAATTCAGTTTGAGAGCCAATGCCATGCTCTTTGACGTCTCGGCCAATCTGACGGGAGGCATCCGGACCAGCCAGAACAAGGTATTCGGCATCGGCGCCGGTTGGGGGCAGCGGTACTTCATCTATGGTCCCGAACTCCATTCTGATGGTCAGCGCCTGACTTTTTACCTGTACCATCGGCATTACATCCCTTTGGGGCACAGGCAAAGAGTTTCGTTTTACAGCGATATCATGGGCGGCGGGATGTATGTGTATAAAATGAGTGGGAGCGATGTCCCCACGGCATATCCCGCCCAAACGGGCGATTCCCTCTGGTGGTTTACTTGCAAGCCCGGCGGCTTGTCCTGGTACTTCTCCTGGCAGCCCGGTATCGCCATCAGGATGTGGGGAAAGTCAAACTTCTTCATCGGCTTAAGTATCGGGCCCTCCTACGGTGCCCATGCGGGAATTGCGCTTTAACCTGTTTAACGATAAAACGAACGAAAAATGAAAAAACTGACTATCCTGACCTTGGCCGCATGTGCGCTGCTGTTTGCATCCTGCGGTAAATTTGGTTTATCCGCACAGTACATATTTGACGTATCGGAAGAATACGGAACAAGAGCCATCCTGAACGGTCACGCTCACGATGAAACCGGCCCCGACATTACCTGGGAAGAAGGGGACATCATCGAGTTTGAGGTACAAGTATTCAAGGGAGAATACAGGACGCTGGATAAGGAAGAAGGCAAACTCGTGTATGAAAACGGCTCCTGGGTAACCTACAGGGCTCATGGATCCTCATTCTCGAAGGTGGATCGCATTTCCGTCCATTCATCCTCACGGGATTGCTCGGTAAGAATGAGATTCTTCTGTCAGAACGGAGACTTGAGGCATGCCGATTCGAGCTATTTCGTGGCCGAATGGGTCCGGACAATCCCCTTTGAAGAAGGACTGCAAACAGTTCTAGTCGCTCTTCCTTTCGGAAATCACGAATAGGGGCGGCGGTTGGATCTCCCGGCGGTTTTGGAGATGAGGAGAAATGTGGCTATCTTTATGGCGTGCAACTTATCTTTGTAATGTCCTCATGGGAGAAAACCAAAAGAGAACGCTTACATGGCCGGATTTCTGGGCCATCTTATGTGGGGTGATCTGTGTCTTGCAAGGATGGTTCTTTCTTATGATGTTCATTCATAACCATGATGGCCGCCTCTGGCTTTGGTTATTACCAGACTGGCACACCATTCCTCAATTTCTCCTTTGCCTCTCAGGCGTCGATCTAACCGTAAGGAGGTTTATTCGGAAAAAGAAGGGACTTGCTTATAAGGAATATGAATGGATTCCTTTGATTATCAGTTATGCCTTTGGTATTCTGTTTTTTATTATGGGATTCTTATCATGAAATGGATTGGACGCATATCCTTGCTTGTTTTGCTGGTTTTGGCTCTCTGCGGCTGTATCCAGAGACCCAAAATCAAGATTGACCGGGGGGCAGTCAAGGTTGAGCAGGGAAGATACACCGGCGAAACCATCGACCTTGTCTTCTATGCTGATTTGACGAGGGTTGTCACTCCTTCCCTTAGAAAAACCGCCTATTGGAGCAGGGATGATGGCCGATTTCACCAGAGCGAAACGCCTGTTGATGATTTCTTTTTCGTTTACGAAGTGTTCAATCCCTTTGGTGAACAGGACCTTAAAACAACGAGCAAAAAAGTGGGGCCATCTAAAGCAACCACGCTTCCCCTTCCGGTTTTCTCGACTCCGGACAAACCATACGAATATACCTTAAAAGTGACCTTCTATCTCAACAGCCGGAAGGAGGATACCTATCTTGCGAAATTCAGGTTAACACATCCTGATTGAAAAGATTACATCAACACTTTTTTAAGGAAAACCGACATCGGTCTGGATTGTTTATGAGAGTTCGTATCATTGTATCCTTCTTGTTTTTGAGCGGTCGACGGGGATTTGCGGTGTATCGGGACGGGATGATGGTGGCGCAATATACAGCAATACGACGGCGGTAAGAAACAACGTCACTTCACCCAATCCTTTCTTGGGCGGAATCTATTACGGTCAATTCTTTTTTTCTCGATGCATGAATCTATGTATCATGGGATTTTATAGAAAAAAAGTATGAAACTAAATCTGATTTCTCTGTTCGTGATGTTCTTGGCCTCCATCACGCTGTCCGCTCAAAGCGGTATGACCTATTCTTGGGAATTCATTGCTGGCGTCGGTGTAGGTAAAGGTCCTCAAGTTTCTCTTACTCCGGAGTTTGTTGCCCAATATGATTTCGGGGGCGGTTTCAGGATAGGTGCAGGTGCCGGAACACGGTTTGCACGACCCTGCCTCCAATACATCACAAGGAACGGGTCAAAGAGCCGGGATTTCTGCAACGAACTGGATATTCCCGTATTTATGCGTCTTGGCTATGGAAAGGAGAAACTCTATGCCAATTTGGATGCGGGATATGCAATATGTGCTCTCTCTTTCTTTGACTGGGGTATGGCTAGCGATGGATGGGGCGAAGGAAGGAAAGAGCCCAGTTACGATGGCTTTTTCATTGAGCCGCAGGTCGGTTGGAAAGTGGGTAGACGGAGTGCTCTCGCTCTGGGGCTTCTCTTGCAGCAGAGCATCGTGTCCAACCGCGTTACGACTGAAAACGGGACCATGAATGACCCTTCGTATTCAAACGGCTCAAAAGTCACAACTTTGAACGTTTTTACTCCGGCGGTCACAATCCGGTATGTAGTAGGCTTCTAAACACTCCAGATTGCGACCCATTATCGTAATCAACTGATAATCAGTATGGGTTATGTAATCGCTCCTCCAGGCCCTTGACAAGATACAGACGTTCAAATACAGCGGAAAGGGTTCCCTGTACGGATGGATCAGCCGAACCCTTCCGTCGGAGCGACGGGTACTATCCACCTACAGCAGCGAACACCCCTGGATGTTCACGGTGACGACCGGGATCAGGGTAAGTTTTGGAAAGTAAATTAACAAACCATGGATATCATGAAAAAGCTTTTATTGATCCTACTCGCCCTGACGGCATGGGCAGGATGCACCAAGTCCAATGTCTTACGCACCAAGGACCTTACCTATACCGGGTGCGCCACCAGCACAGACACCCGGGCGGCTGAGGATGGGAGAATCGAATCTATCCTTACCTTGAAATACGAAGACGGAAACCTGCGCGTCACCCGCACGAATACGCTGGTAAACTGTTCCTTCCAGGATTACGGACTCGCCTGCACCGTTTCCATCGAGGGAAATATCATCCATTACACCGTCGAAGCAAAACCCTCTCCGGACGGCAGCGACACCAATTGCCTGTGCCAGGTTGAAACGGTGTCCTCCCTCGTGACCGGGTTGGAACCCGGAAAGGAATACTCCTTCCATTACATCCCCTCCCAAGGTATCCCTTCCGTCACCTTCGTCTTCAAGGAAGGCCTCTATCTGATTCAAGGACAGTAGAATATGAAACGGATCCTGATTCTTCTCCCGATACTGGTCCTTCTCACCGGCCATCCGGCTTCCGCCCAGATCGGCATCGGGGCCGGTTACCTGAAAACCCATGTAACCGCCAATCATGAAAATGGTTCCGGAGAAGGGTTTTAGTCAGCGGCCGGGAACCATCCTCCCCATAAGCAACTGACAATAAGCAAATTACAAACCCGCCGGTTCCAACCCCACACTTTAAAATAGGGGGTTGGAACCGGCTTCTTTCCAACTATTTGACAACAAACAAATTGTGTTATCCTAAGTTCCGAACCTGGTGTATGGCGTCCCTTCTTCCCCGGGGGCCAGTTGTAGATGAGCAAAAAAAAGCCTACATTTGTAAGTATAAGAAATAACCTCAATCATCAGCCTGTCTTAACCTGTTTTATGGAAAAACTTCTTCGCCTGGGGATTTCGGGCTTCGCCGCTGAAAGAAGGGCAGGAAGCGGTAAAAGCACATGAAAAGGAAACTCACGACCCTCGTATTTGCCCTCTTTGTCTTTTCCATCCCGCTGTTGTCCATCGTGAACGGGCAGCCCCTGACCGACGTACCCAGGGACCTCCGCTCCGAGCTGAAGATGGTCTGCGAGCAGGAGCGGGAAACCAGTTTCGAATCGGAGGAGTTGCAGGAGTTCTGGATCGAAGAAGTCCGGCACAACCGCCGCATCTTCGTGCTGGGTGCCAAATGGAGTTTTTAACATGAAAGTATTATTTGTCTGCAATAATGCATTTACGCCCGGTAACGGACTAAGCGCTTCGGCCAGAACAACCCTCCGCGAACTTCGCGAACATGGGGTGGACGCCCGGCTGATGGCGGTCCGGAATCCCGATCCGGACGGTCCCCAGCCGGATTTTCCGCTTGCTCACTTCAAGTTTCCCCTGTTTGAGCCCATCATCCGGGCCAATGGTTTCTGCTACGCCAAAATCGATCGGAAAGTGATTGCGGAGGCCGTCGACTGGGCCGATGTCGTCCATTTTGAAGAAGCGCTGTTCCTGGAGAACGCGGTGCGGCGGATGGCCGTCGCGAAGGGCAAGGCCTGCACGGCCACCTTCCACCTCTATCCCCACAACATCACCGCCAACCTGGGCATGGGCAAGGAGAACTTTGTCAATGACCTGATCATGCGCTGGTGGAAGCGGATCGTCTACGACTACTGTTCGGACATCCAATGCCCCACGGCCGAGGTAGCCCGCTACCTGCAGGAAAAGGGGGTCCAGGCCCGCCTGCACGTCATCTCCAACGGGCTCCGACTTCCGGCGGAACCGCTTCGCACCCAGGAGATTACGCCGGTAGACCCCATCGACATCCTGTGCATCGGCCGCCTGTCCCGGGAGAAATCCCAGGAGACCCTGCTCCAGGCTATGCGGTACAGCCAATACGCCTCCCGCATCCGCCTGCACTTTGCCGGGAACGGGACGCGGGGCCCGAAATACAAGCGGCTGGGCAAGCGCCTGGTCGATGAGGGCATCCTCCGGTACGAGCCCGTCTTCGGATTCTATTCCGCGGACCAGCTCCGGGACCTGGCACGGCGCAGCTATCTGTATGTCCATTGCGCCTGGGTGGAAGTGGAAGGGCTTTCCTGCCTGGAGGCCACCCGGGAAGGCACTGTTCCCGTCATCGGGGAAGGGCCCCTCATCGGCACGTCCGGTTTCTCCCTCTGCCCCGAGAGCCTGTATCCCGTGGGTGACAGCCGTGCGCTGGCGGAACGGATCGACTGGTGGATCGGGCATCCCGACGTTAGGAACCGGATGTCCCAGGCGTATGCCGATGCGGCCCGGAACTATGATGTCGAGCGCTCCATCGAGGCGCTGGTCTCGATGTTTCATCAAGCAACAACCTAGTATTATCAGCTTCCATGAAAATGATTCTTGTTCAGGAAGAAATAAGGATGAGACGGGCTGCCTGGTTGCTGCTTCTATTCCTCCTGTGCTCCTGTTCCGCGGCGCGCTATGCGCAGGGACCGGAGAGCCGGGACATTGAAGCCATCCCGGGCTGCCGGGGAACGATCCGCGCAGCGGATTATCCCAGCAGCGAAAAGAACCTGGATCACCGGCGGATGGTGGTCTATCTGCCCGAAAGTTACGGGGCGGACACCCTTCGCCGCTATCCGGTCCTGTACCTGCTGCACGGGGCGCGGGGCAACGAAATCACCTGGGCCGACAGTGCAAAGGTCTTTCACCGCATCGACTCCCTCCGGGCCGGGGGGAAGGCGAAGGAGTTCATCCTGGTGATGCCCAATATGAACAATTATTTCGGCGAGAAGGATTACCGGAACGGCCGATGCGTCAATGCGATGCATGCTTTCTGGATGCTGGACGGCGAAGCGGAGCGGCACTTCATGCACGATGTGGTGGCGCGGGTGGACAGCCTGTACCGGACGATTCCTTCCAAATCCGGACGGGCTGTCGCCGGTATGTCCAGCGGCGCCCTCCAGTCCATCTACCTGTCGGCCAATGCGCCGGACGCCTTCGATTACATCGGCCTTTTCTCGCCCTATACCTACCCGACGTTCGCTGCCCTGGGCCATCTGGACGTGTACGGCGGCCTCTGGCGGAAACTGCCCGCCCAGTTCGCCGACCCACCGGCACTGTACGGCATCTACATCGGCAAGGCGGACTTTTTCCACCCGCACATCCGCCTGTTCGAGCGCCATCTCACCCAAAGGGGCTACCCCCACCAGTTCACCCTGGTCGAGGGGGGCCACGAATGGTATAACTGGATTGATTTCTTCACCGACTTCTGCGAACGGATTTTTTAGTATCTTCGCAAACAGAAACCCTCTGCTAACTTTTTGACTATGCGTACCTTCCTCCCCCTCGTCCTCGCCGCCTGCGCGGTGTGCAGCTGTTCGGAACACAGCGACAACCTCGCTTTCCGGAGAGCCGCCTCGCATTCTTCCTCCTTCGACCTGAACCAGACAGCCCAACTGGTGACGGACGGAATCGTCTCCGGGACACCCGCGCCGTGGATCCTCCTCCGCCGGGACGGGCAGGAAGTACCTCCGGAACAGCAGAACTATCTCATCGACTACAACCACACTTCCTTCTCCTTCCAGGAAGAAGTCTGCCTGGAGCTGGAACTGCACGGCATTCCGCTCGACGCCGACAAGGTGGTCGTCGCCGGCAACAACTACGGGGGAAACCCGGCGACCTCATCCGTCGTGATGGAAGTATCCCGGGACGGGAAAACCTGGGCCGAAGCCGGGAGGGCGACGGGACGGCATGCACCGAGCATCCGGCAGATCGTCTATCGGGACGAATGGGTGGTTCCCCTGTCGATGGAACCCGATCCGGCAGCCGTCCGGGTCACGCTCCGGCTCCCCGGCGGGGGCGGAACGATCAACGAACTCTTCTTCTACAAGGGAGACAAATTGCTGGAAATCATGCCCAACCTGCAGTTCGTGAGTTCCTGGAAGAGCGCGGGGACGCAGGACGAATGGGTCGAGGTGGACCTGGGCGACATCTGTCCGCTGGACAAGGCGGTGTTCCACTGGATCAATCCTGCCGTCTCCGGTAAGGTGCTGGTTTCCCGCGACGGAAAGGACTGGAAGGAAGCGGGAATCATCGGCCCGGACCCGGAGGTTGCCCTCCACGGGGCGAAGGGCCGCTATGTGCGGGCCGCCCTGGACAAGACGGCGGACGGCAGGCCGTTTGAACTGTCGGAGTGGGAGATTCTCGGCCGGAAGAAGGAGGCTACAGCGGCTCCGACGATTGTCAAACTGCGGGCCGGCACCCGGCAGGAGCTATGCGGCGGGTGGAAACTGGAGCGGGCATCGGCCCAAGAGCTTACCGGCGAGGAAATCTCCGCACCCGGCTTTGATGATGCCGCCTGGATGGACGCGGTCGTACCCGGAACCGTGCTGGGGTCCTATGTCGCGGCAGGCGCCGTTCATCATCCCAACTTTGCGGCCAACCAGTTGTACATCTCCGATTCCTACTTCCGGAGCGATTTCTGGTACCGGACCGCCTTCGAGGCCCGGCCGGACACGCCGCGCCAGTTCCTGCACTTCGACGGGGTGAACTTCCAGGCGCAGATCTATCTGAACGGGCAGGCTGTGGGCTGCATCGGCAGCGCCTTCGACGCCCGGAGCTTCGACGTGACGGGGTTGCTGCAGGATGGCATCAATTACCTGGCTGTCAAGATTATACACAACATCCATTACGGCACCGCGAGTCTCCAGACCGCCCTGACGCCGGACAACAACGGCGGAATCGTGGGGGGCGATAATCCTACGATGCACGCCACCATCGGCTGGGACTGGATCCCGACCGTCCGGGGCCGGAACATCGGCATTTACGACAGCGTGTACCTGACTTATCAGGGGGATGTGACGGTGGACGATCCTTTCGTGCGGACGGAGCTGCCGCTGCCGGACACCACCCGCGCCACCCTCTTTGCGAGTGCAACCCTTACCAATCACGGCCAGGAGGCGGTTTCCGGCCAGTTGGAAGTGAAATTCGGGGACCTGCGGATGGCCAAGGAAGTGTCCCTGGCCCCGTCGGAAAGCGTCCCGGTGACGCTGGACCCGGCCGTGCTGGAGAGCCCCCGCCTGTGGTGGCCCAACGGCTACGGCAAGCAGGAACTGTATCCCGTCGAGTTCTCGTTCAAGGCCGATGGAAACGTGTCCGATGCCGTCAACTTCCTGTCCGGGGTGCGCCAGATGGACTATACCCTGGAGCCCTATAAGCCCGTCAGTGGCAACAATTTTGAGGAGCGGAACACGAACCAGCGGCTGAGCCTGTATATCAACGGACGCCGGTTCATCGGCTTCGGCGGGAACTGGGGGTACGCGGAGCACCTGATGAATTACGGGGAACGCGAATTCGACATCGCCGTGGGACATCACGCCGCAATGAATTTCACGATGATCCGCAACTGGGTAGGAATGACCGACAACAAGGCCTTCTATGAGGCCTGCGACCGCTACGGCATCCTCATCTGGCAGGACTTCTGGCTGGCCAATCCCTGGGATGGGCCCAACCCTGCCGATCCCGACCGGTTCAACGAGGTGGCGACACGCTACGTGCGCCGCATCCGCAACCATCCGTCCGTGGGCCTGTATGTGGGCCGGAACGAGGGGTATCCTCCGGAAGCTATTGAAAATCATCTGAAAAAGATGATCCCGCAGGAGCATCCCGGCCTGTTCTTCATCCCCCATTCCGCCGCCGACGGCGTCACAGGCGGCGGCCCCTACAAGGCCCTTCCGGTCAAAGAATACTACCATCTGCACGGCCACGACAAGATGCACAGCGAACGGGGCATGCCGGCCGTGATGAACTACGAGAACCTGGTCCGCGCCCTCGGAGCAGAGAATGTGGAGCCCGTAAATACGCTGGAACATCCCAACGATATGTACGGCCTGCACGACTATGCGCTGGGCGAGAAGGCCAATGCAGCCCAGTCGGCTCACAGTTTCAACCAACTGTTGGAGAAGGCTTTCGGCGAGCCCGCCGATGCCCGGGAATTCGCCTATCTGGCGCAGTGGATCAACTATGACGGCTACCGGGCCATTTTCGAGTCGCGCAGCGAGTATCGCCGCGGCATGCTCCTGTGGATGAGCCATCCCGCCTGGCCGTCCCTGGTCTGGCAGACTTATGACTATTTCTTCGAGCCCACCGGCGCGTACTTCGGTTGCCAGAAGGCCTGTGAACCGCTGCATATCCAGCTGAACATCGACAAGGGCACCGTCGAGGTCGTGAACTACCACGCCGGCAACCGGGAAATCCTCACGGCCACCGCCCGAGTCCTGGACATGTACGGCAATGAATGCGCGGTCCAGAGCAGTCCGCTGGACATCGACGAGGACCATACCGTCACCTGCTTCCCGCTGGAGGTGCCCGAGGACATCACCGACGCCTATTTCGTGAGGTTGACCCTGACCGGAGCCGACGGCAGCGTTCTCACCGAGAACTTCTACTGGCAGGGACGGGAAGAGGGCAACGTGAAGGCCCTGCGTTCACTGGGCAAGACCACTCTCAAGACCACGCTGAACCGCGTTTCCGACACGCAGTACCAGGTGCACCTGGAGAATACAGGCAGCCTGCCGGCCCTGATGATCCGGCTCAAGATGAAAGACAGCGCTACCGGGGATCTGATTCTCCCCGTCTGGTATTCAGATAATTACTTCTTCCTGATGCCCGGCGAAAGCCGCGACGTGGACGTCCGCATCGAATCCGCCCGCGGACGCGTCATCGCCGCGACGGACTGCTGGAATAATTGACCATCCCTACAGAACGGCCTTCACGCGCTTGCCGGCGTAATGGACGGTGACGGATTCGTGACCGGGGCAGGTTACGGTGAAACTGCGTTCCTGAAGCATACCGGGGTAGGAGCCCCGGCGGGGGCCGATGGTGAGCGTACCGGCCGCATCGTCCCAGGTCAGGTCGATGGTGGTGTACTCCCCGGCCTCGTAGCCATAACCGTCACCGGCATCCTCGTAGAGGGTGAATTGTCCGTCGGCACCGGGATAGACGGCTATCTCCAGATGATCCCAAGGCTTCTCTGAGGTGTACTGCACATCGGGGCCGAAAGGAAGGATGGCGCCGGCGCGGACAAAGACGGGGATCTCCGAAATGGTATACGCACGGGTGTATTCCCGACCGCCTTCCAGGCGCTCTCCGGTATGGAAATCATACCAGTCGGCGCCGGCAGGGAGGTAGGTCGTGAACGGCGCGGCGGTCACGCCCGTGAGCGCGGCCTTTCCATCGGTCAGGACCGGTTCGGTGACGGGATGGACCAGGATAGAGGGACCGAACAGGTATTCGTCGCTGAGGGCGAGGGCCTTGCGGTCGGCCGCGAAGTCCATCACCAGCGGACGCATGATCATGCCGTCCTCCAGGACGGTGGCTCCGGCGAGGGAGTAGATGTAGGGCATAAGTTTGTAGCGGAGCCGGATGGCATTCAACTGTTCGTCGAAGGCCCACTCGCCCGGCTCGCCGAAGCGGTAGATTTCGGTCGTGAGCGGCCCGGAGGTGTGGTTCCGCATCACCGGCACGAAGACACTCCACTGCATCCAGCGCACCTGCAGTTCCTTCAGGGCGTCATTGGCCGTACCGCCCTCATAGAACCAGTTGAAGAACCCGCCGATGTCGGTGTTCCAGTACGGGATGCCGCAGAGCGTGTAGTCCAGGCCGGATGGAATCTGGGCGCGGAGGACCTCCCAACGGGACTGGACGTCGCCGCTCCAGCTGAAGGTCGCATAGCGCTGGATGCCGAAGGCGGCGCTGCGCGTCATCTGCACGGCCCGCTTCGGATAACCCTTCGCCCGGTAGTTTTCATAAATGCCCCGATTCGTGACCAGCGGGAAGGCGTTCCGGACGCTCCGCCAGGAACCGTCGGCCGTGGGGTAGTCATCGTCCTCCTTGGTCGGGTAGAAGTGGTCGGGCTCGGTGGAGTCGCTCCAGAGGGCATCCACGCCCTGGTCCACCAGGCCTTCCAGGTATTTCCAATAGATATCCCGGGCCTGGGCGTTGAAGGGATCGTAGATCTTCACGCCGCCCGTCATGGGCCAGGTCTTGAAGGGAAGGAGGGCGCCGATGGCCTCCAGTTCCTGGAACTGCGGGGTCTCGGGACCGAAGTCCGGCCAGATGGAGATGGCGAGGTGCGCGTGGTTCCGATGGACATTGGCAATCATCGTGTCCGCCCGCTCATACAGCGGGTTGTCGAACCGCATCGAATTCCAGTTCTCGTTCTCGCCCCAGTATTGCCAATCCTGGACAATGCAGTCCAGCGGAATACCCATCTCCCGGTGCGTCCGAAGCGCCTCGCACAACTCTTCGGTGCTGTGATAGCGCTCGCGGCACTGCCAGTATCCATGGACCCACAGCGGGAACATCGTCGCCTTGCCGCCGAGCTTCCGCTCCGTCGCCATCAGCGCATCCATGCTACCGCCATCGTACAGGAAGTACAAGTCCGAGCAGTCCCCTACCTCGCTGGCCATCACGGTCTTGTCCCCGGGGACATCCTCGAAATCGCTCATCCCGGGATTGTCCCAATACACGCCGTAGCCCTTCTCCGAGCAGAAGAAGGGGATGTAGATGTGCATGTTCTCGTTCCACAGATGGACCTTCTTGCCGCGCAGGCTCAGGTCCGGATCCTGCCGCTGGCCCAGGCCGTACAGGAACTCATCGGCCCCGGGGGTCCAGGCCTGGCTCACCTTGAATCGCCCGGCATCCGGATCATCGGCCGGACGGGGTTCGAAGGCTGTCCCGGCCTCCTGCAGGAGCACCTGGCCCGCCGGATCGCAGAAGGTCACATCGGCCGTTGCCTTGTCGATGGAGACTATCATCTTCTCCGTCGTCAGCAAGACAGCCTCGGCGGTCTCCGCCCGCTTAACCTTGGTTTTCTGCGGCTCCAGCACCACCGAATAGCTCTGCTTACCAGTCGCTCCGACCCCGCCGAGCGGGTATTTCACGACCCGCACCACATCGGGCGCATAGACGGTCACTTCACAGACGAGGGCATCGGTCTCCACGGTCTCGCGGACCACCTTCGGTTCTCCGGCGCAGGCGACGAGCAGCAGGCAAACCGGCAGCAAAGGGAGGAACTTCTTCATATTGAACAGATTTGGTCTTCCCCAAAGATACGGCAAAAATATGTGTAAAACATCCCCATTCCACCCATATTTCGGCTTTTTTCGCCAAAATATGGGTGAAAAACCCCGTTTTTGCACAGATTTCTCGTACCTTTACCCTGCTATGAAAAGAAGGACCTTTCTCAAAGGCGCGGCGGTGGCCGGGGCGGCGGCGCTCCTGCCGGCCGGCGCGGTCGGGACCGCGCTGACGGCCTGCGGCCCGCGCCCGGCGCCCCGCGGCTGGGATTTCGACGAAATCATCGACCGCAGCGGAACCTGGAGCATCAAATACGGCCGGGCCACGGACGGGGAGATCCCGATGTGGATCGCGGACATGGATTTCCGGACGGACCCGTATGTGGCGGAAGCCCTCCGGAAGCGCCTGGACCGGGATGTGCTCGGCTACACGAGCACGCCGGAAGCCTTTGTCGATGCCATCGCCGCCTGGGAGCGCCAGACCCTTGGCTATGCACCGGAGAAGGAATGGATCAACTACGCGCCCGGGGTCATCACGTCCATCAACCAGGCCTACCTCACCTTCACGGAGCCGGGCGACAAGATCATCGTCCAGCCGCCCGTGTATGACCATTTCCGTCTGTACATCGAACGGCTCGGCCGCGTGGCCGTGGACAATCCCCTGATCCTTGAGAACGGCCGCTACCGCATGGACCTGGAAGGGCTGGAAAGGCTCATCGACGAGAAAACGAAAGCACTCGTCCTGTGCAACCCGCACAACCCCATCGGCCTTCTCTGGGACCGGGAAACCCTGGCCCGGCTGGCCGACCTCTGCGACCGGCGCGGCCTTCTCGTCATCTCCGACGAAATCCACGGCGACCTGGCCCTGTACGGGCGCAGGCACACGCCTTTCTGCTCCGTCAGCGAAGCGGCGGCCCGCGTGGGCCTGATCTTCGCCGGCCCCACGAAAGCCTTCAACCTCGCCGGCCTCACCGGCACGGCCTTCTGCATCATCCCGGACAAGGAAAAGCGGGAAAAATACCTCGCGACGCTCCGCAACGCCAAGCTGGACGAGGCGCCCATCCCGACTGTCGAAGCCGTCCTCGCCGCCTATCGGCAGGACACGGCCTGGCTGGAAGCCCTGAAACGCTATCTCGAGGGAAACATCGCCCGGGTGGAACGGTTCTTTGCCGATAACGACCTGGGCATCAAGCCCCTGCGCCCGGAAGCCTCCTTCCTCGTCTGGCTGGACTGCAGCGCTTTGGGCCTGTCCCAAGACGAACTTATGGACACTTTCCGGAAAAAGGCGAAAGTCATTCCCAGCAACGGCGCCTCCTACGGCCCCGGCGGCGAAGGCTTCCTCCGCCTCAACATCGGCTGCCCCGCCGCCGTCCTGGACGAGGCGCTCAGCCGCATCAAGCAGGCACTGACACAGTAACGGGAACCTATTTTTCCAGCACTGGGAAAACAGTCAGGCGCAGGGTCGTGCTGCCGTAAGGGACCAGGTCGATGTATTCGACGGGACCTTCCGCATCGACCTTTTCGGGCAAGGCGGGCGTGTACCGATCCTCTTGCAGGGTCCATCCTTTGACACCGGTAACCGGGACGCGGATTTTCATGGGAACGGAATCCGGATCGAACGGGAAGCCTTGGGCGCCGGTCGGTCGGGCGCGGAGACCGCCGAGGCGGTTCCGGACGATGGCGTAGTTCCATTTCCCCGCGGGCGTCATCTTCCAGCTTTTGAAATCCGGATTGGCCGAAACCTTGCCGGCCAGGTTGTCGTACACCTTCGTATCCTCCTCGACATGCGCCGGAACGGGGAAGGCATAGAGGATCGGACCGCGCAGGACGGACGTGCCGGCCACCGGATTGTCGACAATCTCGATGTCCATCGGCAGGTCGACCTTCAGGACATCACCGGTCTTCCAGGTCTTGCTGACGGTCTTGAACCCAGGTTCCCCGGCCTTGCACCATCCCGGAATCCGATAGGTGAAATCCATCCCGACGGGCTGGTCCGTCACCTTGCCGTCCCGGAGGAAGGTGAAGGCGAAGCGGACCTGCTCCTCGAAAGGATAGCCGGTCTCCTCCCGGATCCGCACCGTCATTCCCTTACCCAGGTCATATTCCACGGAGGAAGGGCCGTACAGCGCGGCGACCGGATGTCCTTTCCGGTCTTTCAGCCACATGCGGGCCACGTAGTTGGGCATGTAACGATGCAGGTTTCCGATACAGCATTCCGTCTCGTGGATAGGCCGGTAAGCCATCCAGGTCAGGCCGTGCTTGAATCCGTTATGGTTGGAATCGCCGGTGGCGATGACCTGGTTGGGACAGGAGAAATACTGCATGGACTTGAAATCCTTGGTGATGGAACCCAGGCCGCCGTTGAAGATGCCTTTTTCAATCCGGTCCGCCCACTGGCCGTCTCCGGTGGTCATCAGGTAATACCCCAAGGTCCATGTATAGTCGGAAACGTCGCAAGTCTCGTGACTGGCAAGTGGATCGTTCCCGGCCAGGGCCTCGGAGGAAGAATTGATCCCATCGACCAGCAGGTTCGGCCCCTCCATCTTCTGCATGGCGTGAAGGGCGGCTTCCAGGTACTTCCGTTCCCCGGTGTAGGAATAAAGGATCATCGGAATCTTGAGCAGCTCGTTCATCGTCACCCCGTGCATGTGGAATTCGCTGTCGTCCAAGGCATTGGCCTGTGAAAGCTCCGAGGCGCCCTCTTCCCAGGCCGCGATGGCGCGGTCCAGGAGCTCCCGGTTGCCCGTCAATGAATAGGTCCAGAGCATCCCCTCCACGTTCACCACGAAGCGGTTCATCGCCAGCTCCGGAACGGAATACGAGAGGTAGTTCCTTTCCAGGGCGGCCGGAATCCGCGGGTCGCCGGTGGCCTCATACCAGGCCTTGACCGCCCGGAAGAAAACGGCCCAGGGCCAGGCCATGGAGCCCGTTTCCGGGCCGAGCCGGCCTTCGGGACGGTCGGCGGCGAGGATGCGGTCCTCGCGGGCGCGGCGTTCCTGCATCCGGGCAGCCCGCTCGCGGGCCCGGGGATCGGCCGACACCTCGGCGCCGAAATCCCGCCGCTGTCTTCCTCCGTCCCGGGCGGCAAGCTCCTCCGGGGTCATTCCCGCTTTGAAGTGCAGCGGATGGGCCAGGACATAGTCGATATTCTCCCGCCACACGTCCAGGAACTTCCGGTCATCCAGCAGGAGACCCAGGCGGGTGAGGCCGTCCAGGTAGTAGGCGGTCTGCTCGAAGCGCCACCAGTCCGCCCCGCGGGACTCGGAATCCCGCTCCAGCGTACCGGCCCACAGGACGGAATTGTACGGATAGGCCATCGCCTCGGGATGGCCGGTCAGCCCGTCCCGCTGGCGCTCCAGGATTTCTTTCAGCCATCCTTCGGGCTGGATCCGGTCGATCAGGCCTTCGGAAAAGACGGCGAATTGCGGGGCCGGAACGCCGGCAGGCTTCAGTTCGAGCACGTACACGTCCCGGGGGGCCATGCGGACGGGAGCGGTCAAGTCGATGACCGCGCCAGTCACCACATCCACGCCGAGGGTGTTCGCGCCGATGACTTCGGAGAAGCGGGCCATGTCCAGCTCGCTTTCGCCGTCGGAGCCGTTCAGGATGGTGAGGACCGTGTCCTCGCCGTCGGTGCGGGCATAGACGTAGCACTTGGTGCGGTTGTCGGGGGTATAGTGGACCAGCCGGCCTTCGGTGACCGGCTTGGAGGTGCGGCGCCAGTTGAGGAGCTTGCTGGCGAAGTCCCAGCATTCGTTCTGGACGGCGGTGCGGCCGGCGGCCGTAAAGGCGTTGGCGGGGTCCTCCCGCCAGCCGCCCGGGAAGTCGCCGCGGAGCTGGTCGGCGCCGGCCATGGCGATCTCCGTCCCGTAATAGAGCTGCGGAATGCCGCGGGTGGTCAGGAGGAAGGCCAGGCCCTGCTTGAACTTCCAGACAGGGTCGCCCGGCTGCATGAACCGGCTGATGTCGTGGTTGTCCAGGAAGGTGAGCACATGGTCCGGATCGGGAATCAGGAAGTCCTGCGTGACGGTCTCATAGACCTTGAACAGGCCGGCCTCGGAGCCCTCGCTGGTGTTGCTTTCCTTCAGGATTTCACGCTGGATGGTGAAGGTCAGGTCGAAGTCCATCACCGTCTTGAGGTGCGAGTCCGACGGATTCAGGGCCGACCCCCGCTGCCACCACCCGGCGGCGGAGTTCCGGGGATACCAGCCCTCGCCCACGATGTTGAAATCGGGATACTCGTCCTCGATCTCCTTGCACCAGCGGACCATGAAATCGTAATCGGCATAAGGATAGGTGTCCATCCGGATCCCGTCGATGCGCGCGTATTCGATCCACCAGATGCTGTTCTGAATCAAGTACGTAGCCAGATGGCGGTTGCGCTGGTTCAGGTCTGGCATGCCGCCCGAGAACCAGCCGTCCAGGAGGATGTCCTTCTCGGACTGCGGCGCGTGCGGGTCCATCAGCACCCACTTGTAATGGGTCGTGGTCGTCAGCCCGTCGTTCCCCCGCGGGCCGCGGCGGAAGCCGCCCTCCGGCGGTCCCTGCCGCTGCCGCTCCGACAGCTTCCGCGCATAGTCGTTCTGGTTGAACCAGTCGTCGTCCGGGATGTCCTCGATCCACCAGTGCGTGCTGCCCGAGTGGTTGAAGATCATGTCCATCACGACCTTGATGTTGCGCCCGTGGGCCGCATCGACCAGGCCGCAGTACTCCTCGTTGGTCCCGAGCCGCGGTTCGATCAGGTAGAAGTCCGAAATCGCATAGCCGTGCGAGGCGTTGCTCCGGTTGTACTGGACCGGATTGAGCCAGATGGCCGTCACTCCGAGCGAGTCGATGTAGCCCAGGTGCTCCCGGATGCCCTGCAGGTCCCCGCCGTGGTGACCGCCGCCATTGTTCCGGTCGGCCTTGAACTGCTCCCAGTCGTCGTTGGCGGGGTTGCCATTGGCGAACCGGTCCGGCATGATCAGGTACAGCACGTCCTTCGTGGAGAAGCCCTGCGCGCCGGTCTTGGTGTTCCGCGGACGGAGTTCGAAAGGCTTTTCCGTCACCTTCCCGCCTTCCTTGAAACGGAAGGTCATCGTCCCCGGGCGGGCCTTTTCCGTCACGTCCAGGTACACGATCAGATAGTTGGGGTTCTTGACCTTGGCGACCTCCTTGACCCGGACGCCCGGATAGGACTTGAGGGAAAACTCCGAGGACGCGATGTCCTTGCCGTAGAACATCACCTGGAGTTCCTGATTCTTCATGCCGGCATACCAGAAGGGAGGGTCCATCCGCTGGATGTCCGCAGCCTGCGCGCCCGCCGCGACGATTAAAGCGGCGAGAACGGCAATAAGTCTATGTGTTTTCATACGGGTGGGTTATTCGGGCAGGAAGGACACCGCGGCGCCGCCGCCCGGGGCGAGCCGGAGCGTCAGGACGTCGTCGCAAGTGACTGTGCGCGAAGTGATTTCGTAAGCGGTGGGGTTCGTATCCCAGTGAGCGTCGGGGGCATCGCCATAGATAGTGGCGGTGTAGCGGACGCCGGGTTTGAGGAAGGTCAGCGGCTGGTCGAAGGTACGGCCGGTTTCGTCGGTCGTGGCGCCCAGGAAGTAGTTGTCGCCGGCCCGGCGGACGAGGGCGATCCACTCGCCCACTTCGCCCTGGAGGGCTTCGGAGGCATCACAATCCGCGTCAAAGTCGCGGAAGAACTGGAAGGCCGGATGGCCCTCGTAGTTCTCCAGCAGGTCGCAGGCCATCTGCATCGGGGAATAGAGCACAACCCAGTTGGCCATCTGCTTGGCAAGGGTGGTGTGCTCACTGCACTCCGAACTCGGACGGCCCCAGGTGCGGAGTTGCGGCTTACCCTGAACCGATTCGTACTTGATGTCGAACACGCCCGGCGTATAGTCCACCGGACCGCCCAGCAGGCGCGTATAAGGCAGGATGACCGTATGGGAAGGAGGATTGCCGGGACCCCAGCCGTTGTACTCCATGCCACGGACGCATTCCCGGGTCATGAAGTTGGGCCAGGTACGGCGCAGACCCGTCGCCTTGATGACCTCGTGGCCATCCACCATCACCTGCCGCTGCGCCGCGGCCTCCACGACTTTCTGGAAATGCCGCACGCCCGTCTGGCTGTGGCGGGGTGCGCCGCCTGTCAGGCCGCCGCCCGCATAACCCGTCTTCAGGGCGTGGATGCCCAGCGACTGGGCCCAATCCAGCGACCGGTCCAGCTGCTCCTCGAAGCGGAGATAATTGCCACCTGTCTCGTTGTGCGAAATCAGATAAATCCCCTTCTCACGGGCGTAGGCGGCCACTTTCTCCACGTCATAGTCCGGCGCAGGGCGGGTGAAATCGAAGTCCGGAAGGGCATCGGAGCCCCGCCAGGCGTCGTTCCAACCCTCGAACAGAACGCCCTGAATATTGTTCGCAGCAGCAAAGTCGATGTAGCGAAGCGCGTTCTCCGTCGTCGCACCGTGACCTTCCCCGCCCCAGGACTCGACGCCCAGGTGCAGGCTCCACCACACGCCGATGTATTTCATCGGCCTGATCCAGGAGACATCCTCCAGGGCACAAGGCTCGTTGAGGTTCAGGATCAGGGAAGAATTGACCAGGCCCACGGCCGAGCGGGCGACCTGAAGGGTGCGCCAAGGAGTCTGGAAAGAGCCAGGGACGACGGCGACGGGATCCCCCATCGGGGTCGGGGATGACGAGGAAGCCAGGGTCGGGGATGACGAAGAAGACGGGGTCGGGGATGATTCCGGAAGCGGACCTCTCCGGCGGCGCTGCTGCTGCATCGGGGCCAGGGAGGCCTGGAAAGTCAGCCCGTCGCCGTGCCGCAGCACCATTTCCGGGAAATCGACCAGCGCCGCCTCATGGACCGCCGCGTACAGCCCGTCGGAAAACTTCAGGGTCAAGGGTGTATTGGCATCCCGCAGCTCCGACAGCGGCATCTTCCGGTACAGATGTTCATAGGAGTTGAAGTCCCCGGGGATGGACCAGCTCGTCGCATCGGCGGCAAAGGCAAATTGCGTCTGCTCCCCAGCGATCCGGAGCGTGTCCACGCCGGGCACGGCATAGGCATACCGGAACCCGAAACCGTCGTCAAACACCCGGAAAACGACCGTCAGGCCCACGCCGTCCCCGTTCTTCATCCGGAGCGTCAGCTCCCGGTGATGGTCCAGCACCTCCTTGTTTTCGCCCCAAGGCTGATGCCAGGTTTCCCGGTGGGTCCGTACCTGCGACCCGGTCAGGGAGAATCCCCGGTCCAGGTTCACGTCTTCGGACACCAGGCCCATCACGGACGGTTCCACAAGGGGCTGTCCGTCCACCTCCACCCGGTAGGATGGAACACCGGCATCATCCAGGGAAAACGCCACGGAAATCCGTCCGTCCGGAGACGTCACGACGGTTTTCGGGGCACAGGCCGCGAGCAGCAGGGCCACGGCCGCAAGAGCGGTCTTTTTCATGCGCGAATCGTTTTTTTTTGCAGTCCGGGGCCCGGCCAGAGGCCCCGGACCTGTCCCAACCCATAAACTAACTACACTTGAAAAGGATAGGACAAATATCCTGCCATCCCGGCAGGTTAGAAGCGATAATCCACAACCAGCGTGGACATTGGGGCGACTTCCGTCCCGTCGGAGACGGTCACCCGCTCTCCGGTCAGGACATTCACGCCCGAGCCGAGCGAAGCGGACATCTCCCGGAACCGCGTCCAGGGCACCTGTACCGTCTCCTCGGAATTATTGACAAACACGAAGACCACCTCCCGGTCGTCGTACCGGAAGTACCCGTAGGTGTTGTTCTCCGGAATGAAATGCAGGGTCTTGCCGGCATGCACCGCCGTCGCGCCCTTGCGCCACTGGAAGAGGGTCCGGGCGTAGTCGTGCAGGTCGGCCGCATGGGCCCATTCCCCCGTAGCCGAAGCCCGGCCTTCCGGGGTGAAAAGGTTCACCGGATCCCCGGCCCAGCCGCCCGGAAAGTCCATCCGGAGGCGGCCGTCGTCCCGGTGCGGGTCACCCGTCACGAACATCATCTCGTCGCCGTAGAACAGCTGCGGGATACCGCGGAGTGTCGCGAGGAGGGTCAATGCAATCTTCATCCGGCGCGGGTCGTGTCCGAAGGTATCGCCAATGCGGGCAATGTCGTGGTTGGACAGGAAGATGAGCATATGGCTCAGGTCGTGGTAGATGAAATCGTGCGAAAGGGCGTTGTACACGGCGGAGATGTCCGGTCCCCCGCGGCGGCCACGGCCTTGCGGCGGGCCCTGCCGCTGCTCCTCCCGGCCCGGGATCGGGGCCGTCAGCGCCCCGGTGAGGGCCGCCTGCAGCGGGAAGTCCATGATGGACGGCAGGTAGGAATTGAATCCGTCGGAGTTGGGGTTGTCTTTCTGCCAGTAGGCGACGAAGTCGGGATTCGCCTGCCAGACCTCGCCCACGATGTTGAAGTTCGGATATTCGTCGGTGACGGCCTTCGCCCAGGCGGACATGGGCACTTTCTCATTGTAGAACCAGGTGTCCACCCGGAAGCCGTCCAGGCCGGAGTATTCGATCCACCAAATGGCCCACTGCTGGAAGTATTTCAGCATGAAGGGGTTGTCCAGGTTCATATCCGGCATGTTCCGCACGAACCAGCCTTCCTCCATGATGGCGAGGTCCGCCTTCGAGGCGTTCGGGTCCAGAGCCAGGCCCATCTGGTGGTTCGAGTTCACGTACGGGTCGTTCATGTGGACCCAGTCCTTGAAAGGCATGTCCTCCATCCACCAGTGCTCTGTGCTGGAATGGTTCGTCACCACGTCCAGGATGACCTTGATGCCCTTCTCATGGGCCTTGGAGACCATCTCCCGGTACAGTTCGTTGGAGCCGTAGCGCGGGTCGATGTGATAGTAGTCCGAACAGGCGTAGCCGTGGTAGGAGCCGCGCGGGGCGTTGTCGCCCAGGAGCGGCGTGCTCCACAGCGCCGTGGCGCCCAGGTCGGCGATATAGTCCAGATGGTCGATCACCCCCTGGAGGTCGCCCCCGTGGCGGCCCATCGGGGTCTCCCGGTTCGCCTTCTCCACCGTGTCGTCCGTGGAATCATTCCCCGTGTCGCCGTTGGCGAAACGGTCCGGGACGATCAGGTAGATGAGGTCGGCCGTCGTGAAACTCTCCCGGTCTGCGGAGCCCGGCTGCCGGGCCGCAATCTCGTAGGGATAGCGGATGACATCGGCCCCCTTCTTGAATACGAATGTGTAGGTCCCGGGCTTGGTGCGCGGGCTCACCTCCACGTCCACGAACAGGAAATTCGGGTTGTCGGCCTGATGGACATCCTTGACTTTCAGTCCTTTGCCTTCAATCGACACGGAATACGAGCCAAGGCCCGGACCTTGCACGAGGAGCTGGAGGTCGGTCTTCATCCCGGTCCACCAGGACAGGGGTTCCACGCGGGTAATCTCACCCGCCTGCACGGCCGCCGCCAGGAGCAGGGCGGCGATGATGGAAAGCGTCCGTTTCATCAGTTCCAGATTTTATAGCCGTAACCGGCGAGTTCCACTTTTTCGGGAAGGCCCGAGGCCACCTTGGACAGATTGGCCGTCACGGCGGCGGAGCCCGTATTCACGGCGACGACACCCTTGCCATAGGCCACGACCACCAGCGCATCCAGCGCGTAGATCTTCGCGGCCCCCGAACGGTCTATCTTCGCCAGGGCCTGGAGGGCCTCCTGATACGCCTTGGTCAGCACAGGATCGGCCTTCCAGTCCATCGTCATCGTATTGAAGAAGTTGATGGTCTTGTCATACCCGGTCTCCTGCATGCCGTAGATCATGGCGGAGCCGTTCAGGGCGGCCATCAGCACATAGGCTGCGAGGGCGCCCTCCTTGGACTTGAACTGACCGGCCGGCGTCCCTTCCGTAGCATCGTCGTGGTTCGTCACGAAGAAGAGCTTGGTCTTCGGGGCCGGGGTCTTCGCCTGGTCCTCCCGGTACCAGGACACGAAGTCCGCCGCCTTGCCCCCGCCGAAAAGGGTCCGCATGCGGGACTTCATCGCCCGGTCGAAGATGATGTCGAACCCGTCGTCGAACATCCGCTCGAAATCGGATTCGGCCAGCATCACGAACCCCGGCTTGCGGGCCTTGAGCTTCGCGATGGCCTCCTTCCAGAAGTCGTCGCGGACCCCATGGGCATAATCACAGCGGTAACCGTCGATGTCCAGGGTCGTTACCCAGTACTCGAGCGCGTCCTCCATAGCGGTCCAAAGCCCTTTCTGACTGTAGTCCAGCTGCGCCACATCGGTCCAGGCGCCGTCCTTGGTGGGCCAGGCGATCGATCCGTCCGCCTTGTGCTCATACCACTCCGGATGCTCCGTGATCCAGGGGTTATCCCAGGACGTATGGTTCGCAACCCAGTCGAACATCACCTTCATCCCCTTTGCGTGGGCAGCGTCCACGAGGGCCTTCAGCTCGGCCAGGGTGCCGTAGCTGCTGTTCACCCCTTTGAAATCCTTGATGCAGTAGGGAGAGCCGATGGCCTTGGTCTTCCCTTCGGGATAGACGGGCATCAGGTACAGGAATTCGGTCCCGAGGGCCTTGATGTCGTCCAGGCGGGCCTGCACCTTGCCGAAGGCCCCGGAGGAGCCATACAGTTTCAGGTTCACCTGGTAGATTTGCCAGTTGTCCCGGGCCGTGGCACCCAGCGATGCGAGCTCGGATGGGCCGTTGGCAACGTCCCCGCTGGGAATGACCGGCAGCACCTGGGGCTTCCCGCAACCACAGGCCGCGAGAATCAGGACGACGGTTGTCAATAGGATGGTTTTCTTCATATCGCTTGCGTTTGTCTGGCAGGCCGGGGTCCGGTCAGGGGCCCCGGCCCGAAAGGTTATTCGGCCACGGCCACGCCGTCACCGGTCAGGGTGAAGAAGAAGTCGCGTCCCACCGCCTGGCCCTTCAGCACGTCGAAGTTCTCCAGCTGGGTCCCGGCGTTGTTGTTGAAGATCAGGTTGGCGGTCCAGCCGAAGCAGGACGCCGGAATCTCGGCATACTTCCAGATCTTGCCGCCGATCTCCTGCTCGCCGGTCACGGCCGCGCCGGGCCAGCCGCCGAAGATCTCCCCGGTTCCCCAGGAGTACACGTACAGGGCCTCCCAGCCGGTGTTGTCCTCCACATAGACGCGGACCGTCGGTTCGGACGCCGCCCAGGTGAAGTCGGCGGAAATCCCGTAATAGAGGGTCTCGCCCACGTTCACGACCGGTCCGTCGAACTGGTTGCCGTCGCCGCCCGCACCGTTGTTGAAGATCAGGTGCTCCTCCTTGCCGGAATGCTCCGCCGGAACGAAGAACCGGTAAGCAGGCACGCCGCAGAAGGTGCCCACGGCCTCACCGGCCGCACCCGGCCAGCCGCCGAAGATCTCGGCACCGCCCCAGGCGTACAGGTGGAGGTTCTCCCCCCAGCCCATGCCGTCGAAGACATAGATCCAGGAATCGTCGCCGCGCGGGTTGCCCGACACGTTATCCACGTAGTAATTGGCGTTGATGTTCAGGAAGAGTTCCTTCTCCGGAACGGTGATGGCGAAGTCGGCGAGCTGCTGACCCTTGCCGTTGTTGTTGAAGATGAGGTTGAGGGTCTTGCCCGCCATGTCGGCCGGCAGGCCGAAGACGGTGTACTCCACGCCCTTCACGGTCTCGGTGCCCACCGGGGTCGCGCCCGGCCAGCCGCCGAAGGCCTCGGCATCGCCCCAGGCATACAGGGTGATGGCCTCCCAGTCGGTTTTGTCATTCACCAGGATCTTGATCTCCGGATTCCGCGGATCCAGCGGGGTGACCGCCGCTTCCGCATCCAGGAACACGAACAGTTCGCCGGCGAGGGTGACCTCATAGTTCCCGGTCTGCGTGCCGTCGTTGTTGTTGAAGATGAGGTTCTCCGCACGGCCTTCCGCATCGGCGACCACCACCTTCCTGTAGGTAACCGAACCGATCTTCTCGGTCTCGGTGACCGCCACGCCGGGCCAGCCGCCGCAGAGTTCCTTGTCACCCCACATGTACAGGTACAGGTTCTCCCAGCCGGAGGCGTCCTGGACGTAAATCGTAATCGGATCCTTCTCCACTTCCACGGGCGGCTCCGGGGTGTCGCCACCTCCGCCGCTGCCGCCGCCGGGACCATCCAGCAGGGTTGCACCGTCGGCCGTCACCTGGAAGAAGTAGTCCTGAACGCCCTCTTCGAAGGTCAGATTGTAGTCCGAAAGCTGCGTGCCGTTGTTATTGTTGTTGAAAATCAGGTTCTGCGCCAGGCCATAGATGTCATCGCCGTACTCGAAGTACTTGTATTCGATACCGCCCAGCGTCTCGGACCCGGCCACCTGGGCACCCGGCCAGTCGCCGCCGAAGTTGTTCACGTCACCCCACTGGTACAGGGCGATCGCGTCCCATCCGGTCTGGTCGTCCACCCATACGCGCACGCCGTCGTGGGTCGGGATGACGATGCCACCGCCACCTTCGGTCGGATCCGGGGCTTCAGACACGCCGTCGGCCGTCACGAGGAAGAAATAATCCTTCACGCCCTCCTCGAACCGGACGTTATAGTCCGCGAGCTGGGAGCCGTTGTTATTGTTGTTGAAAATCAGGTTCTGGCCCAGGCCGAAGATGTCGTCGCCATACTCGAAGTACTTGTACTCCACGCCGTTGCAGGTCCACGTACCGGCCACCTGCGCGCCCGGCCAGTCTCCGCCGAAGTTGTTTACGTCACCCCACTGGTACAGGGCGATGGCATCCCAGCCGGTCTGGTCGATGATATAAATGCGCACACCGTCGTGCTCGGGCAGTTTCACCTCATCCGGATTCTCCGGCGGGGCGAAGTACTTGGCCCACTTGTCCACATAGACATTGGCCCATTCCCCCACGCCGATATTGAGCCGGTGGCGCACTTCCTCGTTCTTCGGGGAACGCTCCTGGCCCTGCTGGACACTGTAGAAGGTGAACCCGTCCGCAAGGTCCTTTCCGCCCTGGAAACGGCTAGGATCCAGATAGATACCCCATTTGGAGGGGATGGCCTCGGAGTGGGTCATCAGGTAGTCGGGATTGCCGATGGCGGCCTCGCCGCCGTTGAAGGCGCCGATGATGTAAATCTCCTCGCTGGCGGTGGACGCCTGCGGCATGATGCCCTCCACGAGGATCATGTTGCTGCGGGTGTCAAAGGCCCGCTGCTCGTGCGGGAATTCGATCTCCACCTTCTCGGCGCAGGAGGCGGCCAGAAGGAGGAACGGGATCGACAGATAGGATATAACTCGTTTCATACGCATTAGTCAGCTACATAGTTAGGATTCTGCACAAGGCCGGGATTCACGGTGAGGGCCGCCTCCGGCAGGGGGAACCACTCGTACTTGCGGTCACGCTTGGCGGGATAGGAATCATCCCCTTCGCCGCGGCCGAAGAACCACCACTGGCCCTGGGTGAACTTGTCGAAGCGGCGGAGGTCGGTGCGGCGGCGGCGGCCTTCGCACAGGAACTCCTTACCCCATTCGTTGAGCATCCAGTCTTCGTCAAAGGCGTCGAAGCCCGGACCCGGCTCGTTCTGGACGGATGTCCAGTCGGAGGCCTTGAAGTAGCGCTTCCGGACCTGGTTCACGAGCTCCTTCGCGCCGGCGCTGTCGCCCGCCCGGAGCTTGCACTCGGCCAGCATGTAATAGACTTCCGCCAGGCGGAATTCCACCTCGTCGATGTCGCGGAAATCCACCTCGCATACGTCCGGAAGGACCGGATAGCGGACCAGGCGGTAACCCGAGTTGGTCTCGCCCCAGTGCGGAGACATCACGGTCGCGAGGTCGCGGCCCTTGTTCTGGAAGGTACCCACCTGGTCCACATACACCAAGTTCTGTCCGTCGCGGTCGGCATCGGCCGGCAGGGCGGCACCGGTGTAGTAATCCACCTGGGGACCCATCAGGAAGAGGCCTTCCCAGTTGCCCTTCTCATCGGCATGGTACGGCTTCTTGCGGATATCCCGGTTGTCGAAACGGTCATAGACGGCACCCAGCTTGTCGCCGTAGTCGAACAGGAAGGACTTGCCACCCGTATCCGTACCGCCGGTGGCGAGGACCTCGTTGCCGGAGTTGTCGTGGGACGGGGCGATGATGACGCAGTTCCACCGTCCCTGGTCGTTGTTGGAACCGAAGATGGACTCCGGATCGCCGAAGGCGTTGTACGGGAAGAACGTGACGTTGCGGCAGTTATAGGCGTTGCCGTGGGACTTGCCGTACTCGGAGGCAAGGGCGAAAATGACCTCGGGGCAATTGACATTGTCAATGTTGTAGATATCCCGGAAGTCATCCGCAAGGGCATAGGTGCCATAGTTCCCGTCCAGGATCTCCTGGCACAGGGAGGCGCACTCGGAGAAGTGGTCCTCGCCGGTGAACACGGCGGCATTCAGCAGCAGGCGGGCCTTGATCATCCGGTTCGTCGCCTGGTTCATCCGGTTCACGTTGTTCTTCGGCAGGCCTGCGAGGCTCTCGTCCAGTTCGGTGATGAGGAACTGCCAGATCTTCTTGCAGGAGGTGTTGAAGTCGGGATCGGCCGTCGGGGGCACCTCGGAGGTCACCTCGGTGTTCAGCGGCAGGGCGCCGCCCCAGACCTCGAAGAGGTTGTAGTAGCACCAGGCGCGGAGGGTCCGCATCTCGTCGATGTACTGCGCAGCCTTCTCGGGAGAGACGCCGATGGCCTCCAGGTCAATGGTCTCGAGGTCGTGGATGATGCTGTTGGTCTCACCGATCGCGCCCCAGGTGTTGTTCCAGGCGCTCTGGATGATGGAGGACTGGGAGGTCCAGGTATGGGAGGAGAGGACGAACTTCTCGGCATTGTCCCATCCCCACTGGCCGCCGTTCCACACGCGCCAGGCGATCTGGTCGGCGGAGAACTCGTTCAGGTAGAAGAAATACTCGCCGAAGGAACCTTCCGCCGTGTAATAGACGGAAGCGATGGCTCCCTTCACGCTGCTTTCGCTCTGGTAGAAGTTGTCCTTCTCGATCCGGTTGAAAGCCTGCTCGGTGAGGTCGAAGCACGCGGTCAGGCCAAGGGCGGCCGCCGCAAGGGCCAAAGTATGGAAAATCTTTTTCATGTCGCGGTCCGATTAGAAGGTGAGGGTGGCGCCGAGGGTGACGACACGGGTTTCGGGATAGCCGGAGCCGTTGTCCACGCCCGGGGTCAGGCCGTTGGTGGACAGCAGGGCCGGATCGGTACCGGTGTAGCCGGTGATGGTGTACAGGTCGGTCGCCGTCAGGAAGACGCGGAGGCTCCGGATGATCTCGCTCTTCGGGTTCAGGGTGTAGCCCAGGGAGACGTTCTGGATCTTCATGAAGTCGCCGTGTTCCAGGAAGTAGGACGTCACCACGCCGCCGTACTCGCGGACATCCTTGTCCGTGGTGTAGGCCGTGCGGAAGACATTGGCATTACCGGAACTCTGGAGGTTGTTCGCCCGGCGGTTGTTGTAGATCATGTGGCCGAAGGCGCCGTTCATGAAGATGTTCAGGTCGAAGTGCTTGTACCGGAAGGTATTGTTCCAGGAGAGGAAGAGCTTCGGGATGGTGTTGCCGATGTAGCGCTTGTAAGCGGCGTTGGCGGAGGCGGCGGTGATGATGTTGCCGTCGTTGTCATAGACCATCATGTCGCCGAACTCGTTCACGCCTGCGGCCTCGTAGCCGTACAGGGTACCGATGCGGCTGCCCTCGGTGTAGCGGTAATAGTAGGACGTCTGTCCCAGGCCGCCGGTGCCCAGCATGTCGATGTAGGAGGCGCCGTAAATCTGGTTGGACAGGGTCTTGATCCGGGAATAGCCCACGGAAGCGTTGATGCCGGAGGTCCAGCCGAAGTCCGGTTTCCTGATGATGTCGCCATCCAGGGCCAGTTCGGCACCCAGGTTCTCCGTCTCTCCCACGTTCACGAGGATGGAGCTGTGGATGAACGGCGGCTGCGGGGCCGTGTAGTTGTACAGCAGGTCCGGGCTGCGGCGGTCGTACAGGTCGAGGCTACCGCGCAGGCGGTTGTTGAAGAAGACAAAGTCGATACCCGCGTTCACGGCGACCAGCTTCTCCCAGCGCAGGTCCGGGTTCTCGTTGGCGGCAGGACGGTATCCCTTCACCCATTCACCGTCCATATAGTACTGGCCGTGGCTGCCGTAGGTCGGGCGGGCGACGTTGGAGCCGCCGCGGCGGCCGGTGACGCCGTAGGAGATACGGGGCTTGAGGCTGTCAATCCATTTGGCGCCGCTCAGGAAGCCCATATTGGCCATTTCCCACGCGAGGGAGGCGGCCGGGAAGTTACCCCACTTGTTGTTGTCACCAAAGTTGGTGGCACCCTCGTGGCGCAGGGACACGGAAGCGAAAAGGATGTTGTTCCAGTTGTAGTTCACGCGCCCGAGGAGGGCGATGACCTTGGACAGGGACTTGCCGGAACCCATGCTGGTCTGGGCGGGATTCTCGGTCCGGGCGGTACCGGAACCGATGTCGTTCCACAGGATGGAGTCGTAGGCGAAGCCGCGGTTGGTCATGTTCATGCTCTCCGAGTTGTGGTCCATGTAGGAGTAGCCGGCCACGGCGTTCAGGTGGTGGTTCCCCTGGTGGAAGGAGTAGTTGAACAGCCATTCGAGCTGGTTGCGCCAGTTCTTGGAGTAGGACAGGGAAGCCGTTCCCTCATAGCCGTTCCAGTACTTGTCGTGCGACTCGATGGGCGTATAGTTGTTGGATTTGTAGTCGTTGTAATCCAGCGAGTAGGTCACCGTCGAACTCAAGCTGTGGACGTCGGTGCGGATGAAATTGGCCTTCAGGGACACGGCGCCGGTGGCGTAGAGGCGCTGGCCGTTCGCGGTCTTGTTGAGCATCGCCTCCACGGGGTTGGTGGCGTTGGTCGGGGCGGTGGGCTGGTAATAGGAACCGTCCTCGTTGTAGATCGGGAAGGTCGGGTTGATGGTGAGGGCGGTGCCGAAGGAACCGTCATTGCCGTATTCCTCGTTGACCCGGCGGGCATTCAGGCTGATGTTCAGCTGAAGGAAATCCTTGATGATGCGCTGCTCCAGGGCGGCGCGGGCGCCGAATTCCTCACGCGCGTCCACGAGGTCCACGCCCAGGGAATTCTTGTAGCTGACGGACGCGTTGTACGAGCCCTTGGCAGTGCTTCCGTCCACGCCCACGTAATGGGTGTGTCCATAGGAAAAGTCGCGCAGGAGGGCGCTGTACCAGTCCGTCCGGGCGCCGTAGTCGGTGCCGCGGCGGGAGCGGACCCACTCCTCGGGCGAGAGGACGGCGATCGGGGCCTTCACGAAGTTCACGTTGAAGGCGCCGTCGTAGGTGACATGGGCCGTGCCGGGCTCATCCTTGGACCCCTTCTTGGTGGTGATGAGGATGACGCCGTTCGCACCGCTGGTACCGTAGATGGAGGCCGAGGCCGCATCCTTGAGAACGGTCATCGACTCGATGTCCTGCGGGGACAAGGAGCGGATTTCACCGCCGGGGACGCCGTCGATCACCACGAGCGGGCCGTTGCCGGCATTCAGGGAGGTCGCGCCGCGAATCTGGTAGTCGGAGCCGGAGTTCGGGTTGGAGCCCTGGCTCGTCACGACGTTCAGGCCCGCGACCTTGCCGGTGAGCATCGTCATCGGGTTGTTGGTGGTGCCGCGGAAGAAGTCCTTGCTGTCCACCTGGACGATGGACGCGGAGACCTCCTTCTTGGACAGGGTGCCGTAGCCGATGACCACGACCTCGTCCAGGAATTCGGTGTCCTCGGCGAGGGTCACCGTCGCCGGGACCTCGGAGGCCTTGAAGACTTGCGTGGCATAGCCGATGCAGCTGATCTCGACCAGGGCATCGGCATCCGGCACGCGGAGGGTATAGTCTCCGTCCAGGCCGGTTACGGTGCCGTTCTGCGTCCCCTGCTGGAGGACGGTGGCCCCGATGACCGGACCCTGGGCGTCAACGACCACACCTTTGACCAGGTATCCGCCCTGGGCGGACACCAGACCCACTGTCAGAAGCAGGAGGGTCAACGCGGAAAGAATCCTTTTCATTGGGTTGGTTGTTGGTTATTTTGGGTTATTGTGATCCGTTGACCGCAAAATTACCGGGTCTTCCACGCGTGTCCGAATTTCATAAGGAGAATATAATATTAAAATACTTCAATATGCTGTTTTTCAGCATGTTGAAGCACTCTCGCGGGCAAAAAAATATAAGGGTTGTATTGGCCTATCTGGCCCCGATCTGCATAATTTCGGCCTCGAAGCGGTCGTTTTCCACCCAGGATTTGTTCTTCACCCGGGTTTTGTAGGTGTTGATGGTGTGCACCGAGTAGTCCAGGAACTTCGCGATGCGGTCCGTTTCGGAGATACCGAGGCGGATCAGGGCGAAAATCCGCATCTCCGGAGTGAGGCCGCCTTCGGGGTACCGCTGCTCCGCATCCGGGAACAGGGCGTTGTAATCGTTGACGAAAGTCGGGAAAATCTTCAGGAAGGTGTGGTCGAAGGATTCATACATCTGGTCCCGTTCCTTGTCGATGGTAGACTCCTTCAGGGAGCGGCGGAGCTCGTCGTACTGGCGGGTGACGATCATCCGGTCCACCATCTTGTACAACTGGGACATCTTGTCGATGAACTCCGAATTGATGTAGAAGGAGTTGCCGATGTATTCCGACTTGATCTCATTGGCCTCCGCAAGCTGGGCGTTCGCCGTCTCCAGCTGGGCGTTCCGCTGCACGATGATGGCGCGGGCCTCGTGCAGGCGGCGGTTCTGCCGGCGGATGAACCAGAGGGCGATGACGGCCGCCAGGGCCACCAGGATGGCCAGGACAATGCTCACGATCAGGAGGTTCCGCTCCCGCTGCAGACGGTCGTAATGGTTCTTTTCCACGATGGGCAGGACCGCGCCGACCTCCAGCTTCCGCAGCCGGGCATTGTAGAAATTGGCATCCTCGAAGGATTCATGGACATACCGGGAGGGGCGCTCGACCTCACCCCGGCGGGACAGGTACTCCGCCAGCATCCGGAGGGCCGTCGTCTCCTTGGTGGAGGACTTGAGGTCGCAGATGGCCGATTCGCAGAGGGAGACGAGGGCCTCATCTTCCCGGCCCAGACAGTGCTGAAGCCAACCCATCGACGAGGCGAAGATGGCCCGCGAGTGCAGGTCGATGCCCTCATCGGCCAGCAGTTCCTTGAACACGACGATCCCGGCCTCGTACTGGGCGCTCTCCATCAGGAAATTGGCCTGATACTCCTGCCAGACCGGCGAGTTTTCGGGGACCATCTCCATGATCTTCCGGCTATAGGCCTCCCCCGCCTGGGAATATTGGTTCCAGTAGGGTTCCGTCTGGGCATAGCCGCGGGCGGAATAGTTCAGCCGCACCTGCATCTTGTAGTATTCCAGCAGGGTCCGGGGTGCGACGCCTTCCACGTCCAGTTTCCCCATCACGTCGAAGGCCTCCTTGTACAGGCCGGCGGAAATCAGGCAGAACGTCGTGGCGCAGCCTGCCTCCACCCGGGCGTCGGGCCGCTCGGCGCGCGCCGCCAGCACCCCCATCGACTGCGCATAGGAATAAGCTGAATCGTACTTATAGCTTTTGTACTCCTCGTACAGCGTCCGGGTCACCGCATACCGTTCCGCATCGTCCAAGGCGCTCCGGAGCCGCCCCCGCAACTGTCCGATCCGCGCTTCCTTCTGCGCATCATACTCCGCCTTCCGCCCCAGCTCCATATCCAGCGCACGAAGGCTCCGCTCCACGTCCTGCCCCCGCAAGGGCAGCACCGCGAGGCAGCAAAGGAGTATGACCGGCAGGCATTTCCGCAACATGTTTGCAAGATAGTGAGAATCAATGGAAAAACCAACAGCGATCCCGAGCCCCCGGGCGCAAAACAACCCTTCTGCGGCTCAAACTGCTCCTTGTCTGGCCTCGCGACCCCCGACAAGTCGCGTTTCCGCGCCCTGGAGGCCGTTTTTGTACCCGCCGGCTCGGGGGTGATGGTTTGTTTGCCGAAATAGTTGTAATTTTGCAAGGATTGGAACTGACCACACATTAAACACGGAACTATGGATACTTATCATTTCAGGAAACAGATACACCGGTTGCCGGGGAAGGTGATTCACGCAATTCCCCTGCCGGCACCGGAGGTGACGGAGGGACACGGAGCACGGAAGCGGATCGGGGACATCTGCCGCTCGTACGGCTATAAGCAGGTGCTGCTGGTCACCGACCGTACGCTCAGTTCGATGGGCTATGAGCAGGCGATCGCGGCCTCGCTGGAAGCGGCCGGAGTGGGGTACTCCATCTTCAATGACATCCATTCTGAGCCCAATATCCCCACCATTGAGGCGGGACGCAAGGCTGCGCAGGCGTGCGGGGCGGAATGCATCATCGCCCTCGGAGGCGGGTCCGTGATGGATACCTGCAAGATGGTTGCCGCCGGCGTGAAGATGCCGCATCTGCCCGTGAAGGCATTGCTGCTGAAGTTCTTACCCGTTCCGGGTGGGTCTCTGCCCATCATCAACGTGCCTTCGACCGCCGGTACCGGCGCCGAAGTGACCGTGGGCGCCGTGGTGATGAACGAGCAAGGGGTGAAGGGCTCCACGGTATTGATCGGCCTCAATGTGGCCCATGTGGTGCTGGACAGCGAACTCACTGTCCAGGCACCCCGTCAAGTGACGGCGGCTTGCGGCGTAGACGCCCTCAGCCACTGCATCGAAGGGGTCGTGAGTGACACGGATGTCGATGATGAGGATATGAACCTCTCCCTGGAGGGGGTTCGGCTGATTATGAATAACCTCCCCGTAGTGATGCAGGAGCCCGGAAACATCGACGCGCGCCTGGGGATGTGCCGGGCGGCCCTGTACGGTGGCAATGCCATCAACACCCAGTTGGCGGGTTATGTCCATGCTTTTGCCCATAGCATCGGCGCCAAATACCATCTGCCCCACGGATTGGCCATCTCGCTGATGCTCCTGCCTGTTCTGGAATTCCAGAAAGAGGCCTGCCGTGAGAAATACGCCCTGATGGCCCGTTTCTGCGGAATCGTGGGCGAAGAAGTGTCCGAAAAAGACGCGGCCGAACGTTTCCTGGAGGCCGTCCGGCAACTGTTGGCCCTGTGCGGGATGGACCAGATCGAGCCTCCCGTGCTTCCGTGCGATCACGAGGACCTCATTCCGATGATTGCCGCCGATTCCATCAACTATTCCTCGCCCGTCACCCTGACTAATGACCAGATCCGGCAGGTCCTGGATTCCGTTACCGGGTCCGGCACGCGGGATGCCTCGGAATATACCGACGGGGTGGTCCGGGACATCGTGGCGGCGCAGCGGAAGTTCTTCCGGACCGGAACCACGCTTCCGGTGGGCTGGCGGATCAAGCAGCTCAAGAAACTGAAAGCGGCCGTCCTGGCCCACGAGAAAGAGTTCGAGGAGGCCCTTGCCGAAGACCTGGGCCGCAGCCAGGTGGAGGCGTATCTCTGCGATATCGGCCCGATTGTCACGGAGATTAACGAAATGCTCTGCGGCCTGCGCCGCTGGGCGCGTCCGGAGCGGCATTTCAGCGGGCTGATGTGCTTCCCGAGCCTGATCACGAAAGTGTATAAGATGCCGTACGGCGTGTCGCTGGTCATCAGCCCGTTCAATTTCCCGGTCCTGCTCACCATCGGCGTGGTAGCGGCGGCGATGGCGGGCGGCAATACGGTGGTTATCAAGTCTTCCAGCAAGTCGGCCGCCAGCACGGCGGCGATGAAGAAGTTCTTCGCCGAGGTGTTCCCGCCGGAATATGTCACCCTGATTGACGGCGGTCACGACGTGGCGGATATGTGCCTGGCGCAGCGCTTCGACAAGATTTTCTACACGGGCTCTCCCGCCGTGGGCAAACACGTGCTCAGCGAAGCCGCCAAGAACCTGACGCCCGTGGCGCTGGAACTCGGCGGCGAAACGGGCAACTGGTGCGTCGTACGCAAGGATGCCGACCTGAAGGACGCCGCCCGCAAGATCGCCTTCTTCAAACTCACCAACGCCGGCCAGATCTGCATCAACATCAACCAGATCGCCGTGGCCGAGGAAGTGGCGGAACCGTTCCTGGAAGCGCTCAAGCAGGCTTTCATGGCCCAGATTGGCAAGCATCCCGAGCAGAATCCCGAGTATCCCAAACTTATCACGGCCAGTGCCTACGACAAATGCGCCCGCCTGGCCGATGAATATCGCGACCGTATCGTTTTCGGTGGCAAGGGCGACCCGGAGACGCGCCGCTATTCCCCTACGATGATCTACCCTGTGGGCATCGACGAACACGTCGTGCAGCACGAACTCTTCTGCCCGCTGCTGCCCATCGTGCCGTTCAAGGACGCGGAGGTCGATGCGCTGATGGAGACCATCGCCGACCGCGAGCACCCGCTGGCGATGTACCTTTTCACCAAGGACATCCGCTGGGCGGACCGGGTCATGCGCACCCAGCAGTACGGCGGCGGATGCATCAACGAAGTATGCATCCACATGATGGTCAAGGGTGTCCCCTTCAACGGCACGGGCCACTCCGGCATGGGCGCCTACCACGGCGAATGGGGCTTCCGTGAATTCACCCATCCGCAGACCGTCCTCCGCGGCAGCACCCGCTTCAACCTGCCTCTCCGCGAACATCCCTACACGGGCAAGGCCGGAGAGACAAAACTGAAACTCCTCCGGGTGTTCGAACGGTAGGCTCCCGTCGGGCTTTTGGCGTAGCAGGCCACCGCTGCCCCGAGCCGGCGGGCACAAAAACGGCCGCCAGGACGCGGAAACGCTCCTTGTCCGGGGGTGTGAGGCCGGATAAGGAGCGATTGGGGCCGCAGAAGGGTTGTTTTGCGCCCGGGGGCTCGGAGGAGGACTACACCAGAAAACGCAAATCGTCCGGCTTGAGAAGAAGCGCTTTCGCAAGGCTTGGCGTACGGCCGGCCAGACCCTCGCGGAGCATGCGGGTGGCGACTTTCAGCCGGATTTCCAGGGTGGCACCCGAGAGGGTGCGGCCACAGGCATTGACACAATACTGATTCCCCAGCCGGCGAAGGTCCTGGATGGTCCGCATCTCCAGATAGCGGTTGTGAATCTGCTGTTTCATCGCGGCTTCATCCTCCTTGCGTACATACAGGAAGGCAATATAGGCCCGGACACTCCCAAAGAACTGTTCCACAGTCTCATAGACGATAAAGCTCTCCGGCAGGATGCGTCCGGACGCATCAACCCGCCAAGCTGCGGGCAGCCTCCGCTTGGTCTTGAACATCGCATACTGCTCGCGGAGGGAAAGACTGTCCAAGCGCTTGCCCTCAAAGAAATGCCGATTCTCAGAGAAATAAATATTCCCGCACCCCCAGGCATACTCTCCCGGAAGCTTGCGATAGAAATCCAGGCAGTTCCGATAAACATACATAAACTTGGACAGAATCTCCTCCCGCTTCTCGACCAGGTCACAGACAAAAAAGATGTTCTGCCCCGGGAACTGCCGGTTCAATCGTCTCTGCAACTCTAGCCGGTCCTGTTCTGCGTTCAATTCCTCGCCCTCGACCAACGAGTGCAAATGCGTGTCATTGACCGTCGCCACCCAGACCCGTACACCGGTCATCTCGGCACAGATAGCTACACTGTTCCACGCATCGCCCTTGTCCTCATCCGTTTCAAAAGGAATATCCGCCCGGGTGCCGTCTGAATAAATATGCCAAATTCCCATCTTCTTTTTGCCCGCAAGTTAGAAGGAATGATCCGTTTACCCAAAAAGGGAAACGGATAAAGTCCAAAACCAGCCGTACAATGCGCTGAACGCGTGATTCTGGCGCCCTCGTTTCACCAAAAATGCCGCACTTTTCTATCAATCCCGAGCCCGCAGGTACAAAATCGGCCTTCAGTGCACAAAAACGCGACTTGTCGGGGGTTACGAACCGGGACAAGTCGCGTTTTAGAATGCCAGAGGCTGCTTTTGTGCCCGGGGCCTCGGAACGAAGGGCCCAAAGCTTCGGGACGAAGGGTCCAAAGCCCCAGAACGAAGGTCCGAAACGGGCGAGCTGGCCCGAAAACCCTACAGCAGGAACACCACGGAGGTGTTGCCGGCGAGGGTGAGGACGTCGTGGTCCAGGGTGGCGGTGCCCAGGATGGCGACCGGCTTGGAAAGGTCGTCGGTGGTGGTGACTTTCTTCTCCTGGGCGGCCGTGTTGTGGATGACGAGCATCTTCTGCGAGCCGTTGACCATATACCAGGCGGCGATGGCGCCGCCGTTGCCGGGCGCCACGCTCATCGTGCCGTCGGCCAGGGCCGGATAGGTGTTGCGCACGCGGCTCCAGGTCATATAGACATTCAGGAGGCTGTTCGCATCGGCAGACTGGGCCTCCACGGAAATCTCCGCCTTCAGCATCGCCGCGTCCACCTTGTTGTTCACACCCTTCTTCGCGCAGTCCTTGCCGGCCTTGTCCCAGAGGATGGGAGCGCGGAGATACTCGTCGCCCCGGTCCTTGGAATTGCCCCAGTAGCCCAGTTCCTCGCCCTGGTACACGAAAGGCTTGCCGGGCGTAGTCAGGAGCATGGCAGCCGCCTGCTTCTCCTTGGCCGGGTCCTTCCCCAGGTCGTCGGCCGCACGAACTTCCCCGGCGCCGGTCACGCTGGAATGGTCGTGGTTGGTCATGAACAGGGAGGTCTGGGCGTCGGAACGGACCTTCCGGTGGTCGCCGATGAATCCGTTCACCGTAGAAACGTAATCGGACGCACTGTGGTTCACCAAGGCCTTGTACAGCAGCGGCCAGTAACCGAACTCAAAGCAAGAGGTGAGGCCCTTGTAGTAGTTCTGTTCGATGTTATGGCCGTCCCATACCTCGCCGACCATGAAGATGTCGTCGGTGTGGCCAGCGGCGTGATAGGTCGCATTGCAGTGTTCGTACCATTTCTGCAGGAAGGTCTGGTTGGCCGTGTTGTTGTAGGAGTCGATGCCGCCGCAGATGTGCTTGACCGCATCCAGCCGGAAGCCGTCGACACCCATATTGATCCACTTGTCAGCCGAGGCGGCGAGGTCCTGGAAGCAGGCGTTGGTTTCCACCTGCGCCGGATCGCCGTAGTTCAGGTCCGGCATCCAGTCGCTGAAGCAGCCCATGTAATAGAGGGTTTCGGTCGATACGTTCGTCAGTTCGAGCTTGTAGCGGCCGGAACCGGTGAAGGTCATGTCGCTGCCGTTCCCGACAAGGTCCATCACCTTCCCTTCCGTGATCGTACCATTGCCGGAGGCGCCGAACTTGGAGCCGTCGTCCCAGTTCATGTACTTGCGTATCAGCAGCCCCCACTTCCCGCTGATGTCCATCACCAGGTAGTAGGTGCCGTCGCCCTTGTCCACGAAGCGGACCTCTTTCCCTTCCCCGCCGTCCTGCCAGATCCAGAGATTCCAGTTGGACTTGCCCGTCGTAACGGTCTCGTCGGTCTTGGTGATGGTCAGTTTCGGGGAGCCGGCGGTCGCCGTCTTCCACTCGCCGGACTTGTAGGACGTCCCCTTCAGCATCGGGAAGGAGGAATACTCCTTCGACGGGTTTGTACTGAAGAAATAGTAGTCGCGGTACTTGGAGGACGGGTCGGCCAGCGCCTGCTGGAACCAGGCATTCCCCTTGCCGGAGTGATTCAGGACATAGTCCATATAGATTTGGATACCCTTCGCATGGGCCGCGTCAATCAGGCTCTTGAAATCATCCTCGGTGCCATAGAGCGGATTCACGGTGTAGTAGTCCGTCACGTCATAAGCGTGGTAGCTGTCGGACGGATGCGCCGGGGACAGCCACAGGGCGGTCGCGCCGATGCCGTCCAGGTAGTCCAGCTTGCTCTGGATGCCCTTGAAATCGCCGATGCCGTCCCCATTGCTGTCGGCGAAGGAATAGATCAGGAGCTGGTAGGTCGTGGACGCACGCTTGGTCCCGTCGAAGGCGTCGGCTATCGGGGTAAGGGTCACGATGTTCTTCCCCTTCTGGGACACGGAAACCGTCACGGATCCGGAACCCTTGACCGCAATGCTGCCGGTGCGGTCCTCACCGGTATTGGCATCCACCGTCACGGCCAGGACCGCCTTGCCGGTGCCGGAGGTCTTCTCCAGGTGGATCCAGCCGGCCGAAGGCGTGGCCGTCCAGTCCTTTTCCGTGGTGACATACACGAGTTTGACCGAAGCGTCCTCGGCCTCGAAAGCGACCGCATCGGGCGTGACGGTGAAGGTATCGGTCACGACCGGTTCCGTCTTGGGCCCGCAGGATATAACGGCATTGAGCATGGCGACGGCCAGCACAAGCAGGAAGGTAACCTGTTTTCTCATCGTTCTATGGTTTGATTGGCAGGCCGGGGTCCGGTCAGGGGCCCCGGCCCGAAAAGGAGGATTACTGGGCGCTTATCGTCGCATAGGCCTTGCCGTCGCACCAGGCGAACAGGCTGATCTTGTAAGTGCCGGCATCGACGGTCAGGTTGCCGCCACCCTGGGTGAGTGCATCCGCTGCACCGCCCCAGTTGATGCCCCAGTCGTCATTGGCCCGGAACTTCATCTCGCCGGCGGAAAGCGTAACGGTCACTTCCCAGGCACCGGTCTGCGGGTTATAGGCCATGTCCGTATCGGAATCCCAGCCACCGGCCTGGGCCGGGCCCACGATGCCGATGGTGGTGATGGGCGTCAGGGTGTAGGTCATCGCGGTCAGGTCCACTTCGATCATGTAGTAGGAGCCCTCGGGGCCGGGGCAGTTGGAACCGCCGTTGTCGGCGATCTTGCCTTCCCCGTCAAACTCCCAGTCTCCGTTCCAGTCGTTCTCGTTGGGCTTGAACTTGAATTCCTGGCTCAGGTAGCCGAAACCCTTGTACTTGCCGGTGTTCACGCCGCCTTCCTGGCTGCTGCGCAGGGCATAGCAGGCGGTCCAGCCGGTATCTCCGCCGATGGCGTAGATATAGTCGCCGAAGCCGGTCGGAGCGGGCGTCTCACCCTCTCCGGTGATGGTACCGGTGCCGGCGTTGAAGTCCAGGGTCACGACCTGGTCCTTCAGGACGTTCACGCGGGTCTGGTCACCGCCGTTGCCACGATATTCAATCTTTCCGTCGAGAATGATGAATTCGCGGGTCCAGCAGTCCGATGTGGAAATTTCCGAAGCGGCATACATGCGCAGCTCGCCCGCCCGCTGGACGGTGAAGCTGGCCTTTGCCCCCTCGTTTTTGAACAGGCCCTCTGCCAGGCCTTCCGCCCAGGCTCCGTCACCAACCGTGGCACCCACGGCATAAATGCGCGCAGGCTCCAGGTGCAGGATGCTCCGCTTGAAGTCGATGTGGACCATGTACAGGCCGTCAGCAGGGACCTGGACATTGCCGTCGTTGTCGTTGGTGAAACCTTCGTTGGTTTCCAGCGCGCCGAACTGGCCGCCGTCCCAATCCCGGTGGGAGTTGAACTTGAAGCCGTTGCCGGCCTTGAAGTAGCGAATGGTCCAGAACTGTCCCTCGGCGTTGGCATTCCAATCCGGGTTGTGGAGAACCGGAATCAGTTCGACCACGCCGTCATCACTCCAGTTCCAGCCACCGAAATCAGCGCCCACCATATACAGGGCCTCGGGATACTTCACCTCGGTGATGAGGCACTCCAGGGTCGCCGGCGTGAACTGCACCTTGTAGTTACCCTCGGGCAGGGTGATGTCGCCACCGGGGTGCACCAGGGTCATGGGCTTACCCACCGTCACTTCCGTACCGGGCTCGATGCCGCAGATGTTGTCATCATTGTCCCAGGAGTAGTCGTAACGGAGCTTGAAGCCGCCGTTGATCTTCACGACCGGGCTGGTCCAGACGCCGTCCTTCTCCGTCATCACGAAGTCGGTGTTCCACTGGGTGTCGTTGATCATGCCGATCAGGGACCACGCCGGGATGTGCTCCTCGATGAGGATGGTGTTGGCGGCATAGTCGAAGGTCACGTCGAACAGGCCGTCCTTGCCGATCTGGATGTTCTTGTCCTTCGCCTCGAAGGCAACGCCCAGTTCCGGCTTGAAGACGCCGTACGGGTTGGTCTCGTCGATGGTGCTCGTGGAGTTCTCCTCGGGACCGCCCACGCTCTTGGCCCAGTCGTGGTCCGCGCGGATCTTGAACTCGTCCTTCGCGGTCACGACGACGCTGCGGATCTTCCAGATGTCACCGGAGACATTCGTGAGGTCGAAGTCCTTGTCCCAGCTGGAACCGCTCAGGGTACCGATGAGGGACCAGGCCTCGGGCTTCACCACCGGGGTCGGAGGCTCCGGCTGCTCGACCGCCACGGAAGCGATCACCTTCGCCGTCGCATTCTCCGGATCCAGGATGAGGTCATAGACGCCGTCCTCGGCGATGATGATGTTGTCACCGTCCTGGGCAACCTCGAAGTCCTCGCCCAGCACATACTGGGTGCCGCTGCCCTTGACATAACCGTAGTTCACGGTCCAGTCGGCGTCCTTGCGGAACTTCCACTCGTCGCCGGCATTCAGCGCAATGGCCTTGCATACATGGAGGGTACCGTTGGAGACCATCTCCACGTCGCCGCCCCAGCTGTTGAAGGAGCCGATGACGCTCCACGGGCTCGCCTCGGTATAGGCCGCATACGGATCGAGGACGACAGCCTGGGTCTTGATGATCTTCGCCGTCGCATTCTCCGGATCCAGGAAGAGATCGTAAGCACCGTCTTCCGCGATGATGATGTTGGCTCCACCCTGGCCTACGGCAAATTCCTCGCCCAGCGTGTAGGACTCGACGCCATCGGCATAACCGAAGTTCACATCCCAGCCGGCGTCCTTGCGGAACTTGAATTCATCGCCCGCAGCAAGGGTGATGTTCTTGCACACATGCAGGGTACCGTTGGTGACCATCTCCACGTCACCGGCCCAGCTGTTGAAGGAGCCAATGACGCTCCAGGGGCTCGTCTCCGTATAAGCGGCATACGGGTCCTCCTGCTGCGCAACGCTCTTGATAATCTTGGCCTTGGCGCCGTCGGCATCCAGGATGAAGTCGTACTTACCGGCCTCGGCGATGACGATGTTGGCACCGCCCTGACCCAGGTCGAATTCCTCGCCCAGCGTGTAGGAATCAACACCATCGGCATAACCGAAGTTCACGTCCCAGCCGGCGTCCTTGCGGAACTTGACCTCCGCACCGGCCTCGAGTTCGACGCCCTTGGCCACGTGCAGGGTACCGTTGGTCCACATCTCGTAGTCGTCGGCCCAGCCATTGAACGAGCCGATCAGGCTCCAGGCACTCTTCTCGGTATAACGGGCATACGGGTCGCCGGTCGGGAGGAAGATCTCGTATTCGGCGATCTGGATCTTACCCTGGGATTCGACATAGCCGTTGCGGCCGTTGTCGCGGGCCTGCTCCTGCATGGAAGCGCGGATCACCATCTCCAGGGATACTTTGGTGCCTTCCTCATAGCCCAGGGCGATGAGCGCCTTGCTCAGGTTGGCGGTGGTGACGGAGATGACGTTGTCCTTCACCGAGGTGGTCAGGGCCACGTCCACCGGATTACCGTTGACGGCGGTCAGCAGCAGCCAGTGGTTCAGGGTCATCTTCTGGTTGAAGTCCTGGTTCAGCACACCAGGTGTAAAGGTAGCCGAGACGCCGTCGTCGGTCAGCTGGTAATCCGAGATCACCGGCGCAGTGGCCTTCGACGCATCAAAGACCGCCAGCGTCTCCTGGACGCAGGATACGGCGGCGAGCGCCATCAGGCCTGCAGTAAGGATGGATATATTTTTCTTCATAAGGCGGATTACTTGTTAGAGGTCGAATAACCGGGGTTCTGCTCCAGGTTGGAGTTGGCGAGGCGGTCGCTGTCCGGAATCGGGAAGAGGGTCCGGTAGGACTCCACGTCCGTTCCGTCCTTGGTTGCACCCTTCCACTGCCAGTTGTAGCCGGAGGTGAACTTGCCAAAGCGGATCAGGTCGTTACGGCGCCAGCATTCCTGATACAGTTCGCGGGCGCGCTCGTCCAGGATTTCGTCCAGGTCCAGGCTGGAAACGGTGGCAAGACCGGCGCGGGAACGCACCTGGTTGAAGGCGGACAGGCCGTCGATGCCGCTGGCGCCGCGGGCCTGGCACTCAGCCGCCATCAGGAGCACGTCGGCATAGCGCATCATCGGGAAATCGGTATCCACGAAACCGGCTTCCTGGCCGGGGGTACCGTCGCTCCGCATGTTCAGGAACTTCTGGAAGCCGTAGCCGTCCGGGAAATTGCCGATGTCATCGATCTCCTTCTTCTGGATATTCTTGAAGGCGGCTTCCTTGGCGTCCTTCTCCTTGTCGGTGCCCTCCGGCATCGCATTCACGTCGGCCGTGGATTTTTCGGTATCGTACAGGAGGTAGCGCTTGTCCTTGGCCACATCGAACTTGTCCACGAACTGCGGCGTGGTGCGCAGACCGCCCCAACCGGAGGAAATGCCGATCTGGGCCACATTCATGGTACCGCCCGTGGAGGCAAAGATCAGGTAGTTGGTCACCCCGTAGCTCTGGGTGAACCGGCCGTCCTGCTGGACCGAGAAGATGATCTCGTCCGTGCAGCGGTCGTTGTCGGCGAGGAAGAGCTCCTGGTAGGCGGAGTACTTGCCGGCGGAGGTGGTGTGCAGGCTGTAGCCGTCGGCCATCAGGCTCTTGAGGACCTCGGCGCATTCATTCCAGCGGGGCGTGCCCGTGTACACCTGCGCATTCAGGTACAACTTGGCCAGGAGGAACTTGGGGACACCCATGCTCACGTGGCCGGCGGTCACGTTGGCGCGGCCGGGCAGCTTGCCGTCGGAAATGATTCCCTTCAGCTCCTCTTCCAGCCAGTTGAACAGGTCGGCGCGCTTGATCTGCTTGGGATTCACGCCCACCACATCCTCCTCCGTGGAGAACGGGACGTTGCCGAAGCAGTCGATGGCGTGATAGTAGGCGATGGCACGCAGGGTGCGCGCCTCGTCGAGGTACTGACCCTTCACATTCGCGTCGAAGTCCCTGCCGGAGACCTCGCGGATGAATTCGTTCGCGGCCGATATCTGCATGAGGATGCGGGAATAGAACGCATAGATGAAGGTATCGTCGGTGGTCCAGTTCATGTAATGGAAGTTCTTGATGGTCTGGTCATTCCAACCGCAGACGCTCTCATCGGTAGTGAGTTCGTTCAGGTGGTACAGGCCACGGATGTACTGGGAGGCGCCGCCGTCCAGACCGGAAATGGAGGCATCTCCGTTCGGGCCGTAGTAGCCGGAAGTGGCAAAGCCCAGGTACACACCGGAGATATAGGAATCAAGGGCCTTACGGGAAGTGAGGACCTTGTCCACGGTATTGGCGTTCGGATCGATCGGGGTCACGTTCAGATCCCACACGCAGGAGGTCATCACCGCAGCGGCGGCGACAAGACCGAGAATATTCTTGATGGTTTTCATGGAGGCAACCCGTTTTAGAAGTTAAACTTGACGCCGGCCACGAAGGTGCGCGGACGCGGATACAGGTTGTTGTCGATACCTCCGTACACTTCCGGATCCACGCCCTTGTACTTGGTGAGGGTGTAGATGTTCTGGACGGTGCCGAAGACATTGAGGGAGGCGAAATGCTCGGGGTTCACCTCGAAGACCTTCGGGAAGGTGTAGCCGAGGGTGAAATTGTCGAACTTGAGGAAGGATGCGTCCTGCAGATAGTAGTCCGACAGGTACTGGGCCTGGGTGAACATGGAGTTCACGGCGCTGGAGACACGGTTGCTTACGAAGCTGTTGGTCCACAGGTCGGCCAGCATCTCGGTGTCGGAGGCAACGTTGTTGTACACCCAGTTGCCGAGGGAGGCATGGCCGGAGAGGGCCGCCGTCCAGTTCTTATAGGAGAAGCTGGTGTTGAAGCCGAAGGTATAGTCGGCATCGGCGTGGTGGCCCATGTACTTGTCGTCCGCGTTGATCTGGCCGTCATTGTTACGGTCCACATAGACGCCGTTGACCGGGTTGCCCTTGGTGTCGTACACCTGCTGGTACAGGTAGAAGGTACGCATCGGATAGCCCACCTGGATCAGCTGCACGTTGTTGCCGGTACCGCCGGAGATGCCGCCGGCTTCGATGCCGGCCGCGTTTTCGTCGGAAGCGGTGAGCTTGGTGATGGTGTTCTTGTTGTAAGCGGCATTCACGCCGAAACGCCAGCTCAGGTCACGGGTTTCCAAGAGGATGGCATTCAGGTCCACCTCGAAACCCTTGTTGGTAAGGGAGCCGATGTTCGTGTTCAGGTAGTTCGTCAGGTTGGAACCGCCCGGAACCGGAATGTAGTTGAGGATGTCGCGGGTGTCGCGCTTGTACACATCCACGGCGGCGGTCAGGCGGTCATTCCAGAAGCCGAAATCCATACCGGCGTTGTACGTCGTGGTGGTCTCCCACTTCAGGTTGGCGCTGTAGCCGAGGGCCACGATCGGGGCGGCATAGTCGTCACCGCTCACGAAATAGTAGGAACCCGGCGTGTTGACGGACAGGAACTGGGCGAAGGTATCGTAGTAGCCGCCCACTTCCTGCTGGCCGGTTTCACCCCAGGAGAGGCGGACCTTGAGGGTGGAGATGGGCTTCACGTCCTTCAGGAAGGACTCGTTCTTGACGTTCCAGCCCAAGGCGACGGACGGGAAGATACCCCACTTGTTGTTCTGGAAACGGGAGGTACCGTCGGCGCGGACCGTGGCGGTGATCAGGTAGCGGTCGCCGAAGCTGTAGTTGGCGCGGCCGAAGAAAGAGATCAGGTAGAGCTCGCCCTTGCCTTCGGTGTTGCTCATCTCCAGATTGTCGGAGATACGGTTGGTCTTGTTGTGGCTGTTGCTCCAGAAGTGCTGCCAGGAATAACCGGCCATCAGGTCCACGAAGTGCTTCTCCGCGAAGGTGTGGCTGTAGTCGCCGTAGAACTCCAGGGTGGTGTTCCGACGGGTGTAGTCGTACACCGTGTGGGAACCGCCGCCGGACTCCGTGGTGCTGTGGTAGGAGGCCTCGGAACCCTTGGCCTGCTCGGTGACACCGTTGGACAGGGCCCAGTCGATACCGAGGTTCAGGTTCAGGCGCAGGTCCTCGAAACCATGGATCTTATAGTCGAACTGGGAGTTGCCGATGAAGCGGTAAGCGTTGGCCACGTCGAGCCGGGAGGCCAGCAGGGCCACCGGGTTCTGAGTCGCCATGGAGTTGATGTTGCCCGCAGCGTCATACCAGGTGGTGTAGCCGTTCAGGCCCTTGGGATCGTACACCGGCTTGGTGGGATCGTAGTGGTTCGCCGCGCCGATGGCGCCCTGGTTGGCGTACCAGTTCAGGGCGTAGGTGCCCTTACCGTTCAAGTTGACGCTCAGGTGATTGTCAAAGAAGGTCGGGGAGAGGTTGAAGCCGAGGGTCACGCGGTCCATCTGGGAGCCCCGCAGGGTGCCTTCCTGGCGGATGACGCCGGCCGAGACCCGGTACGGGAGGAACTCGCCCGCCTTGCCGGTCAGGCTCATGTTCGCATCGATGGTCGTCGCGGTGTGGAAAATCTCGCGCTGCCAGTCGGTGTTGGTATTGCCCAGCGCCGCTTCCGCCGCCGAATTCGGGCCATAGAAATCCCGGATCAGGGAGCGGATGCCGTTGGCGTCCAGCAGGTCGTTGTACTTGGCCATCGTGTTGGCGGAGAAGGTGAAGTCCGCCGCCACGTGCGGCATGGCCGACGCGGTCTTGGAGCCCTTCTTGGTGGTGATCACGATAACGCCGTTGGAGGCGCGGGAACCGTAGATGGCGGTCGCGGAAGCATCCTTCAGGACGGTGAAGCTCTCAATGTCCTCCGGGTTGATGGAGGCCATCGGATCGGACATGCCGGAGATGCCGTCGTTGGACACCGGCAGGCCGTCGATCACGTACAGAGGAGTGTTGGAAGCGTTGATGGAGGAGCCGCCGCGGATGCGGACGGTCGCACCGGAACCCGGCATACCGTCACCGGCCGTCACGACGACGCCGGCGCTCTTGCCGCGGAGGAGGTCGGTGGGCGAGGTGATGACGCCCTTGTTGATCTCATCGGCCTTGACCGTGGAAACGGAACCGGTGAGGTCACTCTTCTTCACGGTACCGTAGCCGATCACGACGACTTCGTCGAGGAAGTGGGAATCCTCGGCGAGGGTGATGACGGACGGAACCTCGGAGGCCTTGAAGACCTGGGTGGCATAGCCGATGCAGCTGATCTCGATCATTGCATCCGCATCCGGGACGGTGAGGACGAAGTCGCCGTCGATGCCGGTGGAGACGCCGTTCGTCGTGCCTTGCTGCACGACGGCGGCTCCGATGACCGGACCCAGGGCGTCTTCCACGACACCTTTAACCTGGTATCCGCCCTGGGCGAATACGGTCGCGCAGGCTGCGAGCAGCACTGCGATTGCGGTTAAAATCCTTTTCATTAGCGTGTAGTTAGTAGTTTATTTATGAGTAATCATTTCGTTTTGATCAGGCGCACGCACAGGGCGCCCACGACGAGGTAGATCCCCGCCATCAGCAGCATCGCGGGCTGGCTGTCCCCCACGAGCCGGAGCACCAGGCCGCCCGTGGCCGCCGCAACGATCTGCGGCAGGCAGATGGTGCAGTTGAACAGGCCCAGGTACGAGCCCATGAAGGGGCTGCCCTCCAGGGCGTTCGTCAGCAGGGTGAACGGCAGGGCCAGCATCGCGGCCCAGGCGAATCCCACGAGGAAGAAGCTCACGAACAGCGCATACTGGTTGTGCAGGAACATCGCCGAAGCGAAGCCGACGGCACCGATCAGCAGGCTCACCACATATCCGGTCTTGATGCTCTTGAACCGCGGCAGGATGGTCGCCCAGACGATGGAGCCCACGGCCTGGACGGCGAACAACACGCCCACCCAGTTGCCCGCGGCCTGGTAGCCGGCGGAAGCGGCGGCGTTCTCCGCGCCCATGTCCACGCCCCAGCAGTTCACGGCCACGGCACCGTTCGTATAGGTCCACATGTACAGGAACGCGGCCCAGCAGAAGAACTGCACGAGACCCACGGTCCAGAACGTCTTCGGCGCATCCACCAGCAGCTGGATCAGGCCCTTGGATGCCCGGTCGGAGCCGGGCATGACGGAAGAGTTCCGTTTCCCGTCATTGCCGGCCTGACCGGCAATCTCGATGCCGTGGAACTCGGCGTACTCTGCCGGCGGCATTTCCTTCACGCGCAGGAACGTATAGAGGACACAGAGGATGAGGATGGCGGCGCCCACATAGAAGGAATAGACGACGCTGTCGGGGACGACGCCCTCGGGGGCCTCGTTGGCGATACCGATCCAGGTGAAGAAGATCGGGAAGAGGTAGCCCAGGAGGGAGCCCGTGTTGCACAGGAAACTCTGGATGGAGTAGGCGGTGGTCTTCTGCTTCTCGTTGACCATGTCACCGACCATCATCTTGAAGGGCTGCATGGCCACGTTGATGGAGGTGTCCAGGAAGATCAGCGAGAACAGGCCGAACCACATCGCCATGTTCAGGCCCAGGAAGACCCGGGCCGAGAAACGCAGCGAACCCGCGTTCGGGAGGAACAGCATCACCAGGACGGCGACGACCGCGCCCACGATCAGGTAGGGCTTGCGGCGTCCCATCCGGCACCAGGTACGGTCGGAATACTTGCCGATGAGGGGCTGGACGATCATGCCCATCAGCGGAGGGAGGATCCAGAACCAGGAAAGCTGGTGGGGATCCGCGCCGAGGGTGGCGAAAATACGGCTGATATTGGCGCTCTGGAGCGCATAGGCGATCTGGACGCCGAGGAACCCGAAACTCAGGTCCACCATCTGCCGGAAAGACAAGTCGCGTTGCTTGGTCATGGTTGTCGTGTTACTAATTTGGGTCTGTGGTGCACGGTAGTGCAGGACAAAAATAAAATGTTTTCCCGTCAATTCCCTACGGGAATGAACCCATGGCCCTGTTTTGCCGGACGGGCGGTGCGATTTTCGGGACGAACGGAAGGGGCCATTTGCTTTATCCGCGGGATTTTCCTAATTTCGCCTTGGTTATGAAACGGATAAGGACCCCCTGGCTCATCCATCTGTTCGCGGCGCTGCACGTCGCGGTGGTGGTCGTCTGCGCCTGGGCGGGATGGCCGGATTCGCTCATCCTCACGGCCCTGACGATGTGGATGACCATCCTGATCTGCCTCCGGCGGAACCTCACGGTGGAACTCACCGCCGTCTGCATCGTCCTCGTGAATATCCTGGGCTATGCCCTCGGATACCTCGGCGCGGAGATCTTCAACTTCACACCCGATCTGCTGAACCACTGCCTCGCGTCCTTCCTCACCACGGAGCTGCTGGGCTGGGCCCTGGACCTGTTTGCCCGGACCTGGCACGTACCGTCCGGCCGGCGGGGCTCCTGGAAGGAGAACATCGGCTGGCTGGTGTTCGCCGCCGTCGCCGTGTTCGCCCTGCGCCTGTTCATCGAGCTGTTCATCTTCCGGAACGGGCCCTTCAAGGGCACCGACATCCTCGGCGCCTTCCGGTCCTTCTTCGGAAACACCCTGGTGCTCCTGGCGATGTTCGCCGGCACCCTGATCTTCATCCGGAGCGGGCATGACAAGCACTACAGCCTGGACGTCGCCACCATCGGCACCACCCTTTTCATCGGCCTGACCGCCATCCTGGGCGCCCTGCTGCATACTTTCGGCATCCCCTTCCACTGGACAACACCCATCGACCCGGCCGCCCTGTCGCGGAACATCGTCGTGGCGCTGCTCGTGGAAATGACCCTGTTCGGCCTCACCTACATGGTCGAATACGCCGTAAACATCCGGCATGAACTCGCGTCCCAGCGCGAACGGCGGCACCTCGCCGAATACCGCTACATCGCCCTCAAGAACCAGGTGAACCCCCATTTCCTGTTCAACAGCCTGAACATCCTGGACTCCATTGTCCTGGACGGCGACAAGGAGGAGGCCAGCCGCTACATCCACAAGCTCGCGGGCATCTACCGGTATATGCTCCGGCACGACGGGGAAAAACTCGTCCGCCTCGACGAGGAGGTCACTTTCGTGTCAATGTATGCCGATCTCCTGAAAATCCGGTTCCCGGAGGGGATCACGGTGGAGAAGGAAATCGCCCCGGAAGACCTTGCCCGGTACATCGTTCCCTGCACCCTGCAACTGCTGCTGGAAAACGTGACCAAACACAACGCCATCACCGCCGCGGCCCCGGTACACATCCGCGTCCGCACCGACGGCGACTGCCTGGAGATGGAAAACAACCGCATCCCGAAGGCCTCCGCCCCCGTTTCCACCGGGCTCGGCCTCGACTATATCCGTAAACAGTATATGGACCTCTCCGGGAAGGCCATCGAAGTCACTGCGACCGACGCGTCCTTCCGGGTCCGCATCCCCCTCCTGTAACCCCATGAAAGCCCTGATCGTAGAAGACGAACCCCGCGCCGGACGGGCCCTGGAAAACCTTCTCCATACGCATTTCCCGCAGATTTCAGTCGTCGGCATCACCGCCTCGGTGAAGGAAACCATCGACTGGCTCGCCGCGAACAAGACCGACGTGATCTTCATGGACGTGGAACTCGCCGACGGCACCTGCTTCGACATCTTCGACGCCGTGAAGGTGGACGCCCGGGTCGTAATGACCACGGCCTATGACAACTACGCCGTCAAGGCCTTCGAGGTCAATTCGGTGGACTACCTGCTGAAACCCGTGGAGGTAGAGGACCTCAAGCGTGCCGTCTCGCGCCTGGAGCAGCCCGCCTCGGCCGCGCCCGCCATCGACTTCTCCCAGGTCCGCGAAAGCATCCGGCCCCGGGAAAAGTTCCTGATCCGGCTCAACGACCGCATCGTCCCGGTGAGCGTCCGTGACGTCGCCTACTTCTACTCCGAGGCAAAGAATTCATTCATCGTCACTTGCGACGGTATGAGCTATGTCCTGGACGATTCGCTGGACGCCCTGGAGGCCGGCCTGGACCCCAAGGCCTTCTTCCGCATCTCCCGCGGGGCCATCGTCGCCGAAAGCGTGATTGACAGCGCCTCCAAACTCCTCGGCGGACGCCTACGCCTCACCCTCCGCCGCGGCATCCCCGCCCGCACCGACCTCACCGTCTCCCGCTCCCGCGCCGACGCCTTCCTCGCCTGGCTGGAAGGCTAAGATTCCTTCGCTCCGCTCGGAATGACAGAGTCTTATGGAGCCGCCGCACCCCAGCCCGACCCTCAGTCCTCCAAAAAAACCGTAACCACCTCACTTTCAATATTTTAGACGCAGGCCTATGTCCCAAAAGGGACAAAGACCGCAGGTTAATGCGCTATTTATCAGCTAGTTGCGCAACAAGAAGCACGAGAGAGAATCCTACGAGGGCAGCCGGCGGATTCCCGGTCAAGCCGGGTATGACGGGGTGAAGCCCTTTGCGGCGGGATAAGAATATTTGCTATCTTTGTAAAAACAAAGCTAATAACCGTTATGCATACCAGGCACCATTTTATCCTGTCCGGTCTGATCCTGTTTTTCATTTTCCTGCTGAACCCTGCCTGCTCGGGCCTGGAGGATGAGCCGACAGAGGAACCGGCAACGCCCACCGAGAAGCCGGTCATCCCTGCCGTGAGCATCTCCCCGACCGGTACCATCGAGATTCCGGCCAGTGGCGGCACCGCTGAAATCCGCATCCAGGTGAACACCTCATATTTCATCTATACCGTTTCCAAGGTGGAGTGGATCACAACGGTCATCGACAAGACGAAGGATTACAACTGCATGGTAGTCACCGTCCAGCCCAATACGACTACGGAGGAGCGGTCGATGAAACTCTCGTTCTGGGCTTCCAAGGACGGGGACTCCAAGGATGCGGAAACCTCGGTCCTGGTCCATCAGGCCGCCGGAGCGGAACCGCATCCCAACGCAGTGAGCGTCCAGGCTACCGTGGACCTGGGCGGGGGTGATCCCACCGGGTATGAACTCCATACCCTGGCGGGCGATTTCACGCTTTCCGGCAGCGGGGCGGCCATCCAGACCCTCTCCGACGGGAATACGCCCCAGCTGAATATGGTCACCGACAAGAACGGGGAGGTGGTCCTGCTTTCCCGGGACATCTATGCCAATGGGGCCAGCCTGGCGCTGAGCCCCCGTACCACCGCCACGGCCCTGGTGACGATGCACCCCGCCTTCGCGGCCATCCGCGGCGCGGAGCACTACCAGCGCCTGGTGGCGCTGGCGCAGGGGACGGCGGCCTTCGGGAAACTTGAGAAGGAAGTCGAGGCTGCCGTCAAGGCCGGGAAATCCGTCCTGGATGAAAGTAATACCGCGCTCATGGATGCCTATGACGGGGCCCTGGATGCCCTGTACGACGCTATCGCAGCTCCCACGCGCGTCTCCGACCTCTATGGCCTGGACGGCAATGAGGAGCCTTTCAAGGTGGAGGTAAGCGGGAAAAAGGTGGCCATCTCCTACAAGGGTCTCTCTCCGATGTACGAGGGCATCATTTATGACGACGATGACGAGAAAGTGGCCGAGCTGGACATCCCCTCCGGCGGAGACCTGGGGGTCACGGATATCTTCTACCCGAGTCAGCTTTTCTGGCGGGATCACGTGGATTTCGACTTCACCGGCCTGCCCGAAGGAACGTACGAATTCGCCTTCGACCGGGGGACGAAGAAAGCCGTCATCGACCTGGCGGTCAACCTCCTCTGTACCGGACTGGACATCGTGGGGGCCACCGTGTCCACCATTGACACCAAGACCCTGACCGCGGCCGCCACCCAGTATCTCCTGTCGCGGGACATCACCCTGATCCAGATGATGATGAGCGGGACCTTCTCCAAGTCGGAGATCATGGAGGCCCTCTACGGTGCTATCGCCGACTTTGTCACCTCCCCGTTCTTCACGAAACTTTGCACGACGGCCTCGGCGGCTTCCGCCCAGTTCTATGTCAAGAAACTGTCCAAGATGGTCACCATCTACTGCGCGCTCCGGGGCTCCACCAACCTGCAGCTCCGGGCGATGTTCTGCCTGAGTACGCCTTACAAAGTGAATTTCTCGCTGAAGAATCAGGGAACCCTGGCGCTGTTTGTCGACGGCTACGCCAAACCCCTGCTGGTGTTCGGAAACAATCAGGAAGGCCATTCCCTGGAGAAACTGCGGATTCCCATCACCATCAAGGTGGATACCGGGGAGAACAAGAAACCTTCGCCCGAGTTCATCGTGCGTTTCACCGTGGTGGAAGGCGGCGGATGGGTGGAACACCCCGAGAAATATACCAACCAGCACCTGGAGGCCTTCACGGACTGGTACCTGGGGCAGGACAGTGTGGACCAGGTGCTGGAGGTGGATGTGCTCGATCCCGTTTCGGGCGGCGTCATCAATTACCTCCCGCTGGAGGTCCGGGCCAAGGCCACGGACCTGGGCAACTTCTCGCTGGCGCCGGTTCCGGAGGAACTCCAGGGAAAATGGAAACAGTTCGACTATGGGGAGAACGAACAGCCCATCCTCCTGAACCTGCGGGCCCAGTCGGCCGATTACGAGAATCCGCAGCACCCGGAAAAGGACTTCAAGGGCATCCAGATCGGCAGCGTCCTCCGCAGGCAGGGCGATGAAGAGTATTATGATTTGTATTTCAATGAGCCGGACCCGTCCGGGAAGGAGCCCTATGAGCCGTTCATGAAAAAAGTCCGGATCGACGCGGGCTTCCACAACAAGATGATTGTGGGCACGGGCTATATCGGCGGCAAGTCGGAAGTCTATGACTGGGTCGTGGAGAAAGACCTCCCCGACTGGCTGGACGGCATTTGGGAAAATAAGGACGGAGCGGGGTCTCTGTATATGCCACTGGGTTGCGATAACGAGGGGAAGGGGTATCTGAATCTCAGGAAATATGACTATGAAAACTGGAATTGGCAGTATCTGGCCGTAGAAGAAAGGGTCTATTTCTTCCCGACGGGCTCCGCAAACGGTCACGAATCGGGAGATGTCCGCCGCGTTTCAGACGGGGCCGTCTTATTGACAAACTGCCGTTGGGTCGACGAATATGTCTGGCACGCGGATGACATTTTCGGGCTTGGACCTTATACGATGGAGATCACGGTCTACGATCCGTTCTGATACGGGGCCATGTGCAAGAAAATGCGTATATTTGCAGGTTATGAAGAACATCCGCAACTTTTGCATCATTGCGCATATTGACCACGGGAAGAGTACGCTGGCGGACCGTCTGCTGGAGCTGACGCGGACGCTCAGCGACCGGGAGATGGAAAACCAGGTCCTGGACGACATGGACCTGGAGAAGGAGAAGGGCATCACCATCAAGAGCCACGCGATCCAGATGGATTACGTGCGGGATGGGGAGACCTACCGGCTGAACCTCATCGACACGCCCGGCCACGTGGACTTCAGCTACGAGGTGTCGCGGTCCATCGCTTCGTGCGAGGGGGCGCTCCTGGTGGTGGATGCCTCGCAAGGCATTCAGGCCCAGACGATTTCGAACCTCTACCAGGCCATTGACCATTCGCTGGAGATCATCCCCGTGCTGAATAAGATAGACATGGACTCCGCGCAGCCGGAGGTGGTGACGGACCAGGTGTGCGACCTGCTGGGCTGTGACCCGGAGGACGTGTACCGCGTGTCGGCCCGCACCGGCGAAGGCGTGCAGGCCGTGCTGGACGCCATCGTGGACAAGATTCCCGCCCCGAAGGGCGATCCCGAGGCGCCGCTCCAGGCCCTCATCTTCGACTCCGTGTTCAACCAGTTCCGCGGCATCATCGCCTATTTCAAGGTGGTGAACGGCAGTCTCCGGACCGGGGACAAGGTGAAGTTTTTCTCCACCGGCAACGAGTACGAGGCCGAGGAGGTGGGCAACCTCAAGCTGAAACTGAACCCGACCGGAGAGGTCCGGGCCGGCGACGTGGGCTACATCATCACCGGCATCAAGGCGGCGGTGGAAGTGAAGGTGGGCGATACCGTCACGCACGTGGAAACGCCTTGCCAGGAGGCGATTGCGGGATTTGAGGAGGTGAAGCCGATGGTCTTCGCGGGCCTGTATCCGGTCGATGCCTCCAAGTTCGAGGAACTGCGCGCCACCCTGGAGAAATTCCAGCTCAACGACGCGTCCTTCACCTACGAGCCGGAGAGCTCGCTGGCCCTGGGCTTCGGCTTCCGCTGCGGTTTCCTGGGCCTGCTGCACCTGGAAATCGTGCAGGAGCGCCTGTTCCGGGAGTTCAACATGGACGTGATCACCACCGTCCCGAACGTCTCCTACAAGGTGTACACCACCAAGGGGGAGGTGGTCGATGTCCACAATCCCTCCGGTCTCCCGCCGGCCACCCTCATCGACCATATCGAAGAACCCTATATCCGCGCCCAGATCATCACCAAGGCCGATTTCTACGGACCCATCATGAAGCTGTGCATGGACAAGCGCGGCACCCTCATCGGCCAGCACTACATCACCACCGACCGGGTGGAACTGAACTATGACCTGCCGCTGTCCGAGGTGGTCTTCGACTTCTACGACAAGCTCAAGTCCATCTCCAAGGGCTACGCTTCCTTCGACTATCACGTGACGGACTTCCGGCCCGCCCGCCTGGTGAAGCTGGACATCCTGCTGAACGGCGACCCGGCCGACGCCCTCTCGACGCTTATCCACGAGGACCACGCCTACGACTTCGGCCGCAAGATCTGCCTCAAGCTCAAGGACCTGATTCCCCGTCAGCAGTTCGACATCGCCGTACAGGCGGCCATCGGCGCGAAGATCATCGCCCGCGAGACGGTGCGCCAGGTGCGGAAGGACGTGACGGCCAAGTGCTACGGCGGTGACGTCACCCGCAAGCGGAAACTGCTGGAGAAACAGAAGGAAGGCAAGAAGCGGATGCGTCAGATCGGTACCGTCCAGGTGCCCCAGAGCGCGTTCATGGCGGTTCTGAAACTCGACTGATGAAGACGGTCGCCCTGCTCGTGTATGCCGAGACCACGGACCAGCTGCTGGCGGAATGCCGGCGGCAGATCGACCTGATCCCGGCGGAAGAGTATTCCTTCGAGGTATTCGCCAATCCTGACCTGGACGAAGCCTGGCGCGCAGCCGGGGACAAGGATTTCTACATCTGGCTCCACGGCCTGGTTACACCGGTGGACGGCGCCCTGTTCAGCCTGCTGGACAATTCCTCCTTCCTGGGTGACCGGGCCCTGCTCGTGGGGACGGTCCAGGACGCGGAAGGGCACATCGTCAGCGGCGGCTTCAGCCGGAACCGGCGCCTGATTCCGCCGGACCCGGTGATTCCCGTGGCCTGCCGGATGTTCGACGGCCTGTTCGCGCTCGTGCCGAAGGCTGTGTACCGGCGCATTGGCCTTCTCGGCGGCCGCTACCGCGGCCAGCTTGCGGGCTTCGACTACGCCATGCGTGCCCGGAAGGCCGGCTATCCCAGCGTCATCGCCCCGGGCGTCACCTGCACCTGCCCGGTGCGTCCGGATCCGGACCGCACCCTCGCCTCCGATTTCGTGCTGGATTTCCGCACCAAGGGCCTCTTCTCGGCCATCTGGTATTTCTTCCGCTCCTCCATCCGGCGGTTTGTGATCCATAACCTTTCTGTCTATGAATAAGTTCCAGGCCGCGATCAAGTCCATGCGGCTCCGTACCCTGCCTCTCTCCACAGGCGGGGTCCTCCTCGGTATCCTCCTCGCGACGGCCGATTTCCGGGTCGATGTGTGGGTGGCCGTCCTGATCGTCCTCACCACCGTGAACCTCCAGATCCTGTCCAACCTTTCCAACGAGCTCGGCGACGTCCTCCACGGGACCGATACGGCCGACCGCAAGGGCCCGCAGTACGGGCTGAACGGCGGCGTACTCACGATCGGGGAGATGAAGGTGCTGATTGGGGTGTTCGTGGGCCTGTGCATCGTCTTTGGAACGGCGATGACCCTCCTGTCTTTCGGTACGCTGTGGGACATGACGTCCATCCTGGTGCTGTTACTGGGCGCCGGGGCCATTATGGGCGCGATGAAGTATACCCTGGGCCGCAATCCCTACGGCTACCGCGGGCTCGGGGACGTGTATGTGTTCCTGTTTTTCGGTCTCGTGGCCGTGCTGGGGGCCTATTTCGTGGCGAGCCATACCCTCTTCTGGCGCCTGCTCCTGCCCGGCGCCGCCGTGGGTTGCTTTTCCATCGGCGTATTGAATGTCAATAATATCCGGGACATGGAAACCGACGCGGCGAACCGTGTTACCGTGGCCATCCGCCTGGGTGAGCACAAGGCGAAAATCTACCAGACGGTCATGATCGTGCTGGGCTGGGTCTTCATGCTGGCCTACTGCCAGCTGCGCTTCTTCTCCTGGTGGCACTACCTGTTCGTGCTCACCCTGCCGCTATTCATCCTGCATGTCCGCGGCGTCTGGAAGCGCACGGGCAAAGCCCTTGACCCGATGCTCCCGCTCCTGGTGATGTCCACCTTCCTCTTCTGCCTGCTCGCCGGCATCGGCTTCTGCGCGCATTTGCTCTAGGCCGTGACCGAAGGCCGGAAGAACGAATCAGAAGTCGGCCAGTCCCATATACAAGGTGTACGAACCCAACCCGCAGACATCGCCGGCGTACAGGTTGCCGTCAGCATCCAGATAGCAGTCTGATATCAAGGTCGCGCCGTCGGAAACGCGCCGGATATCCCCCTTCTCCCGGTCCCCGACGTAGCCCGTATGGAAGAAGAATACCCGTTCGTTCTCCGCGTAATAGATGTAGTTCCAGATCGATGTGTCGAAGAGGCGGATGAGGGCATAACCCTTCCCGTCGACATCGTTGCCCATATCCACATACAGGCACTCATTGGCACTCCACCAGCAGCCGTCGCACCAATCCGGCAGGTCTTTTTCGACGACCTTGTTGTAAACCTCTGACTCCCCGCCGACATAGCCCTTGCCCACGATGAGGACGTTGTCATACCCGTCCATCAGGCGGATGCTCTTCAGGAAGGGCTCATAGGGCTCCTTTCCGCTGACATCCGGAACGTTGAAATACAGGTCATAGAACACTTCCTTCATCTGAGGACGCATCACCGAGCCGATCTGGACCCCGTTGAAATTATACTCGGGGTTATCCGGATTCTCGTAGCTGGCCGACTGGGCATTGAGGGTCAGGAGGATAGCCCCCTCGCCTTCGCCCTGGTCGAAGCGCTGCCATTTGCCCCGGAACTGTTCCGGGACCGGCTCCAGCGTGATCTCTCCGAGGTCCGTCGCCTTGGCGCAGACTTCCAGGGGCAGGTCGTTGATCGTCCCGCCGGAAATCGGGTCGATGACATCGACCTCCAGCACCTGATTCACGCTGTCCTGTCCCAGGTACCAGCGGGTGAGGGCTTCCATCCTGTCGTTGGTGTATTTCTCGACGTCCTCCACCCATCCACCGCCTTCCACGACGGTGAAGCGGACGATGAATCCAGGCGCGGGATTCTTGTTCTCTCCGGTATTTACCTTAATGACGATGGGGGTGGGGAGCGCCTCCTGGGAATGGCCTTCCTGGTTGTTTCCGAACACCAGCTCGGGCTTGGCGTATCCGCCGACAAACAGCGGCAGGGAGCCCTGGTTCTTCAGGGAAAAGGTCACCTTGAGCGGCGTGCTCAGGCAGAACAGGGCCCGGAGATTCAGGTTGGTGGAGCCCCGCAGGGCACAATAGACGGTAACCACCGGGGACAGCTTTTTCACGTAGAACTGCACGGTAGCGGCAGAAGCGGCGGTGCAAAGGTTGGTAAAGAACGGAGAGGCGACAAAGTCGGCGATGGCCCCATACAGGGCTTCCAGGATTTCCGTCTTGGTATAGGACCCGCTCATCATCAACTGGATCAGGGAGATGTCCCGGGACAGGAAGAACTGGGTGGCCGCGGCCGTCAGGTTCTTGGCGTCAAAGGTGGACACCGTAGCGCCCACAACGTCCAGTCCGCTGCAAACGAGATTGACCGCCAGGTTGATCACGGCCTTCTTCGTGCCCCGGTCGAACGAGAATTTAAAGGTCTCCGGAAGGGTCTGGGTAATCCCGCTGAAATCGTACATTACCCGGTCCCGCCAGAACAGCTGGTCCGGATAGAAGATATCCGTCACGCCGAGATCCCCACCGGCGGGAATGTCCAGATTGTCCAGTTTCCGGCCGTCCTCATAGTAGATGGCTCCCTCGTACATCGGGGAAAGGCCCTTGTAGTAGATGGAAACCTGTTTCCCTTCCACATCCACTCTGAAGGGCTCCTCATTGCCGTCCAGGCCAAAGACTTCGGAGAAGCGTGTGGAAGGGACGATGGCCTCGTACAGGGCGTCCAAAGCCTCGTCGTAGGCGTTCATCAGGGCGGTGTTGCCGGCGTCCAGGACGGGTTTCCCGGCTTTCACGGCAGCCTCTACCGCCTGTTCCAGTTTCGCGAAAGCCGTCGTCCCCTGGGCCATGGACACCAGGCGCTGGTAATGCTCGGCACCCTGGATGGTCGCAAAGGCTGGATGCATGGTCATGAGGGCCGTGGCGGTGGAACGCGGGCTCAGCGCCAGGGTTCCGCCTTCCGCGCTGATGTCCCGGGAGAGGAGGAGCACATCTCCGTTTTTGTTCGTAACCATGGACAGCTGAGGCGTTTCCCCGTCGGAGAGGGCCTGTACGGAGGCGCCCGTTCCGGAGAGGCTCACGCTGCCTCCGAGGGTATGGAGCTCCATTCCGGCAGGATTACCCCCGCCCAGATCCACCGTCGCATTGACCTTCACGCCGTTCGGATGGGGGTCCGCTCCCGCCGCCTGGTGCACGAGGACCGAGGTCTCCGCATCCTCGGACTCCCCGTCTTTGGAGGCCCAGAACGACAGTTTCATGGAGCGCTCTTCCTGGGTCGTATTGGGCTGGACGGTGACCACCATGCAGTTATAGTCCTTGGACTTGTCAATCACCGTCGAAATCCATTCCACCTTGGAAACGGTGTACCGGTAATAGGACGTATTGACCTGGATCTTGATCTCCACGGTTCCCCCCTCGGCGGGAATCTCAATGGTCCCGGAAGGGGTGGTGCTGACGCTGGGGGTGACAGGCTTATCAATTGGTTTGTCGTCCTCTTTTATCGGTTCTTCCACCGGAGCCGTGCAGGCAGGGACCAGCAGGCCAGCCAGCACGACCAGGAGGGACAGCGGGGAAAAATGGCTGAGGATACGCATGGCGGTTATGGGTTAGTGCCACAAATATACGTAATTTCCGCTTATTCCGCGAAAATCTTGTCTGTGAGCAGGATCAATACCCGTACCGCTTGCGGTAGACGAGGAGGAGAACGGAGACGAGAACGAGGCAGCAGAGGTCGGCGGCATCGACGGCGAGCCAGATGCCGTCGGGACCCAGCAAAGCCGGGAGGAGGAAGACGAAGCCGAGCTCGAAGACCAGGTTTCGGATGAAGGAAACCGCCGCGGAGACCTTGCCGTTCCCCAGGCCCGTGAACCAGGCCGATGCGAACAGGTTGATGCCGCAGATGAAGAAACTGAGCATATACAGCCGGATAGCATGTTTCGTCAGGGCGGAGAGTTCCGGATCATAGCCCACGAACAGGCGGGCGGCAGGCCCGGCGGAAAACTCGGACACCAGTGTCATCAAAGCCCCCAGCACCAGCAGCAGCGTCACGGAGTGCCGCAGCAGGCTCTTCAGTTCGGCCTTGTCCTCCGCCCCGTAGTTGTAGCCGATGACCGGCGTCACGGCGATGTTGTACCCGAAAAAGACGGCTGCGAAAATATACCCGTAATACAGGAGGACCGAGAAGGCCGCCACGCCGTTTTCGCCCATCATCCGGAGCAGCTGCAGGTTATAGCTGATGGCGAGGATATTCCAGGAGATATTGCCCACATACTCGGAAAGGCCGTTGGAGCAGGCCTGGAGCAGCGGTTCGCGCTCGAAGCGGGAGCGGACCATGCGGAGCGAACTCTTGTTGTGCCGGCTGGAGAAATACCACAGCGGGAAGAAGCCGCCCACGCAGCAGGCGAGCATAGAAGCGGCAGCAGCCCCGGCAAGTCCCCACCGGAACACGACAATGAACAGCGCGTCCAGGGCCATGTTCGTAAAAGCGCACACGAGGGACATCACCGTCCCGAGCTGCGGCCGCTCCGCCGTCATGTAAAACGACTGGAAGCACATCTGGAGCATGAAGGCGGGCAGGCCAAGGGTGCAGATGCTGCCGTAAATCACGCACAGGCGCACCGTGTCCCCTTCCGCCCCGAGCAGTCGGGCGAGCGGTTCCATGAAAGCCAGCAGCGGGATCATGAACACGAACGACAGGATGATGGTGAACCGGATGAGCATACTGAAAATGACATCGGCCCGGTAATAGTCGCCCTCCCCCATCGTCTTGGAAACCAGGGCCGATCCGCCCGTCCCCACCATCAGGCCCAGGGCCCCGACCAGCATGACCGCCGGCCAGATGATGTTCAGGGCCGCAAAGGCCGAAGTCCCCACGAAATTGGACACGAACAGCCCGTCCACGACGCTGTATATGCTCATCACGAGCATCATCAGGATGCTCGGAACCGAGGACGATATCAGCCTCCTGTAACCGTAGTGACCTTGCAGGGCAATTTCCATAGACGGCACAAAGATAATGGAAAAAACGGGATTACTTTTTGCAAAAAGTACAAAAAGTTCCAAAAATGAAGGGAATATGGCGGAAAAAATGTATCTTTGTGGGAATTCGGAATTTTACGCTTTCAGATATGTACAGCAACGATCAACTCCAAGAAGTCTCGACGCAGGTGCGGCGGGACATCCTGAGGATGGTGTGTGCCGCGAAGTCCGGCCATCCGGGCGGATCCATGTCGTCCACCGACATCCTCACGACCCTGTATTTCAATGTGATGAAGCAGGACCCGGCTACCTGGACCCGGGATGGCAAGGGACAGGACATGTTCATCCTCTCCGCCGGCCACATGACCCCGGTCTATTATTCCGTGCTCGCCCGTGCCGGTTACTTCCCGGCATCCGAACTCGCCACCTTCCGTACGTTCGGCGCCCGCCTGCAGGGCCACCCGTCCATCCGGAAGAGCCTCCCCGGCATCTTCCAGGCCTCCGGTTCCCTGGGTCAGGGCCTGTCCGCCGCCTGCGGTCTCGCCCTCGGCAAGAAGCTGGACAAGGATGACAACTTCGTTTTCTGCCTCTGCGGTGACGGTGAATCCGAGGAAGGCCAGATCTGGGAAGCCGGCATGTTCGCCGTGTTCCACAAGCTGGACAACCTCATCGCCATGACCGACTGGAACGGCAAGCAGATCGACGGTCCCGTCGCGGAAGTGGCCGGTGAAGGCGACCTCGCCGAGAAGTGGACTGCCTGGGGCTGGAACACCATCGTCGCCGAAGGCCACGATTTCGATTCCATCAAAAAGGCCTTCGAGCTGGCCAAGGCCGGCAAGGGCAGCGGCAAGCCCACGATGATCCTCTTCAAGACCGAAATGGGCCACGGCGTGGACTTCATGGCCGGCACCCACAAGTGGCACGGCTCCGTCCCCAAGCCCGAGCAGCTCGAAGACGCCCTCAAGCAGTTGGGTGAGACCTCCCTGGGTGACTTCTGATTCCCTTTGTCTTATCGAGAGATTCCATTTGTCATTTCGAGCGAAGTCGAGAAATCTATAATTCCTTAGACATCATGAAAAAATACATCGATACAGGAAAGAAGGACACCCGCAGCGGATTCGGCGTGGGCCTTCTCGAAGCCGGCCGCGCGGACAGCCGCGTCGTCGCCCTTACCGCGGACCTCAAGGGCTCCCTCAAGATGGACGCCTTTGCCGCGGAGTTCCCGGAGCGTTTCATCCAGTGCGGTATCGCCGAGGCCAATATGGTCGGCGCCGCCGCGGGTCTCGCCATCACCGGCAAGATTCCCTTCATCGGCTCCTTCGCGGAGTTCGTGACCGGCCGCGTCTATGACCAGGTCCGCCAGGAAGTCTCCTACGGCAAGGCCAATGTGAAGATCGCCTCCTCCCACGCCGGCATTACCCTCGGCGAGGACGGTGCAACCCACCAGACCATGGAGGACATGGCCCTCATGCGCGCGCTTCCGGAAATGGTCGTGATCAACCCCTGCGACTTCAACCAGACGAAGAACGCCACCATCGCCGCCGCGAAGTATGTCGGCCCCGTGTACCTGCGCTTCGGCCGTCCGAGCGTCCCGAACTTCACCCCGGAGAACGAGGAGTTCGTGATCGGCAAGGCCCAGATCCTCAATGAGGGCAAGGACGTCACCATCGTCGCCTGCGGCCACCTCGTGTGGGAGGCCCTCCAGGCTGCGGAAATCCTCGAGGCCGAGGGCATCTGCGCCGAGGTCATCAACATGGCCACCGTCAAGCCCCTGGACGAGGCTGCCATCCTTGACTCCGCCGTGAAGACCAAGGCCATCGTGGTGGCCGAGGAGCACAACATGGCCGGCGGTCTCGGCGAGGCCGTGGCCGGCCTGCTCGCCCGCGCCCTGCCGACCCCGGTGGAATTCGTGAACGGAAAGGACCTTTTCGGCCAGAGTGGCACGCCTTCTGCATTGATGGCGGCGTACGGCCTGGACGCCCAGCACATCGCCGAGGCGGCAAAGAAGGCCATCGCCAGGAAGTAAATGGATGGTGCCGAGCGACTCTTCAACGAGATTGTGAAAGACTACAGCGAGCGTGTCTACTGGCACGTCCGCCGCTGGGTGAACAATCACGAAGACGCCGACGACCTCGTCCAGGAAATCTTCCTCAAGATTTGGACTGCGCTTCCCTCGTTCCGGGGGGAGGCGCAGCTTTTTACATGGATCTGGCGCATCGCCACGAACGAGACCCTGAACTGGCTCCGCCGCGAGAAGGTGCGCGCCGCCCTCCGCTTCTCCAGCATTGACACCGAAATGGAGCGCCGCATCGACGACGACCCCTTCTTCGACGGGGACGCCGCGGATCGCGCCCTGTCCAAGGCCGTGGCGAAACTGCCTGAAAAACAGCGGCAGGTGTTCGTCCTCCGCTACTACGACGAGATGCCCTACGAGCAGATGTCCGAGATCCTGGGCACCTCCACGGGCGCGCTCAAGGCCTCCTACCACATTGCCCAGGAAAAAGTGCGCGCAGCCCTGGGCCATGATCTTTTCTCAGGAACCGATTAAACTTCCGGGAATTGACCGTGTCTATATAACTGTCTATGAGCAAAAGAAATGACATATCCACGCCGGCAGGATACTTCGAAGACCTGCAGCAGCGCCTGGAAGGGATTCCCGCCCGCAAGCAGGTTTCCCCTTCCGGAATCATGGTGCGCCTGACCCCTTACGTCGCCATCGCCGCGAGTTTCCTCGTGGCCGTGATGATCGGGAACGCAATCCTCCGCCAGACGGCCGTCCCCGCGGAGGACGATCCATGGACCTATGTTTCCTACCTCGCCGACGCCCTGGATCCGGACGGAGCGGCCCTTGTCGACATGGCCGCATGGGAGGAGGAAGAAGAAGGCCTGTATCCCGAGGACATCGTCAATTTCCTGCTCGCAGACGGCATTTCCGTTGAACATCTGAATTATCTCAGCTATGAAGAAGGTTATTAGTGTACTGTGCGCCCTCACCGTCCTGGCGGCGGGCGCTTTCGCCCAGGGGCCCCACCGGGAGCGCCGGGGTGGCGAAGAGGGCTGGCGCGAGCGCGTCCGGGCCGAGAAGGTCGCCTTCCTGACCGAGCAGATCGACCTCACCGAGAGCGAAGCCCAGGTCTTCTGGCCCATCTACAATGAAATCCAGAAGGCGCAGCGCGAGTCGTTCGAGGCCGTGAAAAAGGCCTACGACGCCATGGAAAAGGGCGTCCAGGACGGCAAGACCGGCAAGGAGATGGAAAAGCTCGTGAAGGCTTATGTCGATGCCAAGGAAAAGAACGAAGGCTTCGAGACCAAGTACATGAACAAGCTCCTGAAAGCCCTCCCCGCCGAAAAGGTCGCCCGCTACTATGTGGCCGAAGAACGTTTCCGCCACCAGCAGATCGGCCGCCTCGGGAACGGCAACTTCCCCAACTTCCGCATGAGCGAAGAGCAGAAGCAGCAGTGGCGGGAGCGTGGCGAACAGATCAAAGAACAGTTCCGCGGCTGGACGGGTCAGAACCAGAAGAAGGAAGAATAAACTGACCGTCCCGCATCACCAGCGTCCGGTCGCAGAGCGCCGCCAGCGAGGGGTCATGCGTGACAATCACGATGGTCTGCCCCAGGCGGTCCCGCAGATCGAAAAACAGACGATGGATCTCCTCTTTGGTCCGGCTGTCCAGGTTACCCGACGGTTCGTCGGCGAACAGGATGGCCGGATCATTCACAAGGGCCCGGGCAATGGCCACGCGCTGCTGCTCGCCCCCGGACAGCTCCGACGGCTTATGGGAAAGCCGCTCCGACAGGCCCACTTCGCCCAACAGGCGGCGGGCCTTTTCCTTTGCCTCCCGGGAAGGGACGCCGCCGATGAGCGCCGGAATCATCACGTTCTCCAGCGCATCGAATTCAGGCAGCAGGTGATGCGCCTGGAACACGAAGCCGATCCGCCGGTTCCGGAAGGCCGAAAGCTCCCGGGACCCCAGGTGCAGGACATCGGTCCCGTCGATGGTGAGCGTCCCCGCGTCGGGCGTGGACAGCGTGCCCAGAATCTGCAGCAGGGTCGATTTTCCCGCGCCGGACGCTCCCATGATGGCCACGACCTCCGACCGGTCCGCCCCGAAATCCACGCCTTTCAGCACCTTCAGCGTGCCGAAACTCTTCTCTATTCCTTTTGCCTGAATAATCATAGCGCAAAAATAAAGAAAAATCGGCGAATGGTCGCTGGGATTCCGGAAAAAAGTCGTATCTTTGCCGTCCGCAACCTCGTGCAGGTTGCATAACGCATTTATTAACAAAATAAAACAGATTCACAATGGCTGTTAAAATCAGACTCCAGCGCCACGGTAAGAAGAATTTCGCATTCTTCCACATTGTTGTGGCCGATTCCCGTTCCCCGCGTGACGGTCGTTTCATCGAGCAGCTCGGCTCCTACAACCCGAACACCAACCCTGCCACCATCATCCTCGACAGCGACAAGGCCCTGAAGTGGCTCAACGTCGGTGCCCAGCCCACGCTGACGGCCCGCCGTATCCTCTCCTACGAGGGTGTCCTCCTCCGGAAGCACCTCCAGGAAGGTGTCGCCAAGGGTGCCCTGACCCAGGCCCAGGCCGACGAGAAGTTCGCCGCCTGGAAGGCCCAGCAGGACGAGAAGATCTCCGCAAAGAAGACCGGCCTGAAGAACGAGGCCATCGCCAAGGCGAAGGAAGCCAAGGCCGCCGAGGCCAAGGTCAACGAGGCCCGCGCCGAAGCCATCGCCAAGAAGAAGGCTGAGGCTGAGGAAGCCGCCCGCAAGGCCGCCGAAGAGGCTGCCGCCGAGGCCGCTGCCGCCGCCGAGACCCCTGCCGAATAATGCAGCGGATCGCGCAGGTACTGAAATCCAACGGCCGCGACGGAGAACTCCTGATGGGGTTCATCGGGATTGCGCCGGAAGATATCGACCTTGAGGAACCGGTGTTCATCGAATTCGATGGACTTCCGGTTCCCTTTTATTTTGAATCGTTTACCCAGCGGGGCGTCTCCCGCGCCCTCGTCCGCCTCACCGGCGTTCACAATCTCACGGATGCCGACGAACTGGCCGGCGCCAACGTCTATGCCCAAGACGACCTCTACGAGGACGAAGAGGAAGACCTCACCGGCTGGACCGTCCTGGACGCCGACGGCCGGAAAGCCGGCACCGTCTCGGCCCACGAGGACATCCCGGGCAACCCCTGCATCTACGTGGACACCGGTCACGGGGAAGTCCTGCTCCCCCTCCACGAGGAACTGGTCCTTTCCGTCGATGAATCCAGCCGCACCCTGCAGATGGAAATCCCCGAGGGCCTGCTGGACCTCTGAGGCCCGTCGAATGGAATCGACAGGAAGTCAATGGATTAACGAAAATTGCCTGGTCGTTTTTGACCAGGCAATTTTGCGTAAAAGACTGATTTTAAGGAAGTTCCATTCGACGGGCCATCATCAGTAAACCAGCACCTCATCCACGAACAGCCACTCCTTCGTCCGGAAAGCGTGGTAGCGGATGTAGCGAGCCTCCTGGCCCACGGATGTGCCGAAGGGAACATAGGTTCCGTTCGGATTCTCGTTCAGGAGCATGGCAGCGAGGGCGAAATGCTCCCCATCCACGGAATACTCCACGCTCACCCGGTCAGGCAGGTAGATCCAGGAGGCCGGATCGGAGAGGAAGGTCGCGGTGACATAGTGCACCGGCTTCACGGCACCCAGGTCGATGGTTACATCCACATCGCTCTGGAAGCCCTGCCAACGGCGGTCGCCGTAGGACCAGCTGCCAAGGACGCCGTCTGTCAGGGTCGCCGCGCCCGCCGCGGGATATCTCGGGTGCCACGGGTCGGCATAGGTGACCTTCGCCCCGCGGGCCAGATGATCTTCCGTTACCCGGGAGGCCGGGCGGTTGCCCACTTCCTCCTCCAGTTTGAACGTCGTGTAGCCGCGCTCCCTCAGGTCGGCGGCATGGGCCGTCGCCCGCTCCCGGAAATCGGACGGATCTTTCACTTCAAGCGGGCTCCAGCCAATCTCCGCGATGGCGAAGACGCGCGGGTACAGCATGTATTCCGTATGGGACGGCTCGGGGATGAGCTCGTGCCAAAGATTGCCCTGAACACCCAGCAGGTGCTCCCGGGATGCCTCCGGAATGCCGGCGGTGGGATCATAGACATAGATGCTGTCAATGGGCAGATAACCGCCCCAGCCCGCCGGTTCGCGGACGGGCGCATCCTGGACCTTGTCCAGGTAGCAGCGGTTGCCGGGGGTCATCACGGCGTCGTGGCCCTGCCGAATGGCTTCCAGGCCGCCTTCGGTCCCCCGCCACGACATTACCGTGGCGTTCGGGGACAGGCCGCCTTCCAGGATTTCATCCCAGCCGATGAGCCGGCGTCCATGGGCATTCAGGAAACCCTCGATCCGGCGGACCAGGTAACTCTGGAGTTCCTCCACCGTCTGGAGCCCCTCTTCCTGCATCCGGCGGCGGCAGTCCGGGCAGTCGTTCCAGTCCCGCTTCCCGGCCTCGTCCCCGCCGATGTGGATGAACTCCGAGGGGAAGAGGTCCATCACCTCGGTGAGCACGTCCTCCAGCAATTGGAAGGTCGCTTCCTTGCCGGGGCAGAGGTCATCGGAATCCGGCTTGCAGCCGACGCCCGGGATGGCATACACCGTTTCCTGGGAATGGCCCGGCATCTCGATCTCCGGGACAATGGTCATGTGGTGCGCCGCGGCATAGGCCACGATTTCCCGCACGTCCTGCTGCGACAGGAAACCGCCGTAGGTGCCTTCGTACCGCTTTCCGGTCGTATTCCATTCCTTCCAGGTGTCCCCCACGCGCCAGGCGGTCTTCACCGTCAGTTCCGGATGGGACTTGACTTCCAGCCGCCAGCCGGCGCCGTCGGTCAGGTGCAGGTGGAGCACATTGAGCTTGACCTCCGCGAAGGCGTCTATCTGCTTCAGGATAAACTCCTTATCGCGGAAATGCCGGGAGATGTCCAGCATCACGCCGCGCCACGGGAAACGGGGATAGTCAATGATGACCCCGCACGGGAGCGGACGCTCGAGCTGCGCAAGGGTCGTTTGCGCGCGGTACACGCCCTCGGGCGTATTGGCCTCGATGCGGACGCGCTTCGGAGTGATGGTCAACCGGTACGCCTCCTTCTGGGCGAACGCCGGCAGGGACGCGCTCCAGCGGGAGAAGGCGCGCTTGCCCTGCACGACCTCCACTTCCTTCACGTTCGACGTTCCATCGGCCCGCTCGAACGAAACGGGCGCCGGGAGAATCCCCAGCGCCACGATCAGAGTAAGGAGTATTTTCATTAAACCAGGCCCCCGTTCAGCTCATAATCGGCCTTCACATCCTCGTAGAAGGCGGCCTCCGCCGTCTGCATGTACGGGGCCAGCCACAGGAGGCCGATGCCCAGGGTGAAGATGCACAGGATCCCCCAGCCGATGAAGCTCAGCCAGAGCCAGAACAGGTCGAACTTGCGGCCCTTCATCATCGCGCGGCTGCGGTCGATGGCCTCGTTCGCGGACAGTTCCGGATTCTCCTCCAGGATATAGGGGGTCATCGCATAGGAGAACGCCTTGATGATGCCCGGGATAACCAGGAGCAGGGACCACAGGGCGATGAAAATGCCCATCAGGAACATACCCCAGACCTTGTGCCAATAGTTCTTGAAGGAAATCTTGAACATATTGGAAGTGAGCCGGTTATCACCGTTGCGAAGCAGGCGGAGGAAGGAGACGGAAAAGCCGATCGCAATCACGTTGTACAGGAAGATTCCCAGCAGGGAGGACAGGGAACTCCAGCGGGTCATGGAGGAATAATAGTCCATCAGCCCGTTGATGTCGCCCGAGTTGGCCATGGCGGTGATGGTATCCGCACCCATGGCGCCGGTCATCATGGGAATCTCGGCCGGGAGAACGAACGCGGTAGTGATCAGGCAAAAGACGACGGTTGCCAGGACGGCGGGCGTCCAGTTGCCTTTCAGGGCCGCCAGGGCGGCGTTCTTGTAATCGGTATTGGTTTTCATATCGATGGGGGATTAATAGATTTCAATGAAATGGAAATAGAGGTTGTCCAGGCAGCAGTAGAGCGGGAAATCCGAACGGCTGGCTTCCAGGTGGAGGTCCAGCGCATCGACCGAGCCGAGGGAGGACAGGCTCACTTCCGTCCACTTGTCCAGCGGCTTGGTCCCGTCGATGAGTTTCACCGTGACGTTCCCCGTGCTCGTGCTCCCCTTGATACCCGTGATGGTCAGGGACAGGTAGTCCCCTGCCACGAAAGGACCGTCGGCGAGGCCGTTGCCGTGGAGGGCGGCCTGCACGGCGGCCTGTACGTTCTGCACATAGACCAGGTTCATCGTGCAGGAGGAGTCCTCGTTGGGAACGGCGAAGATGATGGGGTGCTCCGGCATCAGGGTGGCGGTCGTGTCGTGGAAGACGGCGTAGGCGAAGGAGTCATCGACCCCGCCCTTGCCGTACACGGCAAAACGGGAAGGCTTCCGCTCGGCGGCGGCATCCGTGTCATGGCCGATGCACATGGCGAATCCGCCCACAAGCTTTCCGTCCCCGTCCACCTTCGAGCAGTGCGCAACCGGGCCGTAGGTCAGGTATTCATTGACGGAGACCGTGTCGGCCCCGCCTTTAAAGAACTGATTCAGAAACGTTTCCTGATCGTAGTAATTTTCTGGTTCAAAACGGACCAGGATGTTGGATTCATACTGGCTCTTCATGCCATCCTTTTTGAAGCAAGCGCTCACCGAGAGCACCACGACGCCCAGCAGGGCCGCCTTTTTCACGATTTCGAGTAACATAGTACAAAACTACGCATTTTTTCGTAAATTTGTTCGATTGACAAAAACTAATTGCCGTTATGCTTATTATCATTCTGGCCATTGCGGCCGTCCTCATCCTCTGGGGCATCTCCGTCCAGAACAAGCTCGTCCAGGCGGATGAACTGTGCAACAACGCCCTCAAGCAGATCAATGTCCAGCAGGTCAGCCGTTACGACGCGCTGAAAGCCCTGATCAAGCTCACCCGCGAGTACGCCTCCTACGAGAGCGAGACGCTGGAGAAAGTCATCGCCCAGCGCCGCATCACCTCCTCGCCCAACCCGACGGCGGCGGAGATCAATGCCAACGAGCAGGCCCTGCAGGAAGTGAGCGCCAAGCTCATCGCCGTGGCCGAGCAGTATCCGGACCTCAAGGCCAACCAGAACTACCAGCAGACCATGCAGGACATCAAGCAGTACGAAGAGAACGTCCGCCTGTCCCGCATGACCTTCAACGACACCGTCACCAAGTTCAACAACCAGGTGCGGATGTTCCCGGGCTCCGTGGTCGCCGGCATCCTCGGCTTCGCCAAGCGCGACTACCTCGCCGAAGACGTCTCCAAGAAAGACTATCCGGAGATCCTGTAACCGATGAGAAGGTTCCTTCTTGGCGTGCTGGCGGTTTTCGCCGGCACTTTGGGCGTATATGCCCAGTCCATCCGGGACATCGACATCCGGGCGGAACTCGCCCCGGACGGCTCGGCCCGGATCACCCAGCAGTGGGACGTCTCCGTCGTAAGCGGCACGGAGTGGTACATTCCTATCGGGAATCTCGGGAAGATGACCATCACCGACCTTTCCGTGAGCGAGAACGGGCAGGCCTTCGTCAGCGAAGGAAGGCATTGGGACACAGACCGTTCCCTCGCTGAAAAGGCGGGCCGCTGCGGCATTGTGGAAAAGCACAATGGGGTGGAACTGTGCTGGGGCCAGGGTTCCTACGGGCCCCATCAGTGGACGGTGCAGTTCACCGCCGGCGGCCTGGTGCAGTCCTTCTCCGACGCCGACGGCTTCAATTTCCAGTTCGTGAATCCACACCTCGCCGCCCCGCCGCAGCATGTGCGGGTAACCATCGTGAACAACACCGGCGGCCCGGAATGGACCTATGACAACACGCGCGTCTGGGGCTTCGGCTCCTACGGCGACATCCAGGTCCAGGACGGAAAGATCGTCTACGAATCCAGTGAACCGTTCTCCTATGAGAGTTCGGTCATCGCCCTTGTCCGTTTCGAAAAGGGTCTTTTCAGTCCGACGGTATCCCGCGACATGTCCTTCGACGAGCTCAAGGAAAAGGCCCTGGACGGCAGTTCCTACGGCGAGAAGGACCCGATGGAAACCTTCCTCCGGTGGGTGTTCATCCTCCTGTTCGGCGGCGGCGTCATTGCCGCCATCCGGGCCGCGATCCTGCAGGCCCTCGGGTACAAGTACAAGAAGTCCATGTACGGGAAGACCAAAATTACGGAGTGGTTCCGTGAGGCCCCGATGGACGGGAACCTGTTCGCTTCCAGCTATGTCCTGGACAACGGCTGGCGCTTTGCCGGACCGGCTTCGTCCAAGAACCTGATCGGCGCCCTCTTCCTGCGCTGGATCCTGGACGGAAAGGTCAAGGTGCAGCAGGATCCCCAGAAGGCCAAACGGGTGAACCTCGCCTTCACGCCGGGACTGGAATTTGACGACGATGTGGAAGCATCCCTGTACCGGATGGCTGTGGAGGCCAGCGGCGGGAACCTCCTGCTGGAATCCGGCGAATTCGAGAAATGGTCGGAAAAACACTACAAGCAGTTCATGGCCTGGCCCGACCGGGCCAAGGCGCGGGGCAAGAACTACATGAACGGGAAGCACTATTTCCAGCATGGCTCCACGACCAACACCGACGGCGCCGCCGCAGCCTGCCGCGTGGTGGAATTCAAGAACTTCCTCCAGGACTTCACCCTCTCCGACCAGCGCGGCGCTTCGGAGGTAGGTCTGTGGAAGGACTACCTCGTGTTCGCCCAGCTGTACGGCATCGCCGACCGGGTGGCTACCCAGTTCCAGAAGCTCTATCCGAAGGAGTTCCAGGAGATTTCTCAGTCCGCAGGCGTGGATCCCACCACGATGATGCGGACCATCCGGCTGAACAATTCCATGACCTCCGCGGCGATGACCCGCGCTGTCAGCAAGTACCAGGCCGGCAGCGTCAAGGGCACCGGCGGCCACACCTCCTTCGGCGGAGGCGGCGGCTTCTCCGGTGGCGGCTTCGGCGGCGGCAGCCGGTAGCCGGACCCGGCAATGAAAAAGCATCGAGGGGCAAATCCAAACGGTTTTGCCCCTCGATTTACTATTTACCCGATTGACTTTTCCTACAGCATCTTCTTGATCAGCGGGAAGAGCTTGTAGGGCATATAGCGGAACTTGAGGTCGATCCAGGTGGGAGACTTCACGACGGCGCGTTCGTGGCTGAAGGCCAGGAAGGAGCGCTCGGAGTGGTAGGAGCCCATTCCGGAATTGCCCACGCCGCCGAAGGGGATGTTGGCGTTGGCGATGTGCATGATCGTATCGTTGATGCATGCGCCGCCGGAGGTGGTCCGGCCGATGATGTCCCATCCGTCGCAGCCCTCGCCGAAGTAGTAGAACGCCAGCGGCTTCTCGTGGTCATTGACAAAGTTCACCACTTCTTCGCGGTCCTTGAAGGTCATGATCGGGAAGATGGGACCGAAGATTTCCTCCTGCATCACCGGGGCCTCGGGGCTCACCTGGTCCAGCAGGGTGGGTTCAATCCAGAGCCGGTCGCGGTCGGAGCGGCCTCCGGCTACGATCTTGCCGTCCTTCAGGTAACTGACCAGCCGGTCGAAGGCCGAGGCCTTGACGATATGGACAAACTTGTCGGAACGCTCCGTCCCGTCGGGATAGAGGCCGGCGAGTTCTTTCTTGAACGCCTCCACGAAGGCATCCTTGATGTCCTCGTGCAGGAACAGGTAGTCCGGGGCGATGCAGGTCTGTCCGCTGTTGAGGCATTTGCCCCAGGCGATGCGGCGGGCAGCAATCGTCAGGTTCGCGTCCTTGTCCACGATGCACGGGCTCTTGCCGCCCAGTTCCAGCACCATCGGCGTCAGATACTGCGCCTGGGCCGCCATGGCAATCTTGCCGAGCGACGGGCTGCCGGTGAGGAACACAAGGTCGTAGCGGTGCTTGAACAATTCCCCGTTCACCAGGCGGTTGCCCTGGACCACAGCCACGTACTCTTCTTCGAACGTGTCCTTGATGAAATCCTCCAGGACCTTGGAAACATTCGGCACATACGGCGACGGCTTCAGGATGGCCGTGCAACCGGCAGCGATCGCGCCCACGAGCGGGTTCAGGAGCAGCTGCACCGGATAGTTCCACGGCGACACGATGAGGGTGCAGCCGAGGGGTTCCCGGACGATGTGCGAGGAGGACGGCATCACGGCCATCGGCGTAGGCCTGCAGCGGCGCCGGGCCCAGCGGCCCACTTTCCGGATGGCCTCCCGAATCTCACCGTAGACCAGACCGATTTCGGTCATATAGGCCTCCTCGTAGCTCTTGTGGAGGTCCGCCCAGAGGGCGTCGCAGAGAGGCTTTTCCCACTTGCGGAGCCCGGCCTGGTACTGTTTCAGCTGGAAACGGCGCCAGTCGATGTCCCGGGTGACGCCGCTGGCGTAGAAGGCCCGCTGCTTCAGGACGAGTTCTTCAATGCGCTCGGGGGTGGTATTCTCGAGGGTCATGTCAGGATGCTTTTTTCTGGTTGGCGGGGAGCTTGGCGGCGGGCTTGCGGCCGGTGAAATGGTCCATCACGGTGTACAGGCCGCAGAGGTCTCCGAAGATGAAATCCAGCCAGCTGATCGGGAGGATGCCCTGCATCAGCCGGATGAAGTGCCAGGTGAAGGGGATGCCCAGGAAGGTGCGGTCGCGCTCCACGGCGCGGAGGGTCTTCCGGGCCACGGTCTCCGGCTCCTGGATCTTGAAGAAGGAACGGATGCCGTCGAACATGCCCGTGTTGATGAAGTACGGGGCGACGGTGGTCACGCGGAGCGGGCTCTTCTCCCGCTGCAGCTCGATGCGGACGGAGTCGGACCAGCCGGTGGCTCCCCATTTGGCCGCGGAGTACAGCGCCATCTTCGGCATGGCCAGCATGCCGGCCGCCGAGGTGATGTTGCAGATATGCCCCTTGCCGCGGGCCTTCATATCCTTGATGTAGCGCAGGGTGACGAACATCGCACCCTTGGTGTCAATGTCGATGGTGCGGTTGATGTCCGCATCCGTCTGCTCGGCGAAAGGCTTGTTGTTGGTGATGATGCCGGCGCAGTTGATGAGGATGTCCACGTCGCCGCAGGCCGCCTTGGTCTCGGTGTAGGCCTTGTCCACGGACTCGACCGAGGAGATGTCGGCCTGGTGCCCATAGACCTTGCCCAGGGCGGAGAACTCCCGCACGGTCGCCTCGATGGCAGCCTCGTTGATGTCCCAAACAATCAGCCGGGCGGCGCCCTTCTCCAGGCACCGGCGGCCCATGATCTTGCCGATACCGGAGCATCCTCCGGTAATCAGCACGGTGTTTCCTTGAATCTTCATGCTTTGTTCAGATTTTAGCGACGGCAAAGGTACGGAATCTTTCGGTTCCGCACCGCCCATTTCACCACACAAGGCCGTATTTCGCCACATTTCCCGGAATCTTTTTCTTATTTTTGTACCATGAAACAAATCCTTACCTCCCTTCTGCTGGGCCTTCTGCTGGCCCCGGCCGCGCTTGGACAGGCGCTCAGCCAAAGTGAAATCCGCTCCGACACCGTAGAGAGCACTCTTCTCGGCGGTCCGGTCTCCATCAATGTCTTCCTGCCTGCCGGCTACGATCCCGCGGGAGAGGAACTTTACCCGGTCGTTTACCTTCTGCACGGCCTCTACGGAACCTATGTGGACTGGGCGACGGCGGGTCACATGAAGAATGTGGTCGATGAACTCATTGCCAGCGGCGAGGCGTCCCGGATGGTCATCATCATGCCGAACGCCGGCGACCCGGACATCCACAACAACTGGAACGGGTATTTCAACATGCCGGGCCACCCGTACGAGGATTTCTTCTTCCAGGAACTCCTGCCCACGGTGGAAACCCGCTACCGCATCCAGGGGGACAAGCAGCACCGGGCCATCATGGGCCTTTCCATGGGTGGCGGCGGCAGCACCGTCTATGCCCAGCGCCATCCGGACCTGTTCTCCAGCTGCTACGCGATGAGCGCCTGGCTGGACAACGACGAACCGGCCGAGGATATGCCCAAGGATAAGTTCTACCTGGTTTCCAAGTCGGTTCACGAGCACTCCGCCATCGCCTTCATCGACAACGCCGATGAGGCTACACTGGAGAAACTTCGTACCGTGAAATGGTTCATCGACTGCGGCGACGACGACTATCTGCTGGACCTCTCGCTCTCCCTGTACCAGAAGATGCGCGACCGCGGTGTCCGCAGTGAACTCCGCGTCCGGGACGGCTGGCACAGCTGGGAATACTGGCACCAGGCCCTGCGCCTTTCCCTCCCCTTCGCCTCGCGGAACTTCGGCCGCTGACGCGTAGGGGCTTTTGCCTGTAGATACTGATTTCGTTACCCCGGTCCTTACCGGGGTTTTCTTCTGTCGTGGAACTCCGCGACAGCAGTGAAGAAGGCGTCGGAGGAGGAGTTGAGGGCGGTCTCGACGGAGTCTTGGACGACGCCGATGATGAAGCCGACGGCAACGGCCTGCATGGCGATGTCGTTGGAGATACCGAAGAAGGAGCAGGCCATGGGGACCAGGAGGAGGGAGCCGCCGGCCACTCCGGAGGCGCCGCAGGCGCCGAGGGTGGCCACGAGGCTCAGGAACAGGGCAGAGGCGAAACTCACCTCCACGCCCACCGTATGGGCCACGGCGAGGGACAGGACCGTGATGGTCACTGCGGCGCCGTTCATATTGACGGTGGACCCCAGCGGGATGCTCACGGAATAGAAATCCTCATCGAGCCCCAGCCGCTTGCAAAGGTCCATGTTGATGGGGATGTTCGCCGCGGAGGAGCGGGTGAAGAAAGCGTTCAGACCGCTCTCTTTCAGGCACTTCCAGTAGAGCGGATAAGGATTCTTCCGGATGTGGAGCCAGGCGATGAAGGGATTGACGATGAAGGCCGTGCAGCACATGCAGCCCACAAGCAGCAGGAGCAGCTTCCCATAATCCCTGAAGATTTCCATCCCGCTTTCCGAGACCGACGAGAACACGAGGCCCAGGATACCGAACGGGGCGAACTGGATCACCCAGCGCACGACCTGCGAAACGACATCGGCCAGGTCACCGATGACCTTGACCGTGCCCTCGGAGGCCAGCATCCGCAACCCCAGCCCGACAATGATCGCCCAGAACAGGATGCCGATGTAGTTGGCCGTCGCGAGCGCCTGCACGGGGTTCATCACCATATTCGTCAGCAGCGTCAGGAACACGTCGGACAGGCCGCCCGGAGCCGCATCCGCAGCTTCCGCCCCCTGCAGCCGGATGGTGACCGGGAACAGGAAACTCGCCACCACGGCGAAAAGGGCCGCGCAGAACGTGGACACCAGATACAGCGTAATGACTGTCCGGAAACGGGCCCCGTGCCCGCCCGAAGCCTTGGCGATGGAAGAAGCCACCAGCAGGGCCACCAATATCGGCGCAATGGCCTTCAAGGCACTGACAAACACCTGGCCCAGGATACCGATCGCCGTCCATTGCGGGCACAGCAGCCCCAGCACGGCACCGATCACCAGGCCGATGACGATCCGCAGCACCAGCGAGGTGTCGGACCACTTTTTCAGCAGGGAGGAAAACTTGCTCATACCAGATAATCCTTCGTGATGGAGTCCGGACAGGCCAGCACACCCTTCGGCGTGCCGGTATAAAGGACGCGGCCGCCGTCCTCGCCGGCACCGGGACCGAGCTCGACCAGGAAGTCCGCGCTGCGAATCACGTCCAGGTTGTGCTCGATGAGCCACACCGTGTTGCCGCGGCTTACAAGCGCGTCAAACAGGCGGATAATATGGCGGATATCCTTCGTATGGAGCCCGTCCGTGGGCTCGTCGATGATGAAAACCTTCCCCTCCACGCCCAGGTAGGAGGCCAGCTTGAGCCGCTGGAGCTCACCCCCGGACAGGGTGGAAAGCGCTTGATTCAGATGGAGATACTGCAGGCCCACGTCCACCAGCGGGCGCAGTTTCTGCTCGATGGCCGTCCCCCGGAAGAAGACCGAGGCGAGGCGGACGGACAGGTCCATGACCTGGGCGATGTTCAGGGTATGCAGGGATTCCTTCACCCCGGCAGGGTTCGGAATGGCAGTACCCGACTCGTCCGGGAGGTAACCCGTCAGGGTGTACCCCAAGGCCTCGGGGGCATAACGGAGGCCGCCACAGGCCTCGCAGGTGGTCTCGATGGCGTCCATAAAGGCCATCTCGGAGACGATGACCCCCTTTCCGCCGCACACGGGGCAGGCGCCCTTACCATTGAAGGTGAAGTACTCCTCCTTCATCTTGTGCGCCTTGGCGAAGGCCTTCCGGATATCGCCGGCCACATCCATATAGGTCGCCGGCGTGGACCGCAGGCTCACGCCGATGCTCTTCTGGCTGATGTAAACGACCTGTTCCGGCTCCGGAAACGCCTTCCGGAAGCATTCCATCAGCGAGCTCTTACCGGAGCCAGCGACACCGGCGACGACGCCGAAAACGCCCAGGGGGACATCGACAGAAATGCCCTTCAGGTTATGCAGGGTGGCATTTTCCAGCCGGAAGGTCTCCCGGACCGGCCGGGGATCCGCCTTGAACGGGCAGGGGTCGCCCAGCATGGATCCGGTCGCCGTATCGCTCCGCAGGAGCTCGTCGTAGGAACCCTCGAATACGATCCGGCCGCCGTCGATGCCGGGTCCCGGACCCAGGTCCACGACATGGTCCGCGATGCGGATCATCTCCGGATGGTGCTCCACCAGCAGGACGGTGTTCCCCGCATCCCGCAGGCGCCGCACCGACCGCTTCATCCGCTCGATGTCGCGGTTGTGCAGGCCCACGCTGGGCTCATCCAGGATGTACAGCACGTCGGACAGGGACGAGTTGATGTATTTCGCGATCTTGCACCGCTGCGCCTCGCCGCCGGAGAGGGTTCCCACGGGCCGGTCCAGGCTCAGGTATCCCAGGCCGATCTCCTCCAGGGCCGTCAGCCGCGCCCCGATGGCCGCCTTCATATCCACGGCGAGCGGGTCGGAAAGGTTCCGGATCCAGGCGCTGAGCCGGGAAATGGGCATCGCACAGGCCTCGGCGATATTGATCCCCTCAATCCGGCAGGTCAGCACCTTCGGATTGAGCCGGGTGCCGCCGCAGTCGGGACAGGTGCCCATGGTGAGCATCGGATTCAGGACCGCGGCGTGCAGGAGCCCTTCCTCCGAATTGATGATGCTCCGGTACATCCGGGGGATGAGGCCCTCGTACTTGGCCGTCTTGGGCCAGTTGGACGGAGGATTCTTCAGTTTGATCTGGGGGCTGTTCAGGAACAGGTCCAGTTCCTCGGGCGAGTAGTCCCGGATCTTCTTGTCCAGGTCGAACAGACCGCTGTGGGCATACCGGATCCACCGCCAGCCGCCCTTGCCGAAGGCGATGTAATGGATGGTATCCTCGTCGTTGAGGCTCTTGTCAAAGTCCACGAGCTTGTGGATATCCAGCTCCCGGATCTCCCCGAGGCCGGAGCAGCGGGGGCAGCTTCCCTGCGGATGGTTGAAACTGAAGGAGTCGGAATAGCCCACGAACGGCTTCCCCACGCGGGAGAACAGCAGGCGCATCAGGGCATAGATGTCCGTGTACGTGCCCACCGTGGACCGGGAATTCTGCGCAGGCTTCTTCTGGTCGATGACCACGGCGATGGGCAGTCCCTCGATCGAGTCCACGTGCGGCCGCCCGTATTTGGGCAGGTACTGCTGCACGAAGGTCGGGAAGGTGTCGTTCAGTTCCCGGCGGGACTTCGCGGCGATGGTGTCCAGCACGAGCGAACTCTTGCCGGAACCCGAAACGCCGGTGAAGACCGTGATCCGGTATTTGGGGATATCCAGGGATACGTCCTTGAGGTTGTTCTCCCGTGCACCCCGGATGCGGATGGTGTCCGTCAGCATCCCCTATCGGCAGTTACGGTAGAAGAACTCGAACGCCTGCCGGGTGATCCACTCGGCGCCCAGGTTGTGCGTGAAACCCGGGAGGTAGTACTGCTCGAAATCCTTGTTGTGCTTCACCAGTTCGGAAACCACCTGCAGCGAGGAGGCCGGATCCACATTGTCATCCATTTCCCCGTTGATGATCAGGAGTTTCCCTTCCAGGCGCCAGGCGTTGTCCACGTTGGAGCTCTCGCTGTACCACGGCCCCACGGGATAGCCCATCCACTGCTCGTTCCACCAGATCTTGTCCATCCGGTTGTCGTGGCAGCCGCACAGGGCGACGCCCACCTTGTAGAACTCCGGATGGAACAGCAGGGCGGAAAGGGTGTTCTGCCCGCCGGCGGAATAACCGTAGATGCCCACCTTGCTCAGGTCCATGTACTTGTATTTCTTCGCCGCGGCCTGCATCCAGAGGATGCGGTCCGGGAAACCGCCGTCCTTGAGGTTCTGCCAGCATACATCCTGGAAGCTCTTGGAACGGTTATCCGTGCCCATGCCGTCAATGGTGACGACGATGAAGCCCAGGGACAGCAGCCGGTAGTAGCGCGCCGGGACGCTCATGAAGTCCTTCTCCACGTGGGAGTCGTGCGGACCGGCATAGATGTACTCGACGACCGGATACTTCTTCGCGGGGTCGAAATTGAACGGGCGGAAGATGGTGCCCCAGATGTCGGTGACTCCGTCGCGGCCCTTCGCCGAGAACACTTCCGGCATCGTGAAGCCTTCGGCGATGATGTCGGAGATGTCCATCTTCTGGACAGCGAGGATTTCCGTGCCGTCCACGGCCGACCGGACCGACGTCGTGGTGGGCAGGTCCGGGCGCGACCAGTTGTCCACGAACCGGGTGAATTCCGGGTTGAAGGTCACCTGGTGGTTGGCGTTCTCCGGCGTCAGGTCCTTGATCTTCAGGGTCTTGAGATCCAGCCGGACTACGTGCTTGTTATACGGATCCTCGCCCTCACCGGCGTGGAGGCCATTGACATTCATGAGGATGTAGTCCTCCGTCACCTGGTGGATTTCGCGGACGTTCCATTCGCCCTTGGTGAGCTGCCGCATCTGGCCGGTCTTCGTGTCGATGCTGTACAGGTGCCGCCAGTCATCCCGTTCGGAAATCCAGAGGATGTGCTTCCCGTCGGGCATCATATAGCGCCAGAGGTCGTAGTAGTAGATGAACGTGTCGGTCTTCTCGTCGGCGAGGACGCGGACACGGCCGTCGGCCGCCTCCACGGCGCACAGCTGATAGTTCTGGTGGCCGCGCTGGTTGTACTCATAGGTGAACCAGCCGGAATCCGGCGCCCACTCACCCAGCTCCAGGAAGTACTGGTCCCGCTTTACGGGTTCGCTGAGCGGGACGGCCTTCCGGGTCTCCACATTGAACAGGGCGGGCGTGGACTGGGGCAGGGCGTCGCCGGGCTTGGCATAGTCCAGCCAGCGGTACTTGGGCTGCACCTGGTCCGCAGGGCGGGATTCCCGGAGGAGGATCTGACGCTCCTTGAGCACTTCCTTCCGGAGTGCGGCGATCTTCCGGCCGTCCGGCGACCAGCGGATCTGCACATAGCGGTCCCCGTCGGTCCCGTCGAAACTCAGTTGCCAGGGCTCGGAACCATCGGCTTTGGACACCCAGACATTGTTGTCCCGGATGAACGCCACCTGCGTGCTGTCCGGGGAAGGGATCTTCACCTCGCGGCGGATGGCGTACTGGCTCTCGTCGGAGGGGTCGTAGTAGCCGCGCATACGGCCCTTGCGGGCTTCTTCGAAGGCTTCCCGGGTGATGGCTTCCTTCGTGTTCCCGGACACGCGGTACCAAGCGTCACCGCTGCGGTCACGGGTCTGGTACACAAAGGTTTCCGCATCGATCCAGACCGGACGGATGGCCCCGTTGTACATCCGGGAACCGAACTTCATGAACTCGTCCGTCTGCGCATAGGCGTCTTCAAAATCCGGCTTCACGTCCGTGTCCGTCATCCAGGTCTTCAGGTACTCGCCGATGCGGTCCAGCCAGGTGTAGCTGCCGGTGCCGGGCGAAGCGAAGTGCTGGAAGCAGTGTTCGCGGAGGGCCAGGGTATGGAGTTCCGCGGGAATGCCCATGGCGCGCAGCCGTTCCCACACCTTGACGGAACCCATCGCGGCATATCCGTCGGCATCGCCGTGGATCATCAGCATCGGGGCGGTGTCCAGGTCGAAGGAGAATTCGGGCGCCAGGACATCGGTGTCCTCGTTGCCGCCGTGCTCGTTGTAGCCGTCCAGGCCGTCGGTGAGCGCATAAGCGGGATAGATGCCGATACCCCACTGGACCTTGCAGGGGAGTTTGTCGATCTCATCCACCGGCAGGTAGGAACGGTGCCGGGAGGAGGTCACGCCCATCAGGGTCAGATGGCCGCCGGCGGAGGAGCCCATGATGCCGATCCGGTCCGGGTCCAGGCCGTAACCGGCCGCCTCGTTCCGGACGACGCGGACCACGCGCTGGAGGTCCTGCCAGGCGGTCGTATGCTTTGCGAGCCCTTCCGGGCGCGGGGTGCGGTAACGCATGGTCACGACGGTGATGCCCATCTCGTTCAGGTAACGACGGGCGGGAGTCACCTCGAAGCTCTCCGGTCCGTTGCCGACATAAGCCCCGCCGGAATAGATGATCTGAATCGCCTTGGTCTTCAGTTGTTTCGGAAAATGCCACTCCAGATAGGGCGTTCCCTGGGCCTCCTGCGCATCGGGCATCTTGCCCGCCGGCCAGAGGTCTTCGCGGACATACTTCGCGCGGGCGTCATCCGACGGGAAGCGCTTGTCAATGTCCTCTTCCGGACCGACCGGTCCCAGGAAACCCATCTGAGTCATGAACTCCACGCCGCGCTCGAAGCCGAAGGCGCCGTGCCCCTTCCCAGGATACAGGTGCAGTTCGGCCGGCACGCCCATCTTGCGCAAACGCCTGTAAACCAGCGTAGAACCAGCGGGCGTATAGGGGTCAATCTCTCCGTGATGCAGGCTCATCGGGCAGGTCTTCTCATCGAACTTGAACACCTCGCTCAGCTGCACGTCGGGGCCGAAACCCTCCCGCATCGCGGGGGAACCGGTCTCCCCGTCCGTGGTGACATAGGCCGGGGCGTTCACGATGGCCCAGTTGATATGGCAAGGGGTGTCATCCACCGCATCGACACGGGCGTAGGCCGGGGTCTGAGAGCTCGTGGCCAGCAGCAGGGCCAGGTGCGAACCCGCCGACATCGAAATCACGCCGATCTTCTCCGGATCGAAGCCGCGGCGGGCCGCCTCCCGGCGGACCAGCCGGACCGCCCGCTGGCCGTCTTCCCAGGCGCTCTGGTAGATGGGCAACCCCACGGGGCGCGGCGTCCGGTACACGAAATTGACGCACTGGACACCCAGCTCGGTGAGCTTCCGGTGCCACATATCGATCAGTCCCACATCGCAGCAGTTCATATAGCTGCCCCCGGAGATGAGGATCATGCAGGTTCCGTTCGGGTTGGCGGGTTTTTCGAACCACTCCAGGTAAGGAATCCGGTACTTGTCCGGGTTGAAGCCATCCGCGCCGGCCTCATCGGTCATCGCGGCAATCTGGTGGCCTTGCGGATCGGGCATCTTGCCCTTCGGCCAGACAGGGACACGCTCCTGCGCCCCCACGGTGACGAAGGCCAGCAGGAAAAGGAGGGAAAGGATTCTTTTCATGGGATTATCGGGCTAAACTGATAAACGTGGCAATGACGGTCTGCAGGGCATGGGCGTCTTCAAAACGGGCTTCCTCCGGCTCTTCCCCGCCCTTGACGGTGTTGAACCGGCGGATGAAAGGGCCGGCGCCGGACCAGACGGTATGGATGTACCCCTGCAGCCGGTCGGCGGTCTCGGGGGCGGACTGCTTGCGGAAGCGGATCATGTCGCGGATCTGCTGCTCGCAGATGGAGGGGTCCCGGTAGCCGCAGGAGGCGACGGAGAGGCCCTTGGTGGCGAAATAAATGCCGGTGACATCGGGCCTTTCATAGTGCCAGTCGCAGATGAACACGTCCTTCGGAATCAGGTCGATGGCCCGCCAGGTGTAGTTGTAACTGGCTTCCCACTCGCCTAGGCCGGTGGTGCGCCCGTCCAGCAGGCGGTCGCCCCAGATCATCAGCTGGCGTCCCTTTTCGGCGAGGTGGTTGCGGATAAGGGTCACTTCCCCGGCGAAGAGTTCCGCCTTGTCCCGGCCGTTGCAGCGGGGGCATTCCTTCTCGCCGATGTAGAACACCTCGTCCATCCCGGCGTGGAAAGCATCGCACTCGAAGGCATCGCAGAGTTCGTCCACCACGTCGAAAACCACCTTGTGCACGTCCGGATGCAGCGGGCAGTAGCTCTTGCAGTACAGGCCGTCGGGATTGGGCCATTCGGTATAGTTCTCCGTCTTCACGGACGGGTTCTCGTCAAACTCGGGATACTCCCGGAGCAGGGCGTGGGTCTCTTTCGCCCAGGACTGGTGGCCCAGCAGGTTGATCTGCGGCACCAGCCGGATGCCGCGCCGGCGGCACACGGCCACGATGCGTTTCACGTCCTCCTTGCTCAGCGGGTTCTCGTCCTGCAGTTCCGGATGCGTCTCATAGGCGTAGTTCCAGTCCACCCGCAGGATCAGCAGGTTGAAATGGGCCGGGACCAGGTCCCCTTCGATGAATTTCAGGAAATCGTTCATGCCCCGCGGGGTGGGGGCCTCGATGGCAAGGCCCCGGATGGGGATGAGATCGTCGATGGGTTCGCCTGCCCGGGCGGCGGGCAGGGCGGCGGAGAGCAGGGCCGCCAGGCAGGAAAGGAGAAGGACTCGCTTCATGGGTTTATCGTTACAATAACTACGAAAGATAGCGATTTCTCCGGTCTTTCCCAAATTCTTCGTAACTTTGCCGTCCGGATGGATACGAAGGTCAAAAACGCACTCAAGTACACCCTGTCATTCGCCTTGGCAGGGGGGCTGTTGTATCTGTCTTTCCGGAAGGTCGGCTGGGAAGGGTTCCTCGATGGGCTGCGCCAGACGGACTGGGGTTGGATCCTGTTGTCGATGGGGCTCGCCGTCCTGGCCTTCACGATGCGCGGCCTCCGGTGGAACCAGCTGCTGAAGCCGCTGGATCCTTCCATCCGGCGCGGGCGCACCATCTCGGCCGTGTGCGTGGGGAACCTGTCCAACTGCGTCATCCCCGCCTCCGGCGATTTCGTGCGGAGCGGCCTCCTGGCCACGCCCAAGGCCGGTTTCGACAAGGTACTCGGCACTGTGGCGCTGGAAAGGGCCTGGGACCTGCTGGTCCTGGGGCTGGTGTTCCTGCTGATCTTCATCTTCAACTGGGGCGGCGCGGGGACCTTTTTCATCGACAGTGTCTGGACGCCCCTGATGGCGCGGTTCGGGATGCGGACCTGGCTGCTGCTCGCGGCGCTCGTCCTCCTGGCCGGCGCCCTGCTATGGGCCATCATCGCCTTCCGCGAGCGGAACCAGCTCTGCGGCAAGGTTTACGGCATCATCCGGGGGATCCTGCAGGGCTTTGTCTCCTTCAAGGACATTGACCGGAAGGGACTCTTCCTGCTCTATTCCGTGGGCATCTGGGCGGCCTATTGGTTTATGTGCGTGTGCATCATCCACGCCTTCCCGCCCACCCGCTCCCTGACGGTCGCCGACGGCCTGTTCCTGATGGCCGCCGGAAGCCTCCAGTCCATGATCCCGGCCCCGGGCGGCTTCGGCACCTACCATTATGTCATCGCGCTGTGCCTGTCCGGCCTGTACGGCTTCTCCTGGGAAACCGGCATCGTCTTCGCCACCCTTTCCCACGAGTCCCAGACCCTCACCATCCTCCTGACCGGCCTCGCCGGCTACCTGGCCGTGACCCTGGGAAAGAAAAATCAGTAAATCGTTTTTAACAATCGGTCCCCTTCTGCGTCTTGTAGATGCAGCCGGTTGAAAATTGCATATGAAAAAGTTACTGATTACCCTGTGGATGATCCTGACCCTGAGCACAATGGCCTGGGCGGGCGTCCAGAACAACCAACTCCGCAGCCTGGTGTCTTCCTTCAAGGGCACCGACGGATTCGAAATCGTGGACATCGGCGGGCTGGGCCTGCGCCTCCTGAAAGGGGCCGCCCGGAGTGCCGCTGAAACCAAGGAAGACCGCGAAGCCCTGAAACTGTTTGACGGACTCAAGCGCCTGACCATCGTCGACTTCTCCGACGCGGCGGCCGGAGACCGGGACCGGTTCCTTTCCCGGGCCAGGCAGATCCTCGCCGGCGGTGAAATGCTGATGGAAGCGAAGGACGGCGACGAGACGGTCTGCATCTACGGAAACGCCTCGGCCGATGGCAGCCAGCTGCAGGATATCTCCATCCTGGCCGGTGACGCCCTGATCTTCATCCGCGGAACCATCCGGACCGACCAGGTTGAAGCCCTCATCAAGCAGGCCGACTGATGTCCGACGCCCGGTTCCATACCGTCTGGATCCCCCTGCAGGAGCGTTTCTACCGTGTCGCCTTCTACCTGCTGGAAGACAGGGCCGATGCCCTGGACGCCGTCCAGGACCTGTACGTGAAGCTCTGGAAGATGCGCGACTCGCTGGACCTCGTCCGGAACCCCGCGGCCTACGGCGCCCTGCTCCTGCGGAACCTCTGCATTGACCGGATCCGCCGTCTCCGGCCCTCCGAGCCCCTGGCGGACGACCTCCCCGGAGCGCCCCCGCCGGACGAGTCCCTCGAAACCCGCGAATCCCTCGGCACCCTGTTCCAAGCGATGGAACGCCTCCCGGACAGTCAGCGGAACCTCCTGAAAATGCACCTGCTACAAGGGCTGTCCTACGATGAAATCGCCGATTCTACCGGCCTCTCTCCCCTCAATATCCGCGTCCAGGTGAGCCTGGCCCGCAAAAAACTGAAACAGTATGAAGACGCTTGAGCAAATGTCCCGGCTATCCGCCGAAGACCTGGAGCGAATCTCGCTCGACACCTCGATCCCCGTCCCGGAGGAACTCTCCGGAAAGGTTCAGGCAGCGGTCCGCAAACCCCGCCGCTGGATGCTCCCCGCCGGAATTGCCGCCGCCGTCGCCGTCCTCGTTTCCGTGGGCCTGACCCTCTCGTGGAATCCCGAACCCCAGGATACCTTCGACGACCCCTACCTCGCGTATGCCGAAGTCGAAAAGGTCTTTGCCAAGATTTCCGGCACCCTGGCCTACGGCGCGGAAAAAGTCTCCGAATCCGAACAAACCCTCGATAAACTCTCATATTGGAAATGAAACAGCTTTATATCCTCGTGGCGATGCTGCTCCTGGGCATCTCCGCCTCCGCCCAGGACGGGCGCTCCCTCTACAACAAGTACTCCGACTACCAGAACGTCGAAGCCGTCTATATCTCCCCCGCGATGTTCCGCCTCATCGGCAAGATTCCCGATGTGGAAATGGAAGGTGAATCCGTGAATTTCGGGCCCATCATCAAGTCCCTCTCCGGCCTGTACGTCCTGTCCATCAAGGAAGCCGGCATCGCGGACGAACTGGCCCGGGACGTGAACACCTTCATCAAGAAAGGCCAATATGAACTCCTGATGGAAGCCAAGGACAACGGGGAGGCGACCCGGATGTACACCGTGGGTGACGATTACTTCGTGAACAGCTTCGTCATGATCTCCCGTCAAGGCAATGAGGTCAATTTCATCTGCCTGGACGGCACCATCCCCCGCGAGCAGCTGGAGAACATGGTGGCCGATGCCGTGAAGGAGGACTGATGGCGGGGGCCGGTCGGGCTTAGGGCCGCCGGTGGCCTGCCCCCTGAGCGGCCGTCGAATGGAAACGTCTGATTTATAGTGATTTACGCAAAGTAGCCTGGGTGATTTTACCCAGGCTACTTTGCGTATTTGATTGACTCTCAGCTACTTCCATTCGACGCTCATTCGCTCGGCTTCACGACGGCCAGCAACTTGGCAGGGCCGGTGAGGTACACCTCCGTGAACGTCGCGTCCGCCCCGGGCGTGAAATCCACCGACAGCCAGTCCTGCCGCGCCCGCAGGCGGTAAGATTTCTCCACGCGGCCTTCGGCCTTGGTCGAAATGACAAAAGGCACACTGTCATCCTCGTCCTTGGTCGAAATGACAAAAGGGACACTGCCATCCTCGGCCTTGGTCGAAAGAGCCTGTTTAGATTCCTTCGCTTCGCTCGGAATGACAGAAGGGCTGTCATTTCGAGCGGAGCCCGCAGGGCGGAGTCGAGAAATCTCATACGCCGCAATGGCGCTGGCCGTGAGACCGGTGCCGCAGGCAAGGGTTTCGCCCTCAACCCCCTTCTCGAAGGTGCGGACATGGAGGCCGTCGGGGGCGAAGTGGACGAAGTTCACGTTCGTGCCGATGGGCGCGAAGGCCGGATCCCAGCGGAGGGCCTTGCCTTCCGTGTCGATATCGACCTGCTCCACATCGGGGACGAACTTCACGAAATGGCGGGTGCCGGTGTTCAGGAAGAAACCGCCCATCATGGGCGTAATCCCATGAACATCAATCATTTTGATGCGGACTTCCCACAGGCCTTCCTCCGGCCGCGCCAGAATCTCGCCCGTATGCAGCCCGTCCGGCGCACGGAACAGGAACACTCCATCCCCCATGTCATCCTGCGCACCAGAGTAGCACTTGTCATTCCGAACCCCAGCTTGACTCTTGTCATTCCGAACCCCGGAGGGGTGAAGGAATCCCTTCCCGGGCCGGATGCCCAGGTAATCGGCAAACGCGACGATGCACCGTCCGCCGTTCCCGCACATCATCCCGCCGCTGCCGTCCGGGTTGTAGAACTCCATGACGAAGTCGACAGATGGCCGGTCGGGACCGGGCATCTCCTGCCCCAGGATCATGAGCCCGTCGGTCTTGAATTCCCGGCAAAGCGCCTGGATACGAGGCACTTCACGATAGGCGGAAACATCCCCTTCGCGGCCGTCGATGACCACGAAATCGTTCCCGGCTCCGGAGAAATGATAGATCGTCTTCATAGCCGGCCCTGGATGATTTCGCCCAGCAGTTTCAGGCCCGGTTCCATTTTCTCCTCGGCGATGAAGGAGAAATTGAGCCGCATGGTGTTGCGGTGGCTGCCGTCCAGGAAGAAGAAGGAGCCGGCCACATAGGCGACGCCCTTCGAGAGGGCTTCGTCGTACATTTCGATGGTGTCGATGCCCTCGGGCAGCGTCAGGAACAGGAACAGGCCGCCTTCGGGGTAGGTCCAGCGGACCCCGGCGGGCATGTACTTCTCCAACAAACTGACCATCAGGTCCCTGCGGCGGCGGTACTCCGCCTTGGTCTTCACCAGGTTCGCGTCCAGGGCACCGCTGGAGAGGAACTCCGTGGCCATGTACTGGTCAAACACCGGCGGACACAGGTCCAGCGCCTGCTTGCAGATGTAGATCTGCTCCAGCAGTTCCTCCGGGCCGATGATCCAGCCCAGCCGGAAGCCCGGCGCGAAAATCTTCGAGAAGCTTCCCAGGTGCAGCGTCCGCTCCGGGGCCAATTCCCGGATGGTCGGCACCTCCTCCCCGCTGTATCGCAACTCGCGGTACGGGCTGTCCTCCACGATCACCACATCCAGTTCCCGCGCCAGCGCCACGATCCTTTCGCGCTCCTCCAGCGTCATCGTTTCGCCGGACGGATTATTGAAGTCCGGAATGACATAGATGAACTTGACGCGTTTTCCAGAAAGGGAGGGTGTTGTGCCGCCTACCTCTGGCCACCCTCGGCCAGATAAGAGGGAGGGGCCCGCCGGCTCTGCCGGTGGGAGGGGTCGCGAAGCGACGGTAGGCGGCACAATACCCTCCCTTTCCCCAAAGAAGGCATCTATCGGCCTCACGTCGGCCCTGTATGCCTGGAAGGACTGGAGGGCGCCGAGGTAGGTCGGTTCGGTGGTGAGGATGATGTCACCCGGGTCCACCAGGATGCGGGTGCACACATCAATACCCTGCTGGGAGGAAGTCGTGATCTGCACCATCGACACAGGGACACCGTAGCGTTGGGCAATCGCCTCCCGGAGCTCCGGAACTCCCTGGGTAGCACCGTATTGCAGGGACTTGGTCCCGTACTTGTCCAGCACGAGGCCGGGGAGACGGCGCAGGTCCTCCACCGGGAAGGTCACGGCCGCGGGATAGCCCCCGGCGAAAGAGCAGATGGCGCTGAGGTCCACCTTCCGGAAGATTTCCCGGACGGGACTGCGCATGAAGGAGGGGACATCCCCTGAAAACAATCGCTGGTAGTTCATGATAGATTTCTCGACTTCGCTCGAAATGACAATGTGGGTGCTCGAAATGACAGTGTAGAAGATCGAAATGACAATGTAGAAGATCGAAATGACAATGTAGAAGATCGAAATGACTGGCTGTTGGCTCGAAATGACCCGGAGGCAGGTTACTCGCGCGTAATATGGGCCCCGAGGGCGTTCAGGCGGCCTTCGATGTCCTCGTAGCCGCGGTCGATCTGTTCGATATTGTCGATGGTGGAGGTTCCGTTCGCGCTCATCGCGGCGAGGAGCATCGCGATGCCGGCGCGGATATCCGGGGACACCAGCCGGGACGCCCGCAGCTGGATCCGGTGGTCGTGGCCGATCACCACGGCCCGGTGGGGGTCGCAGAGGATGATCTGGGCGCCCATGTCGATGAGCTTATCGACAAAGAACAGCCTGGATTCGAACATCTTCTGGTGGATGAGGACGCTGCCCTTGCACTGGGTGGCCACAACCAGCATCACGCTCAGCAGGTCCGGGGTCAGGCCCGGCCAGGGGGCGTCGGCAAGGGTCATGATGGACCCGTCCAGGAAGGAGTCGATCTCATAGCTCTCCTGGGCCGGCACATAGATGTCGTCGCCGCGCTGCTCCAGGTTCACACCCAGGCGGCGGAAGGCGTCGGGAATGATCCCGAGGTCGTACCAGGACACATTCTTGATGGTGATTTCGCTGCGGTTGATGGCGGCCATGCCAATGAACGAGCCCACCTCGATCATGTCGGGAAGGATCCGGTGCGTCGTACCGCCCAGCTTCTCCACGCCATGGACCCGAAGCAGGTTGGAACCTACCCCGTCAATGAAAGCGCCCATCCGGTTCAGCATCTTGCAAAGTTGCTGCAGGTAGGGTTCGCAGGCGGCGTTGTAAATGGTGGTCGTGCCCTTGGCGAGGACGGCGGCCATGACGATATTGGCCGTACCGGTCACGGAGGCCTCGTCCAGCAGCATGTACCGGCCGACGAGCCGTCCGTCCGTGGTCAGGTGGAAAGCCCGGCGGGACGCATCATAGTCCATGGCGGCGCCCAACTTGACCATGCCGTCCAGGTGCGTGTCCACGCGCCGGCGGCCGATCTTGTCGCCGCCCGGCTTCGCGAACCACGCGTGCCCGAACCGGCTCAGGAGCGGGCCCACGACCATCACGGAACCCCGGAGCGAGGCGCATTTGCGCACGAACTCCTCGGTTTCGATGTACGCCGTGTCCACTTCATCGGCCTGGAAACGGTAGGTCCCCTTTTCAAGGCGGTCCACCTTCACGCCCATCCCCTTCAGCAGGCCGATGAGGTTCTTGACGTCCAGGATCTCCGGCACGTTGGAGATCACGACCGGCTCGGCCGTGAGCAGCACCGCGCTGATGACCTCTAGCGCCTCATTCTTCGCCCCCTGCGGGGTAATCTCTCCGGACAGCCTGTGTCCGCCTTCGATGATGAATCTTCCCATATCGTATTTGGTGAAGGTTAACCTTCTTATTGTCAATCGGTTATTTAGCCACCCACGTGCTCGACCTCCGGATGGAGTTCCACGCCATATTTGTCACGGATGGTGCCGATGATGCGCTGTTCCAGCGCGACAATCTCCGCCGGGCTCGCCTCGCCGGTCGCATTCACGATCACAAGCGGCTGCTTCGGATACACCTGCGCCCCGCCGAGCCGCATTCCCTTGAAACCGCACTGGTCAATCATCCAAGCCGCCGGGACCTTCACCCGGTCGCCCACCTCATAGTGCGGCACCTCGTACGCCGGTCCGTTCTCGGCCCTGGCGATGGCCACGATCCGCCCGAAATGCTCCCGGTCGATGACCGGGTTGCAGAAGAACGAGCCCGCGCTTCCTACCTCCTCCGGATCCGGCAGTTTCTCCCGCCGGATGCCGATGATCGTTTCACGGATATCGGTAGGGGTGAGATGCCCGGTCAGGCCGGGCATGACGGGAGGTCTCCCGCAGGCAGATTTCTCCGCGCGGCCTTCGGCCTTGGTCGAAATGACAAGGGGCGGACCGTCACTTACGTCCTTGGTCGAAACGACAGGTTCAGATTCCTTCGCTTCGCTCGGAATGACAGGTTCTTTGTCATTTCGAGCGGAGCCCGGGAGGGCGGAATTACTGTCATTTCGAGCGGAGCCCGGGAGGGCGGAGTCGAGAAATCTCGCCTCCAAGGCCTTGCGGACACCGCCATAGTCCAGTTTGGGCTGGGGAATGGTGGAGAGGCGGAAAGTGACGGCCGTGATCAGGTAACGGCCTTTCCAGTCGGTTTTGAAGCGCGACGTGCGGTAGCCGTAGCCGCAGTCACCACCTGGAATGTCCACAAAGCGGCGCTCCTGCAGGTCAAAGGCATGGACCGTGTCGATGATGTCCTTCGCCTCCACGCCGTACGCGCCGATGTTCTGCACCGCGCTCGCGCCCACTTCGCCCGGAATCAGCGACAGGTTCTCCGGGCCCCAAAGGCCTTCAGAGGCCGCCCAGGCGCAGAAATCGTCGAAGACGATGCCCGCGCCGACGCAGACCGGGACGACAGATTTCTCCACGCGGCCTTCGGCCTTGGTCGAAATGACAAGGGGCGGACCGTCACTTACGTCCATGGTCGAAACGACAAGGGGAGATTCCTTCGCTTCGCTCGGAATGACATCCTCTCTGTCATTCCGAACCCCGCAGGGGTGAAGGAATCTGATGGCCAGGTGCAAGACCGTCCCGGGAAAGTCCCCGGTGAAGAGGAGGTTGGAGCCGCCGCCGAGAACGAAGAGGGGCTTCGGGAGGGCGGAAAAGTCCAGCGTGAGCAGGTCTTCCGGTTCCGTCACTTCCACGTACAACCGGCAGGACACCTTCATGCCGAAGGTGTTGTGATGTGAGAGGTCGTATGCTTCGTGACAGATAATCACTTACTCCGCCTTCACGTTCAGGGCGATCTGGAGCTCGTCCAGCTGCTCCTGGTCGATTTCGGACGGGGAGTCGATCATCACGTCGCGGCCCTGGTTGTTCTTCGGGAAGGCGATGTAGTCACGGATCGAGTCGGCACCGCCCATCAGGGCGCAGACGCGGTCGAAGCCGAAGGCGAGGCCGCCGTGCGGCGGGGCGCCGAACTTGAAGGCGTTGATGATGAAGCCGAACTTGTATTCCGCTTCCTCGGGTCCGATGCCCAGCACCTCGAACATGCGCTTCTGCATGTCGGCGTTGTGGATCCGGATGGAGCCGCCGCCGAGTTCGGAGCCGTTCAGGACGAAGTCGTAGGCATTGGCACAAACCCGCTCCAGGTCCTCTTTCGCATTGGAATAGAACCACTTCTCGTGCTCCGGCTTGGGGGCGGTGAAGGGGTGGTGCATCGCGTAGAAGCGCTGGGTCTCGTCGTCCCACTCCAGGAGCGGGAAGTCCACGATCCACAGCGGGGCGAATACCTTCGGGTCGCGGTAACCGAGGCGGTTGCCCATCTCCAGGCGCAGGACGCCCAGCATGGTCTGGACCTTGCGCTTGTTGTCGCCGGACATCACCAGGAGGAGGTCGCCGGGCTGCGCTTCCGCGGCGGCGGCGATCTTCGCGAGGTCATCGGCCGCGTAGAACTTGTCGATGGAGGACTTGAAGGAGCCGTCGGCATTGACCCGGATGTAAATCAGGCCCTTGGCGCCCACCTGGGGACGCTTGACCCACTCGGTGAGTTCGTCCACCTGCTTGCGGGTGTACTCGGCCGCGCCCGGAACGGCGATGGCGCCGATGTAGGCGGCCCCGTCCAGGACACCGAAGCCCTTGCCCTTGGCGACGTCCGTGATCTCGTGGATGGTCATCCCGAACCGGACATCCGGCTTGTCGGAGCCGTATTGATCCATGGCGTCGTACCAGGTCATCCGCGGGAGCGGATTCGGGATATCGACATCCAGGACATTCTTGAACAGGGTGCGCATCATGCCCTCGAAGTTGTTCAGGACGTCTTCCTGCTCCACGAAGGACATTTCGCAGTCGATCTGGGTAAACTCGGGCTGGCGGTCGGCGCGGAGGTCCTCGTCACGGAAGCAGCGGACGATCTGGAAGTAGCGGTCATAACCGGCCACCATCAGCAGCTGCTTGAAGGTCTGGGGGCTCTGCGGCAGGGCGTAGAACTGGCCCGGATTCATGCGGGAGGGCACCACGAAGTCGCGGGCGCCTTCCGGCGTGGACTTGATCAGGTACGGGGTTTCGATCTCCATGAAGCCCTTGGCGTCCAGGTAGTTCCGAACCTCGTGCGCCACGCGGTGACGCAGGGTCAGCGCCCGGCGGAGCGGTCCGCGGCGCAGGTCCAGGTAACGGTACTTCATCCGGATGTCGTCGCCGCCGTCGGACTCGTCCTCGATGGTGAACGGCGGGGTGACGGACTTGTTGAGCACCGTGATCGCGGAAAGCCTGATCTCGATGTCGCCGGTGTCCATCTTCGGGTTCTTCGCCTGGCGTTCGACGACCTCGCCGACGGCCTGGATGACATATTCACGGCCGAGGGACGTAGCGGTATCCACCAGTTCGGCGGGGGCGTCGGCCTCCACCACCAGCTGGGTGATGCCGTAACGGTCACGGAGGTCGATGAAGGTCATGCCGCCCAGCTTCCGGGCTTTCTGTACCCATCCGGCGAGCGTCACGCGCTCTCCCTTGTTCGTGATGCGGAGTTCTCCGCAAGTGTGTGTACGATACATGTCTTATGCTGTTTTTGTCTATTGTCTTAACAACCTACAAAAATAGCAATTATTTGGCTCACCCGCAATAATCCATGGCGGGAAGCCTAAGCATACTGTACAAGTGCGGCTTATACAGTGAATTCGCAACCAAAGGAAAGATTTGTGATCAAGCCTGTCAGAATACCTCAAAAATAGCCAATTATCCAGAGGCTTGAGCAGGAAAACAGTGTTTGAGTAACGAAACCTTGTACATGCGAGGTATGAACAACGGAGCGTTGAAGAAAGAAGGGTGAAATGAGAGGGAAAGGGCGCCTCCGGGGAATCCTACATCCCGTTGTCGTAATAGTTGGCCAGGAAAACACCCTGATAGGTCATTTCACGGCTGCCGTAGTTATTGGTCTTTCTGCCCGTGAAACTCACTTCCGTCCCGTCCGGTTCCAGAATAGCGCCCGAGAAAGAGCTTCCGCTCTCGTGGTAGGCGGAGACCCAGTAATACCCGATATCCTCGCCCCCGCCCCAGTTTTTATAGATCTTTCCGTCGCTGGCCAGCGTCAGGGTTTTGGTAAGATTGTTGTCGGAGGCCCACCAGCCCAGGAACAGGCCTTCATATTTCAGATGCTGGCGGACCGTGACCGTCTTGATAATCCTGTCCGGGCGCGCATCCGTTCCGGCCTTGATCGTGAGCTGTGCCGTCCGCGCCGCCTCGCCGTTGTTTTCTTCACCTTGCAGATAGATCGACCAGGTGTCGGACCAACCCTGCTCACACCGGATCACTTTCAGCCATCCGCTGTCGGATTCACAGGTAATTTTGGGCTGATTGGTCGTCGCGCTGAGTGCCGCGAAATCACTCCTGATCGCATAGCCCGCGGTTTCTATCTTTTCCGGGACCTCCAGGGTGGGCTTCTCCTTGTCCAGGGAGACCGTCAGCTCCGACCGGATGGTCGAATAGTTGCCCGTATTGATGGTCAGGATAAACAGATGGGCACTGCTCTTTTGAATATCCTGCAGCGTTTTTGCGTCGTTGCATACCGTTGTCAGCCCGTCTGAAGATCCGAAGTTGCACAACTCGGTATAGCTCCCCTTGCTTTGCAGATAGACAAAATGATAGACGCCGGACGTTTTCTCTTCGGCCATCAGGGCATACCCGTCAAAGGTTTCCCCGGAAAACTGTTCCTTACTGATATCCACCCGGTCAACGGCCCCGCCGTAAGGGTATATTTTCCGGGAGAACGTGTGCGAAGTTCCTGCGTTTGTAAAGCCGTATTGCGCTTCCTGGATTTCTTCCTCCGGCGTGAGGCTCAGGAAATGAATGTTGGAAATCACTCTTCCCTGCCCTAAATCCGTCAGGAAATCCTGATAGTCCCAGGAGAAAAGCTTCGACTGGATCTCCGCGGCCATACCTTCCAGACAGGCGCGCGTCGTATCCTTTTTCTTTTTCATCTGCTGGTACAGGGTTACCATCGCCGCCGCACCATGCTTCTGATAGATAAAACTCAACAGGGCACCCAGACCGTAGCCATGCGGCTGGAACTTGACATCTTTCTTCATCGTGTCGATAAAAATGCCGGACTTGTAAACGCCGGGATATAACTCGTCCAGCGGGTCCAGACTGCGGAATACGGGTGCGATATTGTCATAGAGCACAGCGGATGTCGGCGAGCCGACGAGCGTCTCGATCCAGGTTCCGCCGGCTTCCTGGAGCATCAGCCAGTCGCAATAGACGTTTCTGGCTTTGTTGGCGGGGCAGCGGGGGTCGTAATCGGCCTGGAAATAATGGAAGATTTCGTGATAGATCGTCTTGGCCACCTCCTCTTCGGTCGCATGGAAGAGTTTTCGGTCATTGAGTTCCAGGACGCTCCACCTGTCAAAGACATAACTCTGGCGGAATCCGCCCCATTCCTCCTCATCCTTGTTCCGGCACAGATGGATGGAGATGATCCGGTTCGGGTCCTTCACGATGTCAAAGCCCAGCGAGATGATCTTGTCAACGGCCTCCCGGGCGTATTTATTCACCATCTCGTTCAGTTCCAGCGTATAGTACAGCTGCCGGTCCCAGTTGACGTCGGGCTTGATGGTTCCGGTCGATGCCCGGGTTTTCGCCCGGGTACCGATCCGTTTCACCAACCCGAAACTGATCTCCAGGCTTCCCGGCTCGCCATCGTTTTCGATAGCCGGAATCGTGACCGTATAGCATCCATTGGCATAACTGGCGTCCAGATTGGCGTCGGAATAACCCTCCTTCAGATCATGCATCCCGGCGGAGGGGGCATGGGCGATGAAATCCACGCCCTCGCCCAGGTTTTCACCCTCCAGGGAAAGCGTGATGGGCCCGGAGGTGCTGACGGGAAGGGTAACCTTATAGAAATCAGACGCTTCCTGTCCCTCGCGAATGCTGTTTTCGGGCAGTTTCTCCACCTTGACCTCTGTGTTGGCGGCAAAGGTGCCACTGGGAATGGTAACACGCAGATACCCCGCCTTCACATCACCGCCGTCCTTGCCGATGGTGGCGCTGACTTTGGAAGGCGCCTCGCCGCCGCCAGCCGCCTGGGAGAAAGGCACCTCCACGCTCCGGTGCACCTTCGTCCCGTCCTTGCTGCCCCGCAGATAGATGACACCCTTCCGCTCCTGCCGGGTGGTATTCTCCGGGACGACGATCTCGACCGACGTCTCGTCGAAGAAAGCCCGGTACCAGTCACCATCCTTTTCGGCCCACCAGGAGGGGTATGCCGTATTGACCCGGAAAGACAGGGTTCCGCCTTCGGCCGGGAAACTGAGGGAGGACGGCGACGCGCTTAGCGACAGCTGCGGGTCTTCCTGCGGTTTTTCCTCCTCGTCCAGGAGGCCGAGACAGGCAGTAGTGAGCAAAGGGAAGAGGGCCGATAACAAAAGGGAGCAGAATCGTTTCATAACAAAGCGTACTTTTTTCAAAAATAAGAAATTACGCCGGATAAACCACTATCAAATCCCATAAATCCGACTTCCAAATCCTTAAAGAGTGATTCCTGTTTCCCGACTATTCCTGGCTGTCGGCTCAGTTAGTTAAAAAAGTTGGTTATCTTTGCGGAGTAAACCGCAATTTCATGGAAGTACGCGCCAAGAAGGCCCTCGGCCAGCATTTTCTCACCGACCAGCGCATCGCGCAGGCGATTGTTGATGCACTTAGATTTCTCGACTCCGCCTCCGGCTCCGCTCGAAATGACAAGGATTCTGTCATTTCGACCAAGGCCGAAGGCCGCGTGGAGAAATCCCGCATGGATGTATTGGAAGTGGGTCCCGGCATGGGGGTGCTCACCCAGTACCTGCTGCAGCGGGAGGACATTGACCTGAAACTCGTGGAGATCGACGGGGAGAGCGTGGAATACCTGCTTACGCATTTCCCGGGGATGCAGGGACGGCTGATGCAGGCGGATTTCCTGAACCTGCGGCTGGAGAAGATCTTCCCGGGGCCGTTCGCCGTCATCGGCAATTTCCCCTACAACATCTCGTCGCAGATCTTCTTCAAGATCCTGGACTACCGGGAGCAGATTCCGGAGGTCGTGTGCATGATCCAGAAGGAGGTGGCCGAGCGCATCGCGGAGGGGCCGGGGTCCAAGACCTACGGCATCCTGTCCGTGCTGCTGCAGGCGTGGTACGACATCGAGTACCTGTTCAGCGTGGGTTCGGGTTGCTTCGCCCCGCCGCCCAAGGTGGAATCCGCCGTCATCCGCCTCACACGGAACGGCCGCACGGAACTGGGCTGCGACGAGAAACTGTTCAAAGCCGTGGTGAAAACCGCCTTCGGCCAGCGCCGCAAGATGATGCGGAACCCCCTCAAGCCCTTCATTGCCGCCAAGGCCGCCCGTGAGGGCTGGTCCGACGAAGAAAAGGCCGCCTTTACGGCCAATCCGGTCTTTGAGCGTCGGCCGGAAACGCTTTCCGTAGAGGACTTTATCGACCTGACAAACCTCCTGGCCTAGCGCCAGTATCCCCCTCCACCGCTGTCAGCGCAGCGACCGATATGCGGGCCTTCGTCACTGAACGCAGGGCCGCGTAGCACGCGTACAGCGTGGACCCGGTCGTGAACGTGTCGTCCAGCAGGAGGATGTGCCGGGGCTCGCCGGCACCGACCGGCCATCTCTGAACCTGGAAGGCGGAGGCGACGTTGCGGGCTTTCTCTTCGCCGGACAAGTGCGTCTGGGTGCGCGTGCGGCGGGCGCGGACCAGCAGGTCCGGCCGGCAGGCCGCGCCGAGTTCCTGCGCAACGGCGCGGGCCAGGACTTCCGCCTGGTTATAGCCGCGCGACCAACGCCGGGTCCAGTGCAGCGGAACGGGGATGACGAGATCCACGTCGGCAAAGTGCGGAGCGGCGGCGAGATGCTTGCCCAGCATCGCGCCATAATAACGCCCTGCAGCCAGGTTACCGTGGTATTTCAGGGATTTGGGAATCTCCTTGTAGCCGCCTTGGTAGTACATCAGCGCGACGGCATAGGCATAATCCGCCGGTTCCGTACCCCGGTGGCGCTCAATTACTTCATTGAACCGGTCCGCCAGCGGGTTGTGCACTTCGCGCCAGAAGCCGGTGTAAGGGACATCGGCCGCGCAGGCAAGGCACAGGTGCTCCTCGTGTACGCCCAGCGTGCGCCCGCACACCAGACAGGTGCGCGGAAGCAGCAGGTCGCCGAGGGCACGGAGGTGCTGGCGCATGGGATCAGCCCTTCCGGGTCTGCAGTTTGTGCACGAGCGTAATCAGGAGAGAGCCGAAGATACCGGCGCAGAGGGAGCCCAGCAGCACGGCGATCTTACCGGCGTCACGAAGGTGCGCGGTCACCTCGGCAGGGATGTCGGGACCGGAGAAACTCAGCGTATCGACGAAGATGGACATCGTGAAACCGATACCGCCCAGGCAGGCAACGGCGAACAGCATCGGCCAGGTGGCCTTGGCGGGCATTTCACCCACCTTGCACTTGATGGCGATCCAGGAGGCCAGGGTGATGCCGATGGGCTTGCCCAAGAGCAGGCCCAGGAAGATGCCCATCCCCACGCCGCCCATCACGGCGTCGTGGCTGAAAACGTTGAAGTAGGACAGGTCCGTGATTTCCACGCCCGCGTTCGCCAGGGCGAAGATGGGCATGATCAGGAAATTGACCCAGGGGTTGAGCCGGTGCTCCAGCCGGTAGGACGGCGGAATGGTCTTGTAGGACAGGTTGGACAGGCGGCGCAGGTAGTGGCGCTCCGGCCCGTTGGGGAACCGTTCGGTCGTCGCCACACTTTCGGCCTCTTCCAGCCCCCGAAGGAGGATGCGGCTGCGGCGGTGGAACTTGGCCCGGTTATAACGCGCATCCATCGGGATGAGGAGAGCCATCACCACGCCGGACATCGTCGCGTGGATGCCGCTGTAGTAGAACAGGAACCACACGATGACGGCGGGCACGAAGTAGAACTCGAGGCGCTTCTCCCCCAGACGCTTCATCAGGAAGACGAACCCGATGACCACCAGGGAGATCCCCAGCAGCAGGAGATTGACGCTCCCGCCGTAGAAGATGGCTACCACCAGGATGGCGATGAGGTCGTCGGCAATGGCCAGGGCCGTCAGGAACACCTTCAAGGACACTGGGACCTTGTCCCCGAGGATGGAGAGGATGCCAATGGCAAAGGCAATGTCGGTCGCCGTGGGGATGCCCCAGCCGCTGCCGGCCAGGGTGCCGTGGTTCACGAGGGTGTAGATGAGGGCGGGGGCTACCACACCGCCGAAGGCCGCGATGACGGGCAGGATGGCCTTCTTGAAGGAGGAGAGTTCTCCGCACACCACTTCCCGCTTGATTTCCAGGCCCACGGTGAAGAAGAACACCACCATCAGGATGTCGTTGATGAACTTCTCCACGGTCATGTCCCGCGGGAACACCCAGTTGATGAGCCCGTCCGGGCTCTTGATCGTCATGGAAAGATGCGTTTCCAGGATATCGTGGTACAACTGCTTGGTGAACGGCAGGTTCGCCAGCAGCATCGCCAGCACCACGCAGGCCAGGAGGATCACGCCATTGGCCCACGGCTGCTTGGAAAACTTGTCCTGGGAGATACGGAAATGGTGGACTTCCTTGGTCCACCAGTAAATCGGAATAAGTGACATCAGGCTCCGAAAATATAAAGTTTCTGTTCCGGGGTGAGGGCGTCGATGCGGACGCCCCAGGAAGCCAGCTTCCGGGAAGCGACTTCGCGGTCGATCTCGGCCGGAACGTTGTTCAGTTTGGTTGTCAATTCGTTACGGTGCTGCACCAGATACCGGGCGCTGAGGGCCTGGATGGCAAAGGACATGTCCATAATCTCGGCCGGATGGCCGTCGCCGGCGGCGAGGTTCACGAGCCGGCCTTCACCGAGCACGTACACGGTCCGGCCGTTTTCGAGGACGAAGGCCTCAATGTTCTCCCGGGCCGGGCGGCGCTCCACGGCGTGCTCCCGGAGCCAGGCGACATCGACCTCCACGTCGAAGTGGCCGGCGTTGCAGCAGATGGCGCCGTCCTTCATGGACAGCAGTTCGGCGGGGGTGATCACGTCCTTGCAGCCGGTCGCGGTCACGAAGAGGTCGCCGAGCGGGGCGGCCTCGGCCATCGGCATCACGGAATAGCCGTCCATCGCGGCCTCGAGGGCCTTGACGGGATCCACTTCCGTGACGATGACCCGGGCGCCGAGTCCCTTGGCACGCATCGCGATGCCCTTGCCGCAGAGGCCGTACCCGGCGACGACGACATCTTTCCCGGCGACGATGAGGTTCGTCGTGCGGTTGATGCCGTTCCAGACACTCTGGCCCGTGCCGTAGCGGTTGTCGAACAGGTGTTTGCAGTCCGCGTCGTTCACGAGCATCATCGGGAACTGCAGGGTGCCGGCCCGGTCCATCGCCTTGAGGCGCAGGATGCCGGTCGTCGTCTCCTCGCAGCCGCCCAGGACACCCGGGATGAGCTGCGGGAACTCCTTGTGCATCAGCGTCACCAGGTCGCCGCCATCGTCAATGATGATGTTCGGGCCCACTTCCAGCACCCGGCGGAGGTCGTTCTCATACTCCTCCATCGTGGCGCCGTGGATGGCGAACACGTTCAGCCCTTCGTGCACGAGGGCCGCCGCGACGTCGTCCTGCGTGGACAGCGGGTTGCAGCCGGTGGCGTACATTTCGGCACCGCCGGCCGCCAGGCACAGGCACAGGCGGGCGGTTTTTGCCTCCATATGGACGCTTAGTGCGATCTTCAGGCCCTTGAAAGGCTGCGTGGCGATGAAATCCTGTTCGATGCCGTCCAGAAGCGGCATGTGGTCACGGACCCAGCGGATCTTCAGGGCTCCGCTCTCCCACAGGTTGATGTCTCTGATATGGCTGGACATAGGCGTTTCGTATTTTAGGGGCGCAAAGTTACTGAATTCCGGGGTATTTTCCTATCTTTGCACCCACGAAACTAAAATCCTGAACGCTCTATGGGTATGTTAGATGGAAAGGTGGCGCTCGTCACCGGTGCGGCAAGAGGCATCGGCAAGGCCATCGCACTGAAATTTGCATCGGAAGGCGCAGACGTCGCCTTCACCGACCTCGTCATCAATGAAGCGGCCGAGGAAACCATCGCCGAGATCGCCGCTTTCGGGCACAAGGTCAAGGGGTACGCCTCCAACGCGGCCAACTTCGACGAAACGCACGCCGTGGTCGAGGAAATCCTCAAGGACTTCGGCCGCATCGATATCCTCGTGAACAACGCCGGCATCACCAAGGACGGCCTGGTGATGCGGATGAGCGAGGCCCAATGGGACGCGGTCCTCGCCGTGAACCTCAAGTCGGCCTTCAACTTCATCCACGCCGTGGTGCCGGGCATGTCCCGCCAGAAGGGGGGCTCCATCATCAACATGGCCTCCATCGCGGGCCAGATGGGCAATCCCGGCCAGGTCAATTACTCCGCCTCCAAGGCCGGCCTCATCGCCATGGCGAAGACCGTCGCGAAGGAGATGGGCTCCCGCGGCATCCGCGCCAACGCCATCGCGCCGGGCTTCATCGTCTCCGAGATGACCAACGCCCTCCCGGAAGCCGTCCGCGAGGAATACATCAAGAACATCCCGCTCAAGCGGGGCGGAACCGTCGAGGAAATCGCCAACACCGCCCTCTACCTCGCCTGCGACCTCTCCTCCTATGTGACGGGGCAGGTGATTGCCGTGAACGGCGGTCTTTACTGCTAGGGAGATTCCCGGTCAAGCCGGGAATGACGGTGAATAATCCGTCGGTATGACGGTTGAAAAATGAAGATGCCCGGTCGGATGGCCGGGCATCTTGTCAGTTCCGCAGCAGGATCTGTCCGCCGGCAGAATCGACCGTGATGGTGCTGTCGCGGTGGACGGTACCGTCCAGGATGGATTTCGCCAGGAGGTTCACCAGTTCGCGTTGCATCAGGCGCTTGATCGGGCGGGCGCCGTAGGAGGGCTCGTAGCCGTGCTCCACCATATAGTCCTCGAATGCCGGGGTGAAGGAGACCGTGATGCCGTTCTCGGAAAGCTTGTGGCGCAGGTCCTCCATCTGGATGTGCAGGATGTCGCGGATATCGGCCTTGGAGAGCGGGTCGAACATGATGATCTCGTCGATCCGGTTCAGGAACTCCGGACGGACCGTCTGCTTGAGGACGTCCAGGACCTTGCCCCCGCACTCGTCGAGGAGGGCCCGGCGCCGGGCGATGGCGTTCACATCGACCCCGTCCACCTCCGGCAGGCGCTCCATGTAGCCCTGGATGATGTCGGAGCCGGCGTTGGAGGTCATGATGAGGATGGTGTTCTTGAAGTCCACGGTGCGGCCCTTGTTGTCGGTAAGCCGGCCGTCGTCCAGCACCTGGAGGAGGACGTTGAACACGTCCGGATGGGCCTTCTCGATCTCGTCCAGCAGGACCACGGAATAGGGTTTCCGCCGGACGGCCTCGGTGAGCTGGCCACCCTCGTCATAGCCCACATATCCCGGAGGCGCACCCACGAGCCGGGAGACCGTATGCCGTTCCTGATACTCGGACATGTCGATCCGGGTGATCATGTTCTCGTCGTTGAACAGGAACTCCGCGAGGGCCTTCGCCAGTTCGGTCTTGCCCACGCCGGTGGTGCCCATGAACAGGAAGGAGCCGATGGGGCGCTTCTCGTTGGACAGGCCCGCCCGGTTGCGGCGGACGGCATCGGACACGGCCTGGATGGCCCGGTCCTGCCCCACGACCCGCTTGTGCAGTTCGGCCTCCATCCGCAGGAGCTTCTCCTTCTCGCTTTCGAGCATCCGCTTCACGGGAATGCCCGTCCACTTGGCCACGACCTCCGCGATGTCCTCCGGAGTAACAGCCTCGGTGACAATCGGTTCCTTGATGGCCGAAGCCTTCGCAGTGAGTTCGTCGATGGTCTTCTGGGTGGCGACCATCTTGCCGTAGCGGAGCTCTGCGACCTTGCCGTAGTCGCCCGCACGCTCGGCCGAAGCCGCCTCGATCTTGTAGTCCTCCATCTGCTGGCGGGCGGTCTGCAGGCCGGAAAGGATGTCCTTCTCCTCGTTCCAGCGATTCATCAACTCGTCCCGCTGCGCGTTCAGGTCCTTCAGTTCCGCCTCCAGTTTCTCCATCTTCAGGGACACGCCCTCGCGCTTGATGGCCTCTTTCTCGATCTCCTTCTGGCGGATGGCGCTGTTCAGGTCGTCGATGGGCTCCGGCACGGAGTTCATCTCCAGCCGCAGCTTGGACGCGGCCTCATCGACGAGGTCGATGGCCTTGTCCGGGAGGAAACGGGAGGTGATGTACCGGTGCGAAAGGTTCACGGCCGCGATCAGGGCATCGTCCTCGATGCGTACCTTGTGGTGGTTCTCGTAGCGCTCCTTCAGGCCGCGGAGGATCGCGATGGATTCCGCGGGCGAGGGCTCATCGACCATCACCATCTGGAACCGCCGCTCCAGCGCCTTGTCGGTCTCGAAGTACTTCTGGTATTCGTCCAGGGTGGTGGAGCCGATGGTGCGGAGCTCGCCGCGGGCGAGGGCCGGCTTCAGGATGTTGGACGCGTCCATCGCGCCGGAAGAGCGCCCGGCGCCCACCAGCGTATGGATTTCGTCGATGAACAGGATGATCTCGCCGGCGGAGTCCACAACTTCCTTCACGACGCCCTTGAGCCGCTCTTCGAATTCACCCTGGTACTTGGCGCCCGCGATGAGCGCGCCCATGTCCAGGGAATACACCTGCTTGGTTTTCAGGTTCTCCGGCACGTGGCCGGAGACAATGTTCTGGGCGATTCCTTCCGAAATCGCCGTCTTGCCCACACCCGGCTCTCCCACCAGGATGGGGTTGTTCTTGGTTCGTCTGGAAAGTATCTGGAGCACCCGGCGGATCTCGTCATCCCGGCCGATGACCGGGTCCAGTTTGCCCTCCGAGGCCCGCTCGTTCAGGTTCACAGCGAACCGCTGCAGAAAAGTGTTTTCGTTTGCCATAATAGCCGTCTGCCCGGGTTAGTCCGGGCAAACGGCTATCTTTCAAATGATATTCCTTTCCAGAAGGACTGACAAAATGTCAGCCTACTCCGCGGTCGGGTCGGTCTGCGGGATCTCCACCGGGAAGGCCGGGGTCTCGGAAGCCGGGGCGGTCTGGTTGAGGATCTCGGTGCTGACGGCATCGCCGGAGCTCACCTGGGCGCCGTGGCGGATCACCAGCGTGCTGGCGATCGCGAGGACGAGGATGAAGGCGACCAGATACCAGGTGGCCTTCTCCAGGATGGTGGCCGTCTGGCGCACGCCGAGGGCCTGGTTGGCGGAGGTGAAATTGGTGGCGAGGCCGCCGTCCTTGCCGTTCTGCAGGAGGACGACCACGATCAGCAGGATGGCCGCGAGAATGATCAGGACGACCAGGATGGTGAATGCGACGTTCATATCTTTACAATCTTTTTAATTCAGTTTGTCGATAAGGGCTGCAAAGTAAGCACTTTTTTCCGGATTTTCCAAAAGCAGGCGGGAATAAATGCGCCTGGCTTCCTCCACACAGCCCTGTTCCGCAAAGATTTGCGCCAGGGTTTCGGTCGCATAGCGGTCCGCGATGTCGGCTCCGGTGCGTTCGTCCTTCCCGCCGTCGAAGCGCGGCCTGACGGCGAAACGGGTGAAAATGTTGTCGCCCGACTGCTTGACGCCGTTGTACTGGGCCTGGGAGAAATAGTCCCCGCCCACCACGTGGACCTCCCGTCCGGGCTCCTCGGGCGTCTCGGGCTCCGGGTCCGGCGCGATGTAGGAGCGGAGGATGCGGGCCACGTCCTTGTCGGCATAATCGGCCTTCCGGCCGTTGCGCACGAGGGCCGCGACTTTCCGGCGGTCGCCGATGTAGAGGGCTTCCTCGGCATACTGGCTGATCCCCCAGTCGTCACCGCCCAGGCGGGACATCCGGGAACAGAGTTCCTTCCGGGCCGATGCGAACCAGGGATACAGGTGCACCACCCCGGCGAGTTCGTCCATCGTCAGGGACCCCAGGTCGATATAACCGCCGCCGACTACCATTGCGCGACGGTGGCGTTGAAGATATCCTCGACAATCTTTTCGATGATCGTCTCGCACAGGCCGGCTTCCACGGCGTCGAGGGAATTGCTGGAGTCGAAGTCCTCGTAGGCGGAGAAGGACTGGCTCACGTCGTCTTCGGGGTATTTCCGGTTGGTGAACTCGATCTTCACCGTGACGGTGAGGCGGTTCTGCGCGGCGACTTCGCCCGCGGTGATGGCCGTGGCCTTGACGTCGTAGCCGGTCACCTCGCACACGAGCTCCAGGTCGCCGTCCATATCGACCTGCTCCAGGGTGGTGAGCTTGCGGAACTTGTCCTGCAGGGCTTCCGTGAGGTCGCCGGACAGGGCCGGATTCACCCGGATGGCCTTGTTCTCCACATACGGGATGGTGATCGTCTTGACGTCGGACTGGATGTTCGTTCCTGTGAATGAATAGATTCCACAGGAAACGGCCCCGACGGCCAGGAGAAGGAGGCTCAGGATCTTTCTCATTTCTTGCGGTATTCTTCCGGGAGTTTGCGATAGAGGGTGCGCTCGGACATGCCCAGTTCCTCGGCCGCCAGCTTGCGGTTGCCGTGGTGCTTTTCCAGGGCCTTGCGGATGAGTTCGGCCTCCTGCTCCTTCACGGACAGGGGGCGCTCCTCCGGCTGGGGCTGCTCGTCGGCATCGGCTTCGACCATCCGGCCGGACGGGGCGGTGAACACCGCACCCTGCCACTCGGCCTCCTGCTCTTCGCGGGCCGGGGCGGCCTGCGGGGCCGGGAGCGAACGCCGGTTCACGCGCGCCTCCAGGTCGTCGATCCGCTGGTTCAGGTCGAAAATGGCCTTGACAATGGGTTGCAGGTCCATATTGACCGAACCGGAAGAGGACTGCTGCGAAGAGGCGCCGTCGAAGACCACCGGCAGGGGCTCCCCTTCCTCCACGGGCATGAAGGGAAGGAGTTCCGCCGCACTCAGCTCGATGCGCTGGAGGGTGGGGGTGACCTTCCGGGAGACCTGGGCCGTCAGGGCCTGGGTGAAGCCCATCAGCTGGCGGACGTTGCCGGGCCAGCGGTAGGAACAGAGCAGCCGGATGGCGTCCGGGCGGAGGGAGATCTTGCACATCCCGCTCGTCTCCGAGAAGTCGGAGGTGAACTTGCGGAACAGCAGGTAGATGTCGTCCTGGCGGTCGCGCAGGGCCGGAATCCGGATCTGGGCCGCGCTCAGGCGGAAGTAGAGGTCCTCGCGGAACTTGCCGCGGCGGACGGCCTCATACAGGTTGACGTTGGTGGCCGCGACGATACGGACATCGGTATGCTCGATCTTGTTGGAACCCACCTTGCGGTATTCCCCGGACTGGAGGACCCGCAGGAGCAGGGCCTGCGACTCCAGCGGGAGTTCGGCGATCTCGTCCAGGAACAGGGTGCCGCCGTTCGCGTCCTCGAAATAGCCCTTGCGGGTTTCCGTGGAACCGGTGAAGGAACCCTTGACATGGCCGAAAAGCTCGGAATTGACCAGTTCCTTGGCGAGGGCGCCGCAGTTGACGACGAAGAAATTGTTGTTGCGCCTGGGGGAATACTGGTGGATGATGCGCGCGAAATTCTCCTTGCCGACACCGCTTTCGCCGAGGATCACCACGCTCAGGTCCGTCGGCGCGAACTTCACGGCCGTCTCCAGCGCCTGGTTCAGCGCAGGATCGTTTCCGATGATATCGTATTTGTTTTTCAGTGCCTGTAAGTCCATAGGACTGCAAAATTACTAAAAAAATGCTATATTTGCGAATTGACAAACAAGAACATACAAATACAAGTATGATGAAAAAAGCTTACAAAATCCTTACCGCCGTGGCCATTCTCGCCGCGGCCGTCTCCTGCGCCTCTGTCGAAAAGATGGCCCAGATGGCAGAAAACGTGAAGGTTACCTGCGAGCCGGGTATCCTGGAAGCCATGAACGGCGGCGTGGACGCAGTCATCTCCGTCACCTATCCGGCCGACTATTTCAACCCCAAGGCCATCCTGGAGGTCACGCCCGTCATCGTCTATGAAGGCGGCGAAGCCGCGATGAAGCCCCTCGTGTACCAGGGCGAGAAAGTGAAGGACAATTACAAGGTCGTCTCCTCCGACGGCCAGACCGTGACCGAGCGCCTGCACTTCGACTATGTGGAAGGCATGGAGAAGAGCTGGCTCGAGCTCCGCGGCGTCGCCCGCAAGGGTGAAAAGTACGTCAACCTCCCCGTCAAGAAGGTCGCCGACGGCGTGAACACCACCTACATGCTCGTCAAGCGTTCCGGTGAGGTCACCCCCAAGGCCGACGCCTACCAGGATGTGATCGCCACCACCACCGAGGGCCAGATCAAGTACCTGGTGAACAGCGCCGAGGTCCGCGGCGCCGAGCTCAAGGGCAAGTCCGTGCAGGAATTCCTCTCCGCCATTGACAAGATCAACGCGGACGACCGCACCACGGTCACCGGCACCGAGATCCTCGCCTACGCCTCCCCGGAAGGTCCTGAGTACAAGAACAACGAACTGGCCGACAAGCGTTCCGCTTCCGCCAGCAAGGCCTTCAAGGAAATGGGCAAGAAGCACGACATGGCCAACCCCGACGTCAAGAGCCTCGGTGAGGACTGGGAAGGCTTCCAGCAGCTCGTCCGTGAGTCCGACATCCAGGACAAGGAACTGATCCTGCGCGTCCTGTCCATGTACAGCGACCCGGCCGTCCGTGAGAACGAGATCCGCAACATGTCCCAGGTGTTCACCGCCCTCAAGGGTGAGGTCCTCCCGGAACTCCGCCGCGCCCGTCTCATCGCCAACGTCGAGTACCAGAACTACACCTCCGAAGAGCTCCTGAAACTCCTGGACTCCCACGCCGACGTCCTGGATGAGGAAGCCCTCCTCCGCACCGCCACCCTCGTGAAGGACAACGACCAGAAGGAAGAGATCTACAAGCGGGCTGTCAGCAAGTTCGGTTCCGAGCGCGCCCAGTTCAACCTCGCCGCCCTCTACCTCAGCGAGAACAAGCTCTCCAGGGCCGAGGATGCCCTCGCCAAGGTCCATACCGAAGACGCCGACGTGCTGAACGCCAAGGGCGTCATCGCCCTCCGCAAGGACGACCTCGAGACCGCCGAGAAACTCTTCCGCCGCGCCGGCACCCCGGACGCCGTGAAGAACCTCGGTATCGTCCAGATCCTCACCGGCCAGTATGACGCCGCCGCCCAGACCCTCGCAAACGTCGAAGGCTGCTGCCACAACACCGTCCTCGCCTACATCCTCACCGACCAGCTGTCCAAGGCCACCAAGGCCATCCACTGCAAGGACCAGAAGGTTATCTACCTCAAGGCCATCATCGCCGCCCGCCAGGGCGACGCCGTCGGAGTGAGCGAGAACCTGAACAAGATCACCAGCCAGGCCCTCCGCGAGCGCGCCACCACGGACATCGAGTTCGCCGGTTACGAGTGGTAAACCCTAGCGCCCTCCGGGGCCGCACCATCAACAAGGGGCAGAAACTTCGGTTTTTGTCCCTTGATTCTTTCATTTCCGCCCTTCCCCGGGCAAAAAAGGCCCTTTTTGCCCATAAATATTTGCATTTCGGAAAAAATTCGTAAATTTGCAGTCCGCCCCCGTGGCGGAAGTTTCGCCAAATGGCTCCCGGAGAGGTGGGTGAGTGGCTGAAACCACCGGTTTGCTAAACCGACGTACGGGTCATTCCGTACCACGAGTTCGAATCTCGTCCTCTCCGCAAAAATCCCTTACAGAGCGTTCTGTAAGGGATTTTTGGTAAAAAGTGGCCCAAAAAATGTCCCAAAAATCGATAATTTGAACTAAAAAAAGGTGCTCGCAGGTCGGCACCTTTCGGAGAAGGATGAAGAGACCAGGGCTATAGGGATTTCTCCTCTTTCAAGAAAGTTTGTTTGCTTCCATTCCGGACAATTATCATTTCCAAGAACTACATGCCTCTCAATTCTGATTGTCGTCAAACACATAAATAGTTATTATCCATCCTCTGTCTCCTTTTTTTTGTAATTTTGCAAATTATAGAACGTAATATAATAGCATCATTGAACAATTTGTCTACTCGAAAACTTGTAGATGGGTACCACAAGGCATTCATCGATGCTACGCGTGAATCCGATCCGACATTTTCTCCGAGCCTTATATCAAATTCACACGGTAAGAAGGTATTAACTGTTATTGAGAAGGAAATGAAAGGTTGCGACGACTTGTTCATAAGTGTCGCTTTCATTACCATGGGAGGAATTGCTCCGCTTCTTGGCACCCTAAAAGACTTGGAGAAACAGGGGACTCGAGGCCGTATTTTGACGACGGATTATCTGATGTTCAGCGATCCACGTGCATTAGATAAACTCGCTTCACTTAACAATCTTGATGTCCGCGTCTTCAAGACAGGTGAAAACAATGTCGGTTTCCACACCAAGGGATACATGTTCCATAATGGTGATAACCTTCGCATTATCATTGGCAGCTCAAATCTTACCCAAGATGCCATTACCAAAAACCACGAATGGAATACACGCTTGGTCTCATCTACTGAAGGCGCATATGCAAAGGATATCGAAACCGAGTTCAATGAGCTATGGGAGTCGTCAGTGTGCTATGAGGAGTACCGGGACGAATATGCCGACTTATATGAAAGCAGTCAGAAGGAGAGGGATGAAATTACAAGATTAACGAGGACTCTTGATTTAGGCTATTCCCAAGTACTTCAGCCGAATTCGATGCAGGAAGTGTTCACGTTAAACATCGAGGAGATAATACGCTCAGGAGGAAAACGGGCACTATTGATTTCTGCAACAGGAACTGGCAAAACATACGCATCTGCGTTTGCCATCCGTAAGCTTTTCTCGGAGAATATCCTCCACGGAAAGAAGGCTCTGTTCCTTTCTCACCGTGAGCAGATTAACCGACAGGCACTGGGCAGTTATAAGCGTATCTTCGGGAAAAATATCCCGATGGAGCTTCTTAGCGGAACACACAACGATATCAAGAAGGCACGCTCGGCTTCATTTCTCTTTTCCACCATGAACATGATGGCAAAAGAGTATGTTCGGGAACAGTTTGCCCCTCAGGAGTTTTCGGTCATAGTTTTAGATGAGTGCCATAGAAGCGGTGCTGAGAGCTACCAGAAGATTATCAAATACTTCCGCCCCGAACTTCTCTTGGGAATGTCTGCTTCTCCTGAACGAACAGACAGTTTTGACGTCTTTCAGCTGTTCGATCATAACATAGCATGTGAGGTTCGTCTACAGCAGGCTCTGGAGAATGAAATGCTATGTCCTTTCCATTACTTTGGCATTACTGACCTTGAGATTGAGGGGGAAGACAATGACGATCTTCGCCGATTCCGGCATTTAACTTCCGACCGTAGGGTGAAGTATATTCTGGAACGTGCCGAGTATTATGGTTTCAGTGGGCAGCGCGTAAAGGGCTTGATTTTCTGTAGCAGAAAAGAGGAAGCACGGGAGTTGAGCGAAAAGTTCAATGCTACAGGACATTATAACACGGTAATGTTGTCAGGTGATGACTCTCAGGAGGATCGTGAGGATGCAATCGAGAGACTGGTTTCAGATACAAGGATAGACAAACTTGATTACATTTTCACGGTAGATATCTTCAACGAAGGCGTGGATGTCCCTGAAATCAATCAGGTCATATTACTGCGTCCTACTGAATCGCCCATTATTTTCGTTCAACAGCTTGGACGTGGACTTCGCAAGGCTGAAGGGAAAGAATTCGTGATTGTCCTTGATTTCATCGGGAATTATCAGACCAACTACATGATTCCCATTGCATTGTCAGGAGACAGGACAGGAAATAAGGACAACATTCGTCGTTCTTTAATGGAGGGTAATAACGTCATCAAAGGCGCTTCGACCATCTATTTTGATGAAATATCTAGAGACCGGATTTACAAATCCATTGATGCCGCAGACCTTAACCAGATTCGTCTACTTAAGAAGGAGTACCAATCACTGAAATACAAGCTTGGCCGCATCCCTGATTTGAAGGATTTTGATGTTATGGGCGAATTGGATCCGCTTCGTATTATCGACAAAAAAGGCTCATATCAAGCCTTCCTTCGTGATTATGAAGATGATTTTACCGAAAAGTGGTCTGATAAGCAATATCAGATTCTGGAGTATATTTCCAGAAAGTTTGCGTCAGGTATGCGCATCCATGAGTTAGCTCTTCTTAGGATTCTGATTGATGAGCCTGAGCTTTCGGATCTATGGGAATCCTTGCTGGCAAACCGTTATGGAGTTATATTGGACGACCACCTAGCGCAGAATGTCGAGGATGTTTTAGCCGGAAGATTCTTCAGAGGAGATCGTTTTCAGATTTCTCTTGCATGCAGGACGCCAAGCGGTTTCAAATTGTCCGCCATTTTTGAGGACGCTTTAAAGAATCAGGCCTTCCATGCTGCAATCAGGGAACTCCTCGATTTTGGCATTTACAGATATCGTAGAGATTATTCCAACCCTTACGCTGGGACTCAGTTCAATCTGTATAAGAAGTATACCTATTCTGAAGTATGTTGGCTTCTCGGTTGGAGGAAAGAAGAGGTCTCATTGAATATTGGCGGGTACAAATACGATTCATACTCAAAGACTTATCCCATCTTTATCAATTACGAAAAAGAGGAGGATATTACCGCCACGACACGTTATGAAGACCGCTTTACCGATCCTTCCTCGTTAACGGCTATCTCAAAGAGTCGTAGAACTATAGACTCCGACGATGTTCAGAATGCCGTACATAGCCAGGAGCGTGGTATTCTTATGCCTTTATTTGTACGGAAGAACAAAGACGATCAGTCCTCAAAGGAGTTTTATTTTTTAGGGACGATGCGTCATAATGGCCATCTCCATCAGTTTGTGATGAATGACACAGAAGACGTAACGGCAGTAGAAATTGGGTATCGTCTTGACACTCCTATAGAGAGCAACCTATACGAATATATTACAGAACAATCATTATGAAGACAATAGAAGTAGTCGCCGCTATTATACGGAAAGAGGATAAGATTTTTGCCACCCAGCGTGGATATGGAGATTTCAAAGACTGGTGGGAATTCCCCGGAGGAAAGATGGAACAAGGCGAAACGCCGGAGGACGCGCTTATTCGCGAGATTCACGAAGAGCTCGATGCGGATATAAGCGTGGACAAATTCCTTTATACGGTTGACTGGGATTATCCTAAATTCCATCTTACCATGCATTGCTTCATGTCCTCATTGCGGAATGATGCTCTTCATCTGAATGAGCATGAAGCGGCCAGATGGTTGGATAAGGATGAAATTCATTACGTCAACTGGCTGCCAGCTGATGAAGTTCTGCTCCCTATGATCGTGAAAGAATTAGAGTCAACAGAGAATAAACAAGAGTCATGTGCGCTATCCCCTATCGAGAGCTCTTGCTCAGAATGAGCAAAGAAACACACTCAAATGGCGATGTTTCTTGGGCTTTTAATATGAGTGGCTTGTGCTCCGATTTGGCATGCATCAAGATTGATTTTATAAGTAACCCTTGGAACGCTGCTCAGCGGTTTTGGGGTTATTTGTGTGACTTCAATCTTACGGATCGGTTTTGTGCAACATGTCGATAATCAAGCAAATAGTTTTCTTAAAGGACAAGTCCGGTATTTTCAAACTCCGAGACGATATCAAGTCTTTTGGGTATGATGAACGGACTGGACAATACTATGTTCAGTTCAAGAAGGGCGATAATTATTTACATTACAACCCGGCCAATGTCGATGTTGCGAATTATACTCGACAGTTAGAGCCGCCATTCCGTGTAACGCGTAAGTCGGATGGTGAAGTATTCTTTCACGTCCTGGGAGTAAGGGTGTTTGAAGGAAGGGAAAACAAGGCCTATAGAATCATTTACGAAAACGGTTCTGGAAAGAACTATCCTGCAGACTACGTCTCCATTGAGGAGCACATTGATGACCATCGATCTATCAATGTCTGGGAGTATCTGAATGAGGTTGCCAAGTACAATGTTATTCCCATTGATGACGACAAAACCGTAAGTCTGGCCGATAAATACGCAAAGATGGAATTCGTGGCCAAGAATTCCCTCTTAGAAGCATATCTCAATATCGATACTTACGGAAAGCCATCAGTTAATAAGAGCTCTCCTATCTTCCCTTTTGGTTGTAATAGAAGCCAGTACAGAGCCGTTCAAAATGCACTTGAGAACAGGATCAGCGTCATTCAAGGCCCTCCTGGAACAGGAAAGACCCAGACCATCCTCAATATCTTGGCGAATTTACTGCTGGATGAGAAGACAATGGAGATTGTCTCAAACAACAATTCCGCTGTTGAAAATGTAAAGGAGAAACTGGAGTCCACAGGCCTTGACTTCCTTTGTGCTCAATTGGGACGAGCAAGCAATAAGAAAGAGTTCGTGGATAGACAGACCGGAAGTTTCCCTGACATTGAATCTTGGAAATTAGATAACGCCAAGAAGGTTCGTCTAGAAGCAGTCTCGCTCTCGAGAGAACTTCAAGAATTGTATGAGTATCAAGAAAAGCTAGCTCTCAGCTCCGAGAGATTGACTGAATACAAACGTCAAGTTGAAAGGTTTCCGAAAAAGACGGTAACAAAGAGACAATGGCCCGTCGGAACACTTGAGAAATACTTCATCCTCTGTAACCGCGAAATGGAGCGAAAGCACCATCTTTCCTGGTGGACTCGTTTTAGGTTGCGTTATCACCGACTCCCAGTCACCGAAGATGCACCAGATGAGCTTCAATACTTGCTTATCACCACTCGAATCAAGGATCTGGAGCAGCAATGCATGAAGTTCCGTGAGTTTGTAAAGGATGCTGATAATAAGAATAGTCGGTTAAGAGACCTGTCAATGCTTGTTTTGAAGGATCATTTGTACCGAAAGTATAGCACCAAAAAGGAACGGACGGTCTTTTCCCCTGATGAGATATACCTAAAGACCAGATCTTTCTTACAAGAGTATCCGGTAGTCCTCAGTACGACCTTCTCGGCAACATCCAATATTAATCCTGCATATAAGTTCGACTACCTAATAATGGACGAGGCGTCCCAAGTGGATATTGCCGCTGGTGCCTTGGCTCTCAGTTGTGCAAGGAATGCCGTCATCGTGGGCGACCTAAAGCAATTACCCAATGTAGTAGATTGTCACACAGAAGAGGTCGTGAGTGCAATCTTCGCAAAATATGGCATCGCTGAATCCTACCGGTATTCTACGAATAGTTTCTTGTCCTCCCTCTGCACCCTTTACCCGAATATTCCGCAAACGCTTCTGAAGGAGCACTATCGTTGCGACCCCCTCATCATTGGCTTCTGCAGTAAGCAGTTTTATAATGGCGAATTGATTCCCATGAAGAAGAGTGAATCAGAGTTCGCTCCCATCCGTGTTGTGAGGACAGTTAAGGGGAACCACGCTAGAGGAACGGTCAATTTCCGCCAGGTGGATACAATCACTCAGGAAATCCTTCCGGCGTTGGAGGAACAGTTTACGGATATTGGCATCATTGCACCCTACAACAATCAAGTGAATGCGCTGCACGCAGCATTGGAGGCGACGGGGCGACATTATGTGGCTGCTACCGTCCATAAATTCCAAGGCCGAGAGGATGATGCAATCGTTCTTTCCACGGTGGACAATCAAATACAGGAATTTACTGATGATCCACATCTTCTAAATGTGGCCGTATCGAGAGCAAAGCAGCAGTTCACGCTCGTTGTTTCCGCTGATGAGCAACCAGACTCAAACATCCGGGATCTAATTGATTATATTGAGTATTATCAAGGGAAAAGTGAGGAAAGCCAGATTTCCTCTATCTATGACTTGCTATATGAGGATTATACCCAAGAGCTTCTCAATTTCTACAAGACCCACAAGCGCGTTTCAGAATACGACTCTGAGAATCTCACATATTGGGCAATCCATGATACGATTAAAGAAAGGAGATTATCACACTTGGGCATCTTGATGCATTATCCTCTTCGGCATCTGGTTACTTCGACCTCTAATCTTACACCGGACCAGCGTGCATATGCTTCCCGCTCATGGACACATGTTGATTTCTTGATCTATGATACCGTCTCCCATAAAGCAAAACTGGCCATTGAGGTTGATGGCACACAATACCACAAGGCCAGTTCCAACCAAGGACAGCGCGATATGATGAAGGATTCCATACTTGGATCCATCGGTCTTCCAATTCTCCGTCTAAGCACAGCCGGTTCGCAGGAGAAAGAGAAAATTGCACAAGCATTATCATAGAGTTTGTGTAGCTGACACGTTCTACAAGTTCCTCCCCTTTTTTTTCTTCGTCCCGTCCCAGTTGGTGAGATCATCGTTGGAGCCGCCTCCGCCACCCCCGACGCTGACACCACCTTTTCCGCCGGCAGCGATCAATAACGTTGCCACAATCTCCTTCGGGACGGTTATCTCTTCGCAGAACTGTTCGGTGCGGGTCTCGGCCAGATCACAGCTGGATTGATACGTTCCTTTCCAGTTGACCTTGCCAAGCAGGCTTTTCGCCGCCTTCTTCCGCTGGCCCTCATCTGTCGGATCCAAGCCTTTCAGGATTGCCTCTGCAATAATACCATTGCCGATACTAACCTCTGCCTCTTTGGAGAAGATAAGGTCACGATTCAGGGCAAAGTTGTAAAGGGCTTTCACCGCCTTGGCAATCCTTTGATTCATCTCCTCCAGGAAGGCCTTCTGACGAAGAATCATCTCCCAAAACTGCTTTATCTCGGGAACAGAGAGTATCTCGCGGACCTGGTCTTCGGCGTTGTCGGCCCTTTTGCGCTCTTGCTCGGCCCGGAGCCATTCCTGATTGGTCCTCTCCTTTTCTTGAGCAACCGCAAGGTCGGCGTTTTCGGCGCGCTGGTTTGCTGCGGCGAGTTCCGTTCTTAGTTTCCGGACGGCATTCTCATCCACAGACGCAAGTTTTCCCTTAAGGCTGTCGTTCTCTTTGGTTAACCTCTGGTTTACCCCTTTGAGTTGTTTGTTTTCTTCACTGGTTTTATAGATTTCCCTTTGGGTCTGCTTGTAGAGCGCTTTGCCATAACTCAAAATCTTCCTTTTCTGGCTCCCCTTCGCCGAGATAAGATCGTTTTCCATCTGCGCCAGGATAGACTTTACCGCCTCAAGCCGTTCCTCTCTCCATTTCTCCCTTCCCACAACAGGAACGGGAGTTGAGAGTTCCTTCTGAATACCTTCCTTAGCCTTTTTGAGTATCCCGTCCGTCTCCAATTCGGGAACACTTAGCTCTTCCTCGTCGAAATCGAGCCCCTTGATCTCCGACTCCAGCGCTTCCGTCTTTTCCTTTACTGCCTTCTGCTCGTCCTTCAGTTTCTTAAGGACGAACTCCTCCCGCTCCAGGTGTTCAAGCCCGGTTTCGGATTTCTTCTGTCCACGCTCCATCTTCAACATATCGGCCAGCAGATCCTGCATCTCCGACATATCCTTCTCACTCAACTTGTACGACTTTCCGGTCTTATGATCCATCCAGTCCCATACGATATGTGCATGATAATTCGGCACCCGGATCCTCCTGCCTCGCTCGTTTTCCTCATAGTGCCCTTCGTCTCGGTGAATGTGAATCTGGATGGCTCTTATGTACCACCTCTTCTGAACGGCCGCGGTGAATCTTTTGAGGTCATCCAACGTGGTCCCTTCTTCGATGACTGCCACACCCTCACGGAGAGGACTGCTTCCTTTACGGACACGCTTTCTGCCATTCTTGTCCGTATATTCTACGTCTTTCTCCTGCATCGCCCTGCCGGTCTTTTCTTTAACCATTGCCTTGAGTTCTTCATAGTATTCCTGAAGGCTGGTGAACTCCAGTTCTGGTGTGACATAAGACTTATTGAAAGGAGTCAGGAAAGTGTCTATGTAAATCTGGTCGGGATTCAGGGATTTGAGGTATTTCTTGTCCCGCCTGTTATGCGCTTCGCTCTGGGCAATGTTGCACGGTTTGATATGGATGGATGCTTTACTCATGGGCTGGTGTTCTTGTTCTTTGGTTTGTATAAAGACCGGCTACGGGGTATCGGGGCGGGGCCCTGATCGGAGGGTGCAGGGAGAGGGTCACTCCCTGCCCGGGGATCCAAGGGGTGGAGCCTCCTTGCCCAAGCCCTCGGCAGAGCCCACAACTACAGAAGCGGAGCGTGTAGTTATAGTGGGCTATAACAGGGCAAGCCCTGCTTCTAAATCTGCCACCCTCCGGACCGGCTTCGCTTCATTAACCTCGCCATTGCTCTGAGCCTCAGTCGCGGCTCTGGAGGGAACAGCCTTGAAAGAAGTCGGGGCGACAGGATGGGGTCGCATTCGTTGTTGATCCCTGTCGCCGGAGGGTTCCCGCTTCCTGCTTCTTTTCTCTATCCGGTTAGGAATAAAGGGAAAGGGAAAAGAGGCGGAGATGGATCTACGATGTCCCACCTGGGTCCGGAGGATTTGCGCTGTCGGATTTACCGGTTTCGACATCGATTTCAGGTGGGACATGCTTGGAAATTCTATGCAGTTTCTTGATTGGCTTGACCAAAGGGTTACTGTCGAAGAAACCGCTCTTTATCAATCTCCAACCGGTGAACCAGGCTGACAGGCAAATCAGCGTGTGGATGGTGGTTCGGTTGGTTGATTCGGACCGGAGGATGCCAAGCTGGTTGAACTCGTGGACGATACGGGTTGCCGTCTTCCGATTGCAGCCCCACAGCCGGGCAAGGTCGACCTTGGAGGCCATGAATTGCCCAGGTTGTAGGACAACTGAATAGTTCTTTCCGGAGACCTTGGTTTCCTCCAGGACGGCCATCCGGATGAAGGTTTTGAGGCACTTCATCCGGAGGATATCCTGCTGCTCGTCCGAAAGATAATCGAGCTGCGCATCATTAAGGGTGATGCTGTATCTGATGTTCGTGTATTGCATAAGACCTACTATCGCTGCTGGTGCCCCCTACACACGTCCCCTCCTGCCAGAGTTCACTTCCGATATGAGGGAGCGGTGAAGCGGAGGATCGAACACATCTCTGCGAACCGGTCCCAGCACCGGTCTCCGTATCTTTCGCACAACTGCCCGTCGGTGAGGTTGGTTGTGATGACGGTAGTGAGCTGCTTGTTGTACCGGTAGACGAGCAGGTTCTGTACAGGGGTGTAGTCCACTCCGTAGTACTGAAACCGCACGGGTTCAGTCCCCAGATCGTCAATCAGAAGAATGTCGGTTGTCTTGTACAATTCATAATATCCGCCGCCCCCGTTCCGTTGCATCTGGTACTGGTCGTAGATGTCTAGACCGGTGCACTTGAGCAAGCTTGCGCCCGCCCCAGAATAGAGCGCACCGACCGCATTGAGGATAGTGGTTTTCCCGCTGCCCACCGTGCCCTGGAGGAACAGCGTCGAGCGGTATTTGGGGCCGTAGAGCCACTCGACCACCTTGGCTATCTTCTTTCCGGCCTCGGCGTCGGTGATATCCTTGTATTCCATCCCCCTCCTTTCAACGATGGCGCGGTAGGCCTTCATCAAGAAATCCACAAGCTCTTCCGGATCGCTCCCCTTCAGTCTCTGGGGAATCTTCGGGGTGTCATTAGATTCTGTCTGAGCTTTCAAAGTCTTCAGCGTGCCCGACAGCAAGTACTTCATGTCTTTGATTTCTGGTTCCATAATTTTGTTTTCTTGTGATTGGAGTTGTCGTTGTAAATGTATCTTCCCTATCCAATGGATAATGAATAGGCTTATCCATATCATTATTGTGCGAAGAAAGGTTACAGGTGGGTGTTACCTTTCTTCCCACCTGGGTGCGAACTTTCTTCGCATCCCCCTGCGAACTTTCTTCGCAACCGGGTGAGAAGAAACTTCGCACCCTCTCCTCGTTGATGGAATAGGTATAGGTCTGGTACTCTGGATGCTTTTCTTCAGAGCGGATGAGCAACTGTTTCTCGCAAAGCCTGTCGATCGCAATTCCTACGTACCTGCGGGAATAATCAATCATCTTTCCAAGATTCCCTTCGCTTACGAACAGACTCTTCCCCTTCCGGTGGTAGGAGTAAGCGTACGCGAAGACCAGCAGCTCGCACCCTTTCAGGTGGAGCCCGTCGCCCATCATCCAGTTCTCTACCAGGAATCCCATCACTTCTTGGTGGACATATAACCATCCGCCAGCTTGCGCGCCTTGTCGACGTCGAAGACGATCCGTCGGCCGATACGGGAGACGATTGCCTCCCGCAGGACTCCTCCGCCAACATTGGATCCGTCCTCCTCGCGCGGCGCGCGCATCAGCGCGTAAATAGTAGATTCGGAGCATCCGAGCTCCACGGCCAGGGCGTGAACGCCCAGGGCTTTCTGTCCCGCCTGGGTGGGACGGTTGGCTGCATTGGGAGAGTTCGCCAGCGCGTAGTGCGTAAGCTCAAGATACTCCTCCCCGGTCATCATGTAGACGGGCTTCTCCAAAAGCCCCTCGATGGATTTAAGTGTACTCATAGCGTTTACTGTTTTATTGGTTGTACTTTATTCCTTTTTAGGGTTTGACTTTTTTTCGGTTGGGCTTTCTGGGTGGTTTGTGCCACTTCTAAAAGCGAAAAGTGCCGGAAAACCGAGGTTTTCGGGGCTCTTCCCATATTTAAGTTACGAAATAATTCCCACATTTACACGCTTTTGAGGGACTTTTTTGAGTTTGGCCATATAGGCACACAAAAATGGCACTATTTGGCCGCAAAATGGCCATTTACCGCCCATTTTCACGTCTTCTCATAGGGCCACTTACCTTAAATTCGGCAATTTCTCCAGGCTCCGGCCTCGAGGTTTTCCCTGATATGAGGCCGTCTTTTATCTCCAATGTGCCAGACTGACGAGAGGCAATAGGACACAACCGACCTTCCGATTATTAGATGGCTTTTCAATTTGTAAGAATGAAAAAACCTCCAAACCTGACTATACTATACTGGTTTGCCCCGGAAGCAGAAAAACTATCAGAAATAATAATCGGCCTCATTGCTGCCAATGAGACCGATAATAAACTCTTTCCAGGTAAAATCAATCGAAGCCCGTCAATCTTCCTCTTCTTCAAGTTCAAGTTTTCCCTTCGGAATCTCCGAAAGGTATTCGTCGTCATCGGACCGTGTCATGGCCCTTTGCAGATGCGTGAAATCACTGTTCTCTATTGAATCGCGGAACTCCGTGGGGGAACAGCCGAGTACTCGTTTGACATATCGTGTAAAGACCGGCAATGATGAAAAGTTCATCTCTTTTGCAAGTTTCGAAAAAGAGACATCTTGGGCGGCCAGTTCTTTTCGAAGTACACGCGCCGTGTAGTAATCAATCCAGTGGCCGACTGGTCGACCGGTGGCGTTTTTGCTGATCTCCGTAAGGTATTTCGGTGTTATCCCCAGTTTCTCCGCGTACCATGTGACATCGCGTTGCGTTCTGCACTCCTGCTGAATATCAACCAGAAATCTGGCGAACTTCCCCGAAGGAAGGCCCCTGTCGGCATGGGTATATACCTTACGGTAGAAGACCCGCCAAACATCGCACAGGAAGACACGTAAAAGGGAACCGATTATTTCTTCATCGAGGTAACCGGGGAAAATGCCGAGACGCTCCCTGATTTGATTGAGATCGTTCGTCAGAGTCTTCTGCTCATCAAATAAATCATCCTTCAATCTGAAGACATAGGACATATTCGACAGATACTTATAACCTTTGACCTCCCACGGGACTTTCGGCCGGTACAACTCCAGCAGATAATCAGAAACCAGAAGGATGTCCGCATCCGCGTCTCCTAAAAACTCAATCTGTGTAATTGAATCTGGGCGCAGCAAGACTACAAGGCTCCCACCTCCAGTCGGCTGCGACATGGGTCCCCGGTGCGGCCACACAAACCCTTCTTTGCAAAGGATAAAGATATTGTACTGCCCCAAGAACGGTTCGAGGTCCACCTTATCCCGTTTGAAATTGTAAAACAAGATGTCTTCCATGGCCAATAAATGTCTTTAGACACAAATATAAGCCATTTTTACGAAACAGAAAAATAGTTAAGCCAAAGTGTCCGCAGTCGAATGAAGGGAAAGGAACGAATCCTGATGACCGAATGGCCGGAAATGCTTAACTTTGTATTCGAGAAATCGAGATTTATGATTCCGTTCACAGACAGCATATTCTTAAGCAAAATGCGGCAGGTTTCCCCGATAAGCGAGGAGACAGCCGAATTGCTTGCCTCTCACCTTGAGCAGTGCCATTTTGCTAAGAAAGAACTCGTTTTGGAGGCAGGTGTATTCTGCCGGTATATCTGGCTTGTCGAAAAAGGCAGCCTGCGCCATTACTGGCTCATGGAGGATGGACGGGAGATAAATACATCTTTTTCCATTGAAGGACATCTGGTATTCAGTATGGACGAGGTCTATTACGGAAAGCCCAGCGAGGAGTATGCACAAACGATGGAGCCTGTAGATGCCTGGCGCATTCCGGTCGGGGATATGAACCGTCTTTTCCGGGAGAATCTGGAATTGTGCAACTGGGGACGCATCATCCACCAGAGCGAATACCGGAGGCTTCACCGCTCTCATAAAGAGAGGCTTACCCTCTCTGCACCCGAGCGCTACAGACAGTTCCGGGAGCAGTTCCCGGAAGTGTGCCGGAGAGCCAACCTTGGATACATAGCCTCTTATCTCGGAATCTCCCAATCCACACTGAGCCGTCTCAGGGCCGAATATGGATTTTGACGCAGGTCAAATTTTTTCTCTTTCTTTTTGACGACCTTTGCGTGTTAAACGACTGTTATGGAAAAACAAAGAGAAATCTGGATAGACTGGCTAAGGGTGATAGCCTGCTTCCTTGTAATGATGACGCACAGCAACGAGCCTTTCTACCTGGGAGGAGAAGGTTCGCTTATCCTCACAAAGGCCGATGCCATCTGGGTAGCAATCCTGAATGTACTGCCCCGTGCCAGCGTTGCACTTTTTGTGGTGGCTTCCAGCTATTTACAGTTTCCGCTGCATTATTCAACGGGAGAATTCTTCCGCCGCCGGGCAGTACGGGTACTGATTCCGTTCCTCATCTGGACGGTGGTCTATGCCCTTGTATGGGGTGAGCCCGTGCAGAATTTCAAAGACCTGCTGCTCAATTTCAACTATGCGGCAGGGCATCTATGGTTCGTTTACATGCTCATCGGCCTGTATCTTATCATGCCGCTTCTGTCCCCGTGGGCGGAAAAAGTCGGGAAGAAGGAATTGCAGGTATATCTGGGCATCTGGCTTTTCACCACCATCATTCCGCTTATACGCCAGTGGGTTGGCGGAGCAGCTCCCGTCATCTATGGGCCATCCGGCATTCCCAACGCAGCCAAGTATCCTCTCTGGGGCGAGGCCAGCTGGAATACATATGGGGTATTCTATTATCTGAGCGGCTTCGTGGGATATATGCTGCTGGGGTTGTATTTCCGCAAGTTCGTGGGAGAACTCTCATGGAAAAAGACGCTTTCCGTTGCACTTCCCGTCTTCCTTGGAGGCTTCGCCATCTGCTCGCTTGGATTCCTCAGCCGTGTATGGGCCGATTGCCATGGGGCGTTCCCCATCGAAGGCCCGGTGGGACTTGCGGCCCTCTGGGAAGGCCCGTGGCTCAACGACACTTTAGGGGTTGCGCTCATGACCATCGGCTGGATTCTGGTGCTTCTCAAAATCAAGGGAGAAAGCGGCTTCTACAAGATAATCCTCCTTCCTGTCTCCAAAGCCAGCTACGGCATGTACCTCTGTCATATGCTGCTTCTTGGCATAGTATCGGCCTGGCTGCGTTCCGCCCTGGGACTCGGTGAAAACGGTGTACTTGGCATCTGGACCACCCCTGTGCAGGTTATTGGAACCGTCCTCCTGTCATATGCCGGAGTCGCCCTTTTCTGCGTCCTGGTGCAGCGGATACCCAAGATTGGGAAATGGGTAGTCGGATGACAAATTCACATTTATCGGCCAGCCGTCCATTGTGTGGGCGGCATTCCTTTTAACTGGCGGAAGGTGCGGGTGAAGTGCGGGATGGATTCAAAGCCGACGGCGACAGCGACTTCACCGACACGAATATCTCCGGTGGAAAGCATCTCGCAGGCCTTCTCGATACGGTATTCGTTGAGCCAGGTGATGAAGGTCTTGCCGGTCTGCTGCTTGAAGAAGGAGCAGAAGGCCGACCGGTTCATCCCAACATGGGCGGCGATGTCTTCCAACAGGATCTTGCGGGCGAAATTGCAGCTCACATAGATACGAATCTTTTCCATACGCTGTTGCGGGCTGCCCGTCGGGGTGAAGCTACTGACCTCGGAGGCATCGTCCAGGATGGAAATGGCTTCCATCAGTGATGCGATCAAGGCAATTCTTTCGGGTCCGGAAGTGCTCTCCATATCCACCAGCAACTGAACCAGCCTGTCCTGTACTTCTCCGGTATATAGGACTGCTTCCGTGAGGTTCAGGATACGGAACATCGATGGAGCCAAATCTGGAAAAAGGCGGGCAATGTCTTCCGGAAACGATGCGGGGAAATGGAAGGTTATGTTTTCGATACAGCCACCTAAATCCACAGCTTTTGGATCAAAGCGCCATTGATGGGGAATCCTGGGCGGAACAAAGACCACTTCTCCCTCCTTGAAAGGCTCAGTGCTGGAGCCCAACGTGCGCTCACCACGGCCGGTGATGATATAAGATAACTCATAGCCTGGCTGGCTGTGACGGCCGATCTGTTTGTCGGGCGCAAGGCGTACGTGGTCGTAGGAATAACTCATGAATGCAAATATACGATAAATCTTTGGTACGATACATCAAGAAATAACAAAGTGTATGCAGTACCTTTGCATCATGGCAAAAGAAAACGTATATCTGGCATCCAAGCCCCGTTACGAGATTTTGGACGGGCTTCGCGGCGTGGCCGCATTGATGGTGGTGCTCTTTCACCTGTTCGAGACCTACAGCAAAGGCCCGGCTTATCAAATCATCAACCACGGATACCTGGCAGTGGATTTCTTCTTCATGCTGAGCGGCTTCGTCATCGGTTACGCCTACGACGACCGCTGGGACAAGATGACCACCTGGGGCTTCTTCAAGCGTCGTTTGACGCGTTTGCACCCTATGGTGATTGTGGGAACGCTCGTTGGCGCTGCGCTGTTCTTCTTCGCCGGGACGATGTTCCCGAAAACCCTGAAGGTCGAAGGCTGGAAGTTCGCCCTGTGCCTGGTGATGGGCCTTCTGATGATTCCCTGCGGTAAGGGATTGGATATCCGTGGTTGGGGCGAAATGAACTCTTTCAACGGTCCCAACTGGTCCCTCACGCTGGAATACTGCGGCAATATCCTCTATGCTTTCGTATTCAGGCATCTGCCGAAGGTGGCATTGGCCATTCTCTGCGCGTGCTGCGCGTTCTTCACCCTGGATCTTACGCTGGGCTGGAATGTATTCGGCATCCTCCCGGAAGCCCAGTATAATGTAATTGGCGGCTGGAGCCTCACGTCAGACCAACTCTATCTCGGCTTCACACGCCTGTTGTATCCCTTCCTCTGCGGCTTGCTCATATCCCGGATCCTGCCATCGCACAGGACAGAGAGCAACCCAAGCGGATCGCCGATTCATCTAAAAGGCGGCTTCTGGTGGTGCTCGCTGGCCATCATCATTATTCTGTCCGTCCCTTGTATCGGCGGAAAGCAGTGCCTGGCCGACGGTCTCTATCAGGCGCTGAGCATCCTGATTCTGTTTCCTCTCATCGTCCTTGCAGGAGCCGGTTCCAAGACCACGGACGCCAAAAGCACAGCCGTGTGCAAGTGGCTGGGAGACATTTCTTATCCCATCTATATCACGCACTATCCATTGATGTATATGCAGATGAACTGGGCTGCCGAACATGCCGATGCCCAGCAATGGCAACACATCGCAGTGGCCGCCGGTATCTTCTTTATGTCCATCGTCCTGGCCTGGGGCCTGCTCAAGGTCTATGACGAGCCGGTGCGTGAATGGCTCAAGGAGCATTGGCTCAAGCGGAAAGCGAAATGAATGACGATCGCCTGCAATCCCGCGTAATCGATTTCCTGCGCTTCCCAATGGCCGTTTTGGTGGTGCTGTGCCACTGCAAAACGCTGTTCGGGATAGCTGGAGGTCCTGCGCATGCCGGACAGGGCATTCAACTGTTCCTGGCCGAAGTGCTACCGCATATCGCCGTCCCGGTCTTTGTATTCTTCTCTGGCTATCTTTTCTTCTACCGGACGGATTTCTCCTTGGCGGTCTATGGACAGAAACTGCAGCGCCGGGTCAAGTCCCTGCTGTTGCCGTATGTGATTTGGTGTACCATCGGCTTCGGTTTGGCGGTCCTGCAGGGGCAGTGTGCATTGACCTTCAAGAATTATATGTATGGATTCTGGGACACTACGGCCTGGATGGAACTGCCTTCGCACATCCACGCAGCTTTCCCGGCCGATATGCCGCTCTGGTTTGTCCGGGACCTGATGGTCATGACCGTCCTGGCACCGGTCATCTGGTGGCTCATCAAGCATACCGGATCGATGCTACCTATCCTGACCGGCATCTGGTGGTTCTCGCACTGGATGGCGAACATCCCGGGGCTGGGCTCGCAGATCGTGTTTTTCTGGATTCTCGGCGCTTGGTTTTCCATCAAGGGGCTGAACTTAGTGGATACGACACGCAAATGGAGGATACCGGTCTATGTGTTGGCAGCAGTCTTTATGATTGCCGATTTTGTGATCTTGAACGCCCGGTTCAAGATTTCGGGTGCGCTGGAATATTGCTGGCCGGTTTTCAATGCCTTTGTGCTCTTCGGGGTTTTCGCCACTATTCAAGGAACGGCATCCTTGCTTTCGGTAAAGCCGGAATGGAGCACTTCCAACTTCTGGATTACTGGCAGTTTCTTCCTGTATGCCATCCATTTCTTGTACAGCCCCAACCTGATGGCCTGGCTTGGACGCCTGCTCGATCCGGAGACGCCGCTGGCCCATCTGGGATTCTACTTGCTGCTGTGCCTGCTTGTCATCGGCCTGGCAACCGGGTTGTACGCAATAATGTATCGGCAATTGCCGTCTGTGGCTTCCATACTTGTCGGCGGAAGAATCCGAAAGAATAGTAATCCCAATTATGAAGTTGAATAGTTTTATCGCCACGCTATCCCTTCTGGCCTTTGTCGCCTGCGGGCAGAATAATCAAACCGCTGTCAATACCGACTTTACAGATAGTGTATGCGACGCTCTGGCCAATGGCGGATGCATCAATCTGGAACAACTCCAGTGGACCAGGGAACCTGCCGCCTGTGAAATCAAGGATGGTGTCATCTCCATTACTACCGCTCCTCATACGGACCTTTGGCAGCGGACATACTATCATTTCCGGAACGACAATGCTCCTGTCCTTCAGATGCAGACTAGGGAGAAGTTCTTCAGTTTCGTGGTGAAGACGGATTTCACGCAGAGCCACCAACGTTTTGACCAGTGCGGCATCGTGATGTACCTGGACAGCGAGAACTGGCTCAAGGGCTCCGTGGAATTCGAGAACGAGGAATTCCAACACCTGGGCAGCGTCGCCACAAACAACGGCTATTCCGACTGGGCCACCACGGCCATCTCGGCAGATGTAAAAACCATGTGGTACCGCCTCTCCCGTCGGGAGGACGATTTCTGCATCGAGTGCTCCACCGATGGAATCAACTTCAGCCAGATGCGTGTATGCCATATGTACGCTGCCACGGATGAGATTAACTTTGGCATTTATGCCTGCTCGCCGGAAGAGTCCTCATTCACGGCCGTGTTCACGGACATGGAAATTACCGAGTGCGCCTGGAAGGCCCACGACGGGCAGCAACCGGATGAAGAATAATGACCATGAGAATTGACCACGCCGCGTTATTCTGTAAGGATCTGGAACGAATGCGCCAGTTCTTCATGGACCATTTTGAGGCTCAGAGTAACGAATTATACCATAACCCTAAGACCGGTCTGAGAACTTATATCCTTTCCTTCCCTGATGAGGGTGCCAGGTTGGAAATCATGTCTCGTCCGGACACAATCGGCATTGACCCAGCACAAAGGAATATCGGTTTTATCCATCTGTCTTTTTCCGTTGGCAGCAAAGAAGCTGTGGATGCGAAGACGGAGGATCTCCAGAGTGCTGGATATGTCGTCACCAACGGTCCCAGAACTACTGGGGACGGTTATTATGAAAGTTGCATCCTGGGCCCTGAAGGGATTCAGTTGGAAATAACCGTGTAAATTCACATTTGTCGGCGTCTATGAAACTACCTGAAATCATACTCCTTCCCTTGCAACCCGATGACCGGGAGCAATTCATCCAGGACAACCAGTGGGCGTTCAAGCATGGCGCCCAGCAGGAGTTTGGGATGAGGGACGAACGTTGCGAAGAAGGCGAAGAGGTCATCTCCCGCAAGACCATCGAGGATTCCATCGACGGGGAGAATGCCGAGGCTTACCGGATCTTACTTGACGGGGAGAAGGTGGGCGGCGTTGTCCTGCGCATAGACAAGGCGGCGGCCAAGGGCGAGCTGGAGCTGCTTTTCGTGCTGCCGGAGGTCCACAGCAAGGGCATTGGCCAGGCCGCCTGGAAGGCGGTGGAAGCAAAGCATCCGGAGATCAAGGTCTGGGAGACCATCACGCCATATTTCGAGAAGCGCAACATCCACTTTTACGTGAACCGCTGCGGCTTCCATATCGTCGAGTTCTGGAACAAATATCAGCACGGCCCAGCCGTCCCCGAGGAAGAGGAGGGCAACTGGAGCATGGACGATGAGATGTTCGTGTTCAGGAAGGTCATCACAGACAAGGGCGCCATTAGGGAATCAAACTAAGAGTTGAAGTACCTTTCCAGTATTTCTTCCTTATCCTCTTTCGAAAGAGGTCTCTTCATGGCACCCAGAACGGCCTCATACTGTTCGCTTTTCTTCGTAAAGACACGCCTCTTTTCCTGGCCGTCGATCATCGCGTAAAGGTGGATGTTCCCCGAGTCGGTCATCTCGAACCGGATCAAATCCGAAGTGGCGACAGCCGGTTCAAAGACATCCGGAGAGAGTTCGCGCAGCCGTGACTCTATGATGTCGACGAAGAGAGGGGCGACACCGTTCGCTGAAGCCAAAGACCGGAAGTCCTTGAGCGCTTCTTTAACCTTGTCGATGTACTTCGCGGGATTCTTGATGTCGTTCTGGGCAGCGAAAGCCAGCAGGTCTGCTGTGGTTATATCCTCGAACTTCCCCCGTACGGAGAATTCGTGACGCTTTTCCGGAGCTGTCGCTGTCTTCAAGATGAAGCAGAGGTCGTAAGCCGGAGAGAGATGCCAGGAACCGTCCTTCTCCATGATGAAGGAGAAGTTCTTGGCGTGGTCATCCGTATTGTTTGAGAGGAGGTTGAACACCATCCGGAGGAAGAGCTCGTTCAGTTCATCCTGGGGGATGGAGAGCTGCCTGCAGGTGGAAAATAGATCCTCGTAGCAATAGGCCTCAGGATTGACAGCGGCAAGTGTCTGGGTGAACACCTTCTCACCGGCATGGCGGTCAAACCGCTCTGTCAAGAAGTGGCTGATACCTTCCACCTCGATCAGGCGGGACGGCATCATCGTGATTCCGGCCCGGGTAGCCAGGTCGTACCAGGTCTTCTCAATCTCGGAGAGGCAGAACTCAGGGGTGTTGAACTTGAGGATGTAATATTTCCTGTCACCTCTTGCCGAGGTTTGGCCGGAAAAGATGTTCCCACCTTGGTCCATCGCGATGACAGCCTTCTTGAAGCGTCCTCCGGCAGAAGTTCCGACTGCCATCAAAGCCTTCTGCGTAAGTGTCTCTTCCGGGGAAATGATAGCGTGCTCGCGGTCCTGCTCGATCTTCTTCGCTAAGTCGTACAGTTTCGGGATCATCAGTTTCTCATTCGTGCTGAATGCATCTTCGCTACACGGGACGAATTCGAGCGCACCCATGGCGCGGCTTCCGACGAAGGAGAGTTTTGCGAGCGGAGTCTTGTCTTTCTCGTGATAGTGGTGCTCCGCAAACCACTGGTCAAAGAGAGTGTTTCCCCAATCATCCGGAAGCGAATCCGCGATGAACGGGGGGAGTTTCTGATACTTTGCGGAGTCCGTGTTGCCATAGATGGCGAAACGGGCTGCGGGGCTCTTCGAAGAGGCGGTCAGCGGTGCAATGTCGAGCCCCGATGAAAGATAACTGGGTGAAAAGAAAAAAAAAGAATTCCCCTTCGCCGGGTTCCAGCAAAGCTGTCCGATCTCCTGACCCCAGAGCATGACGCTCAACCTGCCACTGTCTATATTCCTAGCCATTGTTCTTCCTCCTTACCCTTTGTTGCTGATGTTCGGGGGCCGTCAGATATGGATTCGCGGGCTGCTCCGGAATCAGGTCGTCGAACCGGTCCAGCAGGCCGACCGGCCGAAGCAAGGCCATCAGGTTGGTGACGTTCATGTTCGTGATCGTGCCCGTCTCGAACTTATGGACTGTGGAGACAGAAACGCCCGCAACCTTGGCCAAGTCTCCCTGGGAAAGGTTCATCATCAGCCTGTAATCCTTGAACCTCAGTCCGAGCATTTGCAGGATCTGGGTGTTCGAATACTTCTTCAAGTCCATATTGCATCAGTCTTTTCCGATGCAAATGTAATTAATTATAGTTAAAATTCAAATAATGCGGTTAATCATTATCTTATTATAGCTTATGGCAGTCGTCCGTAGTGACCTACAAAGTATAGGGAAGCAAGATAAAGGTGGTGGCTTACCGCCTTTAACGGTGGTGTGCTCTTATACGGAAGGAATGAGCAATCTTGGAAAAACGGCCAAAAACCATTAAAACCGCCTTGGAAAAAAGGATTCTTGTTGCGGGGGCGGGATTCGAACCCGCGACATAGAGCTTATGGAACTCTCGTGCTACCGCTGCACAACCCCACAAGTTTACGATGCAAAGGTAGAGCAAGCCATTTAATCCAACAAATCTCTGCAAACCTTGCAAAGATTTGGATATCTGAAAGTATTGTTGCATCTTTGCCGCCGCAAATAATTGGTAACTATAAAATAGACATGCAGCCGATACGACTTACACATAAATCCCTGCTCCCCGAACGCCCGTTCGGGAGAACGGATGCCTTGTATATCGGCCTCATGCGTTTATAGGTCGGCCTGGCTCCGTCTTCTCTGGCCTAAGGAGCCCTTCCCCATTTTCAAATAGCATAAGCGCATGTATGCGCGCCATCTGTCCGCATAGCCGGACACAAAGCCGATATACCAATGAATACGTACCAGTCAAGGGCCAAGACTGCCCAGATAGTCTGCACAATAAGATCTCTTGTAACCGAACTGCAGTCCCGCGGTTTGGATTACTCAGCTATCGAGAACGGAATACATGCTTTCCCGAAAAACAGCAGGCTTGTCATAGAAGGTAACGGTCGCATCTCTTTCCCGGATTATAAGGCAAAGGTCTACCTCAATCCTGTTGAAAGGACTCTGTATTACCTGTTTCTGAACCACCCTGAAGGAATAATGTCCGATGACCTGGTTATTCACTGGAAAGAGCTTTGCCAGATATACTCCAGGGAATCGACGTTTGGCGATTCCGATTTCAGAGAAGACAAAATTGAGTCCCTCTGCGCAGAATCGAAGACCGTGTTTTACGCAACAGTCTCCCGGATAAAGAGGAAGTTCTGCGACGCCGTGGGCAACCTGAACGCAGAATCCTTCATCATCAAGAAAGAAAGGGGAGGAAAGTATAGAATCAGCAGCAATATCATTATAATGAAAGGAATATGAAAAGGAAAATACCTGTATATCAATATCATGATGCCTGGCAAATCTTGGCTAGGAGCAACCGGGACAATGGTGTTGTCATCGATGCAGCAAGCGAAGAAATCATGCTGCGGATTGAAAACGAGATGAGCCGGCTCAAGGTGATGGGCGATGATGACAGCCGGTACTTCTGGATCTGGGCTCAAACGAACAACCGGGAACGGAAATGGCTAAGAGTAAGGACGGCCCACTATAAAGGCTTTCATTATCTAACCCTCAGTGACGGACGTTACGAGATGGCAGTTCTCCAGAATGCGGAGAGTGTCTATAGTAACAACAAGCAGTACCGCGAAGATCTGAAAGCGCCGCTATTGGCCCTCGAGAAACACGTGAAAGCCGTTGTAGACTGGATATGCGAAGATCCAGAGGAATACAACGCTTACGTGGAGAGGTATCTGCCTTATCATAAACGAAGCGGCGATATACCGAGGAGAGTGCTGTATAGCATTGATCCGGACTGGCACGACAACAAGGATGACGAAAGGCTTATCAGAGGACTAGAGGCTGTCAAGGCATCAGAACCAAGTAAATATGACAAGATTACCCTTCGGGTATACATCTCTATTTGGTCTTCAGCCTTCCGCGTCATTGCCAGGATTAGGAGCGAAGGAAGTGATGATTGGTATGATAAGCAGAGACTGAATGATGCAAAGACCATGACCGACATCGAGCTCTTCAAGAGATACAACAGTAAAGGAAGGCAAGTCGAGGGACTTGATTTGGATAGCGAAGACGGGTATAAGGAATGGTATGGCGAAAACAGCGCATATCACTGCATGGATGTGACGTACGCGAGAATCCATCTTGCCCCTTGGAGAAAGGAAGATTCCGAGCCTTACCGGTTCCATCTTTACTTCGGGGTCTATGGCTATTACGATGACGTTGCTGAAATCGCTATCGCCTTGCACGAACAGGGTATAACTCTTGTTGTCGACGAAATCGATTCCATCCTTAAGATCCTTCGGCAGGAAGACATGGTAGGATTCAGACCTTGGCCTGACAAATATATGGACCGAGATGGCGTTACCAGTCAGATGTGGCTCCCACACATTGGCGACGTGTCACGGGAAATCTATTGGAAGATTATTAAGAATACCACGTGGCACAAACAAAAAAAGGCGTGGCCTAATGATAATGACAAAGGCCACACGGTCTAATGTCCCAAGTAAAGGGGCTGACCAAAGTCGATTGACTTGAGGTCAGCCCCTCCATCTTTAAAGGTCAAGTACCTTCCCGCTATCAAACGATTGGTGCTCCTGGGCAAATACATACCCAAGCTGATTAGACAAGCACTGTGTCTTCCCAATCTGCCTGTCAATGTTCCGGTGAGAGTGGCCGTAAATCCAATAGTCAGCGCCACAAGTCTCGATGAAGTCATCTTCATTTGAAACAAAGGCACCGTTGATACGGCTTCCTTTGAAATCCGGAGATGATAACTGGAATGAAGGGACATGATGTGTTACGATTACCCTCTTAGATGCGGAGGAAGACTTGCACGCTCGCCGCAAGAAATCCATGCATCGTTCATGCTCCTTATTGAACTGCTCAAAGGTTAACGTCTCCCCCTCGAACATGATCCTATGGAAATCCGTCACTCCAGACTCGGTTGCAAAAGCATCCTGCAGGGGGATGTGAGCCCACAATGTTGAGAGAATCATGTCAACATCGCCAAAGTTCACTACTCCATTGTAATAGACTTTCACATTGGAACGGATCTGCAAGAGTTCCCCCTCCTGAAGTGACGCTATATCATAGTATTTGTAAAACTCGTGATTTCCAGGGACAACTATCACCTGTTCATATTGGTCCGCCACTTGGTTCCAGAACGGGTGCAAGGAATAATTCTCGTCGCCGAAGTATCCGATATCTCCGGCTAACACAAGGATGTCACCCGCTTTTTCAAGCGGATGTTCCTTCAAGTATCGCCAATTTTCGGCGAACTCCAAATGGAGGTCTGATGCGTATTGAATCTTCATTCTCCTTCAAATCTGAAAAGGTTATCAAGTGTCTCAACTAAGTCGGCTACTTCATCATCCCCAACGCCAAGGGCATCCCGTAAAGCTTGGCTGGGCAGCATCGTACGAATATACTCAACATAATCTTTATTTGTGAGGAAGATCCCCTCCGAGCAAGAATATGGTCCAGGAGTTATGATGGCCGCCAGTTTCAAAACGTCATTCCTATGCTTGGTGATGTCCTTCGTATTAACCTTCATACCTTGCTCACGATCGGAAATCAAGTTTAAGAAAGCCCTCTCCTTGAGACCGATAAGCGCAAGCGGTGATGCCACACGCAAGCCATCTACAATTTCACTGTTCTGAACCGTCAAGTGATAGTAATCGTCATCAAGCATTATGGCAGAGAGACTATACTGCTCTTCTTCAGTCGGAAGAGGCTCAATATGGAAACCTAAAGGAGCTCCGAGAGCATCGCTATGTCTCGCAAGAAGTTCAATCTGGATGGGATAGCCCTCCTTTGGATCTGTAAACCGGTATAGCTCATACACCGGCTCTCTATCCTCGCCGCGTTTGCGTTTACCATTCTTATACCCACCTTCAATGATGAATTTCCAAAAGGTTTCCACAAATTCAGGTGTCAGTTTCTCAACAACGACGATCATATCGATATCGTCCGTCGCCCTAGCCCTCATACGGCTTCCTGCGAGAACGGCATCACAGGCTGTTCCGCCAATAACAACATAACAGTCTTGAAATGCAGCGAACGCTTCTTTGAATTTCTCTACTCCGTAGACCATATAGCATCAATCATTAATTCGACTTCTTTTTGGACACGCTCGTCCTTATTCTCATGAAGGGACAGGGCGAGGGACAATCTATCCACCCACAGGCCACCCCCGATGGGGGGATACTTCCATACCTCGATCCTATATCTTCCGTCTTCAAGGCCGTTATCCTCTGGAACCAGATTCCGGTCCAAGACCAATGTCTGCATCTCCTCTGGATTTAAGTGTGAGTAATGCGCCAGCGCATTGATACCGCCGATAATTCCAGAACCATCGAATGCATCATAATAACGTACTGTCAGAATCGGAGATACTAAATAGGGTTGCGCCTTTCCCCAGAGATCCTTTCCAACAAACTTAAAATGGAACACCTTCGTTTTCCCGAATCTATCGGAATAGCCCAGCCCGACCTCTTCCAAGACTGTGACTGCCCGAGATACAGTAAGATAGGATTGCGGGACCGAAGAACTGATCTCAGAGAGGGTCTTCCCGTCCAGGCTCTCAAGCTGAAGATGGGAAAGAAGCAGATACTGCGCTGCAGGAGTCAACCTCTTTGCCCTGGTCCTATCCGACATCTTTTTCCCGGCGTACAAAAATGGGAGTCTCGCATACCCTTTGTCCGGCATTAAATAGAAAAGCCCTCTTTCGGCGTAACGGACCCTTTGGTAACGGGGAGTCTCGGGAAGAAGAAACACTATCGGCTTGGAGAAAAATGATTCAAGTCGATAGGAATAGTGTTCCAACTGTAAAGGAGTGACTTCTTTACCCTGTTTCAAAGAAGGGACGATAAAACCTCTTCCGTCAAATGAGCATTCATAGTAATCGAATGTCCACTTTGCTTCAGCCCATAGCCCCTTTAACCTGGTCTTTTCTACTGGGGCCAGATTCAAGATATTACCATCAATGTCAACTCTCATTTTCAACTATTTTGCTACATTTTCACACGGCATGAAAACGTAGCAAAAGTAATGATAATTTATTAAAATAAAAAGGCTTTCGCTGTTTTATATCAGCCCATCAAACTTCGTCATCGAACTAGCTTTGATGGAATCCACTATGTCGATGTAAGGCTTCATGGCCTTGTAGTCGGAGTGACCGGTCCATTTCATTACGATGTTCGGGGTGATGCCGAGGGAGAGGGCGTTGACGATGAAGGTGCGGCGACCGGTGTGGGTGCCGACGAGTTCCCACTTGGGCTGGATCTTGTCGGTGCGGACGTTGCCTTTGTAGGTGGTGACGCGGATTTCCTCATTGATGCCGGCGAGCTTGCACAGCTCCTTGATGTCGCGGTTCATCGCTTGGTTGGTGTAGTTCGGCAGAGCCTTGTTATCCTTGAAGGGGGTGTCCTTGTATTTCTCCAGAATATCCCTGGTAACCTTGTTCAACTCGATGGAGATGCTGTCCGCCGTCTTGACGGTCGTGACCTCGATGTGGTTGCCCTTGATGTCGCTGCGGCGGAGGTTGTTGACGTCGGAGTGGCGGAGGCCGGAAAAGCAGCAGAACAGGAAGATGTCCCGGATAGGATCCAGGTAGGCCTGGGATTCGGAGAGTTCCAGGTCGCGGACGCGGGCGATTTCCTCTTTAGTGAGGTATATGACCTTCCGCTGCGTCATCTTCAGGGTCGGGTGGAATTTCTTATAGTCCAGGTTGGTGTTGTATCCCCGGTCGGTCGCCCAGTTCAAGAACCAGCGGAGATAGCCCAGCTTCTTCTCGATGGTGGAGTTCTTCAGGCCCACCAGATCCTCCTGATCATAATCATCTCTTTCTCCCTTCTTTTTCCGGGGAGTGCGAAGCTTCTTGCTGTCGCGCATATACGCGACGAATTCCGTCAAGGTGGCTTCCGTCAGGTCGGAGAACTTGATGTTCTTCTTGAAAGTGGTCAGATCGACACGCATCGCCTCCATCTTCTCGAAGGTAGCTTCCGTCCAGGCGTTCTTTTCGCCGCATTCTTTCAGGAACATATCATAGGTCTTGAAGAAATCCGGCTCTTTTGGCTTGCGCTCCTTCTTCGGCTCCGGAGCCGGTCGCTGAGGGACAGTACCGTGCAAACGGGCCTCGTACCTTTCCTGAACCTGTTGCTTGGTCGGAATGATATCGTTACCCTCGAAAAACTTGAAGGTCGATTCCATCTGCTCACGACAATTCCGGAGCGTGGTGTTGATCTTAAGTGCGGTCTCTCCTCTCGGGCCCTTATAGTTCGATTTGACAAGTTGGTTCTCTTCGTCCCAGGCAGAAAGGTCTTCTATCTGACAACCGGTAGAGGTAATCAGACGGAGGCTGTTGAACGTAACGTGCTGCTGGATCTGATAGGCAGTTTTAGTCTTCCCGTAGGGGCGGAGTTTGAAGGCGATTCGGTACTTGAGGTTCATAATTCGTTCACATTCGAAATCACAAAGTGTGACAAAAGTGTGACAAATTTCTGAATATTCCAACACATGCGTCTAAAAAATAGCATTGATTATAAACGCTTTCCAGAGCCTTCTAGAGGGGACTGGACAAGATTTACGATTCTCGTCCTCTCCGCAGAAATTCAGCCCTAAGTGAATTATTATCAATCACTTAGGGCTATTTCTTTTCAAAAAAGTTGCACCAAAAATGCACCAAAGTTTCTTAACACCTTGAAAAGCATACGGAGAACAAGGCATTATAATAGGATCTTGACTCTTTATGACGAGCCATTACATTTCATTGAAACAATCTCTCCGTGTTTTCTGTATTGCTCATTTCTTTAGACCTCTCTTGATAAACATATTCAAAGTCTTCCAAAATGAACAGCAAATCTTCGGGATTTTTAAAGTTCAAAACATCAGTAAAATAGGTGCCGTCAGGCATCTTACACTTTAATTCAATGCCTGCCCCAAAAAGAGTGGCTTAGCACAGCATAATTCTTAACCGGCTGATTATTAGCTTATTGCAAAGAGAGCCGTGATGACCCCTGTTGGCAGCCCTCCTCAACCTTGGTACCTGCGCCACGGAGAGGGGTACCTGCGCCATGCGCAGTCACTATCCCAGAATATCCTGCGAAACAATCGTTTCCGTTCCCTTCCGGCCGCTCTTTGAAAGACGGATCATCGCGGCGGCGACCGCTTCCGTGGGTATCGGTTTCAGGGAGGTCATCAGCCCCACGGCATTGAACGCCTTGAGGAAGGCAACGCCGGCCTTCTCCCCGAAACGGTCGCTCCCCTTCCGGACGAGGGACGGCGGCTGCAAGATGTAGCAGCACGGGAATCCGAGCGTTTTTACTTCCTCTTCCAGCGCACCTTTCATCCGGGTATAGAAGACCTTGGACCGGGCGGATGCACCAACTGACGACACGAGGACATAGGTCTCCACCCCGTTCTCGCGGGCGGCCTTTGCCGCTTCAAGCTGGTAGGTATAGTCCACCTTCCACTGGGCATCCTGGCTTCCGGCGGCCCGGATGGTCGTTCCGAGACAGGAGAAAAGGACATCGCCGCATAGGAGATGCCTCCAGTCCCCGGGACAGTCGAAATCGACAATATGGACGTTCAGTTTCGGATTTTCAAGGCCGAAAGGCCGGCGGACAAAGACGGTTACGCTCTCGAAGGAGGCATCCTCGAGGAGCATCTTGACGAGGTCCTTCCCGACCGCTCCGGTCGCTCCGATGACAAGGGCTTTCATGTAAAACGTATTTATATCCGCTGTGGTTCAGCTCAATGGCGGCACCTACCTTGAACATCACTTCAACGGTCACAAGGAACATCCTGTAGGCCTCGGCCGTACCCGGCTCGGGGTTTTCCCGCATCAGGAAGTGATAAGCCGCCCCGGCGGTGGACTGCATGACCACGGGACTCGTATTCGGTGGCCCAGCCGATATCCGCCCCCTTCCAGTAATGCGGGGCCTTGCAGCCGGAGAGGGCCAGAAGAGCCAGGGCAAGTATGAGGGTCTTTTTCATGATCCGGAGAATATGCCCTCTAATGTACGCATTATCTTTGAAAGAATCAGGGGGACCTCGTGAAGGAGATGGATTGGATAATTGCGAAAAATCGTTAATTTTGCAGTGAAGCGATGTTTGAGCCTCGATAACACGATATAAGACTAACCCATCATAAAACAATAGAAGATGTCCAGACTAACTGCCCTTTTCCTCTTGTGGCTTGCCCTGCCGCTCTCTGCTGCGGCCGCAGGCAGCCAGATACAAGCCATTCCCGCCGCCGATGACGGCAAGGCCATCAGCGAAGTGAAACTGATCGGCGGATCCTCCTCGGAGATCAGTTCCCTCAAGTCAAACGCCAAACAGAAGGGATGGACCGTGATTGAGAGCAACCTGAACGCTGGCACCAGCGGTGACGTCATCTACCTCTGCTACAAGACCTCCACGGACGGCGATTACATCACCGGCTTGTACCTCAGCTCGACCAGCAACAGCAGCCTCCCCAGTTCCATCACCGTCGGCGGCAAGCGCTACTCGCTATGTCCCTACGAGGGCGGAAGCCACTTCACTGGCATCAAGGGAGACCTCAACAG
>Ga0265301_10000077_pt1 | contig 159304 bp, 231 predicted proteins | sample AusTroGonzalo_MG_2_FD_193488 | JGI IMG/M metagenome (GOLD analysis project Ga0265301, IMG submission 193488) | Bovine rumen microbial communities from tropical cattle in Woodstock, Queensland, Australia - Gonzalo_04 | ecosystem: Host-associated > Mammals > Digestive system > Stomach > Rumen ... | reverse complement strand
TAGTTACTCCGCTTGGAATATTAATAGAGGTTAAGCTTGAACAACTTTGAAAAGCACCATATCCAATAGAAGTTAGTCCACTTGGAAGTGTAATGGAGGTTAAGCTTGAACAACCACTAAATGCAGTATTTCCAATAGAAGTTAGTCCACTTGAAAGTGTAATGGAGGTCAACTTTGAACAACCATTGAATGCACCAATTCCAATAGAAGTTACACTTGGAAGTTCGATGGACAATAAGCTTGAGCAACCTTTGAAAGTGTATACATCAATACTAGTTACTCCGCTTGGAATATTAATAGAGGTTAAGCTTGAGCAATTTTGAAATGCATAACTTAAGATCTGGGTTACTCCGCTTGGAATATTAATAGAGGTTAGCTTTGAACAACCACTAAATGCGTATGAGCTAATCTTCGTAAGCATTTGTGGTAACGTTATCTGTTTTAATCCTGAACAATTTTGAAAACCATATATTGAAGTTATATTAGTACCATTATATGTTGATGGCACTGTAACTATAATTTCATAACCAATACATGTAGAAGGGGCTAAATCGCAATCCCCTTCAATATCCTTGTTAGTGCTTGCCACGGTTACTGTAACACTTGAATATCCATCAGCATTATCAGATGATGCTGTATACGTTCCATTAGCTGAAATGCTCTTAGTAACAAGAGTAGGAGAGGGTACTTCAACAGATACTTGATTGTATCCTTCCAGATTGTCTGAAGATGCTTGATAAGTCCCGTTCTGCGTGATGGACTTGGTTCCGAGTGGAAGTGCCACTGTCACGCTTGAATAGCCATCAGCATTGTCTTGCGATGCTTGATAAGTACCGTTCTGAGTGATGTTCTTTGTGGTGAGGTCAGGTGCTACGTCAACATGCACCGAACTGTAGCCGTCTGCATCATCATCGGCCGCAGCATAATCTCCGTTCTGCGTGATGTCCTTATCAATTAAGACTGCTGGTTCACTTCCGCCTCCACCTAGCTCATTCGCAAGTAATAAGTCGAAATAATTCATATTATTCGCCCTCCTCTGCTCCTCCAACGGGCTGCCAATCGCGGCCGTCGAAATAATAGAATTTTTTTAGTGTCTAGCTCCAAGAAAAGCGTATTTGTAGACACGTTGAGGGGCTTCACGTCGGTGCTGAGACCCATCAAATTTTCACTAGAGTTAACCAAAGTAATCATAATTTTATCCTCCGTTTTTGTGTTTATTCTTCTTTCTGAGTATCTTCCAACTCTTGCTGCTGTTTCTTGTATTGCATGTTACTGATCATCAAGCATGCACCGAGGAAAACAGCTACATGCGTGATTGTGTTAGCAATCTCTGCGCCATAAGGTATGTTCCAGATAGGGAATACATCTCCAATAAGCGTAGATGCTGCAGGAAGACCGACTATTGCAATCCACTTTAAAACATCGTAAATCTTTGAGCTCATAGGTTTCATATTGTTTGACCTCCTTCACATTGTCATTTGTAGAGAACTTGATGTAATTATATAAGGTGTAGCTTCAGCCAACAAAATAGCGCCTTTCATGTTATTGAAAGACGCTAATTTCTAAATTGGATTGTTGCGAAGATGTGTTAATTGTCGTTTTCTGAAGTAGATTTCAAATCTACTGCATCTAACAGCGAAGAGATCCAGGTATGTGCAGGTCCCTCGTTCTTAGCGAGAAGATCATAAGCAGCATCGTCGATCCAACCTACTCCACGCTCATTGACCCAACCGATGTCATTGCCCTTGAAGAAGATTGTCTGATAACCTCTTCTAGTCTTCTTACCTAAAGTAACATCTGGATCTTTCATGATTCGGTTGAAAACACGAGCCATGCTATCGTCGTTAGGGGCTGTGCCCTGAGAATTCCTCGTGATATCTCCCTCGGTGAATTTAGCAGATGTTCTCTTCTGCTTGAGACGCTCATCACTTCTGATGTATTGACGCTTCATAGTGTTTATCCTCCTTGAATTTATTGTAGGTGAACGATGTCTTTTACTCCACAAGCGCGAAGCCTCTTGTCCCAATCAGTAGTGTAGGTTTGCACTACTAAGTTAAAGCATCCTTCAAATGCATTCATCGCCAAGAAGGAAACGCGTTTAGGAATTGTTATTGTTGTTAACGATGTACAGTTTGCAAAAGCACGTCTACCGATGCTGTCTACACGTTCCGGTATGACGATGTTTGTTAACTTGGTGCAACTTTCAAATGCAACTGCGCCGATCTCCTCTAATGATCTACTAAGCTGCACCTCCCTAAGTTCAGAAGCTGCGAGACAAAGGCCTACAGGTATCTGTTTCACTTTAGGTAATCTCAAAGAAGTAAGGTCTGTACCCCTGAACGCTTCTTCGCCGATAGTTCTTACAGAAGATGTGTCTATAGATTGTAAACTCGTGCTCGTGAATGCACGAGCCCCTATGGACTCCAACTGAGATCCTACAAACTGTGTTAACTGTACGCACAGTATAAATGCGTTAGTCGATATAGTTCTTACATTGTTACCTACAACGGTTGTAAGTTCCGGGCAATTCTCAAATGTACGAGCTCCTACTGCTGTAATGTTGTTCAAATCAACAGATGTTATGTGGTTGTTATCTGAGAACATCCTAGAGTCATAATTATCTAGGTAGTCTGGCATTACAACATCCTCGGGTCCGTTGTATTTAAGAACATTCCCTTTGAATGTAACAAAGCCGTTCGGGTCTGCTTTGTAGTCGAAGTATTCAGCGAAGTTTGGATGATTTTCTAGGAACTCATAGAAAGCATTCATGCCTTTGCTTCTATCATTTATGTCGTACCAAGACTTGGAAGGAATGTGAAGCTGATATTTTTCACCAGGATTCGTAGTATTCAGGAAAATGTACAATGGGCCTCTCTGTGTGTAGCTAGTCCAGTAATGATCGTTACCTTCATAAGCGGTGCACCATGATGCTTTTGTTCCTCCAGTTCTTGCAAGCGATATAGAACCTTCATAGGTGAGTGGCTGCCAGCACTCCCATTCACCATCCTCCGCGATGAATTTCTTATCTGTGTCTGAAGCGTTGTGAGCACGTTTCTTGAGCATCTTCTTCTTTTCAGCTTCTGTTAACTCGCGATTGTTGACCTCTTCTACAGCCTCTAGAAATTCACCGACTGTAGCGTACTGTCCAAGATCAGACTTAGGATACTTCCGAAAATTTCTTGCAAAATCTTGTAAGCCATCCTCTACATTCTGAAATTGATCTTTTGTTAAGCTGCCATTCTTATACTGACGCAGAAGCCAGATGGCATATTTACCAGGCTTTTCTTTATCAGGTCTAGAAGTAGGATCTATGAAGATTACATCTTCACGTTCCTCGTCAGGAATAGATGAAAACTGCTGAGCTAATCCTTCTAATGTAGCTGCCATTATGTAACGTTTCATAAGACTCTCCTTTGTTTAACAGTAGTAGAAACTACAGATCTTCGGCATTGTTCTGCAGGTAGTTGATATTCCGTTCAAGCTGACGTAAATCTTGAATCATACTGGAAGATCTCCAAGAATCTGTTTGACCGGATTCTAACACACCTTTGTATCTACGCAGAAAACGACGATAACTCTGAACCGCATCAGCAAATCCCCGCATCCAGTTACTAAATAAATCGCCGTTATATTCATCTGGATCCATCGCATCTAGCTTCATGGAGCCGATTCTAGCTTGTAGCTCTTTAAGTGTCTGATAGATCTTATCAAGTTTATCCTTAAGTCTGTTAGATCCACCTTGACGATACCATTTAACTAACATCTCTGAAGGCTTAGGAATATGATACCCAGATTTGTCGTACTTATCTGAACTATAACTGTAATAATTACTCCATTTACCTGCATTTTCATTATACACCTGACCCCTATATCTTCCAGACGAATCGTATCTAGGATCTTGATAGTGCTCCCTTGCAGGCTTCAGTGCAGAATCCTTAGACACATACACAACATCTACAATGTCAAGATGCTTCTTAGGAACATACTTGATAGAGGTATAGTTAGAGCTGTAAGGATCTGGAACTCTGTAATCATCATTGTAGATCTCCGGAATCCAGACAGTTAGATCTTCATTGCTCTCATTTTTTATTGCGTACACCGGATAGCTTTTTCCTCGGCCTATTGGCTCATGATGAAATACCGCGCTCTTCAAGTCAATGCCAGTACTACGAATCAGCGCTTCAAGTGCCCTCTTATCCTTCCGCAGCCAACGAGGCACCGGATTGTCGAACGAAGCAGATATGTATGTCTTCATTGAAACTCCTCCATAAATAATATATTGTGATTACATTCCGACCCAAACACGCAAGTTATCGCACAGATCATAGAAATCATCTAACAGATAATTGAGCTCATCTTCTGCATCCTCGTACGCATCAGGATCTTCAGGATCTTGAAAATCTGACAGTTGAATGTCAATATCCTCTAGAGCCATGTCCAAATCTACATCTGTAAACGACTCGGGTAACTTATCATGCAACTCCTGATAACAAGCTTTCAAGCATTCAAAACACTTAATGACATCTTCTTCATCTATAGCTTCTCTAAGCGCTTTACCAGAATTCAGCGTAACTGCCCACTTACTCATTGTATGCACCTCCGAAATTTAGGAATCTATTGTACTACACCGATATTAAAGGTTCAAACTTCCACTTGATTACTCCGCTATCGAACACTTGTGCAAATCCACGAGATTCCATTATCTCTCGTTCTGTATGATGCTCGATATCAATGGTTGGGTCGCTAAATAACTTCCTCAAATTGTTTTTCTGACAAGTGACTCGGTTGAAATATTTGTCAGTTGCAACGTTGACCCAAACATAGCTAGGTGCAGATACCGATACTTGTTTGAAACCTAGCGTACTGTAAAGATTTCCTTTGGTGTGAGCTACATCAGAAAATGAAATTATTCGCTTAGGGCTGTAAGTAGTTACAAAATGCTTAAACAGCTTAGACGCACCACCAATGATTGAAGTATTTGCTTTTCCACAGAACCTACTTAACTCCCATGTAGTGTCATCGCAATCTTTTGTCCTACCGATAGTATTGCGAAGATGATTGAATGTCATCACAGCTACTAGATCATCTCTATGTTTGAGCCCTAAGTAAACTTTACTGTACGTAGCGCCTTGGCGATGATTTTCATTGAGGAACGCTTCGCACTCTTTATGAGAGATAGTAACTACTTGAGTATCTCTTGCATAAATCTTATTTGCATTTTTGCCGAGTAAATTGCGTATCATAGATTTTAATACATCACGCCGGTTACTCCATTCGTATCCAAAAATATGAAACAAGAACACACCTTGTTCTTGTGCAAGTTGTGACTTCATCTGATGATACTTGTACGATTTAGTTTTCATGCCCCAAGGATCTGCAAAAGAAGAATTGTGCGTAACAGTAGGATTGCACTCAAAACCTATTTTGTATTCCGGCAAGTAAATATCAATTTCATACGGTGTGATAATATCTCTATCGTGCCGTTTAATTTGAATGTTTGGATCTACTTCAGATAAGAATTCGATCACTTGTAACTCTAGCAGAAGCGGTCTATATGAAACTAGTTCTTGACAGTGGTTACGTACAACATAGTTAGATATTGTAGCAATATCTACACCGCAATCGTCTGACAATTTCTGAAGTGTAGGCGAATCTTCATAGTGCTTGAGTATAAATTCTCTAGGATCAGATTTGAAACTCTTGAACTGCTCAAATTTAGTAGGGTCAGAAATAGATGCAGAAACACCTACATCGGAACCGCGATAATTTTCATGACCATATCTTTCTAAACAGGTCTGTTTAGACTTATCCTGTATCTCTGCATTCTGCATTGGATTTTCGCACCCATATCGTTCTAGGTTGACCTGTCGAATCTTCTCTTTGATTTCTTCAGACTTGAATACATTAGACACACCATAGTTTTGCTCTACAGTCTGCTTGACTTTAGATTTAACTTTGTCAGATTGAGAAGGATGCTCTACTCCATATCTTCCTAAACTAGTCTGAACACCTTTGGCACGAATCTCAGGGGATTTCATAGGATTAGCTACTCCGTACCTTTGTAGCATTGTTTCCCTTGCTTTCATCTGAATTTCTTTTGAACGCCTAGAGTCTTCTACGCCATATCTAGCTAGCATAGTTTTCTTTACCTTTTCACTCAATACTTCAGATTGAAAAGTGAATCCACCGTATCGTTCCGTTACAGTTTCTCGAACCTTACGTTTGATGGTTTCATCACACATAGGACTGTTTCCACCATATCTTTGTTGATTAGTTGCTCGAAGTTTTTCTTTGATAGTGTCATTCTGAAGAGGACTCTTTACGCCAAATCTCTCAAGACACGTAGCTGTCATCCTCTCTTTATATTCATCCGTTTGTGTATAATACTCTACACCATATTTCTCTAAACAGGTTTGCTTTGCTTTTTCTCTACCATGCTTAGAATTTACAGAAGAGATGGAACCATACTTTTCTAAACACGTAGCCTCAATCTGCTTCTGTTTACATTTCGCAGAGCAGGTTTTAGGTATGTTGCACATTTCTCTGATTTTGAACGGCTTTCCGCATATTACGCAGGTTGCGTAATCCTCTCCACAATATTGTTGACGGTTAGAATAGGTTTCAAACTTCTTCCCGCAGTACTTGCAAACTTTCTTGTAGATATGTTTCTCCATAGTGATTCCTCCAGAGTAAGTTAAGATCTATAACGAATCGACATAAAAATAACGCCTAGCAAGGATCTGCTAGACGTTACTTTATGTGGATGAGGTAGTTTAGCTGCGGAACTGATCAAGAGATACCGATGCAGGAAGGGCAACGAGGTCGATGTAGATATCGTTAACCACCCCGTTAACTACTAGGTATATCTTTCCTATTACTGTATTGGCGTTAACCTGATCCAGGCCGGAAATATCTGCCGACATCGTCACGTAGTAATCTTCGATAGCACCTACGTTCTTCATCGTGTCAAGGATAGGAGTTACGCCTGCGTAGAACTTGTTGTAGGCCTGGTCGTTGTTGTACTGGAATGTGATAGAGATACCTACTCTGTAAGCTACGTCTTCTACTGCGTTCACGAGGAATCTTGTGGACATGTTGGCGAGTGCTTGGTAGGTTGCAGGAGGTACTTCAAACAATGTCGAGTTACCCCAGATGTTTGTTCCGAGATCCGGAATAGCTGTGATTACGTTTACGCCTACACCTTCAAGTGTCTGCCACTTATCCAAGAGCTTCTTCGGAACATTGTATGCAAGCTTTCCGAGCTTCAAGTTGTGCTTTCTGTTGGTAGGAAGCGCCCACTCGTACTGAAGAGCTTGATTGAGGATCTGTGCTCTCTGAATCATAAGTGCCTGGAACGCAGGAGATGCATCAGTCTGTCTAGAAGTTCCTACATACTGATACTGGCCCCAAGGTGCAAACAATGCAGAATGTGAAGAGAAGAGAACGCTGTTTACATCTGCGGCGCTTGTAGAAGGTAAGTATCTTGCGAGCTTCTGAGCATATCCAGGATCAGATACACTGTCGTCCCAAACATCGCTTCTAGGAACACTCTTAGGAATGTCGATGTAAGCTGTTGCACATCTGCTTCCGTAAGCAGTATCCATGAGTACTACATGTAAAGGAGAAAGTGCTGTGATAGCTACAGGAGCTTCTCCCTCTGTTAAGCCGTTGGTGTCCTGATCGTCCCAAGGGCTGATGAGTCTGTTAGGATTGTAGGTGAGTCTATCCTTAAGCAGAGAGTAGATACCATCTGCAGTAGATGTACCGGCTACTGCTGTGTAAACCCACTCCATGTACTTCACAGTAGACATCTTTGCTACATCTTCGGAACCTGCAAGCGAACTTAAAGCTGCGCCATATGCAGATGATGCGAAGGTTTCCTCTGTTGCTACCTTAGCGCCTACGTATCTTGCTTTCGCAAGTTCATATGCATCGTCGAGCAGCTGAGACGTTACAGGATACTCTGCATAAGTACCTTCAGCATCTACTTCATAAGCTTTTGTAGTTGCGTTGATAGCGTACTTAGTAGTATCTCCTGTTGCTGCAAGGCGGAAAGTACTTACAACATAAGCGCCCTCAGCATCTATTGTATAGGTGCTATTCTCGTACTTGTATCTTGTCTTGCCTGCATCTGTATCAGCGGAATATGCTCTGTAACCAGGAGCAGACTTAACAGTAGACGAAGGTACTACTGTGATATCCGTAACTACAGGATCGTTGTCAGGATCTGCAGCCTTATCAGAACCACCGGTCAGTACTACTGCCCAGCTGGTATCACTTGCAGTAGCACTAAATACGGTGGAAACATCATCCAGAATAGTTCCTACTACAGATAAGGTGATGAAATCAGATTCAACTTCGCTCCAGTGGAGGATGTTGTCTGTGGAATTGTTGAGCTCGAATACAAAAGTTTTGTTTTCTACTGCGGTCTTGATACCGGTGCTATCAACAATGTAAGTGATCAGGTTCCAATAGTACTTAGGAGCTCCTGCAGCAACATATCTGAGCTTCTTCAGCTCTATTTGTAAAGCATTGCCGAAGGATCCGGGATACTTCGCCTTTACAATCACTGCGTTACTCTCGCTAGTACCATCTTTCTTAAACATGTTTTGAGCTTTAGTGCCTGGACAAACTCTGCATACAAGGACATCATATCCAGCAGTGATAAGTGTCATTGCAATCTGATAAGAGTTGTCTTTTGCTAATCTGTAGTTAGCAGCAGGACCTCTAAATGTAGATACAAAGGATTCGAGACCTGCTTGAGTAGCAGGAAATCTTCTCCATGTTGTGCGCTCCAACATCTCGTCTGCAGTTATTCCTTCTGCATCAGGGTCGAAGTAACCATCGCCCCAACAAGATGTGATAGGAAGAGCAACACAAGCATAAGAATTACTACCGATGTTATACGTGTAGTTTTGTGAGATCTCATTGATCACAATCTGTGCCATCTAAAGTTTCCTCCTTGTTTATTTTACTTTCTGATTTTGAAGGCTTACCAGGTCTAGAAGGTGTTGTAGGTTTCGCTACAACAGGGACCGCAACAGGTTGTGGCGGAATAGCATCGACTCTGACAAACTTTGAATCATTGATGAATCCAGGAACACCCTTTGTTTCACCAGGACAAAATTTTACGCCGTAAAAAGTTTTTGTGATACATGACGTGTTTTTGTAGTATATCATAGTTGTCTTCTCCTTCTGAATTATATAAGGTTCAGCCTCAAGTATTCTGCTGATCAATAGCGATTTCGTAAGTAGTTCGTCTAAGCTGAACAGGCGTGTAAGAAACTAATACGCACCCATCACATCTTATAGGAATCACTGTCTCATACAGCTTTCCTTGAGCATAGTAATCTTTTGCACTAGATCTTGTCTCAATCTGTGCATTAGAATCTATCACCATTCCGAAACGAATCTTTCTACTACATTCATAAGGTAATGTGATTGTGATAAAGTATTCTGAAGTGTATTTGAAAAGCAATTCCTTGATTATCTCATCCATGTCAGCTACGCGTGTAGTGATAACTGTTAGTGCGTAGCTGAGCTGAATAGGAAGTGCTTTTTCATAATACAAGTTGTTGGTTTTGTTATCTACAACTGCTACAGAACCTCTATGAAGTCTAGTGAAGTTCATTCTATCTGTATCTGTAGATACTTCTGGACTTCTTGTTACAGCAATAATAGGAAACTTGATTTCATCATTTTGAAGCTGCGCCGCTAATCCAATAGCCATTTCTGGATCTATGACCCTAACAAGAGGATTCTCTACGTGATTTGGATTGAATGAATCTTCTAGGTCTTTAACAATCGCGTTGTCGTACAAATAAATCATGGCTGTATATCCTCCTTCGTAACATGAGGATTGCCTCGATAGTCTGTTCGTTGCTGCAAGAAGTAGTTGGATTTGTTGAATTTTGCTGCAATTTCTTGATCTGTTTTTCCTACCGTCTGCTTTTCGTAAACAGGTACAACCATACAAACAATGTGATCAGGAGCTTGCAGGTCATATGTTATTTCTGTTACTCGAAATACTCTATCAGGTAGCTCACTATACTGACCGTGTATGGTGAAAACAGCATCTCTTTGTACATGAGGAAGATTGAAACTGCAGTGAATTAGGAAGGGGAGATTTTCATTGTTCTCTACCACCCAACCGTACCTCTTGAAAGTTTTTGCTTTTGCATTACCATCAAAGAAGATGTATGTATCTAGGTACTCAGAGTAGCTATCGACAACTGACTCGCCTTGAGCGTTTGTTTCGGCTTTGTTTGGATACTGATACTTAACAGGGATTCCTCTCATCTGCAACGCTTCATCGTATCTGGCCCGAACTAACTTTATGTCTTCACCAATTAAGTTTACGGCCATTTTCCTACCTCCGAACAATCTTCCAATATATCGGGTATGTTAGCTACATATGTAAGCCAATCCCAGACAAATCTATAAGTTTCTGTAATTCCGTCAAGATTCATAGCGGATCCATCTGCAAGAGCATCTGTAAATTCGGTGTAGCTAGGAGAATAATCATTGTTCAACCAGCTTGCTTTGTTTGCAGATTGAAATGCAACAATGTGATGTTTGAATTCCTGGATACCGGATTTATTTGATTTAGACACATTCAGAACACGAAGCTTATCGAAGTGAAGCTGATTGAGTGTTACTAAATAATCCAGCTGTTTGTTAGAAATTCTATGTTCATCTGCATACTTGATGTAGAATCCATATTTAGCGAGCTGAGCCAATATTTCGTCTGTAGATAACTCGTACTTAGGATCTGTATCAACCAACTCGCCTCGTCCATTCACAACACACGTAAATAGATCTCCGTAGGTATCATGAACTACTTTTATCCTTGTTCCGGTTAAGATAGGGTTCTGAATGAATGAAGAAACATGTATGTGAAGATGTCTACTTGTGTTGGACAAGCATTTAGAAGCTTGATTCCAATCACTTATCTCATACCGCAGTGGCATTTGTGTCATCTACTTTTCCTCCCTTCATATCCTTTACATGTTGACGAAGCTCGATTTGAAAAGGTTTAAGGAGTTCTATATCCACATCCGGATACTCACTGAAATATCTAGCGATCATATCAATCTTCAGCTTGAAATACAGGATACGACGATCGCTATCGGATATTTCCGGATGTCTTTCTGAAAAGATAAAATAACGAGTAACTACGCTAGAAAAAGCTTTGTGTACTGTAGGGTTATCAGAAGATAAGTCCGCCTTCTCTATGGTGCGGAAGTTAGTACTGTTATAAGACCGTAAGTCTTTGAAAAACATTTGAGTAAGCTCTAAACTAGACATCATCTCTGATCACCTCCCGTTGAATAGCTGCTATGCGAAAATTGTAAACTAGAATTCATCGCCTAAGCTACCTCCTTCGCCTTTATCTTCAACATCAACACTCCAAGCAGCTGCAGCAGCACCCGTCTGAGGGAATACTTCAGACAAGATCTCTACAAGTGCATTCACGTAGGAAGATTTATCAGTTACACCAAGATCTTTAAGCATAGCCACGAGAGCAGTTGCCTGATTCAGTGCTGCATCACGCTTATCAAACTGTACTGTACTCTGAATAGTTATGATAGGATTCATGTGCAAATCGAATTTGTCGATGAACCCGGACATGTTACGTGCTATGAAATATTTGTTGATAGCATCTCTCCATCCGGCCATGTATGCAGTTTCCAAACGCTGTAAAGAGTTTGCATACAGTGCAGATCTTTGTGAGAGTACAGATCCAGCGCCACCAAGACCTTCATTGGAGGAGAAGTTCATTGCTTCCTTAGGCACGCCTAAAACAGAAAGCTTCTTGTCCTGATAATACTGAAGCAGCTTATTGTCAGCTTCTGTAGCTTCTGCCATGTTCAAATCTGTTACAGATACTGCGTCGTTTCCACCTACCTTAGGAATGTAGATCAAGTTGTTAGGGCTCTGTGGATTTACAAAGGATTGAACATCTCCAGATGCTGTGTTGAGTGAAAGCTGCTGCTCAATCGTATCTTTGATTTGCTGAAGTGTGCTTCTTATCTCCTCTTCATCTGTACCACATTCTACGTTGATGAATTTGATGGCTCTGTTCAAGGAGGATAACACTACTGCATCTTCAAGCAAGTTAAGGGTCTGTGTAGGCTGAACTGCTTGTTCCATGAGAGGTGCAGCAAACTGAATGTCGTAGATAAGGTCGTTTCCTTCGCTGTCTCTTGCTGTAAGCGTATAATCTCCAAGCAATCCGCCCAACGAAAAATGAATGCAGGCTTGCTCAGGAAGAATAAGTGTGGGTTGTATAGCTGTAACATCTTTTGGAGGATCCATGATGAAGCCTTGAGGTTTTCCTTGGTACCAAAGATGCACAATGTCCTCGGGAGGAATCTTGTAAGAAGGTATGATATCGAAATCAGAATCAACAATTGTATTGTTGTCGAGAACGATACCTTTCTCTGTTAGATGTGCAACTTCTCTATAAAGATAGGAAGTAGGAATGTAAAGATTACCGATGGTAGCTAGCTCAAGAATATGATCTCTAGCATAGTAGTTAACATTCCATCTGTCAAACAGATTATTTATGACGTCCGCAACATCTTTGTATTTATCTTCCTTAGGAGTAGCCCAAATGATCTGCCCTGCTGTGTTTACCGTAGTTGCGTCTGTTGCGTAGTAAGATAAAGCGGTGCTTATTTGAGAATCTCTTGCAAGTGCGCGCATAGTGTCAATCTGTGTCTTAATATCTGCAATAGCTGTGTCGGTTCTAACATCCGACATTCTATAAAGTGCTCCAGTAACGATAGTACGCAACCAGGATGCAGAAGATTGATATTTATGCTTCTTTGGAATGAGCTTATCAATCCATCTATTGGCCATGTGAAATTACACCTCCTCTGTTAGTATTAAAGGTTCGCACGAAGGTCATCGTCGATTTCGTACAGCCTGAAAAAGTCGAATTCTCTGAAGACTTTCTTATTTGATGACTTCATCTGATGTATGAATAAACCATTCAGATTCTCTCCTACGTCACCAATGATAAGACAATTTGCATCATCAGGTTTGTAAACAATTTCCGCAGAATAACTTCTCAAGATTCTCTGGATCTCTTGCTGCGGCCCATGCGCAAATTCCCCTGTAAGAAGAATTCTCCAGTTTCGCAAAGTAGGTGCGCCTTCAAACTTTTTAGTTGATGCGATGATGTGAATTCTAGTATGCAACAAAACATGATGTAAGATATTCAAGTTCTCCGGATCGGATGCCCAATCAGTCAACTGAGTGATCGTACCATATCCGCTGAACTCTCTTGTAAGTACATCAGGATAAGACAGATAGTATTCTACAGATGCAGGTGAGTTGCTGCAGAATTCGCAGAACCTGTTGATGAGTGTAATTGGAATGGTGTACGGAAGCACGCCTATCAGAAGATTGTTAAGTGTGACATCAAATGTTCTGTCTTTGTATTCAGGCTCATCTAACACATCCAGAATTGTGTAAAGCTTTCCAGTCTTCTTCACAAGAGCTTTGTACCTCTCATGACTCATAGACTCCGGAACACCTAATCTTTCAAGGAATCTATTTGTAGCCGTATACAGATTAGATCCACAATGCGTATTTGTGCACTTAGTAACACCATCCAGGTTAACAGGTATTACTTTTCCGCATACATCACACACTAAAGTAGATGGATAGCTAGAAGCATCCTTTTTAACAGAATAGCTTTTTAATATCTCTCCATGATCATCCAACAGTATGAAATCTTGAGCATGAATGTTGTATTTAGCGCAAACACCGAAAGGTACAGTCAACTTAGGAATGTTAGAACCATCTACAAGTATATTACACCATATCTGACCTAAACCATTTGTGAAGTGAACAGGCTCCTCTATCACCTGAACAAGTTTGAACCCTAAAGAATGATATTGAGCTGTACCCTGATGGAACACGAGATATCCGAACACTTCAGGAAGGCTGAACTGAGGACTAGACTGTTTCACCATGTTGGTGAACAATTCCTCTGTCAAGTTTGCAGGTACAGGATAGCCAGGTAACAGCTCAAATTTGTTTCCGGTAAGCCATCTTCTCACATTCACAGCACCACGATAAATTGCAGCTAAACTAGATACAGATCCTGCATAGAACTTCACGTCCTTAGTTGATGTAGATATCGCAGAAACAAGACTAGGATTCAAACAATCCGGAATGTTTCCGGAAACGGGCGTGAAATCTTTAAGCTGTAATATACCTGTTACAAATGATGTTCCTCCCTGAATCATGATAGATCTAGGAACCAAGTTAGATTTAAGTATTGTAGGAAGCAGTTCCTTTGTTACATCTTGACCAGAATGATCTGCACCTATGAATACTTTTTCGATTTTGCCCTTATCGCTGTACTGTACAGTAGCAAGAAGCCCAAACGGTAGTAGCGTGACAAAATCACCTGCTGTTAGAAAGTTTCTGACAAACATTTATTTTACCTCCTTATGTATATATCACCCATCATACTTCCTAATAGAGGAGTTGTTGGTGATTTTCGTGTGTTTACCGCAGCCATTGCAGCTGCAATTGATTTACTAGGAACCGGTACGCCTGGCTCTGTTACGATAGCGTTCCAAACAGCTCCTGCAAATGAGTCGGACATATCCTTTTCTCCACCTTCAGGGTGATCTATCTTACCTGTTACGCTATCTCTTTGAAGTCGAATGAGTTCATTTTGTAACTGCTGGACATCAAGCATGTCTATTCTTTCTTCTAAAAGTACAGATCTAAGTCCGTTGTATCCATCTGGTGTTCGGTCAAGTGATAACTTGTCTACTTTGAATCCTTGTGCTTCTAGAAGCTGAGCCATGTACTCACTTTGGAACTGGTCTCGACTTATGTGATCAATGTTGAATCCTTGTCGTCTTAACCAACATAAAAATGCAGTTATCTTAGCATATGGTATCTTGTCACCTCTAGGAGCCTGTATGTCTACTGAGAATATATGAGCAAAGGTAGGTTGAGATATCTTCTTACCGTCAGGATCTTCTATATCTTTCCTGCCGTTTATGCACACTCCTGAGATACCTGTTTTATCTGTAGTCAATGACAAGTCAAGATGTATAAACATCGGGCTGTGTTTCAATCGAGAATCTACTACATCTGCATGGAAGAATTCTTCGATAGTGTAAGAATCCTTTGTTCCTATTGACAATATCTCATTGAAGAACGGATTCTTTCTAACTCCGATACAAGAATCAAGTACATCTTGTGAGATAAATGATAATGTTCCGGGTACGGAAATTCCTGCTATGTCTCTTAGTGCGATGTCGAAGTCAGATAAGAATCTGACCTTATTATCCACAGGAACTTGAATGAGTCTGTATCCTTGACTTCGTAATTCATTCAGCCCTTCTTCCGTCTCCTCATCAGGAACTACAAAACCTTTTGCGTGTTTATCGCCTACAGCTATCCAGAATTTTTCATCAGATGAATATTTAGACGCAGGCCAAACCTCCCACTGAGGTCTGTCGAACACGAACATGTGTTTATTGCCTGCAGCCTTCTGAGTCTCTACGTATTCTTCCATGAAATCTGAATCAGATCTCTTAGAACTTATGACGTATAGCTTACCAAACACCTCACCATGCTTGACAAATGTACCAGTTACACGAGCTACAAGAGTGTCGTACTTCTCCTTCATTCGCTTCTTGGATTTTGCTACGTCTTTTATTCCAGCTTGTGCGAAGTTTACCTCGTCGAAAACTACGCAATTATGCGCAACTATGTTAGAATGCTCTGTGCATACAATGAAATTGTGATTAGGTTTCGCGTCTATGACATCATATACAAGAATCGGTGTATTGTACTCAATTGTAGCAATTTTAGAAACTTTCAACTCTCGAGCTTCAAGGTTGAAGATGTCATCGCCTTCTTGCAAATCACTTAAACACGTGTATGTGCTGTCAGCTAGCATAACTTTATGATCTGCTGTACCTTCAAATACTGATCCGTCTTCCAGCTCAACTCGAATCGTCTTATCAGCTAATCCGGTACAAGCTACAAGTGCATCTGAATATACAACTTCACCATTCGGATCTACTTGAGCTACATTAGCTTTAGAATCAGCGAGTTCAGCTAAACTACGCACACCTTGATCTGTTAGAATCTCAGTTGTACCTACTAGGCAGAATGTTGCTTTTCCTAATGCATGTGAAGCATCAGATCCGTAAGATACTTCAATCAATCCACCTTCTGGAACATATGTAGGATTTGCTTCACTCTTTGTCATGTGCCCATGTTCCATGAACCAAGGACTTGCAGCTAATGTGCTGTTGAACTCTTTGAAGGCAACACCTCTAGCGAGTGTAGCGGTAAGATTGAAGAAGAATATAGAGATGGTTGTTACATCTTTCAGACTGAAATATTCTTGAGGGTTCCGTAAACACATCAATCTGTATAGCTGATATGCTGCATCAGATACTGCGGTACTTGTTTTACCTGTACGAGTAGCTCCTGTTAAAACTATTTCGTAGTATTGGTTACCTGCAGATTCTAGATCCTGCATTGTTTTCATCCATATAGGATAGATAGATTTTCCTTGATTATTTGTCAACCCGAGGAAGTAGTTATCTGTCAAGAATGTTGTTTTGTCAACAGGTATCTCTTTGTAATCTGCAAGCCAGACATTATCGTATGTAGTAGAATAGCCGAAATCTGCATACTCTTCCACAATCTGATACAATATTGCCTGCTCTTCTTTTGTGCAGTCATTGTATATCTTCTGAATTCGCTCTATGATGTTTTCATCTAGAAGTTCTGAACTCATCCTGTTTCTGAAATCTCCTCGGGTTTACTTAAAACATGTAAAACTTGCTGCGCGCTAGATCTTAACTTATCTCTAGAAGATCTGCTCAGAACAGATGCACCAGAGGGCTGAGTAGCTTCAGCACTTATAGAGTCAACAATCTTGAATTCTTCTATGTTCAGGTATGGCTGAAGAAGTTTATGACTCTCTATCATAGACTCTTGCAATCGTCTTTGTATGGACAATAGCGTTCCTAGTGCTTCATCATCAAACACGTCTAAGTTCTCTAGACGATAATCGATTGCATCATATAACTTTGCTTCAATTTTGTCCATCATGTCCAGATACTTGATGATTCTAGCTATCTGATGATAGACACGAAGCACTGTTATGTTTTTCATTGCTGTTTGTGCAACAGACGAATCTGATCCAGTACATAACAATAAGGACGCACGCATCTTAGCGACGTCCTCTCGTTGTTTAGCTGTGAGCGGATCAGAAGCACTAAGGACGCCATCAACGGTTTTAATGTCAGTCATTATTACCTCCTGATTCAATTGTAAATGTAGCTATGTTACTTAGACTTGAGGTCCAGTAAAACTACGCCCAGATTGGCGATAGACTCTTTGGCTTTAGTGTCGCCGTTTATGGCCTTAGCGCCCAGGCATTCAATAGCTGCACGAATATGGATTTCAGCTTTATCGTATCCTTGATCAAGCTTCTTCTGTACTTTCAAAATAGTCGTCTTCGCTTCCACCGGCTTCTTCGTCTCGGTCGTCTTCGACGCCTTCACTTCCTGTGCCTTCACTTCCTGTGTCTTCGCTTCCTGTGTCTTCACTTCCGGATTCTTCACTCTCTTTGTCTTGGATATCTGCATCTTGAATCACCTCGTTTACTATATATGGTTTAAGATATAAGGAGTTTACATTTTCAAGTAAATCTCCAAATTTCTTCATTGATTTTTCGAGTTCTTTGTCCTCTGCAGCTACTTCGTTGGTCAGCAACTTGAGCTCAGAATACAGCTGCTTAACTTTAAGGAGATTAGGGAACGCTACGAACGTCTCTATCTCTAAATTAGCAAGAGTTTCAACTGTACGGAACTCCCATATGTATTCTCTAAGTGCTTTATACATCTCCACATAAGCTTGCTGCAGATTTGGACTGGTTAACATTTGCTTAACTCCTTGTAGTAGTTATCAATTATACTACCGATTACTTCCGGTGTTAGAAACTGATGATGAAATAAGAAAGAAGCTTCGGCTTCTATAACTTTATCTTGCATCATCATAACATATGCTTGATACTTCTCTTCAAATGTTATACAAGGTGAAGTTTTTACTAACTTATATATACTATTTAGCATTGTGCTCAACTACTATCCTCTGAAAGAGTGATTGAAGGTTTTCAGGAACATCTTCTGACTTCTTTACTTTCTTGATTGCCACATCATAGAACCATTGAAGCGCCTCTATACTGTTAGTAAGTTGATCTAATGTTGGAATAGTAATTGTTTCTCCACCTGCGTATCTACACAAGTCGATGAGTCTTTCGTGCCCGACTATTGCGAATAATTCAGGTAACCAAGAATACTCTGGTACATTGTGTAAAACTGGAAGTAATTCAAGTAAATATGCGAAATCAAGCTCTTCTGTGATAGAAAGGTTTTCTACTCCAGGCATTGATTACTCCTCTACTGTAAACACTACTGCGTTATATGTTCTTGCGAGTCTGTTGAACTCGATGTTTGGATAGCTTGCAAGTGCCGATATGGTAGGTTCCATCACGTTATTCAAGTTGATGTTATCTGAATAGTACACCCAGATCTCATCACCTTGTAATGAAACCTTTCTCACGCCTTGGCATTGTTCTTGCGATTTTAAAAGTTCTTGTATCTCTGTATCAGAAGGTACAGATACTTGACCTTCGTCTACTCCTGTGATTGCTGTAGAAGCTTGTGCTGTTTCGTCAGGAAGGTTGTCCTGAATTTCCGGAGCACCTACGTCATCTTGTACTTGATTTGATTCTGAACCACCCTCTTCAAACTCACCCTCTGATGCGTCTGGAAGATCAAGATCTTCTGCATTCTCCCAGGACTCTGTAAGATGACCAGATCCTCCGGAAGGCGGAGTAGATCTTGGAGCTGTATCAACTCGATGGCCTGAACTAGGTTTTTCATCTTCCTCCCACCCATCAGGAGCGGCGTAATGCTCTTCAAAAGATTCTTGAGCAGGTTCAGAAATTTCCTCTTTTGTGTCTTCACTTAGATATGATCTAAGCTGTTGCACTAGCTCTTTGTTCAGCGGATCTGATAATGCTGCGCGTATATGATCTTTGCGAGAGGATGCTGCATACAACTTACTTGCAAAAATAGCTTTCATCATGTTCCTCCTCAATAATCGTAATTAGGTCTTCGGAAGGTCTGCTTGTAGTCTTCAAGATTGCTCTTGAACTCTCTTAAGGTGTCGCCTTCTATTCGAACTTCCGGAGATTCTTCTTTCCTCGGATCTCCATCTAATGCGTCCATGTAAACTACGTACTTTGGAACTCCTGACCATTCTACATAAGAATCTGTAGCGATGTCTACACTAGTTATCAGCGGCCAGCACCACTGTGGAAGCGATGCAACAAATCGTCTATCTTCTGAATAACGCACTTTTATCTCAGGTGACTGTGCTGCAACAGAATCCTTTATTGCTTTCTTCACATTGTAGAAATAGTCATACACCTTCTGTTTGCACTTTGCTTTCAGCTTAGCAATGTTTTCTTCTTCGGATATGGTAGGCGTACACTTCAGAACAAGCTTATGAGAATAGTATCTATCAGCTATGTATTCACAATATCTCGGAACCTCAGAAGATGTATGAAATCTCACGAAGAACTGCGCAGTATCATTATTTAATACGCGACAGTTTGACGTAGCTGAGAGGTTGTTTATGTACTGATCATTGTACTTAGGCAGTAGCTCTTCTATATAAGACACTACAGCAGTAAGTACATTTGACATATCATATGAATTGAAACTTGTAGATTCTTCTTTGACCTTGTACACTACATGTACTATATCATCCGAGCTATTCCAAGAATCATATATGTCACCGTCAATGATTGTTACTAGATGATTTGAAGGTAGATAATATTTGTACGGTCCGCTGCGAAGTTTTGGTCTGCCTACTTCCAGAATGTATGTCCCGCTTGGATGAGCTTCTGCAAATTCAGTTTCTGTAACAGAATTTTCTGCAGTTGGATGAAGAGGTTGAGGCGTAATATTGAACTGTTTTAAGTATCTACCATACACAGTAGGTGTGTTAAAAGCTGTTGCACCAAGAGCACGCTTCATCTTGTTTAATTCAGCACCCACTTGGTCATAATCTCTTCCAAGAGCGAGTGAAATCGCTCTTTTGACACAATCACCTACATCATTGTTACGTGTGTTAGCGTTGTAGTATTTATAAGCAGAAAACACATCACTCATTCTGTTAAGCCTCCCATGTAGTAATAAGGTCTATCAGGATAATTGGATTGAATGCGATATGCGAAATACAAGTAAACAACATCATTAGTTTGCTTGTTCACAAACCCTAACTTATACATGTGATACCCTACAGCCAAATCTAGATGAGATGAAGCTATGTCAATCCACCTTCTGTAAGGTACATATTTTGCATATGCGACAATATCTACAGCATCTTTTTGATCAGTGACTGGCTTTATACTGTAGATAGAATAATCACGTATGATGTAGGACGGAAGTTTAATGTGAAGAACATCTGAAGTCTCGTCAACATTAAAAAATCCAGAATCATACCCGACTTCTTGTTGAGTTACAGCATTTACACAAAATGCTATGTTTTCAAGATTCATTAAAATCCTCCAATTATCCAAGCCGTGTTAGGGTCTGCAGATTTTGCATCGTTTCTAACTTGATACCCGAGAGCTTCCAGCTCTGCTTTTAACTCCTCACTCAAAGGGTGTTGCCAGAGTGTTTCGTGCAATCCTGTGTATACTGCAGTATTGATGCAGTAAGCTACAGATTGTCTTTCAAGCTGCTGCGGTGACTCATTCGATATTTCTCTAGCTTCTTGAGCATCTATTAAAAATGTAGGAATACGCGACATGATTGAACCTCCTCTACATTGATAAAAATATAAAAGGTTGTGTGCCTAATTGTGACACACAACCTGATAGTTTGCGATAAGTTCATCAGATGGAGAATAGCTTCTTAGTCCTTTTCAGATTTGAAGGCTTGTAAGCGTATTCATTCTTGATCATCTTCTGTATGTTGTGCATGGTCATTACAACTCTAGCAGAAGAATCCTCTTCTATCTGTTCAAGTGTAAATCCAAGTGATTCAATCTCTTCAATGAGCTTCTGCTTATTGAATTCATCGCAAGTTTCCAGGAAACTCATGTTGGATTTTGTCTTGGACGTGCGGCTTCTCTTAGACACAGATATTACACCAAAGTTTCTAGATAGTATCTTTGCATACCCGCTGATAAGTCTGTGTGAAATAGAGTCAGCCGAATAGCAAGGGAACTTTCCAAGTCCTTGTAAGGAAGTGTATCCATACAAGTGAGTCTTCACATTGGGGTTACCAGAAGCTTTGATTATGTCGAAAACTTCTTTAAGATAAACATCTTTCATCTCAACCGATGCATCATTTGCAGGCGAGATTCCTACATAATCCAGAGGCTGACCATTCTCGTCCTTCCAGGCGAGCATATCTTTGAGAACCTGCATCTCTTCTCCGTAGTGGAATACAGGCATCAACTTGTGAGGAGACTTTACTTTTGATCTCATGTATAAAAAGTTCTCCCAGGACTTCCTGGCAGATTCTTCATAATCTTCCTTCGACTTAGGCTGACCGAAATGACCAGGAATGGTATCTAGCTGAGCGAATACGTCTATGTCGTCATCAATGCTGTTCAAGTAAGCGATGTATTCGTCAACAGTTGTATTAGCATTACCGGTATGAATACTGAAAGCTCCGGAATCTATGAAAAGCCATCTACAGAAGCCTTCGTGTTTCCACTCAATAGCTTTTGTAATCGCAGAACGATCTAACTGCGAAATAAGAATGTCAAGTGGCTCAAACTCGGGAAGAGCAATCAACATGTCGTGCATTGATTGTGTCAAAGATCCTGAAAATACATACTTTTCCATTAGTAACCTCCATACTTTAATTCAAATGCCAATTTGGCTAAAGTAGCATGAGTTGCTACTCGATTATATGATAGCTCAGTTAAACATTCAATACAACACTGCTTCATGTATTTACTGTTTGTTGATAACATTATATAACGAATGACAAAATCTATATCTGTTTCTGAACTGTCAAGATAGTGGCCCATCTGCCAGATGATATCCGAAACATGATTAGAAAGCTTTATCTTGTTCAGACCTGTTAAATAGTCGATCTTTTCTGGAGTAAGCAGAAAAAGCATATCAACGTCTTGAAAAGATCTGACCACATTCCATAATGGAAGCCCTTTCAGTATCTGTAAGCGAGTCAGGTCCTTTGTCTTTGCGTAGGTGAGTATGTCTGAGTCTATCGGAGGTGCTACCGTCACAGTTACGCTTCTGCTTAAGATAGTGTCCGGAACATTGTTTATGTTTCTGCAAGTAACTATGATGTAAACATTAGATCGAGGTTCTTCTAAGTATTTCAGAAGTGTGAATGCTGCAGCAGATACGCCCAGATCGAGATTTTCTACGCACATTATCATGTCATTGGTTAGCGAACAAGATCGTTCAATCATGTCCTTTATGCTATTCACATTCGCCTCTACTACTGTGTAGTCTTCAATATTCTTCATCTTAGCAAATTGAGAAGCTAGATAAGTTTTCCCGCACCCTTTGATCCCTTCTATCAAAATACTGTGATTGTCAGCATCTGAAATTCTCTGAAGTTGCTCAAGTGCTTGTTTTTGACACATCAGATTCATTGTAAGGCCTCCTTTGCAGGAATGGTAGAAAATTGAAGCAGAGATGCAAGATAAATCAAACTGCTTTCTGTGTCCACTGAAATAGATCTTATCTTCTGAAGTTCTGCATAAGTATTCATGAACATGTTGTATGTATCTTGATGTGACCACCGCTTCACGTAGTTTCTAAGAACTGACTCCGTGTACTTATTTTCCAGAAGTTTGTCGATTTCGATCATAGTGTTGAGTATTGTGTAGTGAAGTGTTTCTAAAGCTGCACCGCTGTGCTGTATAATGTCTAAAACTCTAGCAAAGTTTCTTGCAGCTACAGCTATCTTCATATCAGCCTCTGTTACAGTGTCTACTACACCAAATAGCTTCTTCAAAGAAGGATCGGGTAATTCAAATAGCTCATTAACCGACACTTGTGACATACAATAGCATATGTGTCTAGCATGACTGTAGTTACTAGCAGTTTCTGCAGCAACATTGATGAATCTATCTGGCAAGGTAGGGAAATCTTGATGGAGATATTTAGTTAAGAACTGAGAGTGAACTTCGTCGATTGTCACTATATTATTAGGAAGAAACTTATCAACCTTTTGAGCTTGCTTGTTCTGCTCAATGATGCATACTATAGTACCAACTATCTTAGTTGTCTCAATACGTCTAGCTAACGCTGCATCCAAAGCAGCTACAAAAGTGTCGTCATATCTAACTACATACACAGTTGGTGTTAGAGGAACAAAATGTTTAGTCGCCATGTTATCTAATACAGAAATTACACTAGGTGATTCAATCTTTGTCCCGTAATATTCCTGAAGAATACTTAGGTATTTCTCTTTTATTCCATATTCCGATCCGGCAAATACATAAAACTTTCTGGGATTTTTCTGAAGTATTTCAGATCCTACAGTCTGTATTGTTAGCATAGATCAACCTCCAAGAAGTTCCTTAAATATGCTTATGTGAGCTACGCAGACCTTAGCGTCATCATACATGAACGAATAAACAACGTGGCGACGAAAATCCTTGAGCTTCAACTTGAAATTCTTCCGAATAGCTACGGAAAGATTTTCAACAGTGTAAGATGTTAAATCAAAGTAATCTGCAGAAAACATGCACCAAGTGTTTCGTGTCTCTTGAGTACCATTGTCGCAGATGAGAACAGGATTCTTAAATTTTGCAAGAGCTTCAGCCTTTATCTTCTGCCAATGACCCAGCTCAAATGTAATGGTTTCGCTAGACACTACATGTGTTTTACATTCACCTAACCATTCATTTGAGATAACATCTCCGGGAAGTGTATCCCTAGCACCGCTACCAGATACAACTTCCCATTCAAGATACTTAGCTACTGCAGTTTCTTGCTTTGTGCTAAAATACTTAGTAGGCATCATCAGATTCTACGCCTCCTTCAGCATCTTCCTTGGAGTTGTGCTCAATGTCATCAATGATGTATTTCTGAAGGATTTCAAAGTAGTCCGGATGCGTTTGCATGTATTCGAGAACCTTAGCCATGCCGTTCAGCTTTACAGGCTTGCCTGTATCATCTGATACTATCTCACCTGTTTCTGGATTGCACAAAGAGAACCAAGCTCCGGCCTTCTTGATGATGCCATATTTCTTAACAGCCAACTGACAGAAGTCCATATCAACTCGGATACCTGATTGAGCCATGAGATAGTATGATCCAAGCTTTCTGTCCCAGGGGGCGGATTTCTGCTTTACTATCTTAGCGTTAACAATGTAACCGGCAGGATTCTCAGCGTTAGCTGGCAGATCGTTTCCTAGGAAATCAACAGGCGTGCCTATCTTAAAATACATCCTCAATGTAGCATAGAACTTAAGAGCACGTCCGCCGGGTGTATTCACCACATAAGGATTGTCCATGTTATCTCTTGTTTGATTGATAACAAGGAGTGTGCAATCGTATCTGGTTAGAATCGGCACAATCTTCCGGAAGAATACTGTAAGCAAACCTGCAACAGATGCTACAGTTCTCTCGCCTAACTTCTTCTCCAGCTCCTGTTTAGTGACAAGTGAGGGAATACTGTCGAGAACTAAGAGTCCTACTTCACCAGACTCAATCAGCTCCTGCACGGTCTGAAGCACTTCTTCAGCAACAACATCGGGCGGCTGCATGATGTCTAACTCACCTTGCGCAATTCCTAATGTTTTCGCCCAAAGATCGTCAAACGAATGCTCGAGGTCAATGTAAAGAATCCGCTTAGGTCCGCGTTCGGATAAATCTTCGACAGCTACAAGCGCCGATTTATCGCCTTCGTTTGCTTTCATCTGCAGATCATACAGCTTGTCATTGTACTCCTTTTCAAACAACTTGTGAGCATTCTTGCAGATATCTACTGCAGTTGTACTCTTTCCGCCACCTGGATCACCGAAAAACTCTGTAACCGCTGCACGGGGAATGCCTCCGTAGGTCGCGTAATTCAGCAGAGGGCTAGAAAAGGCAAGTTTCTTACCTCTAGAAGCCCTGTCCATAAGCTGGCTGCAATTCCAATCTTTCTTTCTTTTGTTGATTATGTCTTGATATGAACTCATGTCACACCTCTCTTAGCATAGTAGTTAAATCTATAAGAGCCCAAAGATCTGCAATTTCAACAGTAATCTTTTCAAAACCGTACACTAATTGAAGATCATCTGAGCTTTTAACTTTAATTAAGTACCATCCAGTTTCTTTAGGTAAATCTTCAGGATAACTCCTTAGATCATGCCAAGTAAGCGTCATGCTACATATTTCAGGATACATAAGATACAACCTCCGTTAGATCTATTTTTTACTTCACGTAGTACTGACGTCTAGATGAATCTGGAACATAGTCAGGAAGCTTCGTAGATTCTTCGGTAACAACTTCTCCGACAGCTGGAGTCTCTGCTCTTCGTCTAGCGTCCCAGATCTTCTTAGCTCCCATGATAAGCTCTCTGGAGAAAGAAAGCTCATTCTCCACTCTAGAAACTACAGCTTCATAAATAGCTCTCAGAATCTGATATTCTAACACAGTTTCTTTTGCTTCAGCTTTCTCCCTTGCCTTAAGTTTGAGAACTTCTATCCTCAGCCTTAAGTCATTCAAGTTTTCTGATACAGTAAACAGATTCAGAGGGAGTGTCGTGAGTATCCACTCCAATGATGTATCAGACAGAGAAACGTGTTCTGTATCTTGAACCTGAGTGTAGAGCTCTTTAACATCTTTCAGGTAAGACGAAAATGTGTTGTTATAGATCTCAGAAGCGTAGTTCGAAACAGCCTCTAGATCTTGTTTACATTCTTGAGGTACCTTATACATTCTAACTATCTCCTTTATTTCGTCTCTTTAGCAGGTATTCCGCAAAGATATGTTAACGCCACTTCCTGTAAATATTGAGTAGTTTTCAGTTCATGAAGCAATGAAAGCAGCTTATTAGCGAGTTTCAGACATATGATAGAATGAGCTGTTCCGTACTTCGCGATCTTATCCTGATAGTACGGAGGTATCATAGTGGCCTGAATATCCTGTAAGAAAATGTATTTTACAACATTTATAACGAAGCTATGGAAACCCTCAAACCACTTAGTGAAGTTTACTCCAGAATTGTATACCGTGTGAATGATGGTAGCAATCTGGGCATTGTCTTTCTTGGCATACGCATTGAGCAATGCAAAGTAGTCATCGTAGTTTGGAAGATTGAGAGAAGCAGAAAGAGACTCAATTGTGATATCTTTACTGTAAGATATAGTTTTATCGAGCAGAGTCAGTGCGTCTCTCATTCCGCCATTAGCTAACTTCGCAAGAAATACAATCGCTTCTGAAGTATATGTAATGCCTGCACCTTCTGCATTTTCGCACTCCAGTACATGTGTCAATCTAGCCACAATACCGTCTAGGCTGATCTTAGATAACTGGAATGTTTGCACACGAGAAATAATAGTTGCAGGGATCTTTTCAGGATTCGTGGTACAGCAGATAAACACACTCTTTGCCGGACCTTCCTCGAGGGCTTTCAGGAGCACCTGCCAAGCCTGCTGGCTGAAGGCATGAACCTCGTCCAAGATAAACACCTTGTACTTACACCCTACAGGATATGATCGGGCCTGATCTACCAGTTCTCTGACACGATCTATACTACCATTGGAGGCAGCATCTAACTCGATTGTATCGCCAACACCATTGTTCAATTCCTTAGCGATGATTCGAGCACTTGTAGTTTTTCCTACACCTGCAGGACCTATCAAAAGGAAGTTTCTGCAAGACAATTCCCCTGATTCGCAAAGATTCTTGAGCATCTTAACTATAAGAGATTGCTCTGTCATGTCTGACCAAGTAGATGGTCTGTATTTTGTAGCTAAGCTCATTGATATTAGGCCTCCTTATCAGGTGAATATGACCAGTCTGTTTCAAATCGAGTGTTATCAGGCAATCCATACGTGAATAGCACTTTCTTTTGAATTTCAAAATCTTCTGAAATAGAACGATCTGCTCTGACAATGAATTGCTTGAGCATGGAATTGTAAGACACCTCACCCCTTGGATAGTAACTCCAAGATTTTTCCGGGTGTGCAGTTTGGTTCTTATAGGTACTCCAAATTGTATCATGTGTGCAATTGATTCTGCAGTAGTTACCAAGCTGAATAGAAGAAGGTCCTGTGATAGAATCTTCTAACCCTACAAAACGGTCTTCTGCATACCAGAAAAGGGCAATCATTTTGCTATCATCTGCAGAAGTAACATATCTGTCTTTCTTATGTCTTTTGAGCATTTTACATCTCCTTATTATCTACCGTACTCCTGGCACTTCTTGTAGTACGGACAGTAATTCTCCGAACACCATTTATCGCCTACAGGTAAACCTTCCGGAGCTAAATTTTTCTTGACCATGTCTTGCACATATCGCATTCTATTGATTACTTCATCTCGCTCCGGCTCCTTGATATGCATCTCATAGCACTTCAGACCTCCGTATTGTCTCTCTTGATACAAGACTAAAACGGTATCTAACTGAAGCAGCGAAGCATAACACTTTATCTGATCTATGTGCTCTTCCTTTGGATCGCATAGATCATTCCAAGAGCTGAATTCCGATGTTTTTATCTCAAGCATGACATATCTTCCGTTCCATCGAATGATTCCGTCACATGCAAATCTGATTGGAGGATCCTGGAATTCAATTTGAGTTTCCAATGAATCTTCAGATTGTGTCAGAACATAATCATATGGACACTTGATAGTGCTCATGTAGTCCTTTACATCTATCCAATCATCTTTAAGAAGTTCTTTAAGATTTGACTGAATGATGCGATGACACGCGGTTCCAATGTCTGCTGTAAATTGCAAAGTCGGATCAGGATTCTTGATAGTGTCCGGAACAGTACCTCTAAGACGAAACCAGGATCTTCTATTACATCTAAACGATGAAGGGGCAAATGTCTTATGAGGTGTTCCTGCACCAGCAGAGATCTTATCATTCACGAAAGTTTCATAAGCTGACAAGAATTCACTGCTGGTAGCAGAATTGAACTTGGCGATATGTGCTATATTCATGCTTCTAAACGCCATGTGGGCCTCCTATAACATTACTCTTTTGCTGCAATACAAGTAGCGAGTTCAGAAGTCCAAATACCGATACCGGTTACCTCGCCTTCAGAAACAAGTGGTGCGATACGAATGGACTCATCTCCGTAGTTAGAAATGACCTTCTTCAAGCTAGCGGTCCAGAATTCTAACGAGAAGTCTTGAGTAGTTCCGGTTACCGTGACCTTACAGTCAACATGCTTGTCCTTAAGCTCTAGCGTGTTGCCAGACTTGATCATCTGGATTGTATCTTCAGTTGTGGAAGATAGCAGATCTGCTTGACCCAAGAATTTGGACAAGTTTGTTGCAGAAACAGTGATTGTTGACGCAGGCTCTCTCAGCAATGTAAGGAAGATGCTAGAATTGTAATCACCAACTCCCTCATCTGCTTCGTAGAGCGGCTTGAACTGGGTGACATATTCGAAGCTATCTGCGGAACACGTAACAAGATACTCTCGACCGAGCTTCGTGAGCTTTGCGCCATCCGGAAGTGAAATGAAAAGATTGATAATGGTGTCAGAAAGTAAACACTGCGAGCCGAGCTTACTATGTTTGGAATGTGTAAACAGGCTGCTATCAAAGTCGCCTACAAGTACATCGCCTTCAGCTCCGATCCAGACACGAGTGTATACAGGATGGACAAATGACATAGCGATTGCATACATCTGATTTTCTTTGATGAACTTCCAATCAGATTTGTCGATTGTAATGGTTTCAGCTGTCTGACTAGGAACAGCAGGTGCATCCAGATCCAGCTCGTTAGCCTCAATCACTTTAGGAAGTGTGAAAGAGGATGTTCCGGAATGAAGAATAAGACCGTTCTCAGCAAATTCAAGTGTTACCGTAGCTGACTCCAATGTAGCTACCAACTGCTTGATCAGCAAGCTACTTACGAAAATGGAAGCCCTTTCACCTTCCCCAGAACCCTTCAAGCGAATCTCGGTCTTGATGTTAGACGCCTCAAGATTGATCTTAAGCGTGTCAGTTGTTGCAGAAATCTGTGCAATGTTACTCTTCTTGTGATAATTAGAGACATTGGCGTTGATGATTCCTAATGACAAAGCATCAGAAAACGGCTTTGTGTTAGTTGTAAATCTCATAACAATTCTCCTTTGTTTGTGTTATAGTTATTGACGATACAGTACTTCCTTCTCAATAGTTTCGATGAATTGTTCAGAAGTTATTCCTCGAGTTCTTATGTAATCCTGGATAGCTGCATCATACTCATCAGAAACAACTCCGTTTATTCCATGAGCTGCATCACCGATGGGATCTTTACCATCGGGTCCTGGATATACAGGAAGTAAATACTCCATCTCTCGTAAACAGCACTGAATCCATTTCACTTCATCAGGTTCTACTGTATCAAACGATTGAGGTTTAGTGAAGGCGATAGGATATTCTTCTCCATACCATCTGAGAGTTGTAGTTACGTCACATTTTACACTGAACGGAAGAAAGCTACCAGCTTCTACCATCATCTGCGATAAAAGTTCTCCACCACGTTTCCAGTGCTCCATAGGAACTTCGCATATCAACTCATCATGGACGCTTATGAGAATTCTACCACCTATCTGATTCCACTCTTCGCAACTTGTAAGCTTCAGCATTGCGAGCTTTGTCATATCGGCCGCGCTGCCCTGTATAATACTATTCAGTACCTTTCTAGAACCATCACCAATCTTGGATCTATTGTTGATTACCTGTATTCCTTGATCGTACAGCTCTTTTGTTCTTCTAGCGATCTGCCCGAAGTACTTGTACCCCTTGAACTCCTTTAGTAGTGCTTCTTTGATTCGTTCAGGGATATCAGATTTGTTCTGTAACGTGTTGACGTCAAGAGGATCTATATCAGGATTGACGTAGCCTTTGAGTGCAGTAAATTCAAATTCTGGAAGCTGCATCTCGGGAATATGTCTGCGCCTACCTAATATTGTTTCCACATATCCATGCTCAGTAGCGTACTTCTGAGAAGCTATCATGAGCGTACGAATTCCAGGAAATGCGTTCAGAACTGAATCATATACCTTTTGAGCAGCTTTAATCTTCTCTTCGTCACTCATGTCTTTTCTCTTGCCGTAGAGCTGATCGGCAATAGATGGAATAGCTCGTCCGTACGTTATGCCCAAAAGTATTGTCTTGGCTTCCCCTCTTCGAGCTTTTCCCTCAGGTTGTGCTTCATGCGTAACCGGATGGAATTCAAGACATTCCTCATAAGGCTTATTGAACGCTAGACTCGCGATACTTGCGTAAATGTCTCTACCGGTTTGGAAAGACTCAAGCATGTTCTTGTCATGACTGATGTAAGCAGTTAACGCAGGCTCCTGTCTACTGTAGTCCGAAGAAAGGATTACATATCCAGGTGTTGCCCTAAACATGTGCCTGATATCTGTTGCATGAGATGGAAGGTTCATCAGATTTGGTTCAGCGCATGATAGCCTGCCGGTGTCGGCGCCAATTTGTTTGAATTGTGCATGAATTCTACTGTCTTCGGTTGTAGCTTTAGGCATCTTTTGAACAAATGTCCCGATAAGTGTACTTAAACTTCTTACGGAAAGTACTTGATTGATTACCGGTATGTTTAACTCACGGAGAACATCTTTGTCGGTACTTTCACCGTTCTTGCCCTTTGGTACCTGAAGCAATGTGTAAACAAGGTACTTTACATGAACAGGTGATTTAGGATTAAAGTCTGATCCGGAAACAAATGGACGCTTCCCGGACGAAGGTTGTAAATATGCTGAATCGGCAATAACTTTGTCGATCATTTCCGCAAGTGCTTTCGACTCAGCTTTGTACTTGCTATCATATCGTACATCAAGAACACGTGATATAGTTTTGTCTATGTAGGTTCCGGTACGATGCATTGTTTGGCACACCCTGATCAATGGAACTTCTACATTCCAGTAGAGATCAGCAATTCTTTCAAGATGTGCGTTCTTACACTTCGGGTGAGTTTTTGTAAGGTAAGGTAGCTGCCACACAAACAATTCATATGTGATCCTAGCATCGTTCGCTGCATAAAACTTTGCAACTTCGGGTTTGCAGTAAGGAAACAGATCAACGGGAAAGAAATCTTGGAACTTCATCGCATGACCCTTCCCTTTCAGCACATATTTGTTGTAAAGAATTTTCAGTTTGTTGTCTGGCTCATTCTCCTTGAGGCATCTCCAAGCGAGTATAACATCATAGAAGCAAACACCGCATAAATCTACTTTGAGATCTTTGTGTATCATCGCCAAGTCGAAATCGGCATTTGCAAATATGAGCTTGATGTTGCTGTCGGCAAGTCTTTGAAACTCTCGACCCACCTCCTCATAAGTAAGCTGATTCTTATAAGGAGTATCAAATATTGGGACAAGATGCTTCATCGGGATGTAGACTTCGACTCCACCAGGATAATATAGCGAAGCTCCAACGATTGTATCCTTTATCCTGTCAAGTCCTGTCGTCTCGGTATCAATACCGGCGTATCCGGATTCAATAGCTTTAGTGATATAATCATGGAGCTCATCTACCGTGGTTATGAGTTTTGCCGGCGAATCTTTGAAGTAATCTATGACTTTCTGAGATATAGATGTTAACTCATCATTTATACTTTTTGTCTTAGTAGACTTTGGAGGCTCAAGCACTTCTTTGCTCTTAGCAGCTACCTGATTGATAGTATCAATCTGAGATAGCGTAAATAAGCCCATTGAATTTTTGCTCCTTTGTTAGAAACTTACTTCGTCAGAGTCCAAAGTAGGAATAGATTCGGCAGTAGGAACATCGATCTCAGAAGGCTCCATGTTAGGAACATCTACAAACGCAAGAGCTTCAATAGGAGTAACTACAGGAGGTACTGCGCTAGAGGATACTCTAGGAGTCACCTGATAATCCGGCATGGTAAAGTTCTCGGAAGAGGATTCATTGCTAGCATTGAGCATGCTGCTGAGCTCTGCAGGAGAAACTTCACGGCAGATGTTGGAGTAGTATGCAGGGAAGGAAGCGTTGAACTTCTGGCAGATCGCATCATAGCTCATAACAGTGTTGTTACCTACCGCCTGGATGGTGTAAGTGGTGTTGATATCGTTCGCCTCGCCCTTACGAGTGATCCGGAAAACATAATCGCTAGGATTCGGAAACTTCTGGAATACATCTGTTACAAGCTGATTCTCGAACCTCGTGTTTCTGTCGAAGAACTGGATCTCCCCTGCCTGGATGTTATACAGCGGAATGAACAACTTGTTCTGAACCTTGAGGCCCTTCCCACATGCAGGACAGCCTCTTCCGCAGCAGTGAACGTATCCGGAGTAATCAGCAGACTTGATGTAATGCGTGTCAGCAATGAGAACATCTTCAATCTTCCTGTAGAGGAAAATCACATCTGCAAAGTCGTTGTTGTTGACCAGGCGAAACAATCCGCCATATCTCTCTTGATTGTAGTCAGTGAGTGTCTTAAAAGCCATTGTTTTATTCTCCTTTTCTGTTTATTTATAGAACATGAATGTTCTACACATATCATAACGATTCATCTGTTTCTGGACGAGTCCAGCTTGCATAAGAATCATTAGTTTCTCTGAGTTTCAAGTTGATGACAGATGCATCTTGTTTAGACGCATCAAGTGCATTTTGCAATCGACCTGCAAGATAACTACATAGCGTTTCTGCAGTTAAAATCTCGATTGGCAGTACTGCTACAGCAATCTTATTCATCTCTAGCGAATTCTTAAGAGCTGCCTGTTCGCCCGTCTTTATTCTACTGAATAAGAACGAATTGTCCTCAGGTACAACAGACTTCATAAGCTGCTTAAGTGTTTCAAAAGCGATGACAATACCATTCTCCGGATTCTTGGAAACTACAGTAGCTTCCATGCGATAGCGATGAATATTGAACCGCATACTCTCAATATAGCAGCAGCTAAATTCAATTCTCTGTGTTACTTGAACACTGTTTAGCATTTTCCGCCCTCCCTTCTTCAATATCATACTTGACCATGGATGCAACTACTACAGTGTAGGAAGAAGGATCTTGTGAAAATGCCTGCCAATCCTCGCACACCTGTTCGTATTCGTCCTGCGTAATGACCATATCTAGAACTTTGCTTACTTCGTAGATAGGAGACTCCTCATAGTCTAAAAATCCGTTCCAGACATCGTCCAGGATCAAATTGTTTCCGGCATCAATGATGACTCCGCTAGTTTCATCACCGTATGTTTCATGCTCTAGCAGATAAAGCATGCTGCCGAAATAAGTCTTCGTGTCGATCACGTACCAGGTTCCTCTGTGGCCACTTACTTTGATATTCTCAGTCTTCATTATTCTTCCCTCGCTTTCTATATTAGAATGATGCGCTTTCAAAGCTAGCGAACTTTCTCCTGAGGCCTTCCATGATAGCTGCACGCTTATCAGGAGATAATCTCTTAGAGGGCTTCTTGTTCTCTAAGATCTCATTGATAACGGTAGCAGTATCTTTGTCAGAATCTTCAATGAGCCTCCAGAAGAGTTCTCTGTTTGCAGCTTTGACGCGCTCTTCAATTATGTCAGTTTCAACAACAATAGTATCGAAAAGATCTAAAACATCTTCTCCAACATGAACGATGTTGCTGCAAGTGTTATTGAACCAGGAGGTTTTTGAAGTTTGACCGGAATAAGGATCTACAGATTTGCAATAGATGCAATTATAGCATACTCTATAGATGTATGCAGGAGAGAATCGTTTCTTGTCCTCTTTGATCTTATCAACGTTCTTGTTGAGATACAAGAGAACTTCGGAAACACATTCCTCTTCGATTGCGGCGGGAGTTCTAAGACGATACCAAGCAAGTAAGATCTGATCAAAAAAGATCAAATACAAAGCCGCTGCCTTATACTCGTCAGCGATAGCTAACCAAGATTCATAAGACAGCGACTTCTCAGCAGAGACAGCGTCTCTGAGCATGTTGCGCGTTACGAAAAATTCATTACTAAGATTCATCATATTATTTGCCCTCCGATTTTGATATCCTTTGAGATGTTCGGCTTTTGATATACTATATGAAGTTAGAAATTATATGTCCCTACAAGTATTATTATAGACGGAACTGGCAAAAAAGTCAATAACTTTTTCCAATTTTATTAGAATTTCCAGAATTTTTTTTTGCTGAAATTTAAGGCACTATTTCAGGAACAACTCCCCAAGAAGGTCCTCTGTCAAGAAGAATTATCTCAGCAACAGAAGACGAAATAATCTTAGTTACACGATATCCATATGATGCACTAGTTGCTTCCCCTGAACTATCTACATCTGCATAACCGTTTACTACAAGAGTGCCATCTTGTTTCACCCGTACTCTGCCTTGTAAACAAATAGCACTCCAATCAGGATCAAATCGTTTCTTAATATATACGGTAGGATCATAAGTGGCGTCGTACACTCGATATGTATCCCACTGTCCGTGTCCTTGAACAGTGCTAAGAACATTGAAATCATTCCTTACAAATCTTTCACCACTTATTTCACAATCACCGTTAGCTACAAATGCAGGAGCCGCGCTAACTACACCCAATACATAATCCGATGTATTGTCTGCAACTACAAGCTCATCTCCGTCTAGTGTTACAAATAAACCTACAGGATCAGATACCGGAGTAGATTTCCACTTAAAATATTCACAATATCCAGTGGTACAAGAAGTTGAAAACGACTGCATTGCACTTACATATCCTTCTTTGTTAACAGCGAAAGCATCAGAAGGTATGAGATTTTCTGTTTCTAGATCGCTCGAACTTATGCAGAGCTCACCATTACCCACTACAAAGATAACATCTGCATCTAAGGTTTTGTTGTTCTTTCCAGAAACATGTGAGTATGGTTGATTCGCCGTCGTGTTAAAACCTTCTGCATGAGACGCATATCCGGAAGCTGTAGTATTTTCTCCTTCAGCAAATGAATTCTGACCTATTGTTGTTGAAGCTTTTCTATTCAAACTAAAAGATCCGGTACCTGTAGGATTTACTTTATCCATTTTGCCGTTACCTACCGATCGAATGGCAGCTGGCATCTCACTAGGCAAATAAGTATCTTCAGTTTCAGATTGTTCTCGAATAGCTTGAGCAATGTTTTCATAATTCTCTGTATCTGTTAATTTTATTTCACCCATAATATCCTCCAGGCAATGAAAGCTATTCTTTCATAGAATATAGTTTGTCAAATTCTTCTTTTGTACAATCATTGAGATCTTTCCCATCAGGCATATGAATTCTCCAAACAATACTGCAAGAGGACAGAGCCCTGTATAGCTTATTTGTAGCTTTTCTTCCTGCTTCGTCTCCATCCATGCAAAGAACAAATTCTCGAACACCTAACTCCCTTAACTGCTGTACTTGCAACTGATTTCCTGTGCCCAAAAGAGCTACAGCATTGTAACCATAAACCCTTGCAGTTAGAGCATTGATGCAGCTTTCGCATATGATAACAGACTTGCAATTTGGCGGAACTCTGTCTAGCCCATACACAGGTTTAGACACGCCTTCAGGATAATTGTATAGCTTACCTTCTATTGATCTTCTACAAATAAATAAGGTTCTACCGGCCTTATCTCTTACAGGGAATGTTATACATGGAGTGACTTTTGTTCTTCCTGGAGGAGTCCATTTCATGTCTACTCCGATGTCATATTCTTCTATGATTGGGTCAGTTAGCTTTCTCTGATACATGTATGGAACCGTAAATCTATAAGACGCAAGTTCTTCTTCTGAAACATACGTCACCGGATTGGTGAGTGTCTGTAGCTGATTTACCGCGAACTTACTGAGTATAGCTTCTGATAAACTAGACGGTATCAAACTATCAAATTCTGTGTCTGATTCATAGCCCTCTATGTTCTCTTTCAGCCAATCTTCTCCAGACCTTGTTATGGATCGTAGCTTCAGTATGTCGGTGATAGCTTCCGGAAGTGTTTTTGCTGCACCACAAGTAAAACAATGTAACCACCCGGCAGGATATCTTTGACCATTTCTGAACTCTTCATGAAGCAGTATTCCACACGAAGGTTTCTTCTCTTCGCCATTGTTATGAAACGGACAATAGATCTGCATGTAGTTTCCAATTCTTCTACTTGGACGAATAAGCTGTAACTCCGAGAGCTTATCAATTACTTTTTCAACATCCACAGCTAGTCACCTCTGTTTAATATTTTTGATAGAATTCGATAACGCATAAGAGGGCGTATTTCTACGCCCTCCTGAAGATACGAAAGATTATGCTGCGATGATCTTCTTGATGCCTTTGTACATCGCGTCTACGAAAGGATGGCCGACGATGATAGATCCCCATCTGTTCTGCTCGAAGTTCTGAGTCTTTCTCATAGGAGCACTATGATCTGCATGATCCGTGATGGCCATGATTGCTCCGTAACCGGTGCCCTTGAACTTCTTCATGTCCTCCGCCTGCAAGCACTTGAAGAAGGCTTCCTTGGTTACCTCGATGCGCTTTCTGGTGATGTCAGAAGTCATTTCATTCACCGGATAAAGCATGTCGAAAAGGGCCTCCACTTCTGCATCAGATACTTTTGCATCTGCGAGCTTCTCGCACTCCGTCTTGAGCGAAGACATATAAGCGTCTACAAGTCCGAGAGTGGCCTGAGCTTCCTGAACCTTTCCGTTGATGTCGCCGATATGACGAGTTGACCAAGATCTCTTAGCGGTGTCAAGAGCTAAGTTAAGAGTGTTGTTGCAAACAACTCTGATAGGAGTCATGCAGACTCTAACAGCTCCGGTGCCGTCATGCGTATTGGTGAAACAGATGTAAGGCTCTACGTCATCACCAAGAATCTTTGTCTTAGGCATCTTGCCCAGAAGCCAGATCTGCTTGCCGTCTCTCAAGCTGCCGGCCGTCTCAAACTTCATACCACCTTCTACGTTCACCAAGCTGTCGGTGAAATCAAATGCTTCTGCGTTCTGGACGATCGTGTATCTGTTGGTCACGATACCGAGAACGGAATCATCAGACGATCTGACGTTAGCTACGTAGTTAGGAATCTGAACACCCTTCTCATTGAAGATAGGCTTCGGGATAACTTCCCAATCAAGACCAGCTGCTACGATCGCTTCCTTACTGGTGGGTGGATTGTTAAGCTGAACTCCTAATCCGTGCCAAGGAACTTCTCTACCTACATAAAACATGTTCTCAACTAATGCTGCCATACGCGTACCTCCTGTACCTTTGATATTTTTGTATGAAACAGTAACGATTCAACTGTTTATTTATCTGTTACAAGTGTTATTATAGACGGAACACTAGGAAAAGTCAAGCCCTTTTTCCAAATTTATAAAATTTTCGGGAAATAGTTCTGAACGGATCTTAGTTTTCACATTGTTTTCCATCTTAATTATGTCTTGTATGCGATTGGTATCTCGATTAGCAAGATCGCAAATATCTTTTTCTGTAGTAACCTGAATCAGAGGATATGCGTCAATACACTTGTTTTTCATGAGCTGCTTGACAGAATACATCTGAGCTTCTGTATAGTTAGGCGGAAAGATAATCGCATCATACCAAAGGACTACGCAATTCAGCGCTTCACTCAACCAATGAATAGGAGACGCAAATTGTGGAATGATACTCCAAAGTTCATCTCTCTTTTCACCGCCGCAATATAGTTCTTCTTTAGGTACACCCCATATCATCTGAAGCTTGTAAACATGAGAGGGTTCGGAATAAGTTATTTGACCATCTGGAAGAATAATTGCTTCGCAATAGTTTCTGTATTTGCTGTTGTGATATGCAATGAACTCGTCTACGCTAAATTCCATATGAAATCACCTCATCATTGTTATTCTACATTAACTGAATCATGGTTGTTTAATACGTAAAAGCACAAAGCATAGTTGAAATCTTTTCCGAGTTTTCAGATATATCTAGCACATTACCATTATTAAAACGAATACGTGTATATGTATCATTAAACAAAATGTAGTCGATGTTGTTAACATTTACGAATATTGAATTTCCGGTTTCTGTGTGTACTTCTATGAACTTCATGTTTTCTCCTTTCGCTGAACCTATTGCTTAGAATTCTACATCATCATCTGAATCGTCCATATCGATCAAAGCACTGAAATCATCAGAACTTTTAATATTAGTAGTAACTCCGCTAACTACAGGGACAACAGAGCCAGGAGTTGAAGTAGCCGGAGTAATGGATCCGTCATCACCATTCGGAAGATACTGCATGTTTCCTGTGTTGATATCCCAGGCGTAACTAAGAACTGGTTTCTGATTGTTTGCGTTTCTTGATTTCTCAAGTCTTATGTCAAGCACATGTTTGTCAAATATCTGACGAATAGCGAAAGCCTGAGTTGCGATTCTAGCAGGATGGTCGCTTCCTTCAACCTGCATCAGACCTGGAAAAGGTTCCCCTTTATCATCCTTGCAGTTCTGCGTCTCTCTGTTTGCCTGCATCGCAACTACTACTGCGCATCCTCTAGTCTTACTTAATTTGAATAGACCATTACAGATATTTTTGTATTTCAGATAATCCGTGGGCGCTTTCTGCGGATCATCCATGTAAGACAAACCGTCAATGATGAGAAGTTTTACGTTGTACTTTTTAACGAGATTATCAAGTGCCTTTACGTTTACAGCTCCTCCCTCTACATCTTTATCTTCGAGAATAAATGCGCTTGTTTCTTCTTGACTGAGTTTATCAAGATATTCTACATACTCTTCAGTGTAGTTACCTCGGAAGATCTGACTATTTGGTGTATGTGTTCTCCAAGTATCAAAACGAGTACCAAGAAATGATGCTTGCATTTCTGGTGAGTAGTAAAGCACTGCGAATCCATGTTTTTGTGCAGACTCCATCATCTTTGTACAGATCCAAGATTTACCGGTGTTAGTTCTTGCTACTAAAAGAAGTAATTCTTCTACTGTTGACAATCCACCATACATCAGTTTGTCAATTTCTGCAAATCCTGTTGGTATCCTGGCTTGCTTGTTAAACGCGATAACTTGATCTGCTCTTTGTTTGGAATCATGAACAATGTCCATCGGCTTTGTAGAATCAAGTTGTGCAGCTCGTTCGCATTGTGATTCCAAGTAGGCCCATGCATCATTTATGTCCCCAGAACCCAGATCCTTTATCTTGTTGAAGGTCTCAATCAAGATAAGCTGTCTTTTGTATTCTTTAAGACCATCTATGAGATACTGAATAGGTTCTGTTACGCTTACTAACGTGACGTCAGGGAACTGAGCTTGAAATGTAAAAACATCTGGAACATCTCCATACCTTTGTCTATGGTTGAGAATAAATTCCATATGCTGTTTGAATACAGAAAAATATGATAAATCGTAGGCACAAAGTGTGTCCACGTCTTTCGGATCTTTGGAGGTTAAGATTCTTGAAATTACTTGAAGCTCTATGGAAGTAACACTCACCGCTGTACACCCCCAATCTTTGATTCTTTGTAGAGCGATGAATCAATCTTCTTTTTGAGGAGTATAGGGAATGAATTGAGCCCTCCCGGCTTTGTCACAATTCCTAGCGAAGGTACAACGACAATAGTAGTTAAATTCTCCGCTGCTCGAAGTTGTATAGTATTCAGAAGAGTTTGGCTTTCAAAATCTCCAAAGTTTACATAATCTAAATTAGACACAATCAGTATCTTTGCAGTTTGCATCCAGATTTGCGTCAGCTCTAAGCTTTCTGGAGCAGGACCTGACCAGCTCTTCTTGAGGTCGTCTAGATATTTCGCATACTTCAAATTGAATACAGTGCAATGAAGTTGACTACCTTTCCAATTTTGGCATATTGCACAATATGTGAGTAGGTCTGCCCACTTAAGTGTATCTTCACACTTAAATGCACCGAATGATCCCTGGAACTTAGCGAGAACATTCAATGATTTCAAGACAGATGCATCTTCAGCCTGAAAGACGGAATTGTTTAGACCTATTCCGTTCCTTTCAAGAAGATATGTTGTTTCTACAAATGTAGGACAAGACCGATCACAAAATAGTTCTGTGCAATGCGCAGTAAAGATACAATTACGCATTTTGCAACCTCCGGATTACAGGATTTCTGCTTTGTTTATAAGAAACTCTAGCTCTCACACAAGATCTAGCAAGAGAATCTATATCATCTATTCCGAGTTGTATGTATTCATTGGGTGTGGTAAACAAGGTCAAATAGGGATCAAGTGTACCAAACAGTGGATACTTATGATGAATACCTTTTACATCTCTCTCCAAAAGATATCGTCTAACTACATACTCTTTAACGAAATCTCTATTGTAAGGAATGTATTTAGACTCAGGAAGTGTGTTCCAAATTTCTGTTATTTTCTGAAGCTCTCCATCGATTTCAACAGTAGTATAGAAACTCACGATATCATTATTGACGATCTTAGTCAGACGGAATATGTGAGGATACTTGATAAGATTGTCAATGAGTTGATCTCTAGTGAAACCTTCAATTGGGATGATCAATCCTAAGATAGGATGCATCTCTAAATGATCTTGTTCTTCATACATGACAGAAGCCCTTGTGCAGATTCTTCTATTGGGGAACAGATTTCGTAGATCCTTAGAAGTCATTCTGTTGACATCCGTTGTCATAGAGATCTCATTCTGCTTCTTTGGTATGATAGGATAAGATTCATATATTTCGTACTGACAATCACCAATAGCCTTAGAAGCTACCATATGTAGAGGATTGAACCTAGGAACTAATGGTGGTTGTATGTAAAGATCCTCTTTTGGCGTGAGCTCAGCAGCAATGTTTGATGTAGCATCAACATAAACTGGCACCTGCTGAGTAACTACATTAGCGTTCTCTATATCCGATTTAGCAGATTTATTCTCAATAGGCTCGCTACCTGATAACTTTTCATCAACAGGTTCACTGCCTGATAGATTCTTCTCACTAGGTTCACTGCCTGATAACTTTTCACCAATAGGCTCGCTACCTGATAACTTTTTCTCTACTAGATTAGCTATCTCTGGTTGTGTTTCGGCTACAATGTCTATCTCATCAGCTTTCCAATTTATGTTTCGGTAAACTAGATACATGTTTCCAAGTACTTGCTGCAAGGTATCTTCGTCTACAGTTAAATTTGTGAAGTTCAGTGGATCTTCCTTCTTCCAAGATATGCTTTCTTGCTGAACACACTGATAAGTGATCGTGTTGATCAGCTTGATTACATTTCTGCTTTCCTTTCTGGTCAATTCACCTTTCTCACATACAGCAGTGACAATAGAAGAATGAATAGATTGCAACAGACCTCTACTTTGTGCAGGATAAGGAAGGGATGAAGTTATTTGAGAGAACTTTGTTATGCGACTCATGAGTTAATTTACCTCCAAAGATCTGAGAAGTGAATCATCTTCTTCATAATACACGTAATTGTCAGCAATATCTGGTGCAATCTTAACTGCCAGATTGTAGAGTGTTTCTGACTGAAGCTTAACATCTGCGAGGTCATCAGTTGATAGTTCAGAATATCCTAGATCGAATAAAATGTCCCATATCATGATTGAAGCTTGAGAAACGTCTGAGATCTTTGTTTCTCGCCCGATCTTGAATATTGCGTAAGGTAAAACATAATTATTACCAGATTTCGGATATAATAACGAGCTCAGCCAAGTATCAAAGTCAGAAAGGAAGGAATCTAGTGTATGGTCAGATAAGTGTTTGCTGTAAGCTAAAACTATCCATTTGATACATTCGGGAATGTTATGAATATTGTAGTGAAACTTAGGACATGATTGTGATGATAAGAAAAATCTCGTGTCGTACCATCTCCAGATGAGTGCTGCACAATCTCGGACAGACTTGTAAGGTGTTGATGCACCGGCTACTTTCTTCAAAACTTGCCCGTAGGTGTAAACAATGTGCTTTCTCTTCTTAGCACTGAGCTTGTTGGGTGAGTATGTCAACTTCGGCTCTGGATGAGGAGAATAAACAAAACTATCTACTCGGTCAATGACTTGTGAGATCTCTTCAGATTGCTCTTTCATAGACTTCACAGACGATATGATAGATTCATCTGTTCCTTCAAACTCTGCTTCAACGACAAGTGAATCTTCCTCAAGGATTTCTGATACTAGCTTCAATCCTCTAAAAAGATCATTGCTAATATTTTTCAGTTTTTCTCGTGTTTTAGAATAAAGAGATGAATTGTTGTCATGCATCTGCTCTAAATACTGCAGTACCTTCTCCATATGAGCTTCTGCACTGTGAATATCCAATAGTAAAGTTCACCTCCTTACTTCAGTACAACATGAATGCGGCGTTGATATGAATTGCCCTCTCTCCAGCAGACCTCGTTGTATAGCTGCGACCTCGGTCTTCCGCTCAATAAAATTGAACGAACCGGCGCCATATACAATTAGTCCTAACGTTGAACTGTGTAGATATGTCAGATGCGGCTGACACAAGTCTACCAGGCAACTCATATCAACGCCGCATTCGATGATATGTGTTAATGGACTTATTGTATGCGATAAATTGCGAAAAGTCAAGCCCTATTTTTATTTTTGCTAAAATTTTTAACGATTGCCTTTTACTGCCTTTTGCCTTTTATTTTTTTTTGAGTTGAGTGAGGAGTTATTTTTTTATTTATTTTTTTAAATTTAAAAAGATTAACTTTCTTTTAAATTATGTTCGCAAAAACCGTTAAATTTGGACAAAAGTGATTTCGTAGCACTATGCAAAAATGTCCAAATTTCTACATTTTGATATTTAGCTGGAAAATGTCCAATTTTCTACATTTTTGATTTTATTTACAAAATGTCCAAATTTCTACATTTTTGATTTTAGACGATCTTATTCCAAATTTGTAATCAACTTAAATCGTTCAAGATTGTAAGAAATTTGGTGATTTTTACTTGACTTCTCGCTATGTCTATCTTATAATAAATATGTAGGAGGGCAATAATTTATGAATGAGATTTGGCGACCTATTGATGGATGCGTTGGATATCTGATTTCTGATAAAGGTAATGTAAAGAAATCTGGATACAAGATGTGTTTTGATGATGGATCTGAACAGCATGTTGAATCGAAGCTTATTCAACCAAGAGCCGATGCAAAAGGATTTTTGTATGTGAACTTTAGTTCTAAGAGCTTTGCTATTCATCAGCTAGTAGCTAACGCGTTTCTTACAGAACCTTCTGAACCTAGTTGGATTGTTTTCAGAGATGGGGATAAATCTAACTGTTGTGTGGATAACTTAGAATGGAAGACTATTTCTGAGATTGCAAAGCAGAACATAAAAGATGGCAGACGTAAACCTCCTGCGCCTTATGGAGGTCTTAAGATACGATGTGTAGATTCAAATGAGCAATTTGCATCTATACAGCAAGTTTGCAATGTAACTGGTTTATCTAGAGGTACCATCACTAAAAAGCTACGAAATCATGAAATGATCAAAGGAAAGATCTACGAATTTATTTAACTTTGTAGGGGGTTCAGAAGTGATAGATTCATCTGTATCGAAATCAGAAGCAATCAAACAACAAACACTTGCATTATATGACAGATTGCCTCAGAATAAAATACTGAGAATGCAACAGACTGATATTAGAGACCAGATATTTCTATTGAATCAAGCGTTCTTCGGCTACATAGCATCAAAAACATTCATCAACAATTCCTCTGTTACATATGAAGATAAGTATCAATCCGCTTGTACACATTTTATGGAGTGCTGGTGGTGGTATAAATGGCAAGGTGATGAAACTCACAAAGGTTATCGCACAGATCTTTCCTTTTCTGTATTCTTCAAGCCTAGGATTGGAGAGATGATTGAGAGAGAATTGAACGAGGTCAAGTATTCTATTCGACGAACACTTTGCATGGAAGTTGGAGCGCAACTCGGCAAGCATTGGGGTCAAGTTAAATATGAAGATCTCTCAGATCCTAGATTGAAGCTGTCTCCGGAAAAGATGGTAACACTTCAAGCAATATTCGGGTCGCTATATGAAGCAAATTGGGAAGATCATGAACCATTTGTACCTTCCGTTGATCACTCACATAAAGATATCAGTATGTCTGATAATTACAACACTATTGAAGAATTACTCATCCACGAGATGCTTGAATCTGAGTCTAAATTGACCACTAGTAAATTGAAGAAAATGTCAGAAATTTATCAGATAGATTATGATATATTAGCCCTAAAGTTACCTAAGGCGGAAAAGATGTTGTATCAAAAGTTACATAAAAATCTCGATAACATCTGAAATGATGCTATCGAGATATGTTGTCTAATTTCTATTCTTTTCTGTTTGATCTAGTTTATCAAAAGGTTTCTTTGCATCGGAAATGTCCTGAATCTCTTTCAATATGTCTTTCAGTACAAATTCTCGAAATCTTTGTCGTTCTGCTGCCCTTCCCCGCATGTATCCAAATAGGAATGATCCAAATAGAAGTAAACATATACCTATTCCTTGTCCCATTGTCAACATAACTGTTTTGCCCTCCTATAAGTTATCTACGCTTTCTTTTTGTGTCTTCTAACATGCAAATGATCTCATCACATTCTTGAACACGTGCAGCATGTGTAGTATTCTGTTTTACTACATCTTTGAATCTATTTACACGCCACTTCTTCATGTAACGTTTTCTCATGTAAGATTTAATTGCATCTTCTACAGCGGCAACAGTTACAAACAGAACTATTGTGAACCCAATAAATATCAGAACTTCATCGAAGACATCATCATACATCCAGAAGCTCATGTTAGATATGATCCAACTGCCCATAAGTGAAATGATTAAATTCTTAAACATGTGCAAACCTCCTCCATACTTTTGTATCATCTAAGGTTTTGTTAACTTCACATCTATTAACGAATCACAGAAAATGCATATCTGTCGGACTCATCAATACTTAACAGTTTGTCTAATTGCTTACTTAGTTCCGGCATTTGTTCGACTACTACTTTCAGCTCTTCTAGATTATTTACTACACTGGAACGTGTATGTAAAACTTCCTTTCCATTTGAATCATAGATGCTCATGTCAGAGGTTGTATGTAGAACACCTCGATAGCCGTTTGGTGACGTATACTCAAGTTTCATTATTCAGATCCTTTCTTAATCTCAAACGTCTGATAAATGGCGTTAGAGAGCGCCTGAACAAACTGCTCATTGTTGGATTGCTCATAGAATCCTAGATGGTGAAGCATTCCATGCAGCACCTCATGGTAGAGAGTTTCTTCTTGCACTTCCGTAGGCATATTTTTGTTAATCAATATTTCTGCCTTGCCATATTCGATCTGCCCGTAATGCGTAGCATCTGCCGTAAATTTATCTTCGCATTCCGTAACTGTGTAAGGTACTCCACAAATTCTAATCTTCATCAATCAAGCCTCCTTCGCTGTCCTCATCATCGTCATGGTACAATCTTTCCCATTCGGCTTCTTTCTCGATCTTGTCACGATTATTCATGCGGATACATTCCCGTTCAAAATCTTCGTCAGACAATGCTCCACAATCGTGGTCACTCCAAATACTCATTCAATCACTCTCCTTTACTGGAATGATCTGATTATAGTACGCACTTTCGCATCCTAATCCTAATTCCCAACATTCGCGTTTAATAGGACAATCTTGGCAGTCAATCATCAATGCGGCAGCTTGTGCCAGTTTTACATCTGAACAAGCATATACTTTAGATATGATGATTGATTCCAGATTACGTCTAAAATCAGTCTTTTTCATTTAATTACACTCCTTATCTTATAGTTTTTAACATTAGTTATTTTCCTCATAAAAAGTATTAAGTTTGCATTCCTTGCAAATATAACAAGGCTCATCATCGTGTTCACTTACTGCATATCCATCACATTTACCATCATGTTGATTTGGTGGAAAATCTTTGTCACCTATTTTTGTGATTAGTCCACAATGTTCAAGGGTTCTTTGCATCTCAATCACCACCCTTCTCAGAAATCTCAACGCGCACTTTTATGAACACTTTAATTAACTTCCATTTCTTCAAATCTTTCGTTTTCATCATTACATAATGACGCCATTTTTGAAAGCATATCATACAAGTCGCTTAAATCATTCCTAGTAAATTTAATAGATACACAATCCAATTTCTCATCATGTGCTTTCATATAATCATCAAATTCACTGATAGCTGGCTGAATCTTCTTATTGTAAAAAATTCTATATTTCTCAATAAACTTTTCATTCTCTTTGATTCTTATAATTACGGTTGATACCTTCATTCTGCGTCCTCCTTCTCCATAATCTCAACATGAACAAGACAATCGTTGACTAAATCCGCAGGAACAACGGTCTGCACGTAGTCACTCAGAAATGCCTCCAAATCACCTAATCGTGTACCTTTGTACGCATTTTCATATGCGTCCAATATCTCTTTGATGTCTACTAACCGCCCATGCCCCTTCGGGAGTGGCGTGCCTTTGCGGATCGCTTTTGCCATGTCCACAGCGTCATCATAGTTATCTACGCCATTATCAAAAAGTCGTGTATAAAGGTTATCATCAATCTCAATCACAATCTGCATCTTCGTATTCACTCTCCTTAAATGTTAATGTTATTTTGCCATCAGATTCCAAACTCTTTAACTTCGTCACCATAGCACCGTTGTCAATTTCAAAAACCTTAAAACCGCGATACCTGAAATACGCCGTATACATGTAATATGTCTTATTCGCATAACTCCCGCCACGAAAAGGCACGACTGTTACGTCAGCGTTTAGAATCTCCACAATCTTCTCAATATGTGACACATGAAGTTCTTCTCTAGCGGATATATCCCAGCAAATTCGATTTCCATCATCATCATACAATGTCGAATCTTTCATGTTTTCAAATCTTCTGTCAAGCCAAGCAATTATTTTCTCTTTCATAATTCACTCAACCTTCCTTCTCCATAATCTCAACATGAACAAGACAAATGTGATAGCCTTTCATTTGTTCCATCGTTTCCTTGGCATCTTCCGCATATCTCTTGCTATGATAAATCTTTGCCATCCTAAGTTGCTTGTCAAATATGTTCATGCCGCAGTAATACAGCCCATCTTTTGTCTTCAGTACATAACCGCTGTCCGTCATTTGATCACCGTCGCTTTCTCTACAATCATTATCCTGCCTTCAAGTTCTATATGATACGGGTCATGATCCTCAACTCTCCATTCTATGTTATCTCTAATAGCGTAAGACAATTCTTCAACTATTTGGTCTTCAGCAAATTCTTTTGCTTTATTGCCATATATAGAATCAATAGGATAAGTAGCTGCGTATGTGTGTAAACGTACCTGTGAGTTTACACCCTTAAACGATTTATTGACCCAGTAATTAAAAACTTTAAGGAAGTCAGGATTTGCAGTTACAACATTCATGAGCAATTGGTTTCTTTGCTTTAGTTTCTTGCACTTTTGTCTGGCGTTCATTCAAGCATATCCTTCAAATTCTCCATTGATATTGTTCGGGTTGGCGCATGACCCTGCTGCGAGTACATATCAATCATCCTCTTCAATTTTTCAATTGTTTCCACAGCATGGATCGCCATTTCAAGTGCTTCTGCTGTCTTTGTTTTTATCTTTTGCCCCACTGTTATATCAGCACGTTTAAGATATTCTATTGCTTCTTTCTCAGTCATTTACAATCACTCTCCTTTCTGCCGGAAGGATTACTGGAGCATCGTCTACTTCTTCCGAACAATAAACCATCAAGCATTTGTCCGCAGGTAAATCGGTAGCATCGATAGGTGTTACAGCTAGATAGTCCCGGTCAATCAGATCACCATGCCATCTCGGTAGTGGTGTACCATGCTTGATCCCTTGCACTACGTTCTCAACATCGGGAGGTAACATGAACCCGTTACAAGTAGCTTTGTAAGAATCCTCAGGTATTTTAATTACTAATTCTATATCTGCCATTCTTAGTCTTCTCCTTCCTTATCTGCCGGAATGATTGTTGGTTGCATATCAAGTCGTTTGAAGAAATCAAACTCTCTACTATCTAACATTTCTTTTCTGTAAGCATCCGCATCAATCAATCTTCCGTGCCCTTTAGGGAGCGTCGTGCCTGTTCGTGTGCTTCTTAGTAGTGTGGCTAGCAAGGTTTTCCCGCATCCTCTGCCTGTGTATATCATGATTTCTGCGTCAGAAAAGATCTGATTGTATAGATAGTCGTCAATCTCAATCACTACTTGCATTCTTATCCTCCTTGCATACATTGTGTATGCACAACACGTAATACTGCTTTCCGGATTCTGCACCCCATTCAGTTTTGCCTGTTCCTATTCTAAGACTTACTTTCGCAACAAACGATGGTGAAGTGTGATCATATCCATTGCGGAATCTTATCATGTGTGTCTCGCTAAAATATGCAGGATAACTCCAAATGTTTTTGAACCGAGTGTCGTAGTATGGCTTGATCTCCCGATACTCCTCTTTCTTCTCACCTGATAAGATCATGTCAAACCACTTTTTCTTGATTGGCAGTATCAACATTCTACATCAACCTCGCCTTTATATGCTAAATATTTCCCTGTCATATAGGATCTGTCATTCCTTGTCCGTACTGTCGCCCTTGTATGACATTATGGGATCGATATTTACATCTACTTTCATTCGCTTGAAGTAGTTACCTACTATAGTATCAGTGATCTTTTCTCTAACCACTTTTTCCGCAGCCTTGTTTATAATATAGTCGATATTCTTCTTCGTGTATTCCATTATATCGCAATTAGTTTCTGCGATTGCTTGTTTTATGGCCTTGTTTAACTCTTCTTTCAGCACAGCCTTTACGAGATCTTTCAAAGTATTTTTATTGAAACCGGCTTCATTGAGCATCTGCCGTATTTCACTTCTTAACGCCATTTCTTCAACTCTCATTACTTGTTTCCTCCTATCGCTTCCAAATTATAAATATCAAGTCGTCCTCATGATGTTCTGTTATATAAGTAGCGAGACACGCAGGAACTGCTTCGTTGCTTGCAAAGTTGAATAGATCTAGCACATCAGAAAACACCCAACACGCTGCATCTTCATGATACTCTGCAAATGTTCTACACATATCATAGAAGCTAATGTCAAGTTTTCCGCTACAATCATCACAATCTTCTCTGCTAAGATAAGGTAACACCTTTGGGTGATTACATTCCTTTGAATAGTAGCCATAATACAAAGTAACTCCCATGCTTATTCTCCTTCTATATAATTTGTTGTTGCATACGTCAGTGCATCATTTCTTATCCTCTCGCACTGCTTCCTCACTTTCTACTTTGTTAAGTTCGCCATACAGTTGTGTCTGTAAATCGACTACACCACGAACGTAATTACCTAACTCACTATCCGTTGTGGTTCTGTCAAATCTTCTGGCTTCTATTCTTATGAGTCTATATGCTTCTCTTTCAAGCATCGCTTTATTTATCTGCATTCCACAGTCTCTCCTTCCTTACTCTCTCCTCCTGTGGCGCAATCCACTGCTTGTAGCACTTCTGAAAGATCTCCTTAGTGATTACAACTTCACTTTTATAGATGCCTTCTCCTATTTCTGGCATAGGCGTATGCTTGATCACAGCATCATCCTCAATCTCAAAAGATACTTTACTCATGCTTCCTCTCCATTCTTGTGGCTTGTTTTCTATCTTGTATGGGCATTCTTTTTCATCACAACACCATTCATACCAGATGTCTTCAACATATGCTTTATTGCAAGATAGGCAAGGTTCTTCTAAGAGCCCTGCCTTATCAACTGTTATTTCTGCCATCGTCCATACCTCACTTTTCTGCAGATCACAACCAATATTGGAAGTAGAAATATTCGCCAGTCTCTGTGGGATAGTAGTAATATCCTTCAAAACTGTCGCCGCTGTCGTCTACAGACCACTGGTTGCAATACTCGCCGTCATTCTGTTCGTCACCACGCGCCTCGTCCGTAAACTGATACCAATCTGAATGCGCATAATCTCCTGCCATCCACTGTCTGTAGTCATGTTTGGAGCCCTCAAGCTCAATGTTTTCGTCTAGCCACTTGTCTATCTCTCCCATAAGAGAATTGACCTGTTTCATCTTATCGACTATCTCTTTAGGTATTGTCATTGCTTCTCGATCTCCTCTTCTCCCCACATGAAATCCTTACACCTGTTCCAATAGTTCTTCTCTTTCTGGTGCAGTACACACCAGTACCTTGAACATTTGTTTGCATCTGCGTAAAAACAATGCTCGCATTTGATGTTAGATTTCTTAGTTCTATCTACTGGTCACTTATTCATTTGACATCTTCCTCTTCACCATCATCAAAATACAACGATTTTTCGCTTGTTCCGTCCACCTTAATAGCTTGACATAATTTTCCGTCGCAAAAACTTAAATCAACAGTGCAACCATCCATGCCGCGCTCTCTGATTGTCTTCCTAGGTATGTAGATAGTTACTTTGATTTCGTCATCCATTAGACCCTTCCTCCTCTGTCACATGTTCTGGTACACATCATACAGATCCCAATATTTATCAATTGTGGGTCTTGATATTCTGAGGTCTCGTGAACATTCGATCTTCCTACCCTTTGGATGTTTTTGTTTCCATTCTCTGACCATCTCAGAATGGTTTTCGTTTCGTCTATTGACTGTCCCTTTTCTGCTTAGAGCAAGCGTTTGTTCCAGAGCCCATGGCACAACATCCTCAATATATGATATATCTTTGCCTAACTCGCAGAATTTTCGGAATATTTCAATCGCTTCCTCTTCGTTCATGTGTCTTGACTCCCATCTACTATTTTTATTTTGCTGTTACACTTCAAACATCTAGGGATTCCACATCCATCACCTATGAGTTCTGTTGCACCACAAGGATTTCCATCTGCGTCAAACACTAAAGTTTGATGGCATCTTTCAAGAATTCCATACATTTCTCTTTCTCCGCATTTGGGACAGATGATCTTATTCATTGTTTATCCTTTCTGTGTATTTCACCACTACTGTTTGCCTTGTGACTTAAGCATCTCTTTTATTGCCGGTTGAATATGTTGCTCAAATATATTAACGATCCGTCTTTGCTGGAAGTTGTATTCATATTCAAGGCACTCCCAAGGTTCGCTAAAGTCAAGTGAATAATTTTCAAGCATTTCAAGGAAAGCATCTCCGCTGCTGGGCGTATTCATATATTCAAAGATTGTGTCTAACTTGTTCTTTTCTTCCTCATCTGCGTATTTGTAGAAATTCTCCTTTGTCTTTTCATAATTGAATGTACGAGGACTTCCGCATAGCTTCCGGATAAGGTAATCGCTGTTTATCCTTGCTAGAAGTTCAAGGAATGATTCATGCTCAGGTGTAGCCATCCACTTATATGAATAGTCTCCGCAATCAGATATGATATTCAGTTCATACTTTTCAAGATTGAAATAGAATCTTGCATATAAACATGAACCATAATCGCTGTCTGATTTGTCCTGGGTATACTCTAAACATCTTATATTTACAGGTATTTCTTGTACTTTCATGAATTCATCTCGCTTTCTGCAATGTATTTATCAATGATGTCAAGCGCACGAGATAGTGCGCTGCTGAAGGCAAATTCAGGACGATACTTCGTTTCGCTCGTCAATTCTTCACGAATCGCAACTAGAACTTGCTTGATTACTACAGACTTTTCCTCATCTGTGAGAAACTCTAGGTCATCGGTATCTCTGTCGAAGTATCTCTCACAGTCAAACTTTGCAACCGGAATTATTCCCTTTTCGGTTACATCTACTATGTACTGATTTCCTAATTCAAACATCATCATTATTTCTCGCTTTCTGCTATGTGCTTGTTGATGATGCGTTCAATGTCTCTAAATCGCACCCAAATACCTTGATACTCTCCCGTCAGGTTCATTCCTTCCATCCAGAGTTCGGATCTTATCTTCTCCAGAACTTTCACCTTGTCCTCATGCCACTTAGTGAACGGTGTGCCGTTTGAAATAACTTCCAGCGGAATCTGAATAGTATCTTCATGTTTAACGTCTAAGATCTGTGATGCTTCATATATTGCCGCAGGTATCTTAATAGCCAATTCTATATCTGCCATATTCATTCCTCACTTTTATTATCCTTTCCTATGATTGCTTACTATATGCTTGTCAATCATTTCTAGTATCTCAGTCATTGTGAATACAGGATTCATTAAAGGACTATTGAATCCCTTTTCTTCGATTTCATCTTTCAACTGTTCTAATACTGAATTATCTGTTTCATCAATAGGTGTGCCTTTTGCTATTGCTTCCGAAATTCTCATATTTATCTCTTCTGGAGTGTAATGACCATTAGTTATCCATTCTTTGTCGTAACTTGAAATATCAATAACAATCTGCATCAGTTACTCTCCCTTCTCCGCAGGAATGATTGTCTTTGCTGTATTTGCAAGAATTACAGTATTATCATTTGATACTCTGTCTTTTATCAATTCATCACGGTCAATTAAATCCCCATGTCCTTTAGGGAGCGGCGTGCCATTCACGACCCCATTCAAGACATCCAATACAGCTTTCAAGGCAAGTGCGCGTTGGGATTTTTCTTTGTCATCAAATAACCCTTCGCTTGCTGCTATCCCGTGTATTTTGTAGTACAAATCTTGGTAGTCCTGTATCGGTACATCAGGAATATCAATAACAATCTGCATCCGATTCGCTCCCTTCATTTCACATACGGCGCATTCCACCAATCATAATCGAAACTGCAAATTCCGTTGTTTACGGCAAGTTCAATTCTACGATTGCTTCCAAGAGCATAATGACAATTAGGAAAAAGCAACTTAATCATATCTCCATTTGTTGCTCCTGCCGGAATTTCAATTTGTATACTTGTAGATTCCGACTTAGCTTTTATGATGGAATACATTGCTTGTAGTTCTTCGTCTTCCATAGTATGGAAGTTTCTTCTACGGCATACCTCGTACAATGCACAATCGTCAGGGTAGTGACAGCCCAGACGCTTATAGTTGCAAAACACAATCAATGTTTCAATCATTTCATCTCTAGTCATTTGTGTCACTCCTTCCTGTGTCTCAAAATCTTCTCTATTTATTTCTTGATAATCGTCACACAACGTAAGCCATCCACCGCCTGTCATTCTTCCACTCATTGATATAGCATCAAGTTCGCATTTGCCGTCATCATTGTTGTAGCAATCGTAACAATCGCAATAAACTGTTGTCATTCCTTGTCCTCACTTTCTGCAATTCTCGGCGTTTCATGTTCGTCAAACCATTTCCAAACTTGATACAATGCGTATGCCATTGGCTTGTAAACAAATACCATCGCTTGCGACTTCCGGTATTCATCTGCGAGCATCTTGATTGCTTTTTGATACTTGTGTTCACTTCTCGTCATTCTGCGCCCTCACTTTCTACCTTGTGCTGTTTCTAACGCTTCATCTACACTAATACCAAACTCTTTCTTGAATGCCCTTGCGGATATTCCGCAATACTTTCTTAAGGCGTATCCATAAGTAGCGGGAAGTTCCTGGGCTTTAAAATTGATGTTAATTTCAAAGAAATCTCTCATATTGCTATTAAAATACTTTAATGCCGTTTCTTTATTTTCGTGTACCTTTAATTTCGATACTTTTTCGGTTAACTCGTTGTAGTGAAATGTTACCCACCTCATTCTTCATCCTCGCTTTCTGTTCTATACGGCTTGGGCAATGACAATGGCATCCATGCAGTTACATCATCGTCCACACTACCTACCTCAACTTCACTACCAGAGTCATAATAACGCCAAGAGAGCTTACCCTTCCTTTCCACAAGATACCCCATAAAGAATTCAAAGCCATTGGTGATCAACACATCCTCAGATATCTTATGTAGACCTAATAAAGGCAATCTCTCACTCACTGGAACCCAGCTTGGTGGAGGTGTGCCTTTATATAATGCATCAGCAACTGCGGAAGTATCCGAAGGTATTCCTAGACCAGAACAAAATCTAGTCTTTACATCCTCGTCAATATCGATCACTATCTGCATTTCGTCTATCTCCTTTCTCATCAAACTCCTTAAGATGTCTATCCGCCCATGTACTTAGAACGGAGTATTCACATACCATTCTGTATGGACACAATGTCATTCCGTAATACAGACAGTTCTTTCTGTTGCATGGCTTGCTACTTGCCTTGTTCTTCATCAGGTTCACTCCATTCTCTCAAACATTCTGGAACAGGTACAGACGTCATCTTTATTCTCGCAAGTCATACATTCGTCATAGATTTTATAAGTAGAATCTATCACATCTATGTCACTGGTCTTGATTCCAGCTATCTCAGCAAGTTTCTGCGCTCTTGCTTTCCACTTATCCCGATCGGCCTGTGCAATTCTTAAAGCCGCCAGTAAATCATCTTTTTCTTCACTAAGTGTCATCAGATTCGTCCTCCTCTCTTTCATTCTGCATCATACCAGCAATTATGGTCTATAAGATCATCAACAGACCTTTGTTTATCGGTTGGAAAGTCTTCATAATTGTCTTCCAACCATTTCTTCTGTTCACTCGAAAGGTATATAACTTTGCCATTATCATCTAAATAGCCGACAAGTCCGTACACATCACGTGCTCTTACAATGATATAGCCTAGCTTCTGTAGATATTCTTCGCATGCAACACCATTCTTGTTTGAATATTCACTACTAAGTTTTTCAGCAATTTCTTTTGCTAAATCAAGATGTTCGTAGCTTTCACATTCTATTAAACTACCATCTGGACTTAATATGCCTGTATAATTCATTCCTTATCCTCACTTTCTTCCATCTTCGCGCCCTTCATTGAATCAACGTGTACTCATCACTCTTGAATCAACATGTACTCGTCACCCAATAAATCATCGAATGTATAGAATTTGTTCTCTGAAAAGTACCCTGCATAATTCTCCCGACAACAAATAGTAACAACTCCATCTTTTTGGACTTCAAAAACATCCTGAGCCCAACCTGTTGAATCATATATGGTGTCACCTTCTTTGATTCTCCGAATATCCTTCCGTGTCATTCTTCGTTCGCCTCATTTATGAATACTGGGTTTCAATTACAATAACGAATTCCATTATTTTTCGTTACCTTCCTTTAGGTGCCTGTTAATACACTCTAATACCTCTTTAAGTGCTTCTTCTTTGTATTGTGCCTTGAGTTCAACCAGACCCCAATCTTTGTAATACAAGATGGTTTCAGTAATCGCTGCTTTCACCTTATCCCACGCTTCAAGGGAACGGATTGCTAAATTATATGCATCATTTACACCAGCAAAATCAACATACGTATCATTATATTCAGCTTGTTGTTGTTTTAATTTTGTAATTGCTTCTTTAATTGCTTCTTCATTTGTCATTCTGCGTCCTCGCTTTCCTGCAACTCAACCTTGCATCCTTGCGTTTCTAATAACGCCAACTTTGCCAAAGCCATCCCTATCGTTGTAGCTGTTCCGTATGGCAGGTTTTTCTGTATCAAAGAAAAATCCTCTTGTGCTATTTCTGATAAATTGTCATTCCAGTCAAATGGCTTTGATATGATTTCTGTCATTCTGCGCACTCACTTTCCACCTTATGATTGCTCCCATCATTGCACTCATCGCATATCGTAAGATGCTGGTTAGAAACACAAAAACGATAAACACAATTGTCACACGGACTCGGTTTATCGTTCGTCAAAAACAGATCACATATTATACATACTACTGCGCACATGATTGTTCCTATCGGTAGTAGCAACCACATTACTTGTCCTCGCTTTCCTTCGTGTAATGGTAAAACCTTTTGTTTATTCTTCTACTTCTACTGCCCGAATTGCGAGTAGATATGTATTATTCTTATCGGACGACATGCTGTTCCCAGTTCCTCGCATGTAAGGAAACTCCCTTCTGAGAATAGCAAGAGCTGCTTTTTCAGACTTGCCAACTCCTACAATTCTCTCTGCTTCAAATGGCTTGAATTTTACTGCTATGAATACTTTCATGTCTCATCCTCACTTTCTGCCATGTATTTGTTGATGATTTCAAGGCAATCAGTATAAGCTACTTTCATTCCTTCAATTTTTAACTCATCTTCCGATATAGCTCTATCGATAGTTGACTTGTACTCTTCTATCTCTTTCTTAATCTTCTCCAGCACCTTCATCTTGTCCTCGTGACAAGCTTGCTTAGCAATCTCATTAAAGGGTTTATGTCTTCTCACATGTCCTTGCTCTGCAAGTCTTATTGCATCTGCCACGTTGACCTCATCTTCGCGAGGTTGAGTTAGCAATGTTAAAACGAATCTGTGCTCATCATACACTTTATCGTTCGAGATTTCTTCTCCTTTGATTGCTGCCCATCTCTCGCAGTGTGCTATCTTCCGTCTACAATGTGCTACTAATTCATCTCTCGTCATTTCTTCTCCTCACTTTCGGCGATGATGTATGTATCTTCAATCAATCCGTCCTGCTCCAGAACTACGGTGAATCCTGCTTCTTTCAATGCCTTAACAACGGTATTTGACCAATCTGCGCTTTTTCGTACTGTTAGTGTCGCTAATTTCTTTATCATTTCTTATCCTCGCTTCCTGCCTTGCGACAATGATCTATTGCCCCCACATTGCTTTATTCAATCGCTTTCTTTGCTTCCGCTACGGTATCAAAACAATCTTTGCTGTCAAAATGCAAAATGTTTCCAAAATGAGTGAGTGCGTAAATCAAAGAACGATTTGTTTTGACATAAACTTTGCCAAAAAGCGAAAATAACCTGTCGTATCCAAAGATATATGAGTAGTCGTACCCATCACTCTCCCTATGCACAACATATACTGGTTTTAGTTTCATCCTTCATCCTCACTTTCCAAAGCTTTCTATAGCTGTTTTCAAAACTTTGAATACTGTACCCCATGTACCTTGATATACTACTCCGTTCGCCTCGTCTATGACTGAATATCTCTCCCAAGGCTTGTGATTATCTTCACTCTCTGCAAGAAGTATCTTTAGTGTAGATAAATCAAAAGAAACATTTTTCATTCCGTATCCTCGCTTTCTGCCATATATTCCTCATAATGAATACAAGCAATTCCAATGTCTTTCTGTACCTCACATTCGGCTTGACAGTTTACAAATCCGGTGCCTCTGTCAAGATTTTCCATGCAAGTCTGGCAATGTACTCCTAGCCACTCATTGATTGCTTCTTCTCTTTCCGCTGTCATTCTCCATCCTCGCTTTCTGCCAATACATCTGCAATTTTAGACATGCAATCATAAGAAACATTGTCCGTCCATGTGTCAGCTTTCCACTCTGCAACGATTGACTTTATCTTGTTCATTACAGCAGCCGATGCTTTTAGTTGATGGTCACGACCTGCTATTGATGTCGAAAAACAATGAAAACAATCTCCATAACATTTTCGTGCTTCACATTCTTCTTCTGGGAAGGTATTTTCAAATGTGGGCTCTCTTAAAAGAAATTGGTTTAAGTCATATGGACATTTAATCTCTTTCATCCCTCATCCTCACTTTCTGCCCGTCCCGATTCTTCTAACCATTCTTCAATACACTGAACACAAATGTAACACGATTTCCATCCTTCTCCGCGGAATAAAGCTTTATCTTCTACAGCATAGTCACCTATGTTTATCAATTTTTTGGCAATTTACACATTCATGTGATTTTCTGCATTTGACCAGCTTTTCAGATTCGTTCGTGTATTCGCAATCCATATCTCCACCGAAGAGTCCAGAATAAGTATAGAATTCTTTAGGATATTTTAAATTTTTCATGCTTCATCCTTCACTTTCTGCCTTGTATGTCTCAGGAAGGGGCATCCATGCTACGACCGCTGTTGTTTCACTGTACCCACATTCCGAATCATATGAATACCATCCCGCTTTATTTTCTCCATAAAAATCATGCGGATCGACTTCCTGCAAATTTGGAGCATACCTTCGTATAGCTATTTGGCTTGCTACTCCTGCCAGACTTAATGTTACAAGATACTTGCCTTTTTCTTTTGGTGGATAGCAAACTGGAATCCATTCTTTTGATTCTTCATGTAATGGGCAATCTGACAACCGCTCCTGATATTCATAATCTCTATCAATCACGGTTTCCGTCCGTGTGCAGCGATACCCGTTGTTGAACTCGCACGAGCTACAACACTTCGGCATATCCATTTCTTCAATTACGATTGACATATTACAACCCTCCTATTCCGTATCTCCATGTTTCCCCATCATCGTAAGGATTATAGAGGTTCAAGACTTTACCGCAGTATGGACATTTCACATAAAAATCCATGTATTGTGATACAACTTGATTCTTATAGTCCTTAAATAACTGCCCTATCTTGTTATCTCTTGTCCATTTGACTTCCCTTCCGCAATCCGTCTTATACATGGCCATTTTAATCTGGCCTTGTTTGTTAGTGTCGTATTCGCCAGTATATTCCCAGTTACATATTGGATCTTTCATATGCGCCCTCACTTTCTTTCCTGTATGTATCATCTCTCCGGCACTACCCAAAATTCATGAAATGATCCTGCAGGGTAGTCTTCGCCATCCCAAAAAGATATTCCGAATTCTTCCGCACCATCACAATACCCCTTACTGATGTAGATTGTGCCTCCAGTCACTTCAAATTCAACTCCAAGTTCTGTTAAGAGTTGAATAAATTTTTCTTTATCTGTCATGTTATTTCTCGCTTTCTGCCATATGCTTGTCAATGATCTGATTGATTTTATTAACGAATATGTATCTCGAACCATTGACATCCTCAAATGAAGCTTGTTCTATCTCAGCTCTTATCTTGTCAAGTACAGAAACTTGTTTCATTCTCAGATTCTGCTCGTCTTTGTCTGCCCACTTGAACCATTTACCGCAGTAAGAGCAATAGATGCCTATCTGATTTCCTTTATCCGCAAAGAAAAAATTATCATGTCCGCATTTACAGCGAAACTCTTTAATTTTCATTCTTTACCTCGCTTTCATTCATGTGCTTGTCGATAATCGCCTTTATCTGCTGATATATGCGCTCCTCGTCCTGACTTACTATCATGATATCTTGCATCTCCGTCCTAACCTTATACCACGCTTCGAGGGAACAGATTGCCATTTGTCTGCATTTATAACTCCAGCAATCATTGTTGTATTTGCAATAGCTACAATCACTATCGCAATTTCCATTAGCACGTTCAAGATAGTCTATCGCATCTGCAAACATTCCCATCGCTGGACTGCTTAAGGCTTCTGCTAAATCAATATGGCCAGCAACCTCCACAAGCTGTGAATAGGTAGTCCAAAAAGGTCTGTACTCGTTCGTTCTTGTGACTAGTGGTTGACCATTAACGCCATTCCATAGAACTAATACCTCAAAAGGTTTTTCGCTTAATATGGAATATTCAACACTTTCATCAAGAATACATATATCGCCTTCTTTTACCATCTACACTCACCTTCTTTCTCTATCTTTCAAATAAGTATAAATTTCATCAGCGGTGCGGTTCATTCTGACAAATAAGTCTTTTGAAATAACAACAAGGTTTCTGGATTCACAATAGTCTTTTACATCTTCTATCGTGATTTCTTTCTGCGGTAAATCTTCGACAAATTCTGTTACCGTCATATCCGGAGCATGAAATCCATACTTAATCATTTGCTCTTTCACCACATGTCTGCTGATACAATCCTCGCAGGGTTCTGTCTGCGAAGCGTGTAGTTTTTCAGACAAGAGTTGAATCGTGTCTGCGGCCTCTCTGTAATCCTTTATAAGTCCATCAACAGCAAATCCACTTTTCTCAAATGTGTCTGCATGCTGACGCAATCTCTCAATCAATTCTGTTGTCATGCTCAATAATCTACCTCCGGCATATTTTCATATTCTTCTTCGGTCATTTCCCCGTCAACAGTTTCCGTATGATACTTCCATCCTGCTTGATACCCATACATTGTAAATTTCTTTTTGCATCTATCACAAACATATTCATGCTCATCTTCTGTATAGCAATCAGCGATGTCATCACCAATGTATGTGTCCTCATAAGATGGCTCATATGATTTCCCGCAGTATGGACAGATAATGTTTTCATCATCTTCTTCATTCCAATAAGAATTATTCATCATCCATCTCCTCATTTTGTTCATTAGTCTTTCCGGCAAGGTTATTTATATTTTTGCAATCTCGCCATCTGTATGCAAATAATCCATCCTGCTCATATTTTCGCTTTGCGTACGCCCCCAACACCCTTTCAATCTCCTCGTCCGTAAGCACTATACAAACATCCGGTGAAAGATTAAATCCAACAATCTGCCCATTTAAGTTATAGCAAAGTCCATATCTGTATCTGTTTTCAATAGGATGATTCATCACTCGCCCTCCTGTTTAAGCCATTATTCGTCCCACTTCCACAAATAGTCCAAAAATTTATCAAATGCTTTTTTAGGGATCAAAAAAGTAATGATTCTTCCCATTATTCTTCCGAATAATGTCACATGATACTCGATGGATTCTGCCGGAACCCAACGTACATCTTCTAGCTGTCTTTCTGTGATTTCTTCTCTCATTACTCTTCCTCCTTCCACGGCTCTAGCTGCGGCATCCAGGCTGTCACATTATGCACATACCATCCCAAATTTGGGTCATATGTAACAAAATCAACAGTTCTATCTCTGTCATAGACATCAATGGTGCAAATGTATTTTCCATATTTCTCCGGCAACCTTTCACTAACCGGAATCCATTCCTGCTCCGTCTGCATGGCTTTGATTGATTCCTCCAAAACAGGAATGTCTCTCTCATCCCACCAATCTTTGCCGTTTTGCTTAATAAGCAAAATAGTATTCTCAAGTTGCTCTATCATTTCTTCATGTGTCATTTACCTATCTTCCTCCATCTTCTTGCCACAATTAGCACAATATTTTATGCCATTTCTTACATTCACATCGGGCTTGATTGTTAAAAGAGCATCAATGACTTGATACAAAGGAACTACTGTCAATCCGTCTAAACGAAACAACGTATATTGTTCGGGTTTGTCAACTAAGCCCATGATGATAGGATAGTCCTTATCTGTTGGTTTTATTTCCTTGATTTCCATCACTCACCTCTTTCAGTTTTCCGCAGTCCGGGCAATACTTCCAATTGGGACTTCCATTCCTTCCGCAGTTAGAGCAAACAGCTTCTACTACATCCCCATACTCATCTTTTAAGGTTATCCATTTCCCGATCTTCTGTTCCGGATGAACAGAGGGCAACCTCTCCAATCCCCTTACCACCATGGTTGCATCAAAATCATTCGCAACGGATACAGCAGCCCGTCTGCTGATAGTGTCCTCGCAAGGATCCGTCTGTTCTCTCAAATGTTTAAGCTCTGCAAGCCATTCCGCAAGTTGTCTAAACTCTAAACACCCTTGCAGATTTCCATGAGAACGCTCATATTCTGCGTTGTCAATGAACCTTTTGATTGCTTCGTCAATCTTCATTCACTTGCCCTCCTGCTCCATGCACTCATCTTTCTATCATTTTCCTTCTTGTCCAGTAAGATTCCTTATTCCAACCACTCCACAAGTTTCATTCCAAAATATGTGGAAACTCCGGATGCAACTCCGACAAAAATAATTAGATCAAATATTACTTTCATCTTCCTTATCCTCACTTTCTTACTGCATCACCACAATAGTAGTTCTCGCCTACAACAGTGTGCATAACGGAACAATATCCCATATCGCTGCGCACATCATAACCACTGTAGTTCTTGCCTCTGTCCCATTCATCGCAGTCCTTGCACATAATAATCGTCTGGTCGGGCCGAGTAGATGGCATCTGTTTTATGTAGTTGATTATATAGTCCCTCTCTCCGTTACTTCCATAATCTGCCCTAAACTGCCTCCAAGCATCGCTGAAACATACTGTTTCAATTACTTTGAGCACAGTTTTACGGCTGATACAATCTCCGTAATGATCCGGCTGCAATGCTTCGATTCTTAGCTTCAATTGTTCATTTTCCCACAGGAGTTCATTGTTTATTCTGGCTTGGAAATTAAGTGCGAAATCCTTTAACTTATCATCTGAAACTCCGTCTTTTTCTTCATCCCAATATTTACATTTATTCTCCATTCACCCGTTCTCCTTCAACTCCTTAACTTCTCTAAAGCTTCCACGATTTCTGGAAATGTGTGGCCCGTCTTACCGTCAATAGCATCTAGGTCGACCCATTCGGTTTCACCATCAGGACCTAGCACATTGTATGGATATCTTGTACTGTTGTCGTTTACAATAACGATTGCTTTTGTGTTTGCGTCATAAGATGAATTTGCATTCAATATGACTTCATCACCAACGCAGATTTCTTCGTCTTCTTTCTGTTTCTTCTGCTCCGCATAAGCCTGGATTTTCTCAATTGCTTCGGATGCAGTGTATTTGATAAAAATATCATCTACAGTTTCAACCGTCAAAACACCGTCGCTAAGGACTTTGTTACACTCAATGTAATTCATTGACACCAGTTTACGCGCCGCTTCCCAAGCCATATTTGAACCTAACTCATAAGACGATTGCCGATCATCTTCTGTGTTAGCGTGATAATCGGTTTCTGCCTTAGAATATCCCGCTTTATACCCACGCAGGTACGATTGCTCTATAAGTTCTTTAGCTTGCCGCTTCATGCCTGCAGTTCTCTGTTCCATGCTTCCTAAACCCATCACTTTTCCTCCTTTAAGCTCTTCAGCACTTCCACGATTTCTGGGAAGTGGCGGCCTGTCTTTTTACAGCAGAGTTTGTGTTTAACTTGCGATGTTTCCCATCCGGATATGAAAAGATATACATCATTGTTGATAATTCCTGTAACAACTCCTTTGTCTCCTGCTACGGTTACAACCTCATCTCCAACCTTGAGTTCTTCGTCCTCTTCCTGCTTCTTCTCCTCATGAGCTTTGATTCTCTCGATAGCTTCGGATGCTGAATATGTTTCAAAAATCCTTCCCAGTGATTCAGTATCGAATACATCTCGTATATTGCCCTGATTGAACACAAGTCTATATGCAAGTTCCCAAGATTCGTTTCTTCCTTTTTCCGCTGCTTCGGATGTTACTAATTGCCAATTTTCGTTTAGTGTTGAAAAGGCTTTATCATATCCTGTTTTGAATCCACGATTGTAAGCCTGCTCAATAAGTTTCTGAGCTTGCTCTTTCATTCCTTCCGTTCCCCGATTCATTGTTTCTAAACTCATTCAGATATCCTCCTATTCCATGATTCGATTGCTTGTTGTTTATACATAGCTGTTACCTCTTTTGAGTATTTAACCGGTGTGTATATCGAAACCTCGTCATGTGACATACAGGCTGATACAACACTACCACCTTTTGCATGACATTTATTGCACATGACATAATATCTAACTTGGACAAAATTGCTTAAATAACTAGACCTATAACTTCCTCTAATTTTCTTTTCCATTACTCTGCTTTTTGTGTATCCACAAAACGGACAAGGTTTTAATTCAATATCGATCATTTTTGTTCCCTCCTCATTAAATCAAACGTTCCTTTTGGAATTTTTCACAAAACTCCGTTCTCAACCTTCTAAGATTATCTAAGTCTGGAACAAAATCCTTTTTCCCGCTATCAGTAAAATCATAAATTTTCTTTGCCTCTTCATATACCTTGTCAATTGGCAAATCAAGCAATGAAATAACATTTTTCAACTCCGTAACATCGTCGAGGTGCTTAGATGACATATTGCTGTCTTTACTTAAATAAAACCAACAATCAGCCATTATCTGATGATACGCCAATTCCTGTGACAAAATTTTAATCAGTTTTTCTGTTGTAATCATTCTGCGTCCTCCATTCCACAGTATTCTTTGATGATTGATATACAATGCTGATAAGTATTAACTGCTTCAATGTGCTTTTGTCTCTCATTTAAGTTATTACAACCTAATGCAATACCTAATTTCCGATCTGCACAATGTTTTAACTTCTCAATCAATCCGTCTACACTTTTTAACGGACACTTCGGATGCCTACCGCAATTCGCACAGCCACTTAATATAAGATCGCAGTCAAGTAGATTCCGTATGCCATTTTCATTACATTCAACACAATTCTTCGGCATTTCCATTCCCGTCACTATCACACTCATTCTGCGTCCTCCTATTCCATGTTTCGATAGCTTTTGATTTCTGCATCCATACTCCGCTGTTGCATCTGCATTTCTTGCATACCACCTTGTATTCATTAACTGGGATGGTATATGCAACTACTATATCAGACAAAACAGATTTAAGATATGCTTCTCCTCCACAAAACGGACAAGGTTTCAATTCAGTATCGCTCATTCTTCTACCCCACTATTTCTTGTATGCTCCACTCTGTTACTTCAATCTTTTCAGTATTTCTTGCATCTCCTCTGTTGTTTCAGCGGTTATTATCATCTTAGGACAACTGTTTTCAATGATTCTAGCTTTTTGTGCAAGATACGGATGAATTGTGTCACAGTAAGAACGGTTGAAACAATCATATTCTTCTTTTGATGGAGAATAAGGAAGCATTTTCTCATACCATTCCTTTATTTCTTCAATCTTTTCGTCAAGACGTCTCAACATCATTTCATCATTTTCTGGATATTTCAACTCATGTTTCATCTTCTTCCTCTCGGTCTGATACAAATTTGCACCACAGCATTTCGAGAAAACACAAGAGCACGATGACTCCAAAGGATGCAAAACACAGAAATAAATACGCCTCTACCATTTATTAGTACACCTCCAATTTCGCACGCCACATAATTTTATCTGCATATTTTATAACGAATCACAGAAAAAGGTTAGATCATTAGATCTAACCTGGAAATATGCTAGGATACTGGTCTGACATCTTTCACCCCTAACCAGTAGACGAAGGTGATTTCTCACTACAGAGGATGTATCATTTCTTCTTGCTGACTCCTGTATGGAACATGTGCTAGGGAACACGTGTCGTGGAGACGAAGTCAGCTGTCGTGGCGTCTCCATCAAACAACAAAAATGGAAAACAAGAAAAGATAATGCGCAGCCCTTGATGGATTTGAACCATCGAATACAGCAGTCAAAGTGCTGTGCCTTCACCGCTTGGCGAAAGGGCTATATTGCATACTCATGAAGGGTGTACCACTTTCTGCTTGAGGCCCATATTCATTTGTATACCGCACCGAAGTTGCATTAACTGTCTCCACCCGTCGGTTGCACCCAAGGCCATCCGTGCGGTGTATATCTCGGGTAAGGATTTGCACCTTACATGATGTTGATATTGCACCATGCGCCCCCAGGAGTCGAACCAGGAGACTCACAGACTCGAACTGTTTCCTCACAACATCTTTCGACCGTCTACTTTAGCGTCTACTTATTCCGCCACCGAGACAAATGCTATTGACGAGACTTGAACTCGTATGATGTTTCCATCGAGGGATTTTAAGTCCCTTGTGTCTGCCTATTCCACCACAATAGCATTAGTAGTTTAACCACAAGACTATCAGTTTCTGGAATGAACTGCTTCACCTTGACCGAGGGCTGCACCATCATCTAGATTCTCAACCAATCTAGTCTTATCATCACCGTTTCAACAGATATACAATAGATATCCTCCACGATTTGAACGATTTCCCTTTTCCCACTACTAAGTAAACGACGGGTGAATGACGCTTCACCCGTTTTGCGCCGCTGATTTACCCTCAGCAGTAAAAGCTTCGCTTCTTCATTAGAAGAAGATATCAACCGAAAGATACTTACGCGATCTTTCTACACGCCTGATTTGACAGGAACTCCCCAGGTAGGACTCGAACCTGCAACAACTCGGTTAACAAGCGAGCGCTAACTAACCGATTGAGCTATTGAGGAGTATTTGACACTCCCAGCGGCTAAAGCCACTGGGATTCCAAAGAAGGTTGCTACGAGAGCCTTATTCTTTGAGGGCTCGCCAACAGCCCATTACACAGTTTCTCGTAGTCGAGATTCTGCTTACAATAAATCTAATGAGACGATACCACCGCTCTACATGGACTCTCTTTTCCCATCCTAAACCTTTTCAGGTGTGCACTCATAGGATGCCATGCCCTCATCATTAGATGATCAGAAAGTTTTATTTAATGTCTACGCTTACAAGAGACATGTGGTAGTTTTCTTTTCCCACTACCAAAGTCACCAGAATCTTGTCTGTCAAAGCATTTACCGTATCACACCTATCGTCTATGCTAACGAGTTTTACAAGGAGATTTCTACTCCTGTGTATTCATGTGGAATTTTCTATGAATGCTACGTCTTCTTCAGATATGAATCTAGCTGACCGTAAGAATTCTTTAGGTTCGTCTTCGAGGTCTCTAAGCTCCCAACGATCAGGATGTTTGGAAGCTAAGAGCTTATCTCTTTTCTCTTTAGTAGCTTGTAGAAGCTTACGATACTTTGCTAGCTCTTTTTCTTTCTGCTTCTCGATCCATATCTTTTGATCAGCGTATCGTTTCTCTTTTCGTACTCTAGACTTGCAGATAAACTCTCTGTAATCCATGTAGTCAGAAAATCTAAGATACTTGCCGGTGTTTACATCGAAGCAATCACACTCTCTAGCCAATTCGTATTCATTTGCAGAAATCAGAATGTAGACTTTTTTGTTTTCTTTCTTGCAATCCTCTTCAATCTGCTTGAACATCTCTTTTACTTCTACAACAGCGTCTACCGACATTCCGCTATCTATAGCATCAAACAGAAATACTCGTACATCGCTATCTACTTCAGTATTAGGTTCACCTGATAATGCCTTCATAGCTCTTAAGAAGTTATTATGTCGGTCATTTATTAGGCCTGTTTGAATAAAATGCAGAAAGTAGCTGCTTTTCTCTGCAAGATTTTCTCTGATAGCTTCTCCTTCAGAAGATGATAAAAGTGAAACAAATGATGTTAAGTCAGAATACATTGCTTCTTGTAGTGCATGGCTGCCCCCAGAATGTAAATTATCATAAAAGAAGCAAGGTAAATTTTGATGTTTGCAATGCTCTTTTATATTTTGTAGTAATGTAGATTTTCCTGCGCCATTGCATCCTACAAGCACGGTCAATCCTTCATGAAATTCTATTTCTCTAGGGCGTGTTACAGAAAATCCGGAATTATAAGGATCACGCCACGTTTTGACTTTCATCAAATCGCCTCTCATTTCTACAGATCGATTTCTTCGATTTCAGCTCTAACTTCCAGAGCACACAGATACGAACCCATGTCAGCACATTGTCTTTTAAGCAGATCTTTGGGACACTTCGGTGTAATTTTTGCAGTTCCGGCGTCCAACTGAAGAAGAAGTGTATGCAGCTTGTTGTACCGGATCTTAGTCTGATAATACTCAGCCCTGAAGCGATCTTTGTAATCCTCGCTCTGCATCAACTCAATAGTGTCCTTGAGATCATTCATCATGTTTTGTTTCCTCCTTAATTCAACAACCTAGTAGAAAATTGGAGGCTCGAGAGTCGAACTCGACGCAACGGGCTTATAAGGCCCGCCCCATAACCGCTTGGGTAGCCTCCAGTATACATTTAATCCACTCTGCAGAACTCTCCTTCCTTAAGTATTCGCTTGTAACTGCATCCGCTAGAGATGTTATTCATGTGTCTAACTCTGCGATTCATGACATGCTTCATGTATTTTCTGCTTGCATGAACACCTTCTTTGAACCAACGATGTCTTTTAGATCCTTTCATGATTCTACCTCACTTCTGCAGAATAATTGGCACATTGATATCAGTACACATTGATGATGATATCTCTGTATATTTTCAGACTGGGAGGAATAGTGAATACATGAACATCAGTCAACACATATTTACTTTTCTTTCTATGGACACGTTTTGCGCAATCATTGCAGAGATCAAGTTTGCCAATTCTCTTGGTTGCTGCCCCATGACAAATACATTTTCTTGCGTATTTCATGTATACCATCTCCTTCTCTGGTTTGTAAATCGGAATGACGGGACTCGAACCCACGACCTCGTGATCCCAAATCACGCATGCTACCAACTGCACCACATCCCGAAAATATATTAAAATCTAATAGTCGAAAAACTTGCTCTCTAAACAATCTTTAACATCAAAATGTGATAAGTTGTTCCTGCCTGTAAGCACACCGTTGATGCTCATGATGTTTGTTGCGTTCCTACGGCACCACTCAATACAAGCGAACTCGTCCTTGAATGTTTTAAGCTGTACATTGTCGAGTGTTTTCCAGGCGATCTTAACTTGCATGAGTTCAACCTCCTTTGTATAGATGATGCGGAGTTTAGAGGGGAGAAAGCTGAAGCGCGGTTCTGCGGAGTTATCTACGCCATCCCCATTGTTGAGTCCGATAGGATATATCAGCTTTCAAAGCTCCTGGAGGGACTCGAACCCCCAACCTGCTGATTACAAATCAGCTGCACTGCCAATTGTGCTACAAGAGCGTAGTAGATGTAAGAGTAGGACTTGAACCTACAATCCTTTTACTAAAAGGTAAGCGGTTTCGAACCTGTTCAGGGATGGTAGTTAGCCAATTACCTCCATCGCCACGTTTACCATGAGTTCCGTCACCTTACATCTACATTAAAGAAAGGAGTTCCGGCACTGAAGAAAAGATTGTTCTACAAAGACTTAACTTCCTCGTCATTATCTCCGCCCTGATCTCAGTAGCAGCTTCTCTTTGCATCTCTGTGAAACCTTCTGTGCCTCGCCGTATGTTTCATTTCTAATGTATATAACGATCTCAATTTATTCCATTTTTAAGTTTCGTCCTCTTATCACCCGTCAGTTTCCGGTACATGTAATTATTACGAATGTACTGATAGAAGTAATGGCCCTTTGATGGAGCTGTGTGCATACGTCTATAAACGATCAAAGGTACGTCATAGTAGATGTAGACATCATCAGGTCCACCATTTCTTCCTTTGAATTGGATGTAAACATCACACACCTTGGACTTAGGATCTTTCACATCCGCTGCGTATCCCCACATGTTAGAAGATTTAACACGTATTAAGTTTTTCTGAAACTGAGATTTGTTGAACGATGCTGTTATTATCATATTATCACGCTTTCTTAAAACTTTTCAACTGTTACTTCTCTTGTATGTAAGGTTGTTTACACTACTTATAACGATCTACCAAAAGGAATCTTGTAGAAATCTCTCCAAGGGTGAACGTATTCAATACATCTGGCCACATTGATAACTTCATCGTCCATGTATCTTCTGCCGATTAACTGGATACCTACAGGAAGATTGTTAGCTGAATCTATCTTGAATGGTACAGATGCAGCCGGAAATCCAGTCAAGTTTTCAAGATAGGTGTATCCAAAACCGATGAAGGGATCAACTTTCTCTCCGCCTATGAAAGAAGGTCCTGCAACAAGGCCCTCAGCATCTGTATTTTTATTCAGAACTGGTAAACAACCGGTAACCGGAGCTAGTAAGATATCGCATTTTTCAAAGTTCTTGAAATGCTCATCCAGTATCTTTGTTCGGATTTCATGAAACTTCCTGTAATCCATCATAGTCGATGAGAATGCTATTCTAGTCCATACCATCATCTTAATCGGAAGCTCATCTTGCAACTTCTCAAGCATGTCTTCTCCTGTAGCAATTCTGTTGCATTCAAAATCAAGTGCAGTATCGATACTGATGCTTCGTAACCACATGTTTTCTATGTATTCCCGATCACATCCGAAATCGAATTTCGTCTCAACGATTTCTGCGCCCAGATCTTTAAGCAGTTTTGCAGCTTCATCAATGGCAGATGAAACAGGATCATCCGGATTAGGAAAAATATCGAATGTCTTAGTTACACCGATCCTAACGCCTTCTAGCGGCTTGTTCAGGTGTGTTACAAGGTCGGCGCATATACTCAGAAGATTTGCGGGTACTGGAACACTGAGAGGGTCGCGTAAATCGAATCTTATCATCTTTCTGAGAATAGCTGCGGCATCTGATACAGTTTTCGTGATTGGGCCAGAACAGCAATACGGGTGTGTTGCGGCCCAAGCATCAGGCCTACATACACTTGGAACAATTCCGGCAGACGGTTTGAACCCAAAGCATCCACACCAAGCAGACGGAATTCTAGTAGATCCGCCAGCATCTCCTCCTTCACACGCAAGTGCAAGTCCATCACCTACTGCTGATGCAGAACCACCAGACGACCCGCCAGAATTGTATTTTACATTGAATGGAGTTGAGGTAGGTCCATACATCTTGTTATCGCATACACCGCGGAATCCGAAAGAAGGTGCATTAGTCTTCCCAATGGCGATTGCACCTAAGCTCTTTGCAGCTTTGTAGAACTCAGAATCGCAATCATCGACAGTTATTAAACTTGGCACTCCGCCATGTGACGCTGTCCATCCTTTCTTGGTGGGCAAGAAGTCTTTCAACCCAATTGGTACACCTGCCAGAGGCTTGAAATGATCTCCTGCGAGTATCATCTTCTCTAGTTCTTCGGCTTCTTTCAGTGCTTCATCAAACTTTGTATACACAAATGCATTGATAGAGGGGTTTCTAGATTCTACTCGTGCTCTAAAATATTCGATTACCTCTACAGGTGAAATTTCTTTGAAATTTACCTTTTCGCCTAACTCTAGAGCAGATAGTGTTTCTAGACCCTTATAGTTGTTTATATTCATCTGAATACCTCCTTACTGTAGTATATAACGATTCAACCATAAAGATAGAGCATACCTATGTACTGAGATATGCTCTATTTGATAATTTACTCTAACGCGAAGTATGCAATCTGGAAATCTTCCGTTTCACCGGTTTCTCTGTTATCACCTACTGCTGTGATAACTACTGCGCCTGTGTGACCAAGGTTCAAAGCTTCTCGTATGTTATTGTCGATACCAATGTTTGCATACAGATCATAATAATCTGTAGCTGCTATGATAGCATCGATAAGCTGCTTCCAAGATGCGTCATCAAACTTGGATACAAGAAAATAATACAGATCACCTTCGTCTTCCAGAGCATATTCTTCAGGATCTACTCCGGTTACATCGATCAGGCCGATGTCCTCATCGTCTATCATATCGCCATCACCATACTGAACGATGTCGACATACTTCTTAGGACAGGGCTGACTGAAGTCAATTTCTATCATCACATAAACCTCCTTTATTCAGATATTGTGTTACTACTGATAGTATTTAAGGTTGTGATAACTATAACGAACCAGTAAACAACCCAGAAGCTTTTAGTTGCTCCTGGGTTGTAATCGTGTCTATATTATCTCAAAATCTTACGCATTATGTGCATCAATGTACTCTTGACCTACGCCATCGCGTTCCCAGTTCTTGATGATCTTGTAGCCGAAGGGTGTAAGAATCAATTCACATACAAGTTCTAGCAAGCCGCCAAGAATTCCAGTTCCAAGACAGGTTAAAGCAGACATAGGCTCCATGCCCCAGAAAATAGGTGCGAAGACAGTATAAAGAAGCCACATGAATAAGAAATTATCAACTACCTGTCCGACAAATGTCGAAATCGCACTCCTTGTAAAGAACTCAGCTCCGCTGGTTTTATTTTTAAACAATTTGCCAACAGATACATTAAGAAGTGAGTTTACTACTCCCGAAAGAATGAATGCGACATTAGATGCTACTACAATAAACCATACTGCGCTAAATGAAGTATTGAACGCAGAATAATCTTGCTCAGTAGGAATTGCTGCGACGATTGCAAGAAAGATAGTTACTAAGATGTTGAATGCCGACGATAAGATGTTAAGAAGTATTGATGCCCTAGCTCCGAAATGCTTAGACACTGTGTCCATGCATAAGAAAGGAAGCCATGACAGAATTATTCCGCCTGTTCCGGCAACGATGCCGAAATTGAAGATCACCTTAGCGGCAGCTAAGTTCATCGCAAGCGTACCGACAACAAATGTGACAGTTACAAGGGCAGGTACGTTTCTGAGTAGCATTTTATAGTCCGCTACAAGACTTGTTTTCTTAGAATTCATGTTCTAAGTTCCTCCTTTTTGGTTTTTCATTATTTTGAGTCATGGGATTAGGTGAGGTTCACTGAACCATGACTAGTATCATATGCTATAACGAAGCACTACTTTATTAAAGAATAGAACTCCGCCCTCAGATCAGAATCTGTGTTAAATCTACCTCTAAGTGTAGCGGTACGCGTTACAGCTTCTCTAGCTTTGATGCCCCTTGCTGTCATGCAGCCGTGTTTACCCTCGATAACTACAATGATGTCTTCTGTATTCAGAACCATTTGTAAAATATCGGCAATGTCAGAACCAATTCTCTCCTGAAGCTGAAGTCTTTTGCCTACCATGTCTGCAATCCTTGCGAGTTTACTGAGACCAATGACACGGCCATTAGGAATGTAGCCGATAGCTACATCTACTTCGTACATTAGCATCAAATGATGCTCGCAGAAGCTGTGAATAGGAATGTGACACTCTACAACTAAATCGCCAGTCGCTACATCTTCAAAACAGGTGTTGAACATCTTCGCAATATTTTCATTAGTATACTGCATTCCTTCAAAAATCTCTTGACACATCTTACCTACTCTGTAGGGTGTTTTCTTCAACCCTTCGCGATCTGGATCATCTCCGAGAGCTATGAGAAACTCTCTTGTAAGCTCTTCGATCTTCTTGCTGTCTATATTCTTCATGTTACACTCCTTTTCTGTTTGGATCCCAAATTATTTTATGTAGCTGTAATTGAATCCGAATGTTGTTGAGATCATTCTGGATAAGATACATGACAATCTCCTGCGGGTCAATTTTCCCAAATATCGGACTGACGAAGCACTGTGCTTTAGTTTGTGTTGATACTTTAGCCATGTCTTCTAGATCATCCTCGGTAGAAACTACAAACTTAAGTACATCTGTATCTCGAAGCTTACTCAAGTTGCTTGGCAGCATTCTGCCATTCATTCCGCTGCTTATAGATTTCCAGTCCATGGTAACAATTACGCCAGGTAAAATATACTTTGAAATATCTACTGCGCCGCATGTTTCAATCTCTACAGAACATCCATAAGCAAGAAGTTCTTGAACAAGATCAAATGCATCATGCTGAATGAGCGGCTCACCACCAGTTAACACAATTCGCTTGCAGTTTAGCTTCAGCACTGTCTCTAATATCTCAGCGATTGACATGTTCCCGTAGCCATCGCCTTCTACAGCATACATCGAATCGCAATAGCTGCATCTTAGCAAACATCCATGTGTTCTTATGAATGTTGCCGGATATCCGGCCTGTATAGATTCACCTGAAATACTTTTGAAAATTTCTGTTATTTTCATCTTATCACCCCATGAACGTAGCAATGTTATGTTCTGTCTCCTGAACAGAAACTTTTTCAACAGTAATATACTCCATGGAAGAAAGAGCAAACAAGATATCCATGAAAAATTTCTTAGCCATCCACTCGGCAGTAGGATTATCTTCTACAATGTGAACCTTCTTACAATTAGCCTTTACAACCTCTGCAAGTGGATCACAGGAACGAAGAATACAAGAATGATCATACTTGTCCTCAATAGTCTCCTTGAGAATCTTCTTAAGAAGCTTGAAGTCAATCACCATTCCCGCATTGTTGAGGCTCCGACTAGACACTACTACTTTAACTACATAAGAGTGCCCATGAAGATTATTTCGGCACTCCTCAGAATACGTGTCAACATCATACAGCCTATGAGCTGCCTCGAATGAAAAATAAGTTTCTACTTCTGTAGCCATACTATGTTCTCCTTTACTGAATCTCAACCGGCTTGCATCCTGTCCAATCGACAGCAGATTCATACTCAACAGGGTCAATCACACCGTTTGCACGAAATGCTTCAATGCGATCTAAACATGTTCCACACTTTCCACAAGCCTTCTCTCTACCATGATAGCAAGATGTGGTGAGGTGATAAGGAACATTTAACTTAAGTCCTTCTCTACACACATCGGCCTTGTTCATGTTGATGAGAGGTCTCACTACATTTATGTTTCCGTATGTGCCGATATTTATTGCTTTGTTCATAGCTTCTGCAAATTCTGAGGAGCAATCTGCATACGCATTTCCTGCGGCGTCGTCCGTGTGAGCCCCGTACCATACTTCGGAAGGCTCTCCTGGAAACAAGCTATCTGCATAAGCCGCAGCGATTGATAAAAAGAGACCATTCCGGAAGGGTACATAACTGTTGACTCTGCCTTCTCCGTTCTCTGCGATCTGATCAGCATAACTTTTGTCTATGATTTCGTCTTTAGAGCCCTGAATGAGAGAGCAAACATCGCCTGCATACTTCATTACGCATGACACATCCTCCTCAATGTGACGTACTCCGTAGTATTCTGCAATCTTTTTAGCACACTCTAACTCCTTGAAATGCTTCTGTCCGTAAAACAAGCTTGCAGTTACTACATTTTCTTTGCCATATTTTTCAACAGCCACGCCGACTAGCGTTGAGCTGTCCATACCGCCTGAATTCAATACTATCGCTTTCATTTGCGTTCCACCTTCCGTAGTTACTTAGTCATACTTGACAGTACGATTGATTGCATCGCACATGGACTGCATCTTGATCTGCTTCTCCATCTCAACATACTCAGGATACTTAGGATCAGCATATGTAGCTACAGGGAACAAGGCGATGCCACCACGAACCGAGAATATACCTTTGACTACGATCAGTTTCGGGTGGATAAGATCTCTGATATCCTTCATAGTAGTATTGACAATATCCTCATGGTAGGAAGGAGTCTCTCTCCAACCAAAATTGTATAACTTTGCAGATTTTGATTCGAGGCATCTATCTGCAGGAATGTACGTAACAACCATCTTAAAGAAATCTGGCTGATGCGTAACAGGGCAAAGGCTTGTGCCTTCTGTAATGTCGAAAGTAATTACATAATCGACATCTTTGTTCTTGTTCTCAAATGACTGAAGCACTCCTGGATTGTAGGTGTTAGGGTACTCAGTATGGCCTGCACCAAGCAAAGTCACACCATCTGCCCTCAACTCCTCTTTACTTCTCTGTGCAATGTTGCTTTTTGTTTCTGACATTATTCATGTCCTCCTTTAGTAGTGTTTTTATTTGTAAACCGCAGGACTGGGAAAGTAAAACCAAACTGCGGATATTACCATAAAATAAGTCCGTGCATGTGTATAGAGATACATGAACGGACCTTACTTTTGTTTCAATATGTATCCGTTATTTTTCATTTATGTTTCGCAGGATGTCAGGTTTTGTACAAAACTGCGAATGAAGTTATTTAGTAGTTAACTCTCCCAAAGATCCTTCATAGTCAACCCGGAGTTGTAAACATACTTAGAGCCTCTTTTGACCCAAAGGACAATAGTAGAACCATCTCCAAGGTCTTGAGAATCCCAGAAGTCTATGTATTCTTGAGGAGTCTTGAAGTCCTGGTACTCGTCTAAAAAATCCTGGAGATTTTCAAAAGCTTCAAGGTCATTAGCTCCAGGGACGTTTACTATCGAAAAATCCTCTCTGAATTCTTCCCGATTGCGATAGGGTCTACGCTCAGCACAAGCTGTATTGTAGAACAGCTTGGCTGTATATGGTGCATCACTGTTTGATGCGGAACTAATATGCAGTTTCATGAATCAATCTCCTCTCAGTTTTGACATTGATTTTCGGAGTCTAATCTAAACTCATTACATCAACACCTGTTATCCTTTCATACTCTGCAGGTGTCCAGGATGTTTCACAAGTGGGTTCACCTGCTATGTAGCAGCCACCCTGGAGATAATCATCTTTTGTAAACACTGCGCTCTTAGAGAGTGCGATCTTGACCTGTTCTGCAGCATCTACTTCTGAATCGCAAGCGATGTCCATAATAACCTGTTGTACTACAATCATGTTTAATTTCCTCCTTGAACTATTTCATGTTCTCGTCTCTAGTACATAGCTTATTCTCTCAAGTACTCTTGATAAGCATCTTCCAATTCGTAGTATTCTTCATCGGACAATCCAGAAGCAGCTTCATAGAATCCTGGATAGTATGTGAAATCTAACCACTCTCTAAAAGACATTTTCTCTTCCGATGCAGCTTTTACATATTTCTTCATGTGTTGATCCCTCCGGAATTACATAAATTTATCTGACCATTCATGTCCAATATTCCAATGGACGTCTTTCCTGAACTCTGTTGATTGTGGTAGATTGAATTCTAAGAGTATCTGCTCTTTTGCAGAGGGATATTCGTCAATCCAATCGCCTACGATAACTACTGGGCCTTTGTTCTTGACATAAAATACACGACCTCTAGGAACTAGTGTATAGTCACCCTGGAACCTTTTATCCTTACCTTTGACGAAGTTTCTCTCCCATACTTTGTAATGCAGCGGCCTGCAGGTCTTTACTTCGGTATTGAATAGATTCGACTTGTAGAATTGCACATCCTCTATATCGGCGGTTACTACACCGAATAGCTCGGCTTCTTCAGGATCATACCAGAAGATACCTACTTGGATATCATCTTGTTTCGATATGTTATCCTGCATGAGCTCTTTCAGGCTGTTCAGTTCGTCGTTATCGTTGGGCTCCCAATCTTCTTCTGCCATGATATGTCGTTTCATTTCTACATCCTCGATCAACTACAGTGAATCTACAGTTTCACAATATTAAACGAAATGTCATTGTTCCACTACACTATCTATCCACTGTGCAAACAGGTTTCGATATTTCTGTGCATCGAAGAACCCATCTTCATCGCAAGCCTGTTCGTACATGTTGCGTTCCATATCTTCGTATTCTCTGATCTCTGCAGTATAGAACGCTTCAGCAGGATCATCTATCATGTCTGTACCGTTATCTTCTCCCAGGAATACAGGTCCTGTGTCTCCTCTAACAGCAGAAGTGTCTAAGAACAGACCTCTTTCTGATAATACATCGTTCTCGATGTCAAAAACGACATCCAGGATAATATCATCGTCTTCACGCCAATCTTCGTAACTATCTACCTTCATGTTCTTCATACTCCTTTGTTATCGTTGAGATGAACGTCTTATTCAAATGGTAAAGTGTCGTCATCTGCAGAATCCATTCCAATGTGTTCGAAATCAAACTTGTCCTGGATCAGCGCATCTAAGCTGCTGTATACTTCATCATCGTCATCAAACGCTTCATTGTATTCGTCTACGTAGAAATCACCTGAAGCAAACTGAAGATCATATTCTAGTGATGCGAGACGATCTTTTGCATCTTGCAAGCTTCTTGCAAAGAATTTGCCGATACAGTAGAAGTCGTCTGCGTCCATTCCATCCTCAGGACTTCCGGGATCATACTCCATAAGCATGAAAATTTCATCGTTAGGATCTGTGGAAGCAGTAACGCGTATTAAGTAGCAGCCATCCGGCTGATCAGTAACCTCGAACTTCCGAAAAAGATTCTTGTTAGCTCTGTACATATCTGCTACATCTTTTGAACAGGTGCTTGATTCGCCTGTAGAATCTAATTCAGATCTGATTCTAAGTACTTCTTTACTGATAGAATCATCATTTGTTGAAACAGATGCAACTATCAATCTCTTCATTTCTATAACCTCCATGTGTTAAGGTTTTTCAATTGTAAATAAGGTTCAAAATAGGTAGATCATACGTTCAATAACGAATTTAGAATATAAATTCGTAATCCGCAAATTCTTTAGATATACGCTTCTTTATTTTATTCATGATCTTCTTTCTAGCTTCTACAACATCTTCTAAGTCTTCTGGATTGAAAGTATCAAAACCGAGTGTCTTCTCTTCTGGGCTGATCTCTATGATATTCATCCTTATCTTCTTTGCATAGGTTGTAAGATTGATGTTAAGCTTCATTTCATTGACATCTGAATCGTAGGATCTGGTTTTGCTAACACCGATGTAAACTGGAAGCTGATACAACACTGAAATGAAAACATCTGCTGTGTTAACAGAAGTTTTCAAATCATATGCACTGTCGATAGATTTATAAAGATATTTTGCAACTTTTGGAATGATTTGATTTGGCTGCAAATTCTTTGTTTTTGAAGTTGATTTTGCTGAATTTATTATCATGTTTACTCCTTTGTACTAGATAGGCCAGTGGTGAACATCTTCTACATTCATCCAACCTGTGCTTGCCTTTATCATGTATGGTCTAACGAGATGCCATCTATGATCTGATTGATATTGCCAGATATACTTCTTAGCTGCATCCTCTACCGGAACATCATCCGCAGCTAAATTGAAAAGAACTACTGTATAGCTTGCAGATGAAAACGAAACAATCCTTATGTGCAAGAAACAGATGTCTCCAGGATAAATGATAGGGCAATCTGGAACGGTGTAAGTTGTTCGAACGAATTCTCCTGGTATACGATTAAGGCCAAACAATGCAGTACTGTTAGTAGACGATCCCGGAGATATCATGTTAGGCGGTTGATCAGCTATGTTTACTGTTGCACCCACATTAGAAGCTTCTACTGCACCAGCTTGTTCACATGCAGCTAAAATTGTCTGAAGTTGTGATTGATCAAACGTCTGACCAGCTGCACTCAGATGATATACATGTGCCCAGGACACATAGGTTCCACCTTGACCATATGCAGGGCCTATCATACCAGTAGACGACCAGAACCTAGACCCGCCAGAATTACATGACAATGTGCCAAGTGTTGCTGTGTTGATGACCTTAGCTTTGCCCTCGTCATTGTAATATAGTATACATTCGTCTCTAGCTTCCCAAAGACCCTTGTCCTGCCAGCTCCAAGAGTCCCGAGTGTTATCCGGACCTCCCTCATCTGTATACAGTACATAAGAATTCGATCCTTTGTAGAAGTTGTATATTCTTTTCTTGCTAGGATCTCTAGTAGACATTATCCAACCCATAATCTTTACTCCTCTGGTTCATAAGGTATCCAGCCCTGGCCACTTGCGTAGAACCACACATAAGCCATTCCCCACATACCGAATACATTTAAGTCTTGTGTTACGTTCAAATAAGCATTTGTACTCCATCCTTGGAAAGCATATCCAGGTTTGGTAGGAGTAGGCGGAGGTGTCAAGGAAGTTCCAGGAAGAACATTCGTGTATGTCTGAAGTACTGTAGTGAATGAACTATCTAAGTAGAACGTAACGGTATATGCATTATCTACATACACTGCGTATAACACGATGGGCGCATCTGTTGAATAAGTGGACTGTTGTGTGTAAGTAGGAACCGTTGCAGTAGGATCTTCTGACCATCCTACCCATATCTTAGCAGAAGTAGGATTCAAGAAAGCTTGATAGATTTCTGCATATTTATCAAAATGATCGTCTACCGTATCATTTGCAGTACCTACGAGATACGCGTAGTCAAAAATTACTGCACATCCAGCCCCTGTAGGATCATACGTAAGATCTGCATGAGCTACAGACATAGCATTTCTTTGAGTATCAAATCTATATGTGTGGTCTGCTGTAAAGATGTAAATATCGTCTCCGATAGCTCCGCAAGTTACTTCAACATCTGTTGCAGTTCCTATAGATTTCACGGTGGTCAAACTATTGTCTGTAGTATCTAACTTGTATATTGTTAGATTGTCTGCTACAATGTAAATATTATCACCAATAAGTGCTGCTGCATTGTTCCCAGAAGTAACGTCATATGGGAGCGATACCGAAAGATTTGTGACTGTACCTTGTGTAGTGTCGTACTTCTGTATACCTTTATGAGCTTTGATTTCTTGAGTGGATGTGTGCCCAATCAGCTTAGCAGATTCAATCGTCATAGTCATCTGTGCACGGTAGTACATGTAAGTAGATCTGCTTTCTACAGCACCTTGCATCGTGAAACTAGACATAGATATAACGCCCGTCAAATCAATAGAAATGGTTCCGGTGTATATATAAGGAACCTGGCTAAGTGAGATAACTTCATTAAACAATACAGTATGTGTACTATCAAGACTAGACCAGTACTCCAACTCATGAAGAGGCATGTAGCCGTCACTGACTCTAATGGATTCTGTTTTCCACTCAATCTCAAGCGAATCATAGTCTGTAAGATCATATCCAGATAAATCTAATATGATGCGATCTACTACACGCGGTCCGGGTGAATCGCCATGACCTGTAGAATCATAAGGCCATGATGGCTCACTCAGAAGCGTCTTACTTACGTCAGAAGCAATTGTGGTTTCTGTAGTTGCCTGAGACATGTACTCGCCGCCGATGATATATATGTCAGTACCACATGTAACACAAGCAGCTTTGTGAACCATTCTTGCAAGTGTATCTGCAAGTGTTTGTATTGTGCCTGTGGTTGTGTTATATTTTTGAATGACATTGTAAGATGACCAATCAAGCTGAGTTGTATCTACTTTGGAACCTAAAAGGTAGATGTCAGTACCTACAGCTGCGCATCCAGAAGATTTATCTACGCCAACCATTCCGGAAGGAGATACAAGCGTTGAAACAGATCTAGCACTTGTGTTAACTTTCTGAATCTTAGTATCATCAGAAGCACTACTGAATACAAAGATGTTATTTCCTACGCTAGCAAGACATTGACCAGACTCACTTGACGAGTCATAAGGATCAGATAACACAAGTCCTGTGAGAACTTCAGAACTTTGTGCAATGTCAATCTTGTAAGCGGTGTAGTCTGCAAAGCTGACAGTATCTCCTACGTCTTTGTTTATAACCACTTCTTCTACTTCTACAGGATCTTGTCCACTGCTATCTACAATCTTACCGCTGTTGGCTCGAAGTATAACATTGTACAACCACTTGGCGTACACTATAGTATCTGCAGAAACTACATAGCTTTGATCTATGAAAGTAGATCCATTAAGTGTAGTTGTCCATCCTTCAAATTGACAATGTGTTCTAGTAGGAGTAGGAAGCAATCCAATGGTATTTGGAAGCCAGATGGCATACAGATCTAAAGAGCTTTCTGTAGCATATGAATCGCCTGGTTCATAGTACGTACCTGTTCCATCGCTTGCTGTATTCCATCCGTTGAATATACAATCCACTTCTCTTGTGGAAGGTGATATAGATCCGCCGTTAGCATTGAAAGTAACTGTGTAGTACTTAGACCAACTCGTGGATTCAATAGTTCGAATAGTTAGTGGCGTACCAGCAGTCTTCTCATCATACACAACTAAACTGGATCCTTCATTACTGTGATATGTGATGCATATTTCTTCCTCTTCCCATAAGGCGTACAAGGTTACGCTTGCATCATTTGTGTAAACATCACCAGGTTGATATGTAGGAATTGTATCGCTAGGAGAAAGGCCCCAACCTATGAATTGATAGCCTGTATATGTGGGTCTAGTGAGAGATAGATTCACTGGCTGACCTGCATACTTGTACGTAGGAGAGGGCGATCCAGTACCACCGTTGTTATTGTATGTTATAGTGTAATCATATGGAACTCCTTCTCCTTCAGCGTACGCATAAACATCTGCTTCTGGCATAGTAAATATGAGTGGATTGCTTCCACCTGAAACATCTCCTGTCCAGTGTGTGAATGTGCAGCCCGGTTTTGGGTACACAGTCAAATACACAGTGTCGCCTGCGTTGTAATGACCGCCGCCCACTACACCAGATATGTAAGTGGAGTTATACAGTGCTGTTACGCCATATTGTGCCATTTATTCACTCTCCTTAAATGAAGCCCCAACCTATTCCTATTGATCCTACCGGAACATCTGTATCTGTAGGTGCGGTACTAGAAATATACAATCTCAAACCGTTGAAGTCAATGTAGTTCTTACCTACTTTAAGAGTCTTGGTGCTTGATAATTCAACGTTACCTGCAAAGGTATGTGTGCCTGTTCCAGCTGCTGCAAGATTTCCACCTAAGTTCAGCCCACCTCCAATAGCCGATTGACCTGTTCCTAATATGTTCAGTACGCCATTGGTACCAGACTGAACATCCGGAAGGTGCGACTTGAAGTCTTTCAATGCAGCTTCCAGCAAATCTACACCTAAATCATTCGCCATTGCTTCAAACAGCATAGCCCATGTAATGTTACCGTTGCTATCAGGTGTTATCGTGTTTGATGGAGCCGAGGAGAATGTGTACTGTGTAGGATCCACGCTGCTTCCTAATGCATCGCTTACAGAAACGCTAGCAGATCGCTTAGTTCCGGTAGAAGTTACAACTGCTTTAGCTTTTGCATGCGCGTTGTCTCGGCTCGTGTAGTTGACATCTACAAGTTTAGAATCAGCTACAGAAACCATGTTGTTGTTAGAATCTAGAGTCTGAAGTGTTCCGTCATTGTTTCTATTAACTGCAAATGTCCCATCGAACGTGTTCTCATAATCTATAAGCGTAGATTGTGAAGCATTCTGGAACATCTTAACAGTGCCTGGTGCTACACTGTCAAGCGGACATAAGTAGTTAGTTAATCCTTGTGTGACGTATGTACCGTACAATGCAGGCGGATAGCTGCTTGATTTCTGGTATACTGTAAGAACCGGCGTTCCGTCGCCCATCGTTGAAAATCTATCGACATTTATCTCAACACGCGCACTACTTCCGTTGTAATATGTTTCAGGCCTAGTAGCTTTCATGTCGATTACTGGAGTATCTGTCACAAGCTGTGCCGCTGCAGAAGCTGGAACAGATCTCAAATAATCTTGAGAAGCGATGTAGGATATGTATTGATTAGGAACGGTGAGTATAATTTTGTTTGCCCAAGGGAATACGCTAGGTCCTAAGAAATCTCCATCACCGGGAGTAGGAGTGCTTGTAGAGCCGTCTAGCCCTGCTACGCCTGACAGAACATATCTTAATGTGAAACCTGTTAAAAGGATAAGCGGACTGTTAGTTATGTTGTGATTTCTCACAATAAATCTCAATAAAGCTCCATCCCCTAAATTAGGAGCAAGATCTTTTTCAGGAGCTGCTGCTTCGCTATCAGACCAGGTACCGGATTGTATGATTACACCATCTACAATGTTGCAGTAATCTTTCAGTTTTGTAATCATTGCGGATTCATTGTAACCGGATGTATTCTGCGGGATAGACGAAAGGTTCTGTGTAGTGTAGGTAGCATCTCCAGGATTTTCTGTTGCATTGTTGCCGATCAACTTACCGTAGCTGGTGACGTTGGTTGCCCATTTTCCTGTGCTATCAAGAGTTACTTCGCCATCGAAGAAAGATGCTACAATAGTGTTTGCAGCAGCTAATCTACAGTTGTTGGGCAAAACAACATCTACTGTTACAGGTGTTTGTGGCGTAACTCCCGTCACATTAGGCATCTTGAGTATCATGGACGAACCCATCGCAAGACTAGCAGCTAACCATTGACGCTCTGTAGCGGGAGGCACTTCGGGATATTCACTTAGATGCTGTTTAACATATACTTCATAGGCAGAGCTACCTACTACTCTACCCTCGTTCCATATTTCACGAGACATTGTAAAACCTCCTTATTCAGTAGTTACAACACGCCACTTAGGTATCAGCGGAGTTACATCTACAGAAGTTACTTGTGCTCCATCTTTTCCAGTGATGTTTATCTCTGCTGTTTGATCTTCTGCGTCAATCTGTAAAGAAGCTGCTAATGTACTATAAAGTGCTCCGCTATTGTCAATGCCTAATATCTTGTCATCGGCACTTACAGAAGTAACTGAAGGTGCTTCCCATGGATCCCACTCCTGCGCATCGCTGTTCCATTGGAAATATCCAACCTCATCATCTCCTGCATTGTTCACCCTTATGATCTTACCATCTGGAATATCATTGTTGAGTGTAAACTCATCTCTTGCTTCTATTGTAGCGAATGTGATAAACGCTGCATCATATCTCGCTTTTTCCTCTTCAGATATGAATGCAGGTTTTTCTGGAGTGGGTTCAGGTCCGGGTGGAAATGGAGGATACGGCGGACAAGGTGGAACTGGTGGCGGAGGACATGGACAATCAGGAACAAACGCTCCGGAAATGATAATGATATCACTCAGGCTTGCCGCTGTGAGCGGCTCAACAACTCCTGCAGAGATTGACCTGTAGTACCAACCAAACACAGTAGTTCCTAAATAGCTGTACCACCCGTATTTCACCAACCACTTTGTTTCCGAACCATCCGGAAACATAACAACACTTCCGTCTGTAAGATAAGTAGACGTACCAGGCACTTGTATCATATCATTAGTCACAGTTTAATACCTCCTATTGTTCTACATAATAGATATCATCAAGATCGGGTAATTGAAGAGGTCTTACATTGGAAGGATTTTTAACATCAACCATGTACCATCCGCAAACCGGACGATTTCCACCCCAGGAATACCAACCGAAAGCAAGAACCCATTCATCAGATTCAAATCTTCCTAGTTTTATGTGAGCTCCTGGATGCAATGAACGTGTAGCACCGTCGTTATCTACATATGTGATTTGGATAGTGTCCATAGAAAACCTCCTATGCTTCTTGTATCATCTGTATACAAGGTTCATAGGAGGTCTTTTGATCTTACTTGTGAAGCTTGCTAGTATCTCCGCAGAACGGACAGAGCTTCCAGGAAGGATCTAAGTCTGCGCCGCAAACACACTTGATGCTGTTGTAAACTGGATCGTCTTTCCATACACCTTTATCTAACATTTCAATGATGTATGGATCTGAGTATGTTTCATACATGACAGTCAGCTGATTGATAATGCTTCGAGAAAGCTGAGTCAGGTTCTTCTGCGGCGGGCAGTAAAGCTCGCCCTCTGCTCCATTTGCTTTAGTTCTGCCAAGCATGTGCTGACGAACTACATCTTCAATCTTCTTGTCAGTCTCCAGACCCAGAATATGACGAATTGGACTGTATCCTAATCCGCATGTAAGATAGAGTGTAATGATGTCTCGAGCAACAAAATCATTCAGATTCTTGTTGGGTCCATCATATCGTACCGGCCTAGGTCTCTTGACCTTCTTCTGTGCCGGTGTAAGATTCTGCGTAGTCATTGTGTTCACCTCCTATAGGAATTTTGATCTGAACTCTTCTTCTGTTAGTTTAACGATGCCCCACTGGTCAGCTTTCTTGTTCTTTTCAGATGACGATGTAGGATCATCGGTAATGAGATAGTTAGTATCTTTTGTGATGTTTCCTACATAAAATCCAGCACCTTTGAGCTGTTCCTCAAAGTCTGCACGTCTTACACTGAGCTTTCCTGTTATAGCTACTTTGCCTTTTACAGTAGCAGTGTTTTGCGTCCAGGTGATTCTATCCGAAATGTAATGAAGTCTAAAGAACTTCTCTCGGTTCTGACAAACAGAAAGAGCTGTTGCGGGACCTGTTACTTTGGATATCTTTTCGCACAAATCACCAAAACTTATGGAACACACCAAACACTGCGCGATTTCTTCAGAAGCTGCTTCTGCAATCTTGATAGCTGTAAGTCCACCTACTCTCGGAATATTTAAGGCGAGAAGAGCCTTTGGAAGAGATATGGTAGATTTATCAAAGTTATAGAGTTTATTAAACATCTCAGCCACGAGCGCCATGTGTCCACCCGGTGCATACATTAGCGTAGCTTGCTTCTTATAATCCATAACAGTTTCCACCGACAAGTCCTTAAACATATCGGATAAATACTTGATTCTTAAAGAATCGCCCAATCCATCAACAGGCGCAATATTGTCTATCCAAACAATCAAGTCTTGTAGTTTTGCGTTTCCGCAGCAAGGATTGTTACATACTAAGTGCACACCAGACCATTCAAGTGTGCTTCCGCAAGTAGGGCAAGAGGTAATCATGTCAGCGGAAGTAGATTTAACTACTTCATTTATGACGGGAATGATTTCTCCCCTCTTCTCTACAAGTACTTCGCTGCCTTTTCCAATGTTATTGTTGACGATAAACTGTGCGTTGAAGCCTGTGCATTTTCTCACAGTAGTACCTGCAAGCTCTACAGGTTGGATGTGCACTACGGGCACTGCATAATGTGTCTTGCTCATAGTCCAGTCTACGTGATCAACGATTGCTTTCTTTTCTTCGGATTTGAATTTGAACGCTACAGCGTCGTACAGAACAGCTGCATCATTTTCTACATATCTAAGTTCTGGAGCTGTTAGAACTATTCCATCTGCAGGGCACAAGTTGTACCACTTATCTCGTAGTTCGTACATAGAAGAAACGAATTCCGATTCGTCTACATTCGACAGCTCTAGGTTCATGTATGGGACTACTGAAAAACATGTTCCATTTGACAGTATGTTGCGGACGTCTCCTATTGTCAATTGACCGAAGTTTGGAGTACCTCCGATGATTGTATAAACTACAACATCTAGATACTTGAGGTCGTCATCAGTATTCTTTCCATTTATGATACCTGCAGCAGAGTTTCTAGGATTCTTAGCTTCCGGATGCACGCGCTTGTATTGATCGAATGATCTTTGATACATGAGAATTTCTCCTCGAATAGCGCAAGTAGCTTGGAACAGAGGGCCTTTGAGATCAATGTCATCTAGACCCTTGTCTTGATAAATCTTCAAGATCTTGTTCGTGATGTCAATACCTAGCCCGTTTTCACCGCGTGTTAACGCTTGATAGAACCGGCCATAGTTAAAATAGAGGACTACACTTAGACCATCTAGCTTCAGGGATGCGTCGCAGAACAATGTACTTCCACGCTTCAAACTAGACAATTTTGTAGCTTCCTCTAAGGAGTGTACTTTGTCTAAAGATCCGACAATTCCATACTTGTGTTTAACTCTTTTTCCGGCTGTAGAATCATCTGACACGGAGTAGCCCCATCCTGGTGTATGGAGCAGAGGTGAGTCTGGATTCTCTTTCTTGAGCTGATCTACAAGTTCATCAAATTCTGCATCTGTCAGATCAGAGGACCCATCTTCATAGTATTTTTGAGCTGCGTTCTTGATCTTAGTTTCAAGCTCTGTCATGTTTGCGCCCTCCTACATCTGTGTCTGCAACTCATCATTGATCTTATTAACAAGATCATTCAAGATAGGTTCATAGATGGATCTAAGCTCTTCTAACTTTGCGTTATACTGAGCTCTAACATGATCCATGTTCTCGATCAACTGAATGAGCTTGGCATTAGACTGCTGAGTCAATCCATCGGCAACTTGTGCTAACACTTCCTCCATTGTTTCTCCATCTTCTGTTTTAATGACTAAGATTTTAGACATCTTTATTCTCCTTATAATGTTTTCTCTATTTCTAATCCATGAGTTTTGCAGAAATGCTCCATACATGCTTTCAAGCAATCCTCTTGTGTGTACTCCAGAGGTGCATCAGCTATGCTCCGGACATTGTTTTTACCTTCTGCTACATAGATCTTATACATGAACTCCTGATCCTCTGTAATGAAATTCTTGATCTTATATGTAGCGAGAATGGTAGAATTTTTCTTGGTGCACACCTCATGCGCAATCATTTTGGCGATATCTTCTCTAACAGAATTCATCACCAATTGACCCAGAATTTCAGAAGATCGCTGTGTAATGTAGATGCTTCGCTGACCCTTATCATTAACAGATAACATGGCAGTCATTACAGTGCATTCTGAAAAATTTGAAGACGCTGCCAACGGCTTAATAAGTACTCTGTAAGGTTTCATTGTATCTCCTTTCTACCAATCATACATTGATGATATGAATGTTTGCCACTTCAGGAAGTTTAGCAATACCGGCGAACACCATCTGAATTCCTTCTATGTTTGTTAGCATTGTAAATAACGATTCTACATTTTTATCATCTAAGTGATCAAATAGATCATCAATCATGATGAGTTGAAGCTGATCCTTGGATAACTTTGTCAGCGAGACAAACAACACAAGCGTAAACAAACATCTTTCTCCAGAAGAAAGCAGATCAAACGGAATGAACTTTTCTCCCTTGACAACTCCAAAACTGAAACTGTTCGCGCCTCCGGAGATATTAAACACCGCTTTGTAGTCGTCCACAAACAGCTGCTTGATGTAACCGGTCATGTCGTTGCTAAGATCAACAAACGGTACAGATGCGGAATCATTCGCTTGAAGCCCATTCACACCTGTTAACTTCTCCCACAACTTGTAGCATTCAATCTCGAGCTCCACTTTGTACTTTTCAGCAGTTAGCTTATTCAGAAGCTCATTGTATCTTTCATTTGCAATCAGGTTGGCTTTGGTGTCCTGCAGCTGCTTCATCTTTGCTTCGATCTCCTCAACAGTGATGTCGATGTCTGAAACATCCGGAAGTTCAGTCTTGCTACCTGCTAAAGACTTCGCCATTTCGTATCTTCGTGTAAGATCTAAGATATTCGCAGACTCTCGCTGTATAGCTACTCGGAGGATCTCAATCGCTGACAAAATACTTCCTTTCTCAGCTCTAACACTATGAAGCTTCTCTTCCAGCTTCGCAGCTTCCTTCGTCTTAGCTTCGATAGTTTTCTCAGTTGCTGCAACCTCTTTGCGATATTGCTCAATCTGCTTGAGTATAGGATCACAAGCAGACTTTGTGTAAGGGCACACTCCGTTAGATTCTATCAGAGATTTCTTTGACTCTACAGACATCAACAGAGACTGTCTCTCCTGGTAGAAATTATTCAGGTCTGCAAGTACCACCTCTTCTTGTGTATCCAGATCGTCTAGTTTATCGTTGTGCGATTCAACTTCCTTCTGATACTCATCTATGCTCTTTACGCTTGCAGCATGATTCGGATCAGAAGCAAGGTCTTCATACAGACCCTGACAGTTTGCTTGAATCTTTGCATTTACAGACTCATTAAATTGAACAGCTTTGTTGTAGTCCCATAATCTTCTGCGAAGACCATCCAGCTTGTTGTACTCTGCCTCGATCTCTGGAATCGTCAAGTTCACATCGCTTGCGTCTTCATGATAAACAAGTGACTGAATAGAACTTTGAATTCTTGTCTGATCTTGCTTCGTGAAGGTCAGCATGTTCTTGATGTACGCATTGAAGTCTCTAACAACTTCTACGCCCTTCTTAGTATTTGTACTGATTTGATCAGCTTCGCGTTTCACAATGCTATCAAGCATCTGTGCATCCTCTCCGCGATCATACAAGCCCTTAAGTGCATCCTTGAGCTCTTTCGTCCAATCGATCTCGAACTCATGCTTCGGAAGAAAGTTGATGAACCAATCCTTCAACTTGTTTGCAGTCATAGACGAGAACTCCGTGAAGTTGAATACCGGAAGCTCAAGATCCTTTACAGCATCTGCGATTGTTTCTACAGTGTAAGTAGACGGAGTCACATTGATTGAGCTTACAATAGTAGATGAAGATCTCATCCATCCTCGAGTGACAGTAACTTCTGTCCCATTGTCCTCAAGCTTTACCCCAACTTCCATGCTGTTTCCATTAGCATGCTTGAATAAAGCTTCTTTGCTGCTCTTACTTGTTCCCGGAATGTATCCAAGCAATGCAAGCTGAATAGCTTGAAGCGCTGTGGACTTTCCAGCGCCGTTGTGGCCTGCAAAATATGTTACAGGCGATTCATCGAACGTGTAGGTAACATCCTTGACGTTGTGAAATCCTTTGATAGTAACTGACTTTAATTTCATGTGTAATATCCTCCTTATTTCAACGAGTTTCGTAACTCGACGGTCATCCATCTTCTAGATTTGATCTCACCGACATAGTCGTATACATATTCTCCAGGCACTACTGCATCATGATCAACAAACATCCTGCCATCTTTGTTTTTCCTAGGATGTAGACGTTCAAATTCCGGTCTAGTGAGAGTAAATTCTACAATACCTAACTTTGCCGGACTCACTCTATGGTGCGTATCTGGGAAGACGTATGTATAAGGCTTGAATTCAATCTCTCCTGTGATTGAAATAGTCACCCAGTAGATCTGTTGCTTACAATCCTTTCGACTAGACAACCTACGTGACATAGCTCTTAGAAGTAATGATGTGTTAACATAACGATTATTAGGTCTCATTTTCATCCTCCTCGTCATCATCTTCCGTCCACATAACATACAGATGTGATTTTGCTCTTGTTACTGCTACGTAGAACAAGTTAAGATTATCCCCTGTGTAAACCGGAAACGAATCTCCGTCAACGTTCAGCACAATGACATTGTCATACTCAAGCCCCTTCACAGAGTGTATTGTGCCTACATATAGATCTGTAGAATCTGCGGAAGCAGTAGATTCTATATTCATGTACATTGTTATAAACGAAGCTACTATTTCTTTGTTTGTTTCTGTGTTAGTTATGAAATGGAGATGATTACGAGACAGAGGTATGTGAAGCTTTTCTGAAAGCTTCATAAACTTCAATCTTGCATCGTAGTCGGACGTAGCTAGAATCTCTCGACATTCAAATACTTTTTGTGCTGACTCTGTTAGAATAGGAGAGTTCATTGCAAAATCTTTTATAAATGTTTCGCATGAATATTCCCCGTCATCTACCTGATGGATCTTTTCTGTCTTCAAGAAGGTTGTGTACTCTTCTGCAGGTAATAAAGTAGCAAGCCAGTTCTTGAGATATTCATTATCCATGATAGAGTTGAGAACAGATAATGTGTCTACGGATTTTCTCTTTGTAGAATACGGTATGTTTTCTGAACTCAACCACATCTGCAAATCGTCTACTTCTTTGTTTGAACGGCAAAGGATTGCAGAAGATCCTTCAAATGTTTTTATCCATTCCTTCAGTTGATTTAACTGAGGAGCATTTGGTTTAGCAAATGCATCGTACAGATAAGTCTTCTCTACAACAGCGCAGCCTTCTTTATCTGATACAAGTGCTACGCTGTCCTCTCGAAGTTTGCTGTAAGAGTTTGCATAATCGCAAATCGGCTCTGTGGATCTGTAGTTTCTTGATAGCCTGTAGCATTTCCAATCCGGTGTATGCGCAAGTTTCTTTATTATTGTAGAATCCGCGTTTCTAAATGCGTAGATAGCTTGTAGTGCGTCGCCTACAACATAAATATTTGAATTCGGTATGAAAGACTTCACAAAGTTCCATTGAATGGGATCGGTATCTTGAAACTCATCTACAAATATGTATTTATATCGCTCTTTGTATGTTTGAATAAGCGGTGAGTTAGTCTCGAACAAGTTACATACAGTTGAGCAAAGAAGGTCGAATGTAATTAGATTTTTCTTCTTAAGTGTTTTGTCCTTTGCTTTGTTGAAGATAGTTAATTCATATTGATCTTGACGACTGAGTGCGGACCCAGACTTCAGTTTCTTAATGCTCAGATGTAAGTTAAGCTGTAAAATTATTTCTTTGTGAATTTTATCTAATTCCACGTCCGTGATTATACTTGGAAGCGAAGTGTATCCGAGCTCTCTTAAGATAGCTTTATCTTGGCTGAGTAGATTGTAGCAGAACGCGTGGAATGTTCTGAATTCAGGAGGAATAGATCTGAACTTGTTTTGATTATTCATGAATCTTGTTTTCATTTCTAATGCAGCTGCGTTAGTAAATGTTAAAACAAGCATAGATGTTGCAGACGCTCCGTCGTCAATGAGATGGTTTATCCGTTCAAGCATACAGTGCGTTTTTCCTGTTCCTGCCCCTGCAAGAACAAGTATCTTACTATCCGTAGAATCAACTACGGCCTGCTGTTCTTCATTTAACATCCTGTACCTCCATAAAAATAGACTGTGACACATATTGTATCACAGTCTATAACGATTTTGGTATTTTGTGTTACTTTGAGCTATCAGAAGTCTTGTAACACTTGAACTGCTCTACGTAGGACTTAGACAGATCAAATGAAACCTTTACGTCTTCTGGTTCGTACTCGTAATCACTGTCCTTGTAGCTGATCTTGTTTGTTATGTTGTAAATGAGATTCGGGAATCCGCTTACATGATATACACCCGGCTCTGCAGGAAGCAGCGGCTCAATGATATCACATACATCTTCTACTACACTGAGTTTATCTGCAAGATAGATTTGAGCTCCACCATCCTCTAAGTAGAATGTTTGATCACTTACCCAGGGGTATTGAGTGTCGGTGAAATCCCAATTACCATCCTCATCTATTTCCACATCTGCATCGAGTGAAACGTCAATTACAGCTTCGTCATCATCAAGCTCTACAGGCTCTTCTTCATCGGGTTCTAAATCGTGATCAGGAACATTGTATACAGCTTGTATCACATCTACACCATCCTCAATGTCTTCGCTAGCCTTTATTTTGATTGAACCAGGTGCAAGGAATGCAGACATCAATCCGGGATCTTCCATGTCGAAATAAGCATCTGAATCATACTTCTGAACGATAGGATCAAGTGCATCACCCAGTTCCGACATTCCGTCATAACTCAACTCCGCACCTACTTCGATTATTATGTAGCCATCTTTATTTTCAGAAATGTCGATTCTCGAGTACAGCGGTACTTCTTTATCTTCAAATCCGAAGGACTTCATGATTTCTGTTAAAGCTGATTGAAGTTCGGACAAGAGTGTTTGTTCATCGGAAGCAGATGTAATAGCGGTTGCGCTCTTTACTGCACTAGCTCCGTTGTGTGCTGTAATCAATTTACCTCTCCTTTCTGCATCTGGGAAGACCTGCCGGATCTCATCTAGATAATCTTCTGTTTTTCTGTTGAGTTGATATCCGGATTTTGTAGGCCCTTCAGGTTTGTCTTTCAGGCCTTCGTAAACTGTGATGTAAACAGTTCCGTTAGGCTTGAGCAGCTTCTTGATGTTGGTTAAGATGGACTGACGAACCTCAGGCTCTTTTACTACGTTCAAAACATTGGAACAAGTAATGGTGTCAGCACCGCCGTTGCTACGAACCTTAGCGAGAACGGATTTATTGTGCTCTGCGCTTCTGTTGTAAGGATCATAAACAAGATTTTCTACATTCTGCTCGGCTAAGAAATCTGTAACATTGTCGAATTTTCCTCCGCCGTAGTCTAAGTTCAGAGAATTCGGTGCGAACTTAACCATCTTAAACAATGCGGGCAGCTTGTCAGCATTGATAGAGGTTTTCTCAGAAGTGAATTCCTGTTCTGGTGTGTCGATGTAATCCTCTTCTTCATCTACATCTTCATCCGCGTAGATGCTTTTCTTCACACCATTCTTCCATCTGTATTCAGATGATGGATTCATAACGTCATCATACGCTACGTAGTAGACGCCCTCTGGGTCGTCCAATGAAGCTTGCTTTGCTGCATCTTCTGCTTCGTCGTCCGTCATGCGCTTCCAGTTACGAAGAACATGATAGTTATCGGCACTGTCTTCTTTGACAATTCGCTTTAATGAGGTGCCGGAAGTAACCTCTTCCGAGCTAGTTATTTCACCTAGCTCACGTTCTGTGGATAATACTTCGTCTACAGCTTGAGGAATGTACTTAGTAATAAGATCGGAAGGCTTTCTTATTTTCCTCATGTCGATAGGAATGTCGATCTCAAACTCAGACATCGTGTCCATGTTGACAATGCTGATGTAAAAGATGTATGATTTGCCTTCTTTCTCCATGTAGCTTTCACTAACTCCAAAGTCACCATATCCGGAAAGCGCATCCTCCAGTTCACTTGAAAACTCGTTTAGATCATCTCTTGTAAAGAATCCTGCATCTTGATCAAACATAAAATCCATTTAGACGTCCTCCTACTCCTGCATCAGAACATCAGAACATCGTAGATGTCTTTAGCAATGTATTCATATGAGCTGTGATCAAAAGGTCCTGCTCCATTGATAGTGTAAACAAATTCATCTGCGGCAGGATTAAACTGCACTTCTGCAATCAAGCCCTCGTAGTCTACAATGAACTTGCCGTTGCCTTGAGACTCTACAGTCATGCCATATGTTCCATTGACATAATTGTTCATTACGAACTCGATATCTTCAAGCCTGTCTTGAGCAGCTGCATCAAGTTCTACGCTGCTGTAGATATCTTCGTCCTCATCCTCTGCGAATCCTTCATAGCTGTTGAACCACTCCCAGGCTTCGTCTTCACTGTCAGTTACATGATCGAAATCGCCATCCTCAGGTCTGTAAATATCGCTGTCGCCAAACACGAAAACATATTCACCGGTAGAAAGATCTCGATACATCGAATACTCTGTGTAGAACCCATCTGAATCAAGAACGTCCTTACGATCAATGAGTTCATAAGTTTCATCATCGTTGTTGTCGTAGTCTTCATCATCGCTAGCATAATCTACATCATCGTTGTTGTCATAATCTTCGATTACTCCATACTTGTTGACAAACGCTTGATAAAGCGATGGGTAGTTTTCTTTAATTCCTTCTAGTCTAGACGTGTAGAACAATGTGTTGTCCTCGTCATCAGCGAACTCATCAATGACATAATAAATGTGATTTATGTACTCAAGCGTAAGGTCGCCTGTGGATGCAGACTTGAAATCATCATTCATTGCGGTATTGCTCCTTTCTTTTATATCGTACTCCTTCAATTCTTCCGGAGTTAGTTTCCGATTGAGCGTCACGTAGTCCTTGTAGCCATCCACAGTATGTTCAAAGACTTCAACATCCTTTGGAAGAGTACCAGGCCCCCATCCGTGACGTAACTCATATTGATATCCTTCATCTTGCTGCTTGCTCAGCATTTCTGCATCATATGCACTGTAGGCCATGTGCTTCCCCTCCTAGTTATGAACCATCCTAGGTTCTACATTTCTATCCAGATCCAATATTTCTACTGCAATCTGATCTAGAACATCATTCACATAGTCTTCTGGTCTCTCGTAGTCTTCCTCGTCGTAAACATGGAGCTGCATTCTGCTGATAACTTTTCCATCCCGCACAAATTCTACGTACATAATTCCGCGTCTACCAATATACGCGGTTGTGTATTCAGCATCATCATATGGATGTGGCTGATATACATGTCCTACAAACAATGGATATGGCTGAATCATCCGAATGTTTGCAGCAAACATCCTGCGGCCATGATAGAAAGTTATATGATTGTCCTGATTGATATCCAATGTTTTTTCTTGTGAACAATTAACATATCGCTTCATTGCTAGAAAACTTCTCCCTTCTCTTTTCTAATCGCCGCCTCGCGTCTTCTCCAGAAGTAGAGGCTTTTATTCTTTTTGCCGATTCGTAGCATGTCCAGCTACAAAAATGAAAAGTTTTCCCTTTTATAGCTAACTTGTATATGTTTCCAGGTAATCGTCTATGAAAATTACCACAGAAATCACAACAGTACCTGCCTTCGTGATCAGCTTTACTCAATATCCTTCACCACCCATTTCAAATACTGATCTGTCTCTCTGTCACACAGAGGACACACACCGGTTATTTTCTTGACAGTTTGATCAGATTCGGTTACAGCTGAAATAAAGATTCCATGACATCTCTCACATTCAGCTATGTAATGTCCGGAGATGTTGTTGTCTATCTCGATGTTTGTGTCATCCTCCTGAACATCAGATAAAGCGTCCTGAAGGTCTTCAACATCATCAGATATGTCGTCTAACTGATCTGTTACATCATCCTCAGTAGATTCAAAAGAGGTATCGAAGTTGTCCTCCTCGACCTTGTCTGCCTGCATTCCCTCAAATGGATTATCTTCATCTGCAGCTACAATTCTCTGAGATGCTGTCACTGTATGTTTGTTAACAGAAATTCTCATCACTCTAACCTCCATAATGATAAATGTAAAAGAATCATTTCAACAAGTATACAAGGTTCAAGATATTAAAGGATACTTAGTGATGGACAGCTGATCAGCAAATTGAATAAGGTGAACAAGCGGCGTAGTTTCGTTAGCCTGCTGTAACTCATTCATCTCAGAATCAACTACTCTCCAAGCAGCCATATGCCATCTAATAGCAAGCGCAACAGGTACAGAAAGGTTGAAGAATCTCTGGGCCAAGAACATAGAAGATACTCCATGACCGAAGCACGTTAAAGAAGTGTCCCGTGTCTTGTATGCTTTCTCTTTCACCCAGTTACCGGAAGCATTCTTCACGTTTTTCTCATAACTTTCATAGTAGCCGATCTTGCACCAATCATGGACAAGTGCAACAAATATAGCTTCCTCCCAGTTTACAGTCTTGAATACCTTTAGCCCGCATAGTTCTGAGGAGAGCTTTGCTACTTTTAATGTATGCGCAAGTAGGCCCCCATCATAGCATTCATGATATCGAGAGCTTGCAGGACAGGTGTAGAAATCTGTAGATTTCAACCACTCTAAACAAGCATTTATTCTGTTGAGATTTTCTTCTGCATCTAAGTCCTTACCTGGTTCGATAGTCCGGAAGAGATGAATCAAGAACACGCCGAGTAAGGTGCGTTCATAAGTGTCCTGATCATAAATTCCTTGGAATCTGATGAATTCAGGACGTTCATGAAACATTGCAAAATCAGCTTTGCAAATCTCTGGAAGAATGGGCTTGTCTTCATGAATCTTAAATTCACTAGGCAGGTCTATGATCCTTCCCATCTTTTCTTTTGTGTCCTTGCGGTACACATCATACACACTGAATGTATTAGTTCTCACGAACCAGTAGGTGAAAGTTGAGTACTTCGGATAGTTTGCTAACAATACACTTGCCATATGTAACACTCCTTTATGAATTATTTGTAACTTACATAACGAATCGTACATAGCACGAACCCTAGACATAAGCTGGCAGGACTCATGCCTAGGGTTCGCGCCATGTTGAATAAGGAGACTACAAATGAACTTGAAACAAGCAAAGTTAAAAGGTGCTAGTTTCTCGCAATTTAGAACAGTACGTTTCGAGAGAACCTGTGTAATCCAATAGACGTTTTCGTTTATTCGGAATGGTTTCTATCTCTGCGTAGGGAATGTTGTAAGAATCTATCTTCTTGATGTTGATGGATTTCTTATGTAGTTCTTCCTCTATGTATATGATATCACGTATATCAAAGATAAATGCTCTTTGGTACGTTGCGAATAGAACAATAACTAGGCCTCTAACATAAGGTATTTTCGCTTTGTCCTGTAGATCATCATGCTGTTTTTTAGAAAGCATTGAGAAGTCGAATCTATCTTCCCAAGTTGCCTTACTTTCGATGTAATACAAGTAAGGTGATTTGAAACAAATGAAATCACATATGTTAGAAGATCCCCAGAAGCCTGTCATCTGATCGTATATGCGATCAAATGAATATCCTTCTTCCGGCTTGTCTAGCCATTCTGTAATTTTATCTTCGGCGTCTTTTCCTAATGTATCATTCATAGCTTGTTGAATTAGACGGTGATAAGTCCGTCAATGTTCGTGGAGCAGTTGATTCCGCAGCCCTCGATCTTGTCTACGTCATCTAACTGAGTTACAGCTGCAGGCATTCCAGTTGTATTGCAAGCACTTTCGATTTCTTCGGGGTATTTGAGGTATTCGAGCTCTTCTGGATAGTTCGTCTTTGTATCGTTGAACCATGTTTCTGCATCGTACTCGCCCTCAGGCCACTCGAGGATATACATTGTTGCAGCATTTGCAAGATACCGAGCAGCTTCTGTGCTGATATCATAACCATGCTTCGCAAGCACATCTAAAACTTCTTTCTCTACTTTAGCTTGTTTGTTCATAGACTCAAATTCTTCAGGTGAATATCCAAGTCCTTCGATCATGTACCTCTGAGCTGTAGCTTCGTCTACGCCAAGCTCATCCATGATGGCGTGCATCGCATGTGGTGTCTCAGTCTCCCAATCACCCGAAACAGGATAAGATGTGACATATCTGTTTGCAATGTCCCAAATGGCATCCAATGTCTCCTCATCAATCTCCTCATCGGCTTGAATAGCTTGAGAGCTAGCTACGTAATCGTCTTGTTCCAGATTAGAGATACGATCCTCTAATATCTGCATGAATTCTTCTGAAGAGCATCTATTCGGTCTCATTTACTCTTTCTCCTTTCAGCGCACTCGCTATGTCTTTGATTATGCTCTGGAACCCATCTGCCATGTTAGATGCAATTGTCAGAGCTTGACCTTGTGTCGACTTCTCTCGACCCAGCTTATCTAATCCTGACATGATGAAATCGAAATCATCTTCGACTGTGTCCATGATATCACCTAATGGATCTGCATTAGGGTCTTGAGCAGATTTAATGTATGCTAACATTGATTATGTTCCTCCTTTTGTGAATGATTGAATATGCGCTTACTCTAAAATCTCTATTGTTTCAAAAGGTGTAACAGGGAAGATTTTAGCCTTGCTTATTCTTTGAGGATATTTGACTTCAGTCAGTTCTTTGAAATCGTTTTCCAGCTCTTCCGCAGAATAAGAAGAGCTGATAGTTATTACATTGTAGAAAGCAGCAGTTTGTGATAAGAACCTAACCCATTTTTTGACTCTGTAATTATCGCTAGTTACAGTACATTTGACAAGGATCGGCTGACCTACGCAATCGGCAATCAGCGCGTCTGCCTCAGCTTGAGCAAAATTTCTACGCTCAGGCTGCTTCATTGTAAAATAATCAGAACCTTTAGGAAGCTGCACATGAAGTAATGTGTTCCAATCTACTTGATTTACTAAGTAGTCCATTACGTCTAAAGACTCTTTGAGCATGTTGATGTCTTCAGGAGTTGTAGCTTCGATACCTGAATAGCTGTTGGAAGATTTCTCCACCTCGCCAGTTTCTTGATTGATATTTGCATACCATGACCATCTTAACGGCCATCCAGGATTTTCTGCATATACTTTAACCTGTACAAAGGACTCTTGAGGATATCTGTAAGAAAAGTCTCGTTCTGCTTTCACCTTAACATTCTGAGAAGTTCTTGCGTTTATCTGCTGAAGAAGTGCAGATTCAATGTTGTCAAGCACCGCTCTAGTTGCTCGTGTGTAAGCAGCGTTTTGTTCATCATATCTAGCCTTCTGTTCTGCATAGTCGCGTTCGTAGTTCTCCTTCTCCATGCGAACATCATCTAGTCTACTGGAAATGATTTTCATGAAACCTTGTTTCTCCTTTCTATGATAACATCATATCAAATAATTCTGGATTGTTCCTCAGATCTATCTTGTTGTCTACGATAAACTGAGAGGTACTAGACTTCTGATAAAGTATATCGTGGACTTTATCATCTACTGTATCTTTGGAAATGAGCGTGAAGATGTTAACAGAGGACTTTGTGCCAATTCTATGAGCTCGATCTTCTGCTTGAACTTTATCAGCAGGTGTCCAAGGCTCATCGTAGAATATAACATTTGTTGCAGCTGTGAATGTATGAGTTGTTCCGGCTGCCCCAACAGTACCTAAAAGCACTTTGTATTCTGGATTGGTTTGAAAGACTTGTTTGTGACGCTCTCTTTCATCAGATTTCATTGTACCTGTAAAACAACAAGTTTTGTAGCGAGCTGATACGAACTTATATAAGGTTCGCAAAGGCTCTACCCAGTTTGAGAAAACTATTGTCTTTTCACCACGATCATTAGCATCTTCAAGAAGCTCAAGGAGCCTTTTCAGTTTAGCATTGTGTTTTATGTAATCATCTGACGCTGTGCTCAATGTGTTGTCCAGGAGTTCAGGAGACCCATTCACCTGACGAAGCCGCATGAACGCAACTGTTGGGTTGAGCGATGATAGTATCTCTGCCTTCTTGCTTATCATCTCCTGAGATATCTTATCGTATAGCCTAGATTGATACGGTGTATTCTCTACATATTCAGTATACTGAATCTTAGGAGGAAGATCTAGTATATCTGCTTTCAATCTACGAATCATGTTAGGCTGAAGAAGATTTTTCAATTCGGATATGTTCTTATATCCAATGATTTCTTTGTCTCCGTATCCTCCATATACACAGTATCTTAAACACCAGGAGTAAAAGTTTTTGAATGTGTGCCCACCGATCAGTTTCAGTGGAAGATACAAATCTGTAGGTTTGTTCACGATAGGCGTTCCGGTCATTGGAAGCCACATTGCATGCTTAGTGGACTTGGCCTGAATGTCTTGAATCGCTTTTCCTTGAAGAGAACTCATTGACATATTCTTATGCACTTCGTCTATAGCGATCATAGAAATCTCACCCAGGTCAATGTATCTCTGAATGAGCTCCGCAATAGGAAATCTCTTTCCTTCTCTGTATCGGAAGCCTTCAATATTCATTATGATAAAATACGGGAAGGGTGAAGCTGTTTTAGTCTTTGGATTGTAAACACCCTTATGACTCAAATCTTCAATCTTCTCTTTGCTTCCTGTATCAAATCTAATATCACCGTTTCTCTTGTATCGAGTGCCTAAGATGTATGCAGGCTCTTTCAAGTGTGATTCAATATCATTCTTCCAGTTATATTTAGAGCTGTTTACACAGCAGATAACTAAACAATGTTTATAGCCATATCGCTTTCTGTTATATATCGCTAGATTTGCGAGCTCTAGTGTTTTACCTGCTCCCATCTCATCTGCAATCAAGAAGCCATTGTAGTTACCTAGATCTTGCCGATACTTTGCAAATTTCATGAAATCAAGCTGATGCTTGTACGGAGCTGCCCCATCTTTCACCTTGAAATCAACATCTGAGATATCTATGTCTGGAATCTGTGTAGTTTTATCAACTGTTGCGTTCACATTGATAGCTTCATCAGATATTATGTTAAGAGATGATTCATAAGCAGTCCCTCTAAACTGATTGATAAGAAATCCAAGTTTATCCTTAGGAATAGTCCATTTCTTAGATTCTGGAACCCAAGATCTTCCCGGAACTTGCTTGATAAGATCAATCACAGTAGGATCATATGGAAAAGTTATTTCATATATCTTATCATTTTGAACTACATGAATCATGGTTACTCATCCTTTACAAAGAGAAATTGTTGTTACACTATAGTTAACGATTTACAAAGATATCCACGAAACGCCGTGAATAACTCAGCAGTTTCGTGGATATACCGGGCCCTCATGAATTTAAGATGGAATTTTGATCTTCTGACCAGCTCTGATCTTGTTAGGATTTTGCAGATTGTTATACTCTGCTAACTTTGCGTAGGTTGTATGATACATGCTAGCGATTCTAGACAAAGTATCGCCAGTCTTAACAATGTAAATCTTATCAGAGGATACAGGTGCAGCAGATTCTTTTGGCTCCTCAGGAGTTGCATATCTGTTATAGAATGTTTGACCATATGAAGCTCTGAGATCTTTATTCTTCTGGCTCTGATTAGCAGGTCGTTCAAACTGAACGAGCACTACATCAGAAGCTTCTTGAACAGATGTTGCAGCTTTCAGAGTACTAACAACAGAAGGATAGCTTTCAGACAACTCAATCTTCAGATATTCAAGTGCTGTCTGCCCATCTCCGATAGACTTCTTCATCTTCTGCGCATATGCAAGATACTTTTCTTTTCTGCTCCAGAACGTCCACTGAGCTAAACCGTATCCAGCAGAGTCATGAACGAAGTTAGTGTAGTTACCGCTATCTACTGCCTGTGTATACGTTGTATCGTTGAATCCGAGTTTAGCTTCATAAGAATTCTGAAGGTTGTCAGATCTCAAGCTAGATTCTGCATACAGGTTGCCCATTAGTCCTGCTACACCATATTCATTGCCTATGAAGTCCATAAGCGAATTCCAGATCACTTGATTATCTGAATCAGATCCAGTGGTAGGTGTACCGGTAACCGCCGGAAGTGCATCTTTACCGACATTCACGCCGCCTGTAGTTGCAAGGAATGGAGAATATCCATCGAATCTTAACTTGTTTGCAAGAGCCGTTGCATTCTGCTTGTTTCTAAATGCGCCTACTTGCACACGATAGTATTCACCGTTCTTAGAAACAATGGCCTCATATCCTTTTTCTCTGAGAGTTTCTCTTAAGAGTTCGGCATTCGCTTGAAATGTAAATGCGCCTACTTGCACACGATAGAGAACATTTCCGATTGTTCCGGATTCCTGATCGTCTGTTGATTTGCCTGCAAGCCTTGCGGTTACAGCTGTAGCTAGATCTCCGAGTCTAGAATACAACCAATCGCCGGGACATGCTTTTGCAGCAAACCATCTGTGAGCAGTAAGGAGCATCTCATTCGACTTAGGCTCATACGCCAGAGCCTTGTTCTTATCGCTTATCCACAACAGCTGATTCTTCCCGTTTCTGCTACAGATATCTACACATAAGTTAACAAGTGTAGTGTACACCGATGCATTCATTGCGTATGGATGAGTATTGTCCGATGCGCATTCAATTGTAACAGCTCTCTGATCATTTGCGTTAGACGAAGTGCACCAAGATCTGTTCTTTTCTTCTACGTACATTCCTACACGCCCATCTACACCGATACCATATTGACAGCTTGCCTTTCTAGAAGTGGGCGCAAATATCTGACCAAGTCTCTCCACAGTAGCTTGACCTACTACGCAGTGTGGAGTAATTCTGTCGATAACGTGAACTCTCTGACCTGAATGATTCGGGCTGAGAGCTACATACGACACTAAGGGACTATTAGTGTAACCCATTATCAATCGTCTCCTTTCGCATTTTCAAATTCCTCAAGCATCTCTGCAGGAATTTCAACTTCAACTTCGGGAATTTCAACATCTGTCTTTTCTTCCATGGTAAAATCCTCCTCTTTGATATTTGATAACATGATAGAAGGTTAGATGATAGATTCACTGACTACCTATTTTTGAGTTTCTGACCGTTGATGTACTTTCCGCCAGTGTAATTGCTTCTAGAAGCTGTTAACTTAACTCCGCAAATTTCAATATCAAACAGCTGATTGTCTATGCTGTAAAATGATGAAAACTCTAGCGGTATGTCTGTTTCGTCTATTGCAAAAGATTCAATGAAACAACTTGACCATTCGTATCCAAGCGATTCAAAATATCTGATCAATGTTGGAACGTAGGTCTCTTCTGTATCGCTCCAGTCTATGCCCGTTTCTTCACATTCCTTTTCTCGATCTTCATCAGATCTTGCCTTAACATAGAAATCAATGTCAGAAGTAGCTTTCTGTGTTCCAAATGCATATGAACCGGTGACAATAACATAAGGTGCAATATCCTGCAGTATCTCTGAAAGACTTTTCATGCTACTCACTCCTCTAGTCGAAATACATACATAACTCTCAATCGGCTTGCTCATCTAATAGACCTCTACTGTCGACATCTTCATTGCTCTCTGTTTTGACCCATCTCAATCAGAACATGCTTGCATCGCTTCGTCCAGTATTCATATTCTGCTTGAGTGTAATATTTGATCATGTAGCCACTAGGCTTTCCGCTTCCATCAGTATAACCACAATATCTGTAGTACTTCTTGATCTCTGTAGCATGCTTCATCTTCTTCATAACATCACCTACAGCGGAATCTTAGCGTTGTCAATAGCATTTGTTAAGATGATCTCATAATCTTTGAGATATGCGATAGCGTCAATGATAGACCCATCGCACACAAAGGTTTCAGGCAGCTCCTCCTGAATCTTAAGAATATGATCATGGAGTGTATCAAGGTCTTTTCTCAACTCCTGCAAAGCTTCAACATGTCTCTTCGCTTCTTTTACAGTCATTTCCTTGACGTACCCATCGGCTAAAGCTGATAGGATTCATAAGAAGTTTGATACTTAAGATATCCTTATTCTTACTGGACTCGCCAAAAGCCCTTTACACAGTCTATCGAAATCGACATTCTGCTTACATTTTCTTAAGATATTAGCTGCCCCGTTTACATCAGCATTAAGGATTGTACCGTTCTTTGATTGGTATAGTCCTCTTTTTATGCGCTTACCACTGAATGTACCTTCATACGGCTGTTCTGCTTTGTACTCCGGAAGCACATCTTTATCTAGAAAGCTGCTTTTAGAAGTGTAACTTTCTTCTTGTTTAATGTAATCTATATGATACTTCCAACAAAGGAATTCAAGTTGTTGCCGAAGATCACCTAAAGGTATCTGGACAAAGTTCTGATTGTTAACTTTACCGATGTTAGAATATCTTTTGAAATCAACACTGTAGCCTACAATGAGCGTACCAATACTGTTTTTGATACAGTAGTTGATTATGTATCTTGCTGACTTCTTGATAATATCATTGACTCGATTGTTTCGCTTTGTTGTGATATTCTGTATCCGATTTGTGGTCTTTAATTTCTGTTTCATAGAAATAGAACGAAGTCTTGCTAATTCTTTGTTCCACTGATGGTTGATTGATTTGAGTTTACGACCTTCCATAATGAACGGTGTCCCAACAGTTGAAACACAAGTAGCATGATTGTCCACACCTAGATCTATTGACAGAATATTATTCTTGTCAACGTAGGCATCTTCTTGTTCAACTTCATATACATATTGTATCTTGAAGTAACGACCATTGTTAAAAGGTAAGATGCGAACTTCTTTAATAATCTTGTCTGTCAATCTTTCCGGAAATGCAATCTTGATTTCTTTCATACCTGGGTGCAAAGTTCTGAAATTCCTACTCATTGGAACATATAGATATCCATTTTTCACTACAAGAGCATTTGTAGACATTATCAGATTAAACATTCCGCCTTTAGGTCTATAATGTGGAATATTGACATCGTGATATCTGTAATCTCCAAGTTTACATTTCTTAATCAGATTGAAGAAAGATTTGAAACTTCTGTCTACAACTTTCATTATCTGCTGTGATATTCCTGCCTGCAAAAGCTTATAATTTTCATTCGTCTTACATTCGTGATAGTTGCCTTCGTAGTTTAAAAATTGCTTTGTGTTGAAATAATGTTGACGAATGTTATAAAGTGCAACATTGTATAGATTATTAGAATATCTGCACATTTCTCGAAGTACGTCATACTGTTCTTTGCTCAATCCTCTGATTACATTACTCTGTACACAATATGTAGCCATGTTATTCTCCTTTCTTTAATATTTGAAAAGTGGCTGACGGAGGATCCTCCAAAGGTACGCCATAACACAACCTACCTCCTATCTGAACCTATGGTTCCACTTGTCTATAACTTCTTGTCTGCTATAGAAACCTTCAAACGTCGCATTGCACTCTGGGCACATTATCTTGTTGTACCCGTTAGTGTAACGCTTTATCTGAATATTTTCTGCAGGATTTCCGCAGAACGGACAAGGCTCTTTTACTCGCTTATCATTCATGTTGTTTCTCCTCTTATTTTAATGCATGTAACAACATAACGAATCAGAGAATTGAAGATATTTGCAGTTAACCGAATTCATGACATGAGCAATCTCCCTAACCACTTCGGAATTCTGAACAAAATTTTTTCTCCTTTACGTACAAAGTATTGGTCAGCATCACCTTGTGTATTGTGCCATAAATGTATAATATCATACATGATTGACTACCTCATTACGCGTCTTTATCAACAGCTTCAAACCAACCGATCATTGCTCGTGTTTCTTCACCTTTGTCATTCTCAAACAGAGCATCTGCGACGTCCCCGAAACCTTCAACAGCCTTGATTTCATATGTCTTACCGATCGTCAGATCTTTTACCTGATAGTAACCTTCCGACCCATCGAAGAAATGCAGAATGTGTTCGGTAGCTTTGATCCTTGCTCTAATTGGTCTTCGTAACACACGCTTTCCTGTAAAAGGATGAGTGTCTAGATCTTGATAATATTCCAACTCACTCATTTAATCACCTCCATTCTGATATAACAACATTACATGAGATCGTCATCAAATTTATTTTGTTGAATAACATAACGATACACATAGAAAAGACCCTGGCGCGCCGATTCGTACCAAGGTCTTTGTATAAAATTTCAGAACTAGTTACTCTATCAGATACATTGTTGGTTTTCTTCTTATTAAAGAAAACTCCAAGTTCTTTTAATGTAACTTCTAGATGCATTACTTTATTAAAATCGGTTTTAATTAAGCAAGATACATTTTATTTAACAGGAACATAGCCGTACCTGTGGTGTAAACATTACTTAAGTCAATGGTAATTTTCATTTGAGTAGCTTCTTCATTAGTTGTAAGATAAGTTCTAAAACCACCTTGATTATTTGTGTCTATTTTTACTGGTGGATATGAAGTTGCTCCAACGCTTAAATCTTCCATTTCTATACTTGCATAACCGCTTACACCGTCACACATCATTGTATCTATAATTAGCGTATAATCTCTATCGCCCTCAACATTAAATGTTTTAGTTAATTTACAACTTGCAGGACTTGCATTGTCTGTAGTAATTAACCATCCCCCGTACATTGACTGATAACTGCATTGTACGTTTCCAGTTGCAGTCCATTCATCAAAATCGTCCATTTCTACATAATTTGTATGTCCACTTAAATTACCTGCGTATAAATACACGGTACCATCGCATCCAGTTATGGTGCAATTATATGACGTTATTCCAATGTACGCTACACCGTTTTCACTTAATTGATTAGCCTGAGTCATAATCATTTCAGTTTCATAAACATGACCAGTGCTAGTTACAGGTATGTTTTTGTATAAAATACTGTTATTACCTAAATAACACTGTAAAATAATTGATGCGCTACTTGAAAATGCCTTCACACTGTACCCATAATCTATTTTTCCAATAATCGTGTTATTACTTTTAGTATTATTGAGAAAGGCATATGATAATAAGTTAAAGTTATTTCGGGTACTATCAGATTTATTACCCATAGATGAATTAGCAGTAGCGGTATAATACGATTTAGGAATGGAAGCTACAACTTCATCCCATCCACCCACTTTAGGTGTAAAAGAAACAGCCGGAATCTGTTGATGGTGCTCACCAGTATCATTAGGCGCATAAATAGCTTCTTGTGTAATAGTAATGGTGCCATCCGTACTACCGTTACTAGCTGAATAGGTGTGATCTGTAAACGACACGTCATACTTTGGAACGCTAGTACCTAAAGTATTATTGCCAATTTGTTCTTCAATTGTTTCAATGTCTCCAGTAAGGTCAGATACAATGAGTTCTGACCCTACGTAGATAGATTTCTTTTCTGTACCTACAATGTAGATGGTAGAATCATCTACCTCCTCAGGCAATACATCACCTACTACATAAACAAATTGTACATTTCCTGAAGGATTCATATTTTAGTTGCCCTCCTTTTGTTACTGCGGGAGAGATGAAGTTAATACATATGCAGTTATGTCCTTCCCTGTTCCGCTATCTCTATAAGCGATCTTGACGAACTTGTCATCTACTTTATCAAGAACTCGAACTACTCCTACAAACATCTTGTAGCGTTCAGAAACCCGAGGAACGAAATAAATCATAACAGGCTTTCTTATTACATAAGAAGCTTTGAGATCTGGTTCATCTGAGCCGATTTCAGGTTTTTCGATAGACAGTACGGCCTTAACCTCTTCCAGTGTCTCTGCCGGTTTCTCAGGCTCCTCAGCCTTAACTTCTTCCGGAATCTCGACCGGCTCCTCCACCTTAATTTCCTCTTTCTTCTCCTCAGCCTTAACTTCTTCTTGTTTTGCTTCGTTAGCTACTTTAACCTCAGTTTCGGCCTTTTCTTCCGCAACCTCAACTTTAATAGACTCGGTGTCCTTCGTAACCTCTGCAGTTTCTGACTTGACTGCAGTTTCTGTTTTCTTCTGTCTGTTATAAGTGCGCTTAGCAGGTTTTTCTTCCACTGCGTTCACTTCTACTTTAGTTTCTTCCATGATAAATAACCTCCTGATCAAGGGATTCTAGTATTATTCTGACAAGTATTCTTACTCGTGCTTGCCTAGAAACTTCCTGTATATTGTTGTATTCATATGTAAGGTTAAAAGCTTGAACAGATTGTGCTACAGAGTATTTCACAGCTTCTTTGATTTCATCATCTGTGACGTATTCAAGAAATGTGTCGAGAGATTTGGATAGACGATATTTTTTGATGTTCAGACGAAGTTTTAGATCTTTTGGAACAGAACCTGTAACAATCCAAACTAAAGCAGAGGAATGCAATATCACATTATCACATTCATCCGCTTTATGCCTTGCGAATTTCATTATGTACTGTATCGCAGCGTACCTGTTTCCAAGTGCAGCTGCTAAAGTATCTATCAATTTGTTGTTTGTCCAATAGCTCTTCATGTATAACTATAACGAAGTTGGCTATTGTAAAATAAAGTTTACCGTCCGGTTCAAGCTTCTGATGTATTGATCTACTAAATTTTTGATATCTTCTGGATAGCTAAAATACATGAATTGATAAGACTCAATCAGACGAGTTATTTCCATCGAAATTCTGTCGATACAAGATGCACTTTCGACTTCAGAAACAGTTATTATCTCGTCTTTACTTGACTCTGGATAGTCTACTGTATGATAAAGCTCAATAGACAGCTGTGACATGGTTCGTATCTGCTCATCTATCAACCAGAACAGGTTAGATGTATCTCGTAACTTTGGGCTAGAGGATGACTTCTCCGAAAAGTTGCTTATGTAATGCAGTTGTCTTGCAATAGTAGACAACTGGGAGATAATATTTTGAAGTGTTTGATACTTCAGCGTGGTGTCATCTTCGCATACTTCGCCAATAGTGAAGCTTTCAGGGTCTACTGTAAGCGCATAACACTTATCTGCAGCAGCGCCATCAAATACACCACCATCTAATGCAAGATTGAGATCTTTTGATGCCTCCCAAAGAGAATAAGACGAAGCAGATGGAATGATCTCAATGTCTTCACTTCCCTCTATCTTACTGCACGTAACATGTATAACTTTGGCGCTATTTACATTTCTCTGTGCATCTTTCTGACGCTGGGCTTCAAGTTTTGCAGCTCTTTGACGCTTCTTCTCTAGTTTTGCTGATTCGGAATCTGTAAACGTCGAAGAGAATTTAGTTTCAAAACCATACATATCTTTACCTACTTCTCTGCAGTAGTACTCAATGTCTTTTGCAGCAACATCTAGATACGATTCTGATTTTCCATCATTTGACACGAACTCTAGGTCAACATATCCAGGCTTGTCTTCAACAGGAACCACCGTCACCTGAATGTCTTTGTACTCATTCTTGTTCTCCATAGATTGAAGACGAATGACCCAATTAAATACACCATTTTGAGAAACATGTTTGTCTATGATGTCTACTCCATCTCCGATGAGATTATTTGTAACTTCAGACATAGCCACTTTCAGTTTTCCAAAAAGCTTATCCATCAGACTCATTTTTATTTCACCTCGTCATGAAAGTAAAATACGCATGATTGCATGTGTGAAATGTCCAATCATGCAACCATGCGTTTTTTTCTTACGCTGTTATTTAGCGAGTTGTGCGAGATACTCTACGAACAGGCTTCTGTGCGGGAGCAGCAGGTCTTGCAACAGCACGCTTAGGCGCTGCCTGAGTAGAGGACTTTACGGGTCTGCGAACAGACGCCTTGATACTCTTCTTGTTGTAGATGCGAGAACTCTCAAGGATCTCCTCGTCACCTTCTGCAGCTACGGTGTAATCTACATCGCCAACTGTAAACTTAACGGAATCCTCATCTACGGTTACCTCTACATCGTCTCCGGTTACTTCTGCAAGCAGCTCTGCAACATCTTCAGCTTCGAACAAGAGCTCGGAAGCTTCAGGTGCTACGTCAACCTGTGCATCATCTGCAACATCTTCTACATCATCTGGCATAGCGTCGATCTGATCAAGATTCTCATCAATGAGTTCATCAGCAACTACGCGATAGTGTCTTCTATTATTGCGCATGAGTTAAATTCTCCTTTTCTATAAAATTTAGTTTAGTATCACAAGTTTACTTCTGTGACCTTCAAGTTCTGCTCTGATAGCTTCTAGCTCTGCGTTAGCTTCTGTTAAAAGCACCTCACCGTCAAACGTTACATTTGAGCCTTCGATCGTGTATTTGGATCTTGTACGACCTAATGCTTTCTTCATGTTAGCTTCGCTTAATCTGAGAAGATAGTTGATCCACATGTTACTCTTGATTTCTGATACATCCTGGTAATCCGGAACATATCGAATAGTAATCTGTGAAGGTCTTGGATCTCTATGTGTGCAATACACTACATCATTGTTGCTATCATATCTCCACTGGAAGTCGGTGCTAAGTGTGTTTCTTACTTGCGCCATCGCCATCTCAGTCATGATAGGGTCAATGTTGATAGTACTTGTATTACCTATTGCACTGTATGTGTTAACTGCTGCAGCTACTTGAAATACATTTCCGCTATCTATAGAGCTCATTGTTAAACCTATCCTAGGTTGCGCTGCTTGGACATATAACACATTCTTTGTTATGATTCCTACATCGGATAGTTTTATACGCGTTGCGAACGGTACTGTTTTATCTACCGGTGTCTTCATGTAGCGCTTCAATTCCTGAAACGCAATCTGTACAGCTCTTTTGAGCTGCAATCCTTCTACGTTATCATTGGCAGGAAGACCTAGCATAAAACTTACTTGATCGACAACTTCGTCTATTGTCATAAGAACTAGATCCTCCTTCCAAGATATTCATTGATGCTGTTTACGCGGTTACCGTAACGTCGCAAGTTGCGCTGTAGGTTGTGCTGCCAAGAGTGATTGCTGCAGTGATAACAGCATCACCAGCTGCAACACCGGTAACAACACCATCAGTAACCTCAGCCTTACCTTCTGCGCTAGAAGTCCAGGTAACAGAAGCATCTGCGGGAAGCGTAGTTGCAACAAGCGTAACAGTACCTGCTACTGCGATAGATGCGGACGTCTTGTCAAGCTTTACATAAGGTGCGCCGTTCTCGGGAAGTACGCCGTACTCCTTGTCGCCAACCTTGGTGTAGAAGCCCTGAGAAACCATGTTAGGTGCCATCTGGTTCCAATACAGCTCTTCGGTGTAGCCATCAACCTCAAACGTTACACCTGCGTTCACTGCACCTTCAGCAGTATTTGCAGCAGCGATGATCGCCTGCTCGTACTCTGCAAACTTAACAGGAGTAGAAGCCATAGGCTTCAGACCATCAAGCTTGCCCCAACCTTCAACGTTGGTTGCGTAGATAGACTTGCCATAATCCGCGCCGTGACCGTCTGTGAATACAGGAGTGTCAACATACGAATTAGTAGGCTCGAAATATCTTGCGATACTCTGACCCTGGCGTGTTACATCAACAATAGGACCGCCATATACGATCTTGATAGTAACTGACATAAGAATTATCCTCCTAATTTAATTGATCTAGAACAAAAGATAACCGTTTATGCAGCAGCTTTTTCTGGAGCTCTCACCCTCCTATATACATATAAGGTTACCTTTAGTGCTTGAATTAACTGTAGCTGCTTTATTGCTCTCCGTTTTGTCTGTTTTCCAGCTCACGTCCGTAATACATAGATAACTCATCAAGCTGGTCGCACAAATTCACAAGTTCCTTTTTCTGTGCTGCAAGATTCACATGTATTCCACTGTCCTTAGCCACCTCAAGAGCTTTGTAGGCCTTGAAGATCTTAGAAGACGCTTCGTCAAGTGCGTCTATCATGTTTTGAATCAATTTGGCATTCATTTGTTGTACCTCCATTGAATTTCTGTGAAGTTCTAACCTGGAAATATATAAGGTTCTAAGTAAAGTTTATCTGTTTATCAAGTACTTTGTTAAAGCATCACTTGCTTCTTTAAGCGCGGATACATCATTTCCGTCTATTGCGTGTTTGAGTAATGCAAGGATCGCTTGTTGTGTTACTCTGTTCCCTTTTTCAATTTCTTCGATTCTTCTCAGATCATTGTCAAAGTGTGCGTCATAGGTCTTGAACTTCTGAGCATAATCTTCGTTTAATACTTTCTCAATAGTAGCTAGCCGATTTTCAAGCTGCTTCGTCGGCTCTTTTGCTTGTCTTACTCGCGTTTCAATTTTGTCCCAAAGATTGAATATGGAAAGGAGAAGAGCTAAAATTACAGAAACCTGTGTGAAATCCATGATGTACCTCGCCAATTTATCTATAATGTATACATAGTTTATTTATGTACCAGTGTTATATAAGGTGAGATATTTGCCTATGATTATACACAAAGAAAGCCCGCAACTCTTGAAGTCGCGGGCTGAATTGGTTATCTTTCTTTTTGAAGAGGGTGAGAGTTCATCTTCAGAATGTTAAGCTGCTTAGAATGTGCCGAGAATCTTACCGGATACAACGGTGTCAGGATTTACGATCTTCATACCATACATCGTAGCGTAACCCTGCTGTACCGAGCTATTGGCCAAACCTACCGCATCGGTACTCGTCAGAGGCATGTACTCGCCGAAGAGAGCGGTATTACGTCTGATGTCGTTAGACTTGCAAGCCATTACCCAAGTATCCGGATTGTAGTTAGGATCTACATAGATGTCGAACTGATCCAGCTTACCTGCCTTGTAAGGACCTACGTTCTCTGCTGCGCCCTGTGCAACAAATCCGTTGATCATGCTGATGTAAGAAGCTACGTTGGAACCAACGATCAGCTTGTTAGGCTGCGTTAATCTGGTTGCCTGATAAATGGAAGCAGCTGCCTGAGTGAGCTTAAGCTTGAACATGTTCAGGTAATCGGAAGGAACAACAGAACCGGTAAGTACAGGAGATGCATCCCAGTTGAACTGAGGCTTGTAGGATGCAGCCTGGAGCAGACGCTGGAAGCCATCGGTGTTGATTTCAGCAGTGAGTTCAGAGAAAGCAGCTTCCTTCGCGATGTCGCCTACGTTGGAGCCGTACTCTTGCTGTGCTGCGAATGCGGAGAAGATGCTCCAGTAGCAAGCAAGCTCGTGAGCTTCAGCTACCATGTTGATCTCATCCAGCTGCAAGTAGCCCTTAGCCATCTGTGCGCCGTACTCGTAACCATAACCGCCATTGCCAGGAGTTCTAGGACCTACGTTCTCGTTGTCGTACTGATAAGTTGCAGAAACGCTGTTGCCTGCTGCAGGAGTAAGCACACCGTTCACGAAGCTGATGGAACCGGTGCTGTAATTGATAACACCTGCGGTAGTAGTAGAACCTGCCTCAACGATGTTGCCGTTACCGTCATCAACAAGTGCGGTAGTAACGCCGGAAGCTACATACTTGATGGTTACGGAACCAGGAAGTACAGGAGTGTAAACAACGGTCAAGTTGTCGGTGATATCGGTGCCTTCAGCAATTACCTCATTCTTGATGGTCTTGCTGGTGAAGTTAGGATCAACACCCTGACGATTTACGAAAGGACTGGAGAGGATGTCACCGGCCTTCGTCTCACCCTTAGTGTTCTCAGCGATGAACTTGAAGTAAGGAATCAACTGCTGACGGGACTTCATTGCTACGGAACCATAAACGTCCAGGATAAGCAGCTTCTGAACGAACATAGGCAGCAGCTCCATGAAATCCGGGCGAGCCATGATGTTGGTCGTGTTGGTAGCAGCAGTGATGGTACGTGCCTGACGATTCATATTTGCCTGCAGCTGACGAGCGAAGATCTGCTTCTCAGGAGACAGCTTAGAAATAGCAGCCGAAATAGGGCTCTGCTGACGAGTACGAACACCGGCTGTAATAGCGGATGCAGGACGATTGGTAGGAGCTACAGGACGACGTGCAGCACCAACATTGGAACTAGCCATAACAGGGCGGCTGTTGCTTGCAACAGGACGTCTGCTAGAGGGATGAATAGTTTTCGTGATACTCATAATACGTTTTCTCCTTTATATATTATTTACAACGTGATGAGGGAAGAGTCATCCATGTCTGTACCTATTTCGGAGATTTGTGCCGAAGCTAAAACAGCTTCTTGCGCTCCAGAAGTGTACTTGGAGGATCCCTTTATGATCTGTTGGAGTTCTGAAACAGTCGTTGTTGCTGTTACAGAAACGTGTTCTAGACCTACACCAATTGCATTTGCATAAATCTGTGCATATGCGTTCTGATACTCATCTACGAGAGCTTGTGCAGCCTCGATCTTTCGTTGAAGGCTCGCTATCTGTGCATCACAGTTTGATGTCTTAGCTTCTGCATCATTGGCCTTTCTGACAGTTTCAGATAAGTTTGATTGAAGCTTAGAAATGATAGAATCCTTTTCCAGAATAATTTGAGTGTTGGCTTCGATCTTCTGACTATATTTAAGGTTAGTATCTTCAGCAGACTTAAGACGCTTTGTCACGTCTGCTAGATCTTTGGATAAAGAATGATTGCTCAGTACAGCTTTCTTTGTTCTACTAGCTGCATCTGCAAGAGCTTGATCCATGTCTCTCATTTGAGCAGCTGTTATGCGATTCAAGCTGTCGATCTTTCTGCTATCTGCAGATTTTATTGTCTTCAGTAGCTGACGAAGATGGATGTTTTCAGACTGCAAAACTTTATTCTTTTTCTGTGCTTCTAGATAAAGAGCTGTTACAGCGTCGAGCTTTTGAGAAGCAACTACAGCTTCTGCAGCCTCTGATGTTACTTCTACTTGCTCACCCGCTAAAACTTTCTTTCTGGTTTCAAGTGCAGCATATTCCTTGGACTGCTTTGCGAAATTAGCCTGGATAACATCTACCTCAGTCTTGTTAAGTGTATCTAAGTTTTTTGTTACCGCAGCACAAACCGCTTGATATTTCTTTTGCTGAACAGCGTCTGTAGACGCGGCTATCTCTGTGAAAGTAGGAATGGAGTTAGGATATGCAGGAAACGCTACAAGGTCAAATCCTCTGAATACAAACGTATCAGGATCTACGGAATTGTCTACAATGTCACCAGCACCTCTAACAGATATGCCGAATTTAACTCCTGCGTCTATAAAAGTTTTTACAATCTGACCTACAGGCGTGTTAACAAGGTTGAATTTGCCTTGAACCTTTCCATCTGGATCAATGTGACCTTCTGTCATCACAATACATCCATGCTCGAAATCCATGCAGTTTGGATCTTCAGGATGTCCGAGGAACCCGATGTAATGACCATTTTTGATGCCTTCGTTGTACTCCTCCGATGCAAATACACCTTCCCACACAGGCCTTGTGATATCAAGACCATTCTTGTTAGTGATATTTGCATCTGCACATTCACCTGCGTACTCGCCTAAGATAGCAAGAGGCTTCGCATTGAGAGCTACATCTGCTTTGATCTTTGAATCTTTCATCTCTATCACTCCTTAATCTAATAATTTTTTAGAAAGCCGAATCATGCCGCCAAGCATGAGTGATTTAACCATCTCTTTAAGAATTCCAGACGTAACAGGTTCATCTGCATCTGATTTGTCCTGCACCTCTTCATATGCTTCCATATTTATTTCATCTACAGCATCTACCGTATCTTCATCAGCTGCAAGTTCAGTTGCATCAGATGAATCTATGTTGTAAGTAGACTCACCTATTTTCAAGGAAATAGATCCATCTGAACTTTCATTTATCTCGATCTCTTTGTCCTTGAGCTCTTCAATCTGTGTTAACAGATCCATGAGCGCTGCAGGTGTAAATAACAATGTTGAATTCATATGTGTTCCTCCTAGTACCTAACTATGTCTGCATTTTCATAATGTATAGGAATTGGATCATATCCACCGAGTTCATCTTTGCTGCCTAGCTGAAACTTCCAAATAACTTGAACTACTTGATTCAGCCCTACTTTTAGTATGCTTCTCTTGAGAAGATCTCTGTTTTCAGGATCTTCCATGTCCCAGTTATCCTCATCTGTAGGAAGTATTCTATAAGCTGCAATTAAACCATTCTCTCCACTTGACTCCCAAACAGGTTTAGACCAAAGACCTGCTTCAGTTATAAATATGTAATCTTTCCCAGTTTCACGAAATGTTCTTAAAGCTCCTGTTGATATCATTGCACTAAACACGACATCAATCGTCTTGGGAACTTCCGATTGTGTCTCCGGTACAATATCTCTGAAAGATACCTTAGCCCTGGGAAACGATACATCGATCAATTCACAATTTACGGTCTTTGTGCTATCTGGTCTATCTGAAAACACCGGGCCAATTCCTAAATACGGACGATTGTTGTTCTGATTAGGATCATACCCGTCAGCTCCGTATCCAGGTCTTTCGGCTACATATCTTTTGAAATTATCAACTTCTGAAAGAGTTGTGTTTACTCCAATACCTGACGGAAGTCCTTCAGCATCTTCTTCCTGAGTGTAAAGACCCATTGTACCTAAAGATATGTACTGAGGAATGTATCTACTCAACATATCATAGCCCTGATTAAAGACTCCATCACCTGTAAGATAATGTCCAATACCGACAAGTGCAGAATTGGTCGCACAGTTATGACCCTGATGCTCTTGAACTACATCGCCTGTTACCGGATCTATTATCCTTATAAGTACATTTTGTTGTAATCCTATTGATTTCGATGCGGATACTATATCCTTCAATGGTGTTATCTCCTATCAACTAGATTTTATAAACAATTATATGATTTTATACGAGTAATTATAAAATCGTTCTATGGAATCTCTGACGTAACAGATTCTTCGTCATGCGTATTTATTTTGGTAGTTCTGTAAGACTGAAGATTTGATATACTGAGCATGTATTCTCTGCTAGTGTACTCTTCGGGATTAGTGGGAGGTTGTGGATCTATTCTGCGATGTAGATTAGGATTTGTGAGTCCTAGTTCGTCTTTCGCAAGGGCTTCTGCATCAGCAGGTGTTGCCGGACCCTGCTTGACTGGGATGTATTTCTTCTCTACATGTGTCTCGCGTTCTTCATATACAATTGGTTCATTGATTGTATAACTATCCATATTGTGCCTCCATCAGTATACAAGGTTCAGCTTACAGATCTTCTGCATCCACTACGTGAATGTTACCTTGATCATCTACCTTTGTGTACTGGCTGTTTTGATCATTCATAGATATTGCATCGCCTACAGCACTCATTACAGGATTGACAACCGGACGGCCGTGTGTATATGCAGTAGATCTGTCATCATCAAGTGTGTATACATCACTAGATACAGCTTCTTCAACAGATTTATCATAGCGAAGATTCCAAGTCTTCGGGAAATCTGCCGTAGGCGGCAAGATAGAAGGTCCATCATATGTCTCAACATCTGTAGGCGTGTAGCCTAATCCAAATATCTTATCAGGTAAAAGAGATCTTACAATGTGTTCATTGTTAGATATCTGCATAGAAAAGAGCGCTCGGTATCCAGGATTTACATCAGGGTCTGGAAGACCTTCTGCATCACTGTTTCGGTAATACACAGGATGGCGAGGATCGTCTTCTACAGGAAGTCTCTGTAATCTAGCGTAATCATCTCTACGATAATGACCTACGTGTGTAGCTCCTATTGATATGTTATTATCTGCATAGTTAGTGAGGCGTGCATCTACAAGGATCTTATTCTTCGCGTTCACCTGTACACCTGCGTATTGGAAAAGATACATTCCAAGCGGTCTAACATATTCTATACAAGCATCTACAGGGAGTTCTTCACTCAAGTAAACTACATCAATGTATCCTTCTGCTACATGAGGAGTTACATGAACTGCATTTACAGGAATGGATGTATCTTCTAGACGGTTGTACAAGATATCTTTCTCTTTCCCATAGTCCAGCAGATTGAATTGTGCAAGATTGACTTCGGCAGCAAGTGTAACGCCGTCTCTACTTCCTTTGTTCCGAATCATTGACATGAAGTAGAGGGCTACAAGACGATTGAAAGCCGTTGGTAGTCTATCATCATATCTGTATCCAATTGTGTCACACAGCATCCACAAGATGTCTGCAGGACATCTCAGAGGATCATATATGTCAGGAACGTTTTCGGTATCAGCTTGTATCTTTGATAGAGCAAGTTCAATCCATCTACAAAAGAACCGGAAGTCCATTGACTCTTTGTAAATTTCAGGAAGTGAAATATCAGAAATTCTCATTCAAGCCTCCTTACTGATTCTTAACAATATACTCAGGAGCGATCCTTATGTTAGTGGATGTTACTCCTGGATCAGAAAATCTAGCGAAGCTGATAGGATTGTAATAGCTTACATCACAATCAAACCAGACAATAACTTCGTTCTTCAAACTGCCTGCGTCGAAGTAATCAATTCGACTGTCAGCGTTTCGTACAACGTTTACAACTTCCATTACAGTAGGTTTCTGACCTATCTGACGATTTGCAGGAGCAAAATACATCGCAAGTGATTCTTTTACTCTTGCGATTATGTTGTTTGCAACATCTTTGCTAACCGGCTTCTTCGGATATATTTGACCTACAACGTAAAATGGAAATACGCGAAGATATCCAAATTCAAGTTCAACTGTCATGGCCTGAAGGGGTCTATAATCTCTGATTACATTGTCGATGAACTGCATGGGCGGCTTGTACCGTGTGAAGATAGTCTTGTTCTGTATCTGTGCTGTTGATACTTTACCAGATCCCCATACACTGTTTTTGAAGTCATTGTGTATTGCAAAGCACATCGCTGTGTATGTCTTGAAGTTAGTTACAAGACCTTTTGCTTTTGCTACAGAGAAGCCTCCAGGAATCTTCAACCTCATTCCTACTTCAATGTCATCCGCAGATGTCAGATTGTTGTAGTTAAGAATGGTTGCTTCTGTAACATTGTATCTTAAAGAGATTTCCTCTAATGTTTCTCCAGCACTTACAAGATGAAGAAGTGTTCTGGAGCTCAAGTTGCTGTTGATAAGTGCAGACCAATCAAGTGATTCATTGCCTGCAGGGAAGTCGTAGTTGCTTATGTACATCTTAGACTTCTGTGCGTCTGAGAGATTTTCATCATCATAAATCGCCAAGTTAATGTCAAGAGCTTTCTGGCAGTCGATGACCAATCCACAATCTACTCCAGGCTCTCTATTTAAGAACCTATTGAAGTCCGGAAGTGTAACTAAACTGTCGAAAGTGTTGATATAATTTCTGCTGTTGATGTAAGCTTCTTTTGCCGTCTCAGGGCTCTTGCCTGTAACGGTATTGGTGTGTGGTAACTCCACTGTGTTAGACAAGTTAGACACGCTAAGGTCTCCGCTTTCATCGCTAACAACTACACCGCTAGTTACTTTCGCCTGAAGGTAATTGCGGAGCACATTAGTTCCTACACATCCTATGATGCCGGAACAGTCTATCCAATAAACAGTCAAGTAATTGTTTTCGTAGTTCTCAAGTTGATTGAGATAGTTGCTTACTTGTATCTGTGCATTGGAGTAGTAATCATATGTTACCGCGAATCTGGGTTCTGGAGTTACAAACTCTGCAGGGCTATTACATTGAATCCACTGCGTAGCTAAGAAATCTTCCGCTCCTTGAGAAGCTTTTGCTTTTATCCAGATGGCTGTAGTATCAATATGCTGTGAAGGTACGTTTATTATGTAGTTATTCTTCTTCACCTGATCTACAGAAACACTGTAACTTCTGAGTTCGCCTTCAATTGCAACTCTTGTCACGCTAGCTCCTGGAAGCAAGGTAACTTCATCGGATGTGGCAAACACATTCAGATTTTCTGTTGTAGTTACACGTCTGCTTCTTGACTCTGTTGCACCATACGAATTTGTAAGCGGTAAAATGTTGTAAGTCAACACTCTAGATTGATTGGTGATATCTGTGTAAGCATTAAGTGTAGCGAAATTGGTTCCATTGAAACCGAAATCAAGCGTCATGTTGACACTTGTGTTGTTGGTGAACGTAACCTCTGTCCTTGCTGCTCGATACCAACCGAGTTCATAGCCAATCAATCCGAATAGCTTCTCTGCATTCTTTCTCTGGGACACAGACGGCGCAAGTAGTTCACCTACAAGTATGTCAACATTCACGCCTAGCATATCCGCAGCAGATGCTAGAAACTTGCCTAAAACTACTCCAGGATCTGCGTCAGCTTCTGGCTTCCATAACTCGGTTAGTGTAGGAACTAACTCCCAGAAATCCTTCATTATGGATTCATAATCTCTTGAAGTGTAGTTAACTACACCTTTTTCATAATCCATGAATAACTACCTCCGATCATTCTTGAGTGTCTGTGTTCAGATTCACAGTTAAATCGTCTCCATATATTGTATGAAGGCCTACCGTCATCTTAAGCTGATTGAATTCTTGAGAAGATGGAATGTTTTCTTCGCCTGTGAATAACAATCCATCAGCGAATGAAGTGGACTCAGATTCTACACTCGGCTCAAATAATGTTAACTGTTCAACTATCTTGCTCTGTATAATTGCACGAGTATTTGCGTTATTATATTGCCAAAGGTATCTCTTCAATCCTAGTCCAAATTGAGGCTCATTGTATAGCTCAGTAGGGTCAGATAGCATGAGAAGACGAACTCTGTTAACTACAGAAGCATCATCCTCTACTATTTGAACTTTGTTTCTAGAAGGATCAATCATGTTAGGAAAAGCCCATGATGTTGTTTTAGCCATGTCATACCTCCTATAAATTTACAAGACCGTTGGCATAAGAACCGCCTGTTAAACCTATCACAATGAAGTGAGTGGTGTCTTCATTCATAGATGAAAGAGCTACTACTTCGCCCTCTACCGGAAGATGTGGTAGCAATAATGATGGATAAAACGGAAGATCGTTGTCTCTTACATAGTTGTGAACTGTTTTACCTTTGTACTCTGACAGCTTGTAAGGTCCATGTATAGCCGGAATTCTTACTTGTAATGTTAGAGTACCATCACTTGTGTATTGATAATCTTTCACATATCCTAATACTATCATATCTACCTCTAATTGACGACAAGTATCTGTTTCCAGATGCTAGCAGCGATTGCTCTGCGTGGTGGCACAGATGAATCATAGTTACCGGGTCTTTCATAGTATCGTGTTATGAGCTCTGCAGCATCCTCAGCAGCTGATTGACTAATGGATGTAATCCTTGATTGCAAGAGATTCCATGTATTCTTCTCAGTACTGTTTAGCTCTGTCCAGATAAAATTCAGCTGCCCAGAAAGATTTGTTTTCCATTCAGCTCCGCAGGCTTTTATCATTGCAGTTTTTCTACTTCCTAACCACTGACAAATTCCACTAGCTCCTGAACGAGAATTCACTGCGGCAGGACTGTAGCTTGACTCTGCTTGTATGTTAGCGAGAAATCCGACTACCTGTGAAATATTCATTCCTTTGCTTAGAAGAAACTGACCGATTATCTTAGCATTGTTGTTGGAAAGTAAGTTGATGTTAACTGCTTGAGCTCCACCGTCTATTACTATCTCTCCACCTGCAACAGTCTGACCATATGCATTGATGAGCGATGCTAATGCATCTGTGTAATTTATCACCGCAAGACGAATTCCTGTTGATTGTATAGAAGGTTGTGCGTTGGTTGTCATGTAACCCACTTCCCTCAATGTCATGTCATCGGATGTAAATACTCTGTAGGCCATACTTACAGCCATCTCTAGTCCATCAGAAGCATATCCATTTGCCGACCCGCCAATCCTCTCCCAGTACGGTCTATAGTAGCCGTTGATAGTTGTATCTGAGATACTATGCGATGTAAGTTTACAGATACCTCCGTTGTTTCCTTCTATAGTATACACTACTTGATTCTCTGCTTGATAAACAATTCCTATGTGATCAGAAACATATTCATCGGCTTGCGTGTAACTCATTGCAGGCTTCCATCTATACAGTATTAGATCTCCTGGATTTGGAGTGACTACATAAGACGGCCCATGATGAGGTCCTCTTATCCATCTTCCTAATCCATTTACTACTCCACCTCTGGCCATCTCTCCTGCACCAGCTGAGTTGAATATAACTTTGTCGATTATATCGCCTACTGTTCTGCCTACGGCAAGAATAAATCCTGCTGCCCAAGGAGCTCCTGCAATCATTCCTGTAGTTTTCCAGGTCCATGTACCATCTTCGCCAACATGCTTTGAAGCTTCTTTCAAGAAATCATAAACTTTGTTATTTAGATTTACATGAGGATTGTAGATAAATCCTTGTAGCTGATAAGGAGCTTTGTAGTAGTTAGGTGGCTGCTGAACAGAAGTCCAACATATCTTAGACGCAGACCATCCACTTTCAGAAAGCACAATAGAACCATCTACATTTATCTTCTCTACGATAGCAACATGACCGGCAGCTCCCGGTTTTGTCCAAACAGCAACAGCACCAATCTTCGGCTTACTTCCCTTTTCATAACCTTTAACATTAGCGTACCAAGTACCAGCATCGCTGATAGGAAGCTTTGCATTCTTCTGCAGGATCTCTGAGAATCTTCCATAAGCGTAGCCTGTGCAGTTCGGAAGTACACTACCTATCCAAGGCCTATCAATATTTGCGTTGTTTCCTAATATACAATCATTGTATGTTCCCTTAGTCCACCATTGTCTTGCAGAAAGCACATGAGCTTTTAAGGAGTCTGTATCAGTGTAGCCTATAAACGCCATTATGTGTACCTCCCTGACATAGCGAAGAACGAAGAGTCAAATACAGTAGATAATTGACCAACTCCAGAAACTCTATCTACATACCACAGAAGCCATTCGTGATAATGCTTGCTCCAGTTGATACTTTTGATTGTACTGCTATCAGCATATATTCCTATCTTACCTACAAGACCTAATTTTATGAGATATGTCTTATATGCGTTTAAGATATTATCATTTATATCTGGTTGATTTTTAGGAAGATCTAATTGCAACCACACACCAAGCCCTGGAGAGTATTTTCTTACCAGAAATGATAGCTGATACATTTCCTCTCTAACTTCCGATAAATTTTGTGCTCTTGCTATCATGTAGTAGCCGAAGGGAAGTCTCACAGAGATAAGAGCTTGAACCTGATCGTAGGCCTTAGGATTTCTGAAGTTTTCAACACGAATGTGTGCAGATGTAAACTGATATCCAGCTTCTACAATCGCACCTACTACACCGTTTGCATAAAATTGAGAGTAATTAGGAGTTGGTGAGTCTCTATCTAGAATAGGGACATATGGTCTCAGTTTAGACCTATCAATAGCTACGGTAGGAGCTGCAGTAGAAACTACTGGAGTGATAGGAGCTCCTGATGCAAGACGTCTGTTTACTTCTGTAGCAATTGCACCATGTGCGTTGTAAAGATAGTCACCTGGACATGCTTTTGCAGCAAACCATCTATGTACAAACATGTTTTGCTGATCTACCGGACCTCCGTTAGCTGCTGTAACAGCATACGCTTTATTGGCCATCCATCTTAGCGAAGATATCTGATTCCTTCTACATATGTCAGTTAGAAGATTCAAAAGAGATTGATACGCAGCATCAGAAACAGGCCATGGATCACCAATACTGCTGTTAGCGACTTCTATTGTGATTGCCCTATGATCTACACCACCAGAAGATGTACACCAGGATCTATCATTTTCATCTACATAAAGAGCAATCCTACCATCTGAACCAATTCCATAGTTTGACGACGCTTTTCTTTCTGGATTAGCAAACAAATCTCCACAAGTCTCTACAGATAGATTCCCTGCCATACAGTGAATAGCTACAGAATCAATCTTATGGTTTCGAGGGCTGTTTTTATTTGGACTTAGCTTTATGTAAGAAACTAATGAACTGTAACCCATTGTTTATCACCCTTGGTTGTTTGATAAAGTGTAATCAGCTTCAGGATTGAGTCCTTCTCCGGGATCGTCTTCCGAAGATTCTTCAGGAATGTCGATAGACATGAATGTTGCTTCATATCCAGATTGAAGTATATCAAGTGGATCATGCTTGTACCAGGTTGTTTGGCTGTCAAGACGGACAGCCCATAAGGCGTTCTCTTTGGAAAGATAGGAAACCAAGATGCTCTTGCAAGATCCTAGCTTATCGCCTTTGTTTAGCTTGTCAATGATCTTCACATTTAGAGATGTGAGGCCTGAATACATTACAGCGTTGTACCTATTGTACATAACTATCACTACATACTTTCCAAGGTCACATCCATAAGCACCTGTGTTATTAACACCTGTGTAAACAACAGTGCCTGGACACAAGCTATACGCACTCAAATCTTGTGCCGATGTAGACTTTAGAACTACACCGGCACATAATCCGCCATTTATCTTGTATTTTGAAGATCTTTCTGTGTCTACGTAGTACTTTACAATTGTAGCATCTGATTTTGTCACCGCACAGTTTGCAATGATCATGTTATCATCCTCGCTTTTCTTCTATGATAATTGCATACACGTAAAATCCGGATAAAGTATTCCGAAATCTACGTAAGAAGTGCTCTTAACATTAGATGTAGTTGTATAAGCACTTCTTGGATAAGCTCCACTTCCTGAGATGAATATGCCCTGACTTGAAGCGACATCATTAGCAGAGCTCATAACAAGTCTTTGAATCTTTAGTGTTGTTGTGAATGTAGTTCCAATAGTATGAGAAACAGACATCACATTGTATATTCCAGACACGGGCGATAAAGTGTTCCCCGTCATAACCAATAACGAAACTGGCTGTGCGATTTGATAGGTCTTTGTTGTTCCGGGAATAGTTACTGTAAAATCTCCGCTGAACTGAGACGCTATTGCGTTTACATCATTGATTATGTTAACTGTTTGGAATACATCAGCAAGTGAAGCACTCCAGCTGTTTACTACTTCGGCATCCTGAATAATTGTGTTACCGCTTTCGTCTAGTGAGAATCCTACTGTAGAGAATCTCATGTCTGTCATGTTGTATGCTACGCCATTGTAGGAACCTTGAAGTGATATCACATTAGAATCTCTTGTTCCATATCTTAGTGTATCAGATATCTGCGACATTGACAGATTCGCGTTACTCTTGTAATGAATTACTCCGAGCTTTGTAGAAGTAGGTTCATCTACCCAGTAGGAATAGGCAGAGCACTGCGGAGTTAGATCTGTGTTAGAAGACTTTAAGAATTCTTCTACCGGCGTATGAGTAGCATTGTTGAGAACCTGACTCAGCTTCTTTGCTTTGTAACTGTTTAGACCTGCAGAGTCTCTTGAACCGCTGTATGTTTTAGAAAGCTTGAGCAATCCTGGAAATTCTTCGTAGTTATCTTCTGCAGAGAATGAGCCTCTAACATACTTATTGAAACTTGTTGTCATTGCGCCATGGCTAACAAGTGTTGGAGCATCTGTATGATCTACATCAATTTCATAGAATGTATCAGCTTTTGTTGCTTTAACAAGTGCACAGAAGATAGCGGAGGGCTGAACAAACCCTGTAAGTTCTGGTATACGTAAAACAGGCATACTGCACTGTATTGCAAGTGACGCGAATCCTGTTATCTCATATTGCATATACAGCCCAGAAGTTGATACTTTGAATGTGAGTGTGAATCCTTGGTAAGACAAGTAATCTGTTATCTTGCCTTTCTCATCTAACCAACCAAATGCAAAAGATACAGGTATTCCGCTTGCGTTTGGATAAGAACTGATAGCTTGTGCTGCGCTGTATAGTAATGCTTCAAAGGCAGCTACATTCACTTTCTTAGTATCATCTCCGCCTACTACACATCTTAGTGTCCAGGAAGTAGTAGAAGTTATTTCACTGTTAGACAATGTTAAAGATACAAACGGAGAGGGTATCTTCAAACCAAATTCAGTTAATGATACATTTGATAATGTAAATGACACCCATGGTTGTTTCTTCATATGTTATTTAAGCGGCTCCTTTAAGAATGGAAGTAAAGCTTTGACAAGTTTCTTTGTGTTAGATGATAAGATCATCTTGGATTTTTGTTTCTTGTACCACCCGGGCGCAGTAGAACTTGGATCGCGTCTTGAAAACGAATGCCAATCACACAGCATCTCGAACACATCACTTGCTGGCATATCTACAGGAACAACTGACCCAGAATCATGAACTGAAAGCCAATGCTGCCAATGATGAGAATTTACGCGTTTATGATGTATCCAAGCTATTTCATATGCATCCTCATCTGCAGGAGTTTTCTCTGTTGGGTACCAATGATTGCAATACGCATCATACTCTTCATCACCATACTTAGATGCATCATGATACATGATTGTGTTATCGCATTCAGCGATATCTTCATCTGTAATGCCGAACTCTTCATTTAATTCATCTAGATGTTCTGTTACGGCAGGCCTGAGCATCTGGTTCCAGACATCATTTACTCCCTGTATGTGTGAAGCAAGATATGTGTTATACTCGTTCTGTCTGATGTTTTCCGATGCACGTATGTATCGTTTCATTATTCGCCTCCAAGATTGAGTTTTGTAGGATTGATAGGAGCAAGCATCTCTCCTTTATTGAACAGATCTGTGATAGAATTTGGAATCATAAGTCTCTGACCCTCTTTTACTGTGAATCCATCTTCAATATGATTGAAGTATGCAAGCACCCAGGAGTATGTTGCATCGCCGAGGAACTTGTACGCAATAAGGTCAAGTCGATTTTCTTCAAATTCAGGGACATCATAGTATTTCACATATGTATGTGTTGTAAACGGATTAGGTGTTTCAAATGCAACGAAACGATCTTCTCTTACATCAGGACAATGTGTTACTTGGCGAAGACCTCTGTATCTAGATACATGTGAAAAATCTCTGCATACACCGTATTGAATACCACCCTCTGTGTCTAATACTTTGTAAGGCTCTAATGTGTTTAGTATTTTCATCACATTACCTCGTTATTCTATTATTCCTTTGTTTCTGATGGTAGTGAAATCAAGAGGAACATCAGAAACTTCTGTTATTGTTATAGACAACTTACAGTGAAGATACCATCCGTCTAATCCAATAGGTCCATCCCACTCTGTGCTTACATCTGTCATAACACCTGTTATCAATACTTTTCCGCGAATAAGCAGAGATACTTGTGAGGTGTATACAGCAGATCCATGATACTCTGGGTAGCAGTTAGCTTCGCAGAATCTTATCAGCTTATTAGCCATTCCGTCTCTGTGATCTCCGTTCCACATATCTCTATGAAAATCAAATACATATGTGTTGGATCTAGGTCCTGAGGATGTGTATATCTGCCAAGGTTCATATTGATAAAGCATATCAGGCATCTGTGTGAAGTTTGCTTTTCTGCTATCTGACACGGTTTCCGGATACACTGGGAAGTCTACTCGTTCATTTGCAAGTGACGAATAAAGGGATACTTCACCCCAAGGTATCTTGAATCCAGGAAATGGATCTGTGGTATTCGAGATGAGGTCAATCAGCTTAGAAGGTTTCAACGAACTGTATTCATTGAAGATTTCCGGATCTACTGAGTGCGGCGGAGTTTCAAGATAGTGCATCGTCTTCTTGTAAATTTGCTCGGGAACCGGTTTTCCATTTCCTAGCAAATTCACAGAGTCTGGAAGTCTTACAGATTCTGGTATCTTCACGTAGTAAGGAAATGTCCCTGTTACTATCATGGTTCTCCAAGCTGAAGAACTCGCAAGTGCACCCGTCTCGAATATATCAGAATCTGTAGCAAGCTGATTAAGGACAGTACTCTTCTTCTGCCAAGGTACGTTTGGAACTCCTTCTATTGCAGAAGCACATTGGTCAATGAAAGCTTTTCCTGCATTAGGAGTTCTCGGTATGTTATTTATATGTAAAACTTCTTCTACATTTCTAGAGCCAACAGCTTCTGTTATATCAGCTAATGTAGTTTTTGAAGTAACATGTAAAAGTTGCATAACTTACGCCTCCCATCGCATTTCTGTAGAAGACAATCTCAGGGACTTAATTACATGCGGAGCACCAAACATGGAAGGAGAACGATGATCTAGTTGAGAAGATGGTAACTTCCGTAGCCACTTCTTGCTAACTTCATAACATTCACTGCTAGCTTCTTTTGTAAATTCTTCATCCATGATGTCAATTCCGAGTAATGTAAGTAAATCATGAATATCATGCATATCACTTGTAGGGCCTATCACAGATCCGTTCATGTAAGACAGAACCCAATCCGGAAGGGATCTATCATCTTCAACAGATTGTTTGAACTGTGTAAGATGATATGCTATGTTGGATACTAACTCTCTGTATGCGGGCTCTAGTGCTTCATCCATCAGTGGATAGTAGTCTCTAAACATTGACAGCTTATCACCATTCAAGAATCCTGCCCATGCATCATTGTCTATCGGATAGTCTAGAGGTAAGAAGGCTTCGCACATCTCTTCATCAGAAATGAGATGGGCAGGATAACTCGGTAAGTATCCAAGATATGTGTATTGAATTTTGACTACTTCATGATTGAAGATCATTCAATAGTACCTCCTGAGAAAATATGGAACTCTCCGCTCTCCCAACCGTCAATGGTCTGTGTAGAAGATACGCCTGAAACATTTGTACAAGTAGTAACTACTGTGTAGAAAGCGATTGTACCGCTTACATATTCATTTATATCATTCTGTGTATACGCTTGAGTTACTGCTGTGAAATTTGTATCTTTAACTATGTATCCTTCTTCAGAAACGGAACTGATAGGATATGCAGTTACGAACGAACCTGTAACCTTGAGCTGGCGAGACAATCTTGTTACAGGATAAGTTAAGGACAAGCCCTGCGGAAGTTTGAATTCAAATGCGGAGATGTATTTTCCTTCCGCTACGTTAGCAGTTACATCATCTGCAACTAACAGCGAACATCTGATTACTGTGCCGTCATTTGCGAATGTGATTGACTTCAGTGCGTAGAGATAATGGTTATCATTAGGTGCATCTACGGTCCAGTAGTTCTCTCCCATGATTGCATCAGGTCTTCCTACAAGTTCAACCGTCATACCGTCTACAAGTATATCTGGATCATCAAGTGTAAATCTCTGATACCAGAGCTCCAAGTCCTCTATGATTGTGAGTCTGTCGAGTATAGTAGAGTCATAATAGAGATTGCTTCGATACAGATTGAAGATCGGATTGCCGAGGCAGGAGATATCAAGTCTAACCTTTTCACAATTAGAAATATTTATGATTGTGTTAGAATTAGCTTCACCTGTGAAATGCAGATACAAGATCGCACCGAACCTGCTATCGATATCGTGTATGTAGAGATTTGTTACTTCAGATTCTTCGGACAAATCAATGTAAACATTTATGATGTTAGGAGTCTCTGCGTTCTGTTGCTGCTGTGTGTTAGGGAAGCATACTCTCTGATTCACATGATCATCAAGATTGGTTTGTATTTCAGCAATGCTGAGACCTGCAGGAATTGTGTAATCCTGACCAAGCTGATATGCAAGAACACCGGTAACTAGAAGATCGTAGTCAAGTAATCTGAGATATCCTTCATTAGTCCTGTATATGTATCCGTAACCTAATGCGGTTTCAGGTACATTTAAGAATCCTCCAATAGCTGTTTCTTGTGCAAGAGGAATTTCTGCAGTTATCCAAACAGGATCAGAATAAACTTTTCTATCTGTAGTTGCTACTGCGTAGAAGTAATATGTCGTTACGTCACTTACTGTGTTCTGCACTCTGAAGTAATCTTTTCCTACAACACCTCTGTAAAATCCTTCTGTGAAATCCCAGAAACCTTCTACAGTAGTTACGTCGGTTGGGTCAAAGGAATCAGAAGCCATCTCGTAGCGGCCAAGTTCTACCCCATCTACAAGTTCAGCAGGTACTGCATCATCAGAAGTAGTATCACCTGTATAGCTGAGTGATGCTACAGCACCTGGAAGCACTACATACAATGTTGCAGGCAAGCGGTTAAGTGATCCATCTACTCCAGTAGTTGCATCTTGTCCTACAAGAACGTAATCACCGACACTCCAATTGTTGTTACCGTAGATAGGAGGAAGATCTTTTCTATCTGCAAGAACTTCGGAATAATAGTACTTGAGCTCGCCTTGAGGAAGTCTATAGAAATTTTGAATCTTTTGATCGATTGCTTTTATACTTGAGATGAAGTTCTTGTCTACTGTACCGCCTACATTGGTTCCGTATTTTGCAACAGGCAGCTCAACGAGCTTATCGGCATAATACTGAGGAGTACCATCGGTTGCAGACATTCCGTCTGGCTGCTTATGAGGAAGATGGAGAACAGTTTTCCCTGTTATAGGATTGTAATCAAACATTGCTTGACCTACTCCAGGATATGCGCCAGTTTGTAAGTCAGGCGTTTCGTCCCAAACTATCAAGCTATCCGTAGAATCGCACCATGTGTCATATCCCGTAGCAGGATCTGTGCCCTTTCCGGAGAATGTGTAGATCTTCTTAGGATTGAGGCCTGTTTTCTTGATGTATACTTCGGATATGAGATCTGCTACATTGCTGATCTTATCTGCAGCAACTACCTTCGACTTGTTCGGATTGGATACAATGCTAGTACTTGCAATGCTGCCCTGTACGAATGAAAATGTAGCTAGCTTCAAGTGGGCATTTACTTTTGTGATGTCTGTGGGTGAATCTGAAGGAAGTGTAAACTTAGTCCCTACTTCACCCTCAGTAGGAAGTATAACTACCTGTACACCTGCATACATGTTTGCAGCATTCTCAACTAGCATGGAACCTGACATCGTCGTCTCTGTGCTATACATGATTCTTAGACCGATGGTCAGATTTCCTTTCAGTACAGGAAGTCCATCCTGGCGAAGCTTTGCATTGCACTCAGCAATATCTATTACAATATCAGCAAGGGATTCAACGTAGTGACCATTTACAAGAGCTCTACCAGGAGCTATCTGAAGTGCAGTACTGCTGATAGCTACGCCAGAAGCATCAGACTGTAAAGTAACTGCGAAATCTCTATCTGAATGTGTGTAAGATGGGCCTATCATGTATTCTACAGAAGAGTCTGTGTTTACACTTTCTCTAGATCTGAGATTAAATTCAGTTAAAAGTTGGCCTCCCGCATGACTGTTTGCGATAGGAAATAAGTTAGTAGTACTAACAGGAAAAGCAATAAGATTCATATAGACTTCCTCCTACTGAGATTGAACATATACAAGGTGCGTTACACGGTGTGTGTTATTCCCATTGATAATGCTGCAAGCGTATCGGATAAGGATACAGCTCCGGCCGTGTTGTTGTTTTGTGTCATGATAGCATTTACAACCTTAAGGATCTCTGCAAGTATTGCATTGGTCTGTACTGCAGGATCTTTCAGGTCTACTGTGTTCTTGGACAATGCTTCAGCAAGTGCGTAGATAGCATCTCCTGATTCAGATCTTTCCTTCTGCTGTATCTCAAGGACACTTGAGTAATTGTAGCCAGAAGCATCATAGTAAATATGACGAATGAAGTAATCAGCAAAGTTCTTTGTATGCTCCTTTATCTTCTCGCCATATGCTATCATGTTGTCGAAGAACACGTCCCAACTACGTCTATCAGATGACTTGAAGGCACTCCAATTCTCTAACCATGTGTCATGCCGTAACAAGATATCTGCAAGTGTTGCATTGTTTATTGAAAGCAAGTCGTTTGTTGTTGTGAGTAAAGCGAATAGAGGATCTTGGAATTCATTCGGGAATTTGTTAGACCAGAAATCCATTCCAGTTTCTCTAAATTTATACTGATGTTCTTTCTCTTCATGTTGTGCAGCTGCACCAGCTTCTGTTTCTTTGCCTTCGTAGAACATCTTCATCTGGTTCTCTGTGTACCCTGCAGCTTCAACAGCTTTAGCGAAATCTGTGATACCGAGCTGTTTAGCAGATGCTGCCCACTCCTCGTAAGACTTGTGAGTAGTATCATTTATGAAGTTCTTCATGTACTCATCAGACATCATCTTCTGGAGCTTAGCTTGAAGACCTGCTTGTGATGTAGAAGTAGGTGAAGATGCTGTAGAAGCTACGATAGCACTTTCAAGTCCTGATAGTCCTGCAAGCCCTTGTAAATAAGAAGCAACTGCATTACTTGAGGACTTAGAAATCATTCCCCATCTATACATTCCGCCAGAAGATCCTACACCTTTTCCTATGCCCGAAGTTGCGCTGTTCACAAGCACTGTGTTTACAAGATTTCGTGTAAAATCTGACGTTGAATAAGCGTTCGCGCCAATAGCTGATCCAAGAAGTCCAAAAATTGAGCTGTTAAGTGTATTTACTACCTTATTTCTAGCATTACTTACTACAGAATAAGATGAAGATCCGCCTAAAAGTTCTACTAGGCTTGTAGCTAATCGTAGATTTTGGTTGGTTGATGTTAAGTTTTTAAGCACACCAGCATTTCCAGCACCTACTTTGCCTAGCTCAAGAACCTTTGCGATGTCTGCTCTAAGTGCTACAGATTCTGCACCAGTTCCTACAACATTTGCAGCTTTCTTTAGCCAAGAGATAGGATTGAGTAAATTCAAGATATTCTGTACAGTTGTCACAATTCCTTCCAGGAACTGTAAACCAGCACCTCTAAGTTCTACTCCGTATTGAGCCTCCATGAGCTCTCTAGCAATCTGCTCCTCCCACATGTGCTCTTGAATAGATCGAGCTGCAGCGTTGTCCAGCACATATGTTAGACCTTCTTCTAGCATGTACTGATTAATCTGCCTGTTAACTAACTGCTCTTTTGTAAGTGTAGTTTGTCCTGAAACGAGCAAATTAAGATTCTGCTCAAGCGCATCGCTTGATGTATTCATAGCAGAGATTGCATCAGCTAAGTAGTTAAAATCTATCCTCTGAAATGCTTCTGCAGACAATCCGAAGAGCTCTGCATAACCTTCCGCCTTCTCCATGTATGCGTCACCTGAAGATGTATACATAGCAGAAAGATTCTTAAACAAGTTAGAGAAGACTTGTTTAGGATTAGTTGCAAGAGCTTGTAAGAACTCTGTGTTGGAAGCGTTTACTCCGGCAAGCGATCTAAGAGCTACAAGCGAGGAAGCATTACCACCAGTAGCAGCTGAGTATATTGCGTCTGTTAAAGAGTTCGCAAGGTCAGGTGCAATGGCACCGACAATAGCCGATACAGATGTAAGCACTCCTGCAATCTCAGCTGTGTTACCAGTTCTTGCAGCTTGTGCAATCTTTGCAGCATTTGTGTAAAGGTGCTCTGCATTCTGAAGACCTGTTGTAAATCCTCCTGAAAGCTCTCTACTTGCATATAACAAGCTATTTGCAAAATCAGATAAGCTTCGGTTAGCAGCTGCAATGGCCTCTGCATTTGACATTCCGTTCTTCACAGCATTTGCTGCGATAGAAGAATATGTTGCTGCATACGAGAAGAAGTCTTGTGTAGGTATCGCAGCATTGAGGATAGTTGCTTGATAAGCGAACTCTTCTGCAATAGCTCCGCTCAATCCAGATTTAAGAACTGATGCAAGATTTTCAATGATACTTGAGCTTGCAACTACATCTGTTAGTCCGGAACCTCTAAGACGCTCAGAATATGCAGACAAGAGATCCTGTAGATCAGACTTGTTGTATCCTTGTGTAGCAGTTATGACACGTAGATTAGTGTCCCAAGCATCATATACTTTTTGAGCAGCATCTTTGAGGATCTCAAATGGTTCTTTGATAAGAGTGTTGACATCTTCTGCAATACGCTGCTTCTCGTACTCCAGATTCTTCTTACGACTTTCTTGCTCTCTGTTAGCTGCTTGTGAGATGCCTTTTGTAAGCGACTTAAAACCGTCAACAGCAGGTCCAATCGCTTTTGAAAGAGCTTTTATAGCTACTACTGCAGCTATTGCATATGGCCCAAATGCGATAGCTGTTTTGGCGAATCCGGCCATAGCTGCATTTGCAAGACCAGAAGTCTTCGCAAGCTCTGCAACCTTTGCAAAATTTCCAGTACCAATATTCTGACCAATGTTCTTGAGAGTGTTTACATAATTGATACCTGTCGCACCTTGTGTTGCTTGATACTGTTGCACGCCTTGATAAAATACGTTTTGTACTTTACTAAATGCTTTGTTAGATACCTTATTAACACTCCCTGAAAGATTTTGAAATCTTTGAGATCGCGCTACGTTACGTGCAAGTTGCTTACCTACTTCCTTAGGAAGACCTTCAAGGTTAGTCCCAAGAGCTGTAGCAAACGTGCTCATTGCCGTATTCAGCTTATTCTTGAATGATGTACTTACTAACGATTTGAGAAGTGTTTCCTCAAAGGAATCCAGAAACTTATCCAGAGGTTTGTCAAACAGAGTGCTTCCCATTGTGTAGCCAGACTTAGTAGATGCTGCATCACGAAAATGTGTTGCAGATTCGCCGAACATTCTATCTCTAGCGCCAGACTGTGACATACCTACCATGGATTTCTGCATAGCTGCAAGACTCTTCTCCATGGACTGAGAGGATTTCATTATTTTGTCTACCAAACTCCATAGATTATCAGAAGAATTAGAATTAGTATTTTGTGAACTTGTGCTACTACTTCCTCCTGTGTCGTCTGTAGTTATGAATCTTCCAAAGTTGTATGTATTAGGATTGTCTGCCATACTAGAACCTCCAAATAAAATAAGCAGGATTGACAAGTGTATCATCAACCCTGCTTTCCAAAGTCTTTTTAAGATTTACGCGAAGATTGCTTCAATGATTTCTCACGTTCTTTCAGCTCTTTGGTAAAAGATTCAACATAGCGTTTTCGTATGAATATAGGCTGATTCATTATCCATTCAGCAGAAACTGCGCCTTCTGAAGCTCTAGAGATAAAGAGAGCTTCATCTATTATGTTTTCATACAGCTGTTGTCGAACTTGCTGATAAGTTTTGAGTTGTCCCTGAACTTCTATCGTGTTTCCAGTTCCGTAAATCTCCCAGGGTCGGACGAAAAAATTTATCATTCACCAGAGCGAGATATGCTGCGTCCTTGTCTAAGCAATTAGGGCACTGACATGTACCGGCAGCTCGAAGACCGTAATCTGTTAGATCAGATACAACGTCCTTCAGTACTCTGTAATCTGCATCACACAGCTCTCTAAGTAACATCATCTTGATTTCAAGAGGTGTTAAGTTAGACTTGCCTTTGATGGACTTGATCATGTAGCACAATCTTCCGAGTTCCAAGTTAGGATTGCCGGAAGCGGTCTGAAACGCTTTGTCCTTCTTTACATTGAGCATGTCCTGAATGGTAGGTAACTTGAGATGAACATCTCCATCGAACTCGATGAACTCATCTTTTGTTACTACGATGTCATTGACAAAACCTGCAGGCAGCGGCTTGCATCCTACTGTCATCAAGCTAACGCTGTACTCGCCGTATGAAGTTTTTCCACATTTACTACAGAAGATGGCATTAGTTGTGTGATACGGTCCGTAATTGAGAATACGAAGACATCTGCAGATCCAATAGAAGTCGATTTCTAAAAGTTTTTTGAAATCAATTTGTTCTTCAATCGCTTGAGGTAGGATCTTTTCTACCATAGTAGCTTCAAAATCTTCACTTCCTACATACTCAAGTTCTGAAGCGGTGGGGATACTTTTGAGTGTGAGTTCATTTGGGATATCTGTATACAGACCTTTTCCCAAGAGCTCGATCTTTTCTGATAAAGCCATGTTTGTTTTCCTCCTAACAGTTTTAGATGGATTTTTGTGACTACAATATATAAGGTTCTGACCAGGTTTTGATCAGAACCTTATCTTTCTCGAATATGTGTTGATCATGCGTTGCAGTACTGAAGGAAATCTGCAACTGCGTCCGCTACTTCTGAACTACCGGGAGCCTTCTGCTCTTCCTTTTTAGGTTCAGGTTTGAGAACAACTTTGCATCTAGTTAAGATCGTCTGCTTCACACCTCGAAACTCCTCGTGATTCTTTACAGAACCTTTCACGGATTCAACTCGGTCTGTATCTTCGATCCAATTAGATGTCGACCACATGTACACGTTGTTATCTGTTCCAACGAACTTGTAGAGGTACTGCATACCGTACATCGACTCGGAAGAGTAAACACAAGTTGCAGATGCTACGTTGATAGAGAGCTTATCGCCTACTTTGCCGACGAACTGAGAAGCTTCTGCCTCTGCGTTGTGATCCTTTTCCCTTTTAGCTGCAGCTTCAATCTTCTCTACCTCTCGACGATAGGTAGGCACCATGGATACTGAATAACCGAGATTTTTAGCTGACGTGCATCCTTCAGAAGCGAGGATCTTAAGATTGTGAATATAATCCGAAGAGGAATCATCGGCGTTCTTGAAGTAGTTCAAGATGTCCTGAGTCTTCTGCTTGTTCTCTTCGCTGTAAGCAACAAAGTTAGCAGGAAGAAGATCCTCAAGGTATTCATTGTATCTGTTCTTACGACCTCTCTGGAATCTGTCCAGGCAATCCAGCGTCATTTCTTTGGTGGTGTGTTCGGGAGCAAGTTCAAAATCATTCTTGATGTAACCGAAGTGCTTGCAGAGCTCTAACGCGTAGCAGAGGACGTCCTCTAACTCGAAGTAGGATTCTACATATCCTCCGGGAACAGGAGCATCTCCCTGAATGAGCACATCGAATAATGCGATGTACTGTGCTACAAGCTCAGCACTCATACCGGAAGTAAAATCCTGAAGGCAGGTGTGCCCGACTTGCTTGAATTCCTTCGTCTCTTCGTTGTATACGAGATAGGTGTCCTTACGAGGGCGAATCTTGTTGCAATGCTCGCAGACACAAGGCGCGTTGTAATAACGAATAGGGATTACAAGATCGGTGGAATTGCGAATGATGTTACCTTCTGCATGATGCTCGATAGTACCAACGAACTTCCAATTGTTGATGACAGCAGTTCCTTCAGCTTCGACGATGTCGTACTTAGCAGTAATGATGGATCCGTCGTCAAGCTTGACATCCTGATAACAAGTGTCGACTACGTTGAAGTAGAAATCGCATCCGTACTTCTGACATTTTCTGCGAATAGTGTCGAGCTTCTTGGTGAGGCGGTCCATGTTGGCTTCAAGAATTTTATACTGTTTCATAAGATATCCTCCTGTTCTATTGAACTGTTGATGTGGTGGAATGTGGAAAACGCATATGTTGTGTTAAGTATTATTATAGACGGATATCCATGAAAAGTCAAGAACTTTTTCCAAATTGGTAAAAATTATTTTACTCTTTCATAAGATACTCCGTTCCTGTTCTGCATCCTAGTTAGCTGTGTAGTGCTTAGTACTACGTGATCAGTTTCTAGTATTTCTGAAAGCGATGCATTCATAAAGTACGCCAGGAACGTAGTTCCATATGATTTCAGTATAGTAAATTTTGTGTTGTATGGGAACGTGTATGTCAGCAGCACATCATCAATGATAGCAGAATTCCAGTCGAAGTTGTCGTTGCTGCAGATCCGGAATTCTACAGAATGCTCGAATACTGAAATCTTCACATACATCTGAGACAAGAAGTCGTACCACAATGTATCAAGATATTCAAATCTAGCAATCTCTGCTTCAGACAATGTAGGATCAGTGTAGTATGTTTTATTGAGAATCTGCGAAATCCTTGGAGCATACGAAAGCTCTCCATATTTATGAAACTGAGAGAAGTCTATAACTCCAGGAGTGTAATCTTTGCCCTTATGCAATTTGTCTTTTAGGAATTCATGAAAGCAGTATTTTGCGATGATCGCTGCATCTTTTTCATCAATCCTTCTGGTATCATATAGGAACTGAGCGTCTACACAAGATAGATGAAAGATACCTCTGTCTTGATATGTTGTAGAAGGTACGTGCATACGCACGGGTGTTACTTTCCCTTGTCTAGAAAGTAAATAAGAACCTGGTGCAAGTGTCGGTTGAGATTCAAATGTCGCCATCATGTGTTACCTCTCTCGAAGTTTCTTCTATGTACTCTGCGTAATCACGGACAATTACATGCTGGAGCACTTCCTCCAGTTTATCTTGAGAGATGTGACGTGTTGTCATATACTTATCTACATAGCATTTGAAGTCAGGATTGCTATCATAAAATTTCTTAATCCTGACTAAATCTTTTTTAATTTCATAGTTCCTCCTAGATCCTTATAAATTTCATTGTTAATTTGTATAAATTTTTACGGATTGTGTATTTCCTTACACTGAAAAGTAGTGTTTAACTGAAATAAGACTGCTCAGATAGATCATATGCTTTACGGAAGCATCTGTAGTAACATCTCTGTTAGCTGTTACTTCGTAGTATGGCGCGTTTCTGGTTACAGATACATCATAAGTATGATCCTTGATGAATCCGCAAGTGGACGGACCTACGTAGGTTCCTCTGAAGGATACAGATCCGGCATCCACGAGCACAAGAAACGCATCATCAGGCGTGATGAAATCTTCCTTGCTCTCTTGCAGAATAGCTGTGGATTTCGGAAGAATAAGTTTCTTAGCAGAAGATCTTTTGGAGCTACATTCTTTGGAACAACACCTTGCAGGATCACTTAGATACTTTGCAGGTACTAATTTTCCACAAACAGGGCATGGTCTAAAATGAAGTTTTGTGCAATACTGCTGCTTAGCGGAAGTTGCTTCAAATACCTCACCGCACTCCTTACAAATCTTCTGCATAGTAGATTCCTCACTTATTCTAGAATGTTTTTCACCGCATAAGGTGAAACAGAGAATCGTTCGCCCGGATACTTGTCATTTACAACAGAAATGGTCTGTTTGTTGACACGTACAATTGTAACGATGTCGTTTTCTAAATAATGAGGTGTTACCTGACGACCTAATTCTACTTTCATTCCTACTTTGAAATCAGATATCTCATAGAACGTTAGTTCTGCGCCAAATGTTGTTTTAAGTGTTTTCATGAATAGTTATCCTCCTGTGTATTAAATAACGAATCTTACTATTTCAAACAGATTGGATCCAGAACTTCATGTAACTTACGTTCAATATCCTCTTTAGATAAAGAGTTAACACTACTAAGAATAGGTAAGAATGTCTTAACAATAGAATTGCTTGCTTGAAACATTCTTTCTATCATCGCAGAATCTACATCAACATCTGGATAAGGTTCTGCCGACTTATGATTCATTCTTTGAAGATCGTGCAATACTACTCGAGCGTCTACTCTATCTGTGCCTAATCCTGCAAACAAAGTAGATGCATAATCCCTAGGTTTCAGCTTCTTGTTAGAAGGTTTAACTAATGTATCATTGGCATCATTTAACCAGGTTGCGATTTCGTGCTCAATCCAATGATTGTATTTGTTAACACCTAGAGAATCTCCATACATTACACATTTTGCAATGTGCTCAGTAAGTTCTTCTTCCCATGATTCTAATTGTTTGATGAACTTTTTTCGTTCAGTAGACATTGCGTAAATGTACTTTTGAGACTTAATATACATTTTCATTGTATCAAACCTGATCCTTTCTAAAGAGTATCTTAGATCTCTTCTACTTTAACGATCTTTGATTTGAATCTGCCGCCTCTAACTTTAGCGTTTTTGTTATAGATTGTAACCTCTCTGGTTACTTTATATTTCTTTCCGCCTACACCATGTAGGTCAAAACTCTCTACAAAATGTTCATCTACATCTGCAGCTGCATCTAGATTTTTAATATCATAGCCTCGGTCAGAAGCAGACACGGTTAACTTCACCTCATCCCCATTAGATAATTTCAAAACAGGAGCATTAAGTCCCAACCCTTCCTGTTTTTCAAATGATAAAGTAGCTGCACGTACATATCTTTTCATGACAAGTATCCTCCTTGTATTTGCATCATTGTTATTGAACATGACCATTCAAAAATAGAGGCTGAGATCATTGACATCTCAGCCCTGTTATTCTAAATATCTTCTTCGCCTAAATCACATACAGGGCACTCTCCAGAATCTGTAAGTCTTGTTCCACACCTATCACATGTAAGTTTAGCCGGTGTATATGAAACAGGCACATCTTCGTCAATCTCAGTGATTTTAGACACATCTATAAACACATCAGCATAGCGGACATTTCTAGCATTAGCGATCTGCCATCTGAAATTATTCGCCGCTTCCTTAGTAGACATCGCTCTTGTATGAAGCACTTTGTTATCTTCCACTTTCTCATCTCTTATGCGGACAATACCCGCGTACTTATACAACGATTTGTTCGATTGAGCACTGAGTATCAACTTCTTCATGGTTTATCCTCCGAAAATGTTTTACAAAATCAGTGGCAGCATATCACTCAGGTTGATCTAATTTATCCATGAGCCCTTCTGCATCAAACATGTCCTCTATATCATCCGCACCCACATCATACAACAGAGAAGAAATTGCAGTCTTAGTTCCTATGAAATCGACAAGCATATTGATAGCTTCTTCTTCGCTTATTATCCCCTTCTGTATTGCAGACATAAATGTATCTCTTGCTGTATCATTATCGTAGAACAACGATGTAGAAGCTTGAACCTTCAGCTTGCTTTCTCTTCCAGGTTCTGCCTGAGTACATGTATTTACCTCATCTACTTCGTCAGTACATTGATCAGATACTTTCAAATATTTCTTCATGTTGATGCCTCCCTTTCGTTCTAGATTGGATTTACTTGCCCTCAATGTATATTGAAGGTTGATATGTTTCATAAAATAATAAATATTCTTACAACATGATAACGAATAAACTAGATAACAATCACCAGTTCTTTTGTGTTACTTAGATGTGAAGAATGCTTGATTTCTTCTGCAACGTGATTTAAATACTTTGTGGTTTCATCAACAACAAACACACATCTTTTACACTTGTATTTTTCTAAGCAGACGTCTATCCATTCATCACAGGATTTGAATACTGTTTCAGTTCCGTACACTTCTTTGTGCCCATAGGGTGGGCAAGTAAGTAGTGCAGAAACCTCAGGTTCATTAGAGGTATGATCCAATATGTTTTCTACGCTTACTGTAGCAGCCAGATTAAAGAATCCTTGGATTTCATTTGTTTCCTTGACAGAAGTTTCATTCAAGTCTCTTCCAATATAGTGTTTTCCTGTTGAACATACTCCGAGCATTCTTCCAGAGAATCCTGAAAACGGATCCACAATAGTTGAATACTCACTTAAGTACTTGAGTGTTAAGTATCTTGACAATACAGGATTGAATACAGAAACTTTCGGTGCTAATTTAGATGCAGTAAATCCATAAAGTACTTTTGAAGGATCCACATCATTCTGATAAATAAGACGATTAGCGATGCACTTCTTGAGAATGTCATCATTATTCCAACCGTCATAAGGGGAAACCTTTCCGTTCACATGACAATGATAGATAGATGGATGAAAATGCTGAATGATGGACTGCCCTATTTTACAATGTGGATTGTAGGTGGTTAACTCCAATGAGCACAGTTTGTTGTATTCTTTGTTAAGACGTTCTAGGCTGAAATGAGGATATGGAAATCTCACAGTTCTACACCAGTTAAATAGGTTAGTATCATGATTCAGCACTCCTGCATCAAGTCCACGAATGGTATCTTGAAGCTGCTTCAATCCAGATTCAAATGAAGACTCTACAATAACCAGAAAGATATGATCGTCAGGTACTAAAAGCAGTCTAACCTCATCATAATCATCTCTAACCTGTTTTCCATCCGGATCATCTAAATAACTATGATAGTATGTACCATCACAGTCAACTAATATTTTGTATTTAGGTATGTAGCAATCATATGCATGCGTCAGACCATCTTTAGTTATGATGTATTCTGAAGCATATTCGATATTGTACTCAGAGAGGAACTGATGTAGTCTTATCTCTAGCGAACTTTTGTGCTTTTTGTTTCGATATGATTTACTGCGAATGTTTGCATCGCCTAGAGGTGCTACAAAGCCATACTTTTCAAGATTAGTAGCTTGCATCTTCTCTGTTCGTCCAGGAATCTGAGATGTAAATTCTACTCCGTATTTTTCTAAACAGGTGGTCTTAGATTTCTCAGAAAAGCCTTTCATCAAGAAAGGTGTAGACACACCGTATTTCTCTATAAACTTATCCTGTGTTGCTTTCAAGATTTCTTTATTCTGTATTGCACTCTTGACGCCATACCGCTCCATAGATGTCTCTTGAGACTTACGAACAAACTCCTCACTCTGCAAAGCATGTTCAACGCCATACCTAGATAGCATTGTCTGTTTTCTCAAAGCAGCAGTACAGGCTTTAGAGCAACACATTTGAGAAGCAGATGGGCGAGTAATAACAAACTCTTTTCCACAGTTTTTGCAAGCCCGATAGTGAATCCTCTCGCAGATCTTCTGAGCATTCTTTTTAGGTTCAAACATTTCTCCGCACAACACACATTGTTTCATAGATATAGTCCTCCTGTTTATCAATAACGATGAAAGTTGTTGATAAACACCTGTCGTAGAAGTCAAAAGAAATCGGCGAGCATTTCTACCCGCCGACGCTTTCTAAAATCTTACCTGAAATCTTCGGGCTTCATGTAAATAGCACGAGAGATGTGAAGGGGAACACTGACTTTCACTACTTCTCCACCGGTCTGAGACATTTGTCCATTATTTAAGCTGCCGATCCATGTGCCTGGACAGCGAATTACGTCCCTGGGATTTCCCTGACCGTCATACTTAATGAAGAATACCTGCCTCATATATTGGCTAGGCAGACCCATCTTCTCTGTATCGGGATCGTAAACCTGACGTCTCCATTCTCTAAGGGCCTCAAGTACATTGGGTTCACAATAGCAGTTAAGAGTCCATTCAACATCGTCAAATGTAACCTTGCTAGGGAACTTGATGATACCGTTGCCGTAGTGAACGATGATGCTGTCCTGCTGCTCCTGTATTGCTCCTACTTCATCCGTAGAAAGTGTAAGGAGATCAGAGAACTCTGCCGGAGTGGATCCGTCCATGTTGTAGATACGAATTTCAAAGTTATTCGTAGTCAAAGGTACATAATTGTCTACACCGAGCATGTGGTTAGTACCTAAGTAAAGCGGACTGAACATATTTTTCACCTCCTTGATTATAATGTAGAATCAACTTCATCATTATATAAGATTACTTCTGGCGTAAGAACTAAGGAGTATTTTATATTTATTTACAAAACCACTTGACGGTCTTGGCCAAATAACATATAATATAATTGGAGGTGAAGATATGTCAAAGTATTGTAGCATTTGTAACTCAGTTATATCTGATAGTAGTGTAACAGGTCTGTGTAGAAGTTGTAGTCAGAAGCAAGCGGTTGAGAAACGTAAAGCAACTTGCATAGAAAGATATGGTGTGGACAATGTTATGCACAGTAAGCAGTTTGTCGATAAGATAGCGAATACGATGTTAGATAAGTACGGAGTGAATTGTGCGATGAAGGTTCCGAAGTTTCGAGAGAAATTCAAAGATACAATGATGGAGCTGTATGGAGTTCCGTACTATGTGATGACAGATGAATACTTGAGTAATTCGCATTTTCGAGTATCTTCTGAGAATAAAGCGATCGGGAAGTTATTTGAGGAAGCAGGATTCAAAGTAATCTACGAGTTCAAAATAGAAGATAAGATGTATGATCTTTTACTCCCTGACATCAATATAGTTATTGAAATAGATCCCTCGTACACGCACAATGTTATAGGAAATCATTGGACAAAAACAGGTATACAGGAAAATTATCATAAGATTAAGACTGCAATTGCGCATGAACATGGTTACAGATGTATACACATATTTGATTGGGACGATGTAAACAAGATAGTGAGTATGCTTAAACCTAGGCACAAAGTGTTTGCTAGAAACTGCGAATTGAAAGAAGTGGACAAGCATGCGTGTGATGAGTTCCTAGACGCTTATCATCTTCAGGGACATACTAGATCTTCTGTTTTACGTCTGGGACTATACTATCACAATGAACTAGTACAGGTGATGACATTTGGCAAACCCAGATACAACACGAAATATGAATATGAATTGCTTAGATTGTGTACCAGGCCTGAAATACAAGTTGTCAGTGGCGCAAGTAGATTATTCAAACACTCACTAGATCTTCTCAAATCTAGCAGCATCATTTCGTACTGTGATATGTCGAAATTTGATGGTGATGTGTATGAAAGATTAGGTCTGAAGCTCGTTCGGATCAATACTCCACAAGAAGTATGGTCAAAAGGAAACGATAAGATTCTAGGATCTACACTACGGGCTTTGGGTTATGATAAGTTGTTTAATGCTAACTACGGTAAAGGTACGTCTAATGAAGAGTTGATGATAAAAGATGGGTGGCTTCCGGTTTATGATTGCGGTCAAGCTGTGTATGCTATGCAATTACTCGATACAGAACAAGGTTATGATACCAATTCATCTATCGAAATGGACTACAATCAATTAGTTGAGATGACAAGAAAATCAAAAGAAAGAAAGTGTGAATTCTGCGGAGAATCATTTATACCTGCGTCTAGTCATCAACGCTACTGCAAGCGTCCGCACTATAGAACTTGCCCAATATGTGGAAAGCAGTACCTCGAAGATAATGTTGAAAATCTGAAGCGTCCACCAGTTGCCTGTTCCTATGAATGTAGAGTTAAGAAAACACAACAAACAAGCCTGGAACGCTACGGCTGTAAAGTTCCAGGCAATTCTGCTGAAGCTCGAGAGAAAGCTAAGATATCATATAGAAAAAGACGTTCAAAATAACTCAGGATGTTGCTTAAGTGCTCTATGAACCCACCCAAATATTCTTACATCCAATTCGTCTTCTACAAATTCTTTTACTTTGTTATACTCTAAGAGCAATGTTCGTTCTGGTATTATTACAGGTTCTTCTTTAACTGTAAAATTTATCTCCGGATGACCTTGTATGTGTTTGGCCAAATTATCATTCAAGAAATCATTGTGATCTGCATCACCTACATTTTCTAAGATATGTCCGGAAAATCTAAAATGTATGAAGCAATGAACTTTTCCAGACTCTGGAGCTTTTACAGATGTGCCGACTCGTTTCAAAACAGGATCTGAATTAGATAGATCGTAGTACGCGTTGAAATATACAGACTCACTACCATTTTTATTACTTACATAACCTAATTTTCCACCTGACTCTTTTATGATGTCGAAGCCGTACTCATTTTGTAGAATCTTCGCTACGTCTTGTCGAAATATTTCAGGTCCAGGAAATCTAGCAATCTCCTCAGATGCACAAATGCTCTTAATATCTGAAGCATCCACATCAATAAGTATGTAGTCCTCAAATAGAACACCAGGTTCATTTATTTCTTCGGAACTTCGTATGTATAATTTCATGACCTTTATCTCCTTATATTGTCGTATATGAGATATAACGATCTAGTTGTTCACACTCTGCACAACTGGACGTGATTCATACCTTCTTCTTCACCCAAGTGTATTTACCACCAGTTTGATTACAGAATCTATTCGCGAGCGCTTCATCGAGTTTATCGGCGTCTGCTTCAGTTGAATACCTTGAAGACCCATTCCGCTTTCGAAACAGCGCCCTGTAGTTTTTCCAAGTTCCTTCAGCATATACTACGTACTTAACTCCTGAATCAGCTCTAATGTATCGTTTCATGTGTTACCTCCATCAATCTAAAACAGTGAATCCTGAAGCTTCTAATACTCTGTATACTTTGTCAAAGAATCTTTGATAGTTTGATTCAAACAGATGATCTTCGTCTGTGAGCCATTCAACTTTGTAGACGTCATCGCCTATGTAGTAGATGTTTCTTACATAGTCTGCAAGGCTTTCCGGAAAGTTATTTATGTCCCCTTGTATTTCACTTGTGGTTTGATAGCCGAGTGCGTTTCCGGTGTATACTACATCACCTACATGGTATGATGGCTGTATTGCTGCGCTTCGTATGTATTTCTTCATAAGTACCTCACCTTCTGCTTTTCTTATTTGATACATATCCATCATCTAGATGACATCTGTAGTGTATGCTGTTATCTAGATGAATTTCTGGATCAGATCTAAGACCGAATTGACGTTTGATTTCTGGAATCATCGATTCATCAATGTTTGGATTCATGTAAATAATAGATGAGCCATCATTCTTAAGCTGAACTCTGCCTCTTGGATAGTAATCAAATGGTTTGTTTCTACAAGACTTAGGCGCTATTTCAGGCCAAAGCTTCTCATGATTAAATGTTGAACCTGATTTTGCAACTCCGTGTCCTGAATATCCTTCGTAAAAAGGGAATGCAAAAAGTTCGTCATCAATGACCCAAAATACTCCGTTAGATTGTTCTGCACATTGAATGTATCGTTTCATGCTTAACCTACTTATACTTTTCTATGCTTCTCAAAATTCTTCTTCATAAGGATAATCCATGAGGACTTCTCCGGTGTTCTTATCTTCTAGACGAATGATGTAGTCGCACCCGTCACCGTTCTGTAGCTCTAAAGCTTTTATTACATCTTCATCTGAAAGATTGTCTTCTTCTATGGTGTCTACATCTAGATAAAGTAGTAAAGAGTCTACCATCTTCTTCAGTGCGTCTAGCCTGTTACTTCCAGTGAATTTATCTTCCTTGATGTTTCCATCTGGATAATCTTCGAACTTGACATACAGTTCTGTACTTTCAGATTTGTTACTACGGGATTTAGATTGCTTCCTGCTCTTCATACGCTTTTCATGTATAGCTTCTGGAGATTCAAGCAAGGACATAAGTTCCTGTTTTACATCTTCGTCCAGCATGTTTATGTATTTTGCTTGATCAAATATGTTATCAACAGGTATGTACTTCTTTATAGTTCTGTCGATAAGCCTGTCAGCATAATCAACATCATCCCAATCTATTTTCTTGAACAATTGATTCAGATACTCGTTTGTTACTTCTGTTGAGGATCGTATGTATTTCTTCATTACTTGTACCTCCGTCACCTTATGTTTATGCGCCAAAAATATTTAATCATATCGGTAAGGATCGTGCTCTGATTTATATTCCGAATACAATTCTTCAACTTTCCACTCAAGCTCTGAAATTCGTTCATCTTGTGCTTCAATCTTCTGTTGTAGCTCTTGTATTAGTTCTAGTAACTGAGCGTATTCAGTCATGTTAGCTGCCTCCGTTTTCTTAAATACTTGATCTAACTGCTCATTTGTTGCTTCTGCTGAAGCTTGTATGTATTTCTTCATCCTTACCTCACCTGCTATCTTACAAATAGTTCAACCGATGTTACTGTGCGCAATTCATTAAACAATTCGCTGACTCAGACTTCATCGTACCAATTGAAATCATCATAATGATCGTTCACAATACGTTTCACCATGTTACAGAATTCTTCGTTTTCATGATTTGCGAACGGAAGTAACGATGAATACATAGGCTCCTCTTCATCATCCATCTCCGTTATAGCTAGTATGACATGGTCTAATGTATATTCATAAGCATCATCTAAGTTGCAGTCAGGATAATTCTCAAATGTTTGGTAAAGCATGTCCTGAGTAAGCGCATCTAACAGATCTCTATTAGACTTCGAATTCAATCGAATTGAAGATCTAGCACTAGAAGCTTTTGCAGCCGATACATATAATTTCATGACTTGTACCTCTCTTTCACCTTATATTTATTTACAATGAATACTAACGAAAAATAAAATAAGCTTCAGCAGCATCTACATAACAGCAGCATTAGCTAATGTTCGAACTCGATTTTTGAGAATCTCCTTTTCTTGATCTAACTCAGCTGATCGTCTGCTCTGATAATTGTATATATCTTCTCGAGTTGCCAAGTAAATATCGCCAGGATGTGCGTATCCCCAATAGCTATCAATGAAAACACATTCCCGAGGATTTTCTATAAATCTTGCTTTACTAAGTACTACGAACTTGGACCCGTAATTTCCTCCAGGGATACGAGTCTTAACAGCAAACCGATCAGGTAACGCAGCAATTTGCGCCTCTGTAAGATGGCTGAGTGGTTCTTTTACATCGAATGATTCGGTGCTTAATGATGCAATAACTTTCTTCATATAATAGACCTCCTGTCACATTGTGCTCATTTACAAAGGTGGATAATTGATTATGAATACTAACGAAAAACGAAAACAAACTTTATTATCTACATACGGCGTAGATAATGTTTCTAAATTATCTGAAGTTCAAGATAAAAGACGTGAAACATTTGAATCTAAGCGCCGTACTGTCTTATTTTATCAGGAACCTCGTATCAACAATATAGAAGGTTCTTCTTTGAGTGTGTTTAGGCTTGAAAAATCATATGCTGATACTTGGCTTAACACATATCATCCATTCGGTGCACCTCGCGGAAATGTTCTTTCCTTAGGACTTGTTAAAGATGATCAAACTTACTGCATCATGACGTTTAAGAAATCTCGTGATAAGAATTTCACAGCGGAATTATCTAGACTTTGGATGTTACCTACTTATAATGTGATTGATGGATATGACATTTTATCTTCAGAAGCATCTAAGTTCGAAATAGATTCTATCATAGCATATGTTAACATGTCCTTTGAGAACTACAAAGATTATGAATCAATCGGTATGAAGCATGTTAGAGATATTCAGAAAACTAAGTGGTGGATGAAAGATGATAAGAAGATATCTGATGCATCACGTCGTCAATACAAACTAAAACAGGCAGATATGCTACATGAGGGATATCTGCCTGTGTATGATTGTGGGCAACGTGTATATGTGTTTGAATGACCCAGATAGATGTTTTTCTTAGTATCCGTATTTGTAGAAATATGATTTAAGCGTAGCTGGCTTCAACTTATATGGATCTACAATTCTACCATCACCAAACTGAATAGTTCCGTCGTCGTCAACAGTGATGCGATACGCAAATATTGATCCGGTACCAAATCTTCCACCACCTGCTACAGGAATGGAGTAAGTTCTCCTATCGGAGTTTTCCTTCACAACTTTTATGAATTTGTCCTTTTCATCGTAGTAAGGATTGTTTCTTAGGTTTCCGCTAGAAACAATAGTTGGAATTACTTTGTTATCCACAAGATACTGGAAAACCTCTACATCTTTTGGATCTACATTTTGAAATACTTTGGCCTTAACAGATGCTGCAGGTATGTTAAGTCGATCCGCTTGGTGATCTTCATCAAGCCGATAATTGTAAAATTTAGTTGCACTCTTTATATACTTTTTCATCTTCTACTCCTTGCCTATTGAATTGATTTCAACTGCTTCTACTCAGCCTACTCCGAAAGGAGGTATAGTATCACCATATTCACTCTACAACAGGTAGATATGCTAAATGAGAGATATCTACCTGTGTATGATTGTGGACAACTCATGCATGTGTTTGAAATATGTACTGACATCAGATCCGGATTCAAGAATTTTTCTTATTGCCCTCATCTGATCACAGTCAAACTTAGGATCTGCATATACGCTGACATCGACACCAGATTCTAGACCTTTTCGGATCTCTTTCATTTGCCAATCACCAAACCTGGGATCCGCATAGACGCTGACATTGACGCCGGATTCGAGACCCTTTCTAAGCTCTTCCATCTGCCATCCATCAAACGACATTGGATCGGTATAGACACTTACGTCAACTCCAGATTCAAGTCCTAGTCGGATTTCTTGCATCTGCACCCAATCAAACTTAGGATCAGCATATATGCTAACATCGACACCTGCTTCAAGACCCTTGCGTATTTCATCAAGTTGATCTTCATCAAAATTTTGATTGCTGTAGAGATCCAATGATGTCCTGACGCTATCTGAACTTGCAGGTTTAATATACTTTTTCATATTGTTGCGCTCCTTGAATCATTGTGTATTCAGCCTACTCCGAAAGGATGTATGGTATCACCGTAATCGCTTTCATGAAAATATTCTTGACCGTCAGCTACCTTTCTAACAGCTTCGTCAACAAGCCATTCCGGCTTGTAAGGGCACTTGTATTTCTCAGCTAAAGAATAGATGTAATCTTCTGTAGCTGCTTTGCAAAGTGCAATTGCTTGTTCTTTTGTCAAGCAGGATATAGCGACGCCCATCGGATCTTTCTTCTGCAGCTGATACCACATCTTGATAGCAGTCTTAGGGTCGTTGGTGTACTTCACAGTGTAGTCACCAGAGACGCAATATGTACCATTTGAAAACGGGTTCCACTCCCAATCATCTTCAGTTGAAGCTACTATGAATCTTTTCATGTAAGAAATCCTCCAAATCTTCTATTGCTTATCTTCAAGATCTTTTCTGATTGCAAACATCTGACTACCATTGAATTTTGGGTCTGCGTATTGACTGACGTCAACTCCTGATTTAAGACCCCGTCTGATTTCGCGCATCTGCCAAAAGTCATACTTTGGATCTGCATATACACTGACGTCTAATCCATCCATAAGACCTTTTTGGATTTCTTCAAGCTGCTCTACGCTGAAACCTTGATCTTCATATGCGCTCAAAGGGTCTTCTTCCATTTCGTCCTCATCAGAAGTTAGTTTGTCAAGAACTTCTTGCTGATCTACCGTGTAAAGACGATCGTTGATCTGCAGGCCCACAACAAGGTTGCCCCTTTCATCAGTGTACTTGCTGATGCACCACAGCTCATCTAAGTTATCGAAGTACTCAGGTTTTGCTTCTAGCAAACCTCTGAAGGTGTAACCATACGAGTCAGCAACTTCCTGATACTCTGCAATGAGCTCTTCAGGAGTCTGATTTGTTTCTTTGCAAGCTTCCTCGATGCTCATGTCGTTGTAGTACTGATTCCACCAACCATAAGCTGATGAACTTGACTTGATATATTTCTTCATGTGACTTATCCACCTCTCTAGAATTACTTTGAGATCATTGAGATATCACTGATATTAAAGGTTGAATGAAGGTAATTATCACATGTTGTACCGGATCTGATGAAGTTTACATTGAATTGCTTGATTACTTCTTTCAAGAGCAACAGCAGCTTCGGAAATTGTGATTTCTCCGGCTATCACCTTATCAAAGAATTCCAGATCCTTCTCAGTGTATCTAAACCCGCGCTTGTAGGCGTTTTCTTGGTTCTTATTTCTATATTTATTGACAGCAATTTGAGTCCGTAATCGCCCGTTATGTGTATTACGATACTTTTTAGAAGATTCGTATCGAAGCATAGCGTTGTGATCTAACAAAGCTTCAAGACATTCTGAACCAAATATATTTTGAAACTCCGGCAAGCTCAGATTGACGAGTATGTTCTGATATCTGCATTGAACACTCATTGAATCGCTTCTACATAGTTTAACTCGCCAGGACTGTGAGGGTAAGATTCTTATGATACATGCGTTCTCTAGAAGCGTCATCATTTCAATTGTAGTACTCAAACAAGGATGACATATGAACATGTTTGTTGCTCTCCTTTCGTGTATCTGAATATCTTTTTGTTCATATGATTATAACGAAGCAATAAAAATAACAGCTAGAACACAATGCGCCCTAACTGTTATTGAACTGCAGTGATCAATCTAATTGGATAAACAACCAACTGTTTTTGATAATATCAGGAATTTAAATATTCAAGAAGAGCTTGCTCTGTTGAGAATATCGGGAAAGTGCTATTGAAACTTCCAGGATAATTTGGCTCACTTGGATCTTTTACTACAATCAATTGAATACCATTCTGTCCGCTTCTGCTATAGTAACACTGCTCGATATAGTAGCTTGTATAGCCGCTTTGATTATAGTGAACATAGTCGTTACTAGCTGATCCGCTATCGCCATTCGTATAGGTTCCGGCAGGAGCACTATTAACAGCAACTTTTACCATTGTTCCATTGTATAAAGCATAAGCTTTTCGATCTGTAGACAAGCATCCTATCTTAATGTTTGTATATACATCAAAGTCTGCTGTAAAACCTTGATAAGAATATATTCCATAGTAGGTGTACTTATAGTAGTACTTTTGGCCATTAGGAGCTAAATATTTATTATCAAGTGCAAGAATTGCTTGAGGGAAATCTTGAGCATTGATTACCGGTGATTTCAAACAATATTCCAAAGCTTCGTCATTCGTATCGAATATCGGAACATTAGCGGCAGTAGCTTCTGCTTCTGTTAACCATACAGACCAGTTATAAGGAAATGTTGTCCAAGAGCTAAGACCTGTTTGATACCATTCACCACTTACAGCACCATCTGCGCTTGCACCGCTTGTAACATTGCTTAAAGAAGTACCATAAGTACCTTGTCTTGTATTTATTGTATATAATGTATCTGCACCGGATGATGTATCATCTGCTTTTCCTGCTGTTAATAGCGAATATCCTGTAGAATTTGTTATTTCTTTCGAAATGCAGAATGGGTGTCTTGAATAAAACTTATACTCTCCGCCGCCTGCAGAAATGGTAGGATTTATAACAAAGTTGTAACTCTCGCCATCTGGCCCTACTACAGGAATAGGTTTCGGAGGTCTTTCGGCATTAGGATATAGTATTTGCCCAATGTCAGTAAGATAGTCTGTTAGATTATCATAAGTTTTTACTACAGGACTTATTTCTTTTAATGCTCTTATTTCATTTGGAATATCTTGCCCATTGATTGTGGAACTAGAACCATTCACATATCTGATCGCATCAGCCATTCTTCCAAATAAATTTCTTTCAGCTGCTAGAGCTTTTGCTATTGTAGTGTAAACATTGTCATAATATGTGCCCACATTATCATAAGCAGCATTACATATGAAGGTCGGAGGAGTTTGATCAGTGTATTCATATATGATGTGATAATAACCTCCAGCATTTGCCCATTGATAATTTGTCCAACTTTTTGCAGGAGTGCTGACGGAAAATGAATCGCCACTTTTTGTTACATTGAAACCAATAACAATTTGAGGATCTTGATTTGTTGTATGAGTAGTGTCTTTACGTATAACTAATTCTGATCCTAAATTATTCTTCCAAAATGCTAGCAAGGCGTTTAGTGTATCATTATTTAATCCAGCTTCTCTACCATCTATAGCTTTGAAGTGATCATTGATGAGTACTTTGATCTCCGCATCAGTTTTCAAGTTATCACCTACCTTTAGTAATTAGCATTTAGCGCTGCAATAACTCCACTGGCTAAATCACTAATCTGAGATCTTATAGCTGTTCCTAAATCGGCATAAGTTGTACCATCTACACCAGTTCTAGCATCTATAATTTCTTGATACGTATTTACAGAAAGCACACCACTTCCATCAATAGACAAACCATCACCTACTTTAACGCCACCAAGGGTAGAAGAATCCGCGGTTGGTAATACATAAGCATCTTGTGTATCTACTTGTGTCCAAATATACGGATCAGCAAATGCATAAGCATAAGCAGCAGCCTTAGTCTGAATAATAGGCACAGCCAATCCAGATACATTAGTAGCTAATATAGAAGTAGTCCAATTATATGGAAAATTCTGATTATTATTATAGTAGCCCTTAACAGTTGAGTTATTCATTATGTAGCTCGAGGATTGAGGATAAAGATCAGACAAACTAATAGTCTTTGAATTACTAGTTGTTTCTATACCACTCAAACATGTAACCGATGACTCAGGCGATGCATGTCTAGCACCTGTTAAAAGCACATAATACTTCCTTCCATCAGAGGTGCCTGTATTCTCCTCACAGAATATAAATGGATACATACTAAAGAAAGTATAAGGTCCACCACCAAGCCCAGAATCAGCAATCACTAGCTTATAAGGATAGATATTTCCATCAGGACCTTCATAAGATCCAGGAGTAGGTCCATCAGGATTCTTCTCACACTTGTAGAAGTACCCATTAGTGTAATTGGCGTTAGTTACTCCAATGTACTGAACTACTCTTCCTGCTAACTCTGAAGTAGGTTCAGGCATAGTTGAAACTTGAATTGGATCCTCTCCGGAAAGTACACCATTCTCGTCGATAGAGAGATTATCTCCAATCTTAACGCCACCAAGTGTTGAAGCTGATGCGATGGGAAGTGTATAGGCATGACTCGCAATTTCCTCATCTACATATTCTTTAGTAGCGCTATCCATATCATTGATTTTTTCTCTAATCAATGTTGTCTCTTCAATAGGAGCGTAGCTTCCACTATAATAATCAAATTTCAAACTTGCTTTTTGATATATATCTCCATATTGTCCTACAAATCCTGCAAAAAATATAGTATAAGCAGTAGGCTGTTCATCATAATGAGGCTTGATTACTAAATCTCCCTCCGATGCTGAGGTGATTGTATAAGGCTTCCAAATAGATCGAGGTCTAGTATAGAAAATCGGCTTCCCTGATTCAGGAGTAGCAGACGCGCTATACTGAGGGTGATCGGGATCATTACTAGCTGTAGATTGATACCAATAAAGTTGTTCTCTATTGTATCCAACTTCAAAAGATCTACCATTATAGGACTCCATGAAATCCATTAGATATAATTCTCTTTTATGGATATCAATATAAAATCCAGGATATATAGTATTTATTCTTTGATGAATGTCTTGAAGAGGGAGTGCATGATCATAATAGTATTTAGCGTATGCTAAACCATCTGATACATTATCAAATAATTCATAGCTTCTAACATAATAACCCTCATTATAATCAGTAAGGATAACATATCCACTAGTTTGTCGCGTTCCATTGAAATCAACATAGAAATCTGTATCGTCTTCGGTTACTTCTAGTTTTATCAATTGATCATTAGATGAATCTTGTGCAGGTTCCAAATAATAAATATATTGTCTGTCACTACCATATTCCGGATCGTATTCTTCTATTGCAACTAAGACCTTATTACTGTAAATTTCACTAGTCCAGCTACTATAATAAGTTGATTCGGCAGCATAGTGATAGCTGTATTTCTTATTATTATAGGGACAAGTAATTTGCATCTTCTTATAAGTACCAGAAGAAGAATCATAAAATTCGTCACCAAACGAGACAAGTGTATAGCCATAAGAAAATCCATCATCACAACGTATATATGATCCAATTCTATTAAGAGACTCTACTTGCTCTACATAATATGGTGCAATAGCTGGATAAATCTTAGCAACCGGATCAAATGCAAATTGTTTATAATTTATTTTGATGTTTGGATAGCGATTTGGATTTGTGCTACCATCTGCAAAAGTTATTCCGTTGTAACTTAATCTTTTACCTAATAATGCACTATCAGCAGGAGTATATTCCAGGGCATTAGTTATATCTTGTGATGATAATTCTTTAGAATCTTTATTGTAAAATAATCCGTTCTTGGAAAATTCTACATGTAGATATTGATTTGCTATTTCTTCTGAAGATGCAGTTTCATCAACAGATAACGTATTGTAGTATAGATATGATGCCGGATATTTGTTACCTAGCGGATTCTGTTCCACTAGAAGTCTTTGATGGTTCCGGGTTGGATCAAAGCAATAATACGAACCTTTATAAGTTACATCAGCGAAATCTGAATATATAAGGAAGCTGGTGTTATATTCAAATACTGCAAATTCTCCTTCTACTAATGGAGTTACAGCACCTTTGATGAATCTATTTCCTCTAATAGACTCCTCAAACATATTGTTCCAAATAGGGAAAATCAAATATTTTTCTCCCATGAATCCATGAATGAAATCTACAAAAATACCATATGATTTTTTCTCATAGAATGTATCATCTATGAATTTTAAGTGGCTGACGATAGCGGTTTCTGAACTTGAATCGGTACTATCATATTTGATTATGTTAGTTTTAATGGTTGGATCTAATGACACTAAAGGAAAGTCATTATGATCTGATCGCTCCCCATCAATGAATAATACAATATCTGTATTTGAGAGATCAGAAAAATCAACAACATTTACAGATACATTATCATAATCGTAGGAAACTAGTTGACCGTATGAATCGTCACCTAAGCTATCTACTGCTAATGGTACTTCTTTTGACCAAGCTTCATATAAAACAGAATTAGCTTCATCTGTGAAGTAGTAGTAGTACATGTATGGATCTGCATTTTCAAGATACTTACAATTGTACCTGTGCAAATTTACAAGTTCTGGGACCGAATAAGGAATAGTTTCCTCCGCATATGGATCACTTTGATCAGCGGGATCATATACTGTTATTGTATGAGTTATCTGCAAATTATAATCTTCATAGAAACTGCTGGTGTCAATTGGCTCGGTTTCTGAAGTGATTGTAGCGTCTTTTACATTTAACTCATATGTAAACAAATCAGCATAGGAATCCTTCAATGGTAGATTGTCTACTGTTTCTGTAGGTACCGACAGATCACCCGAGGCATAGAATGAAATTTTACCTTCCAGATCATCACTATTATTTAATGAAATGATGTCCTGGCTGAGATCTGTACCGCCACCGATAGCATCTGATCCTATGTATAATGTTTTTGGAGTTGTGCCTACAATGTACATCGTCGAATCATCGACAGTTGATGGAAGATTTTCTCCCTCTACGTACACGAATTTTACTTTGCCAGATGGATTCATTGTATTGCCTCCTTCTATTGTTATGTATATAGAAAAGGTTTTATCTAATACAGAATAAAATAAGGGCTGAAGGTATGATCTCTAACCTTTAGCCCCAGTTTCTAGATTTATTTAGTTTATGTCTCCGTTCAAAGACTGAGGTACAGCGTAACTTTGTCAAACAGTTACTAGAGATGAAGCTTCGTGTTGCTCTCTCCACACAGGACATTCATTTCTATTACAATTGTGACATAGCCCGTGTTCTACGTCGTCTATATCCATTGTAGTTGGGTTCCAATATGTCGGGCCAACGTCTTCGTAATACTTACAATTTACACAATCATAAGAGAACCATACAACAATGTCCGCATTGTCTTCTAGCTGCTTTTTGTTTGCTTTGCATTTCTCATTCCGTTTCATCTGAAGTTCATACTCATGAGCTTCTTCCTCGTCACGCGACCTGTTGTATTCTGCAAGAGATCCGTAGGATCGTTCAATTCTTGAAAGATCATCAAACATTTCGTTGTACCTCCATCTTTGTAGCTATAGTAAATCTCCTTATGAACACTTCATTGTAGTAAGTAAATCAGCACTACAATGTAATGCAATGCTTGATCTGTGACGTAATTTATAGCTTGCTTGCGTGCCTTCAGGTAGTCAATGATTAGATGCGTCACAAACACAACAAGCAATTTCCAATCAAGTCCAAAACACAAATAAAATGGGACGCAGTACAAAGCACAATGCACAAACAAGTGATATAGGTTTTTGCCCTTTGATTGTGCAATGAAGTCTATTTGCAAAACGTAATCTCCAAGCAAATGACAAAATACAAGTTTAATGATCAATTCTAACATGATAGATCCTCTCAAAGAACCCGTTATTTGCGCAAGTTAAAATCCGTCATCATCCATAACGATTCCTAGATCTATAACTTCGGATGTTTTACATTTTGGGCAATACTTATTAGATACGGAGGTACAAAAACCACCAACCTTTAGGCAATTTCCGTTTTCGTGACGATATTCACAATCTTTTCGTTTAATGGCTTCTTTCAACTCTGCTTCATTCATGTTATCACCTTTTCATGTAATCTTTGTAATTTGCCTTTATCCCTTTTCGTTATAGGCACTAATTAACTACGGGTTCGGCTTTATCCTCACCATCTAATTTGGGGATAGCTATGAACACTTTAACCAAGAAGCATTCTATACATTCAATCTCCACCCAGGAGTATCAACTACTTATGATGCACAACTAACTTCTAGTGAAAAATTCTACGACAGCTTTGATATAGAAAAACGATCCAGCCAAGATATAAAAGGCGATCATCAAACTTCCTAAAACTGTAAGAATGTTTCCTAAGATTTTTGCAATGATTTTCATGTACCCTCCTTAGAACGAACTAGTGTATTGGCTGATGGGTGAGATTATGTACTCACATCTTCCGATGGATTTTTCAGATATTTTGCGTCTCTAATTCTGGTTGAGACATTAAACTACCATCTTGAATACTTTAACGAAGGCCTGATGATTTTCTAAAATCTTCATATTCTGCGTATGGTACTTGAGTAAAATGGAATTTACCACCACACTCGCAAGTCTTATTGGGTTCATATTCGATTGCCCATGCAGAATCTGGATTGACTTTAGACGGTTTCTGTGGTGTTCCACATCTGTCACATTTTCTTAAAAGTGCGGTTTTAGGCTTTCTTCCCATTTTGTTTTTCTTCTTTATTTAAACCACAGTGTATAGTGGTGTAAAATCAGATACTTAACATCACAACAATTAAATATTAAATTTCCTGACCAGCTTCAACGCTAAATGAATCTGTATAAGGGGTGTTATTAAATGTGTAAGTTGCAGTAATAATAGCAGAACTTCCTGTATTACCTACTGCCGTAATACGACCATTATTATCAACGGTTATGGTTGAAGTATCACTGCTTGACCAAGTTAGTGTACCACCTTCAGGATATTTACTAGTCGTTAATTGTACTGAAGCATAGATCCCAAGTGCGTAATCAAATTTATTAGTAATAATAACATAAGGTGTTAAAAGTTCAGGCGACCATTTGCCATTGGATACTTTTAATACATGGCCTTCTTTGCCTGTTGTTGATGGTAATGGTTTTTCTATACCCCATTTTCCTTGTTCTGTAACCATCAATGCAGAACCTTCATTTGTTGATGATACTGTCGGAAGCGGCGTAAGAATGTAATCCTTACAACTAATAATAATAGTTGGATTTGCATCGGCAGCATCAAATTGAACATTTACAATATTCAGTTCGACTTTTTCAGCATCGTTCCAATATTGCCATCCGATAACACAATCAAGCATAATATGGGTGTCACTAACTATCGTTGTTCCTATTATTTTTTGATTGCTAGTAATTAAAACAACAGAAATAATTTTTTCTTCTGTTATAGCACGCAATATATCTGCTGCTGGAGTAACTAAAGAACCTTCAGTCATTTGAGCATTGGCAGACACATAAACAGTAAAAATGTTACTGCTATCACCACCCCCGCCGCTGGAAGTTTCCCAACCCCAAGTTCCGTCACTCTTTAGAAATCCTCTTGAGCCATCGGCTACAATAACTTTTGATCCAGACGCGAGAATACAGCCCGTAGGGAGTCCCTCAACAACTGCACCTTTCACAACTTCTTCTTTAGTATCGGCGAAACATCTGGCCAAGATCTTTGGTCTTTTAGACTCATCTGAACCAAAATAATCTGAAACTTTTCCCTTTTCTAAAATCTCTAAAACTTTGATCATTTTTAATTATCTCCTTTTCATTAAGTAGTAGGTATTGCTTGAATGTAATCTGCTCTTGCACTCCAATACTGAGCTGCTTTGTATGTCTCTACGCTTTCTGCGGGAACGTATATAGCACAATCAGCTGGAACATTGTTGAAAGTATTTGTTGCAATAGTTGGAGGTGTGGTTGCGCGACAAGTGATAGAAGTTAAGCTTGTGCAGTTACTAAAAGCCGCACCACCAATTGTGGTCACTCCACTTGGAATGTCAATCGATGGTAAGCTTGTACAACTGCCAAAAGTAGAACCTTCAATTCTAGTTACTCCAGAAGGAATATTAATAGATATTAATTTTTTACAATCTTGAAAAGCACTACTAACAATAGTTGTTGCTCCACTTGGAAGTGTAATAGAGGTTAAATTTTCACAGTGGGAAAAACAAGTAGTAATTGTAGTTACATCGCTTGGGAATATAATAGAGGTTAAGCCAGCGCAATAACCAAAAGCAAGCTCAGCAATACGTGTTATGCTATTTGGAAGGGTAATAGAGGTTAAGCTTGTACAACTTTGAAAAGCAGAACGTCCAATACTAGTTACTCCGCTTGGAATATTAATAGAGGTTAAGCTTGAACAACTTTGAAA